>Ga0206837_1036_pt1 | contig 22316 bp, 6 predicted proteins | sample Alteio_BWOrgCont_29_FD_152863 | JGI IMG/M metagenome (GOLD analysis project Ga0206837, IMG submission 152863) | Enriched cells from forest soil in Barre Woods Harvard Forest LTER site, Petersham, Massachusetts, United States -... | ecosystem: Environmental > Terrestrial > Soil > Temperate forest > O...
GACAAGGGAATGGGCGCAAGGCCCGCTGACGGCCCCGAGCACTTCTGCCAGTAGGCATCATGCAGAGTTTTTCCTCCGATCGTGATCTGTTTGTGGTAGAAGGTTTCATCTATTGTATAACCCGCCGATTTCCATTTTTGGTCGTCTCGCTTGAAATCCTCGTCACTCTCTTCAAGCATCAAGATGCCCGTGCAAGAACAAGTCTCTTCCAACACAAGCTCGTGACGTACTTCCCCATTCAGGGTGAATTCACGAAGTGCCACGACACGGTAGCGTCGCCCGTTTGCGTCCGTGGGCGTGTATCTAGCCAGTTGCGCGGTCAGTTCAGCCTTTGTTAGCCCCTTGGAGGTTGGTTTGGGATCAGTCCCCTTGATCGGGAGCCCCTCAGGGAACGTAACAAGCGGCGGCGGGTCCGGGACGGGGCGTACGCAGGGTGGGTCTGTAAGCGGAGGGGGCATCGATGGCGTCGTGGTCGTCGGTGTCGTCGTGGTGGTCGTCGGTGTCGTCGGTGTCGTCGTGGTGGTCGTGGTCGTCGGTGTCGGCGTGGTCGTCGGTGTCGTCGTGGTGGTTGTGGTCGCCGGTGTCGTGGTGGTCGTCGGTGTCGGCGTGGTCGTCGGTGTCGGCGTGGTCGTCGGTGGTCGCGTCGTGGTGGGCGTCGTTGGCGTCGTGGTCGTCGGTGGTCGAGTCGTGGTGGGCGGTGGTGTCACTGCCGGCGGCGGCACTTGCGGGGGCGGCGGCACAGGTGGCGGCGGAAGCACCGGTATCTGAAGAACCACCCGAATCTCAATCAATACCGCAATAGTCTCCTCGTAAGTTTCATATGGCCCGAAACGGCATGGGTTGCCAGAGCGGACCACGTTCACGTACCAGACGTCCCCGACCTTGTTGACGGTCGCGCTATCCTTGAGCGGGGCCTGCGTGGTCGTCGACGACTTCATGGTCTTCGTGGGCATGTCCGCCGTCAGACGCACGGTCGCATTTTTTGCGGGCATCACATAGGTCAGCTGTTTTTGGCCGCCGGCCATGGCAAACACCCAGCGCTGGTTCGCGTAGCTCAGGTAGACGTTGCTCTGCTTTGCCAGGAGCTTTTGGTAGAAGACGAGCTTGCCGTCCAGGCCGAGGTAGTAGATGGAAGCCTCGTTGCCCGTCTGATTCACGACATTGAGCTTGAGGGGTATCGGCATGGGGCCCGGGGTAATCAGCGCGGCATTGCAGGGACCGATGTTTACCAGCGTCGGCTCCGTGAGTGGGGCGGCCGGCGCGATGAGGCCCTTGCCCGGTGTCTGTGAGTCCCGCAAGTGCCAGGTCGTATCCTTTGCCGGCATCACAAACTCCGGCGCTTTCGAACCGCCCTTGATCATCGCTCCCCAGCGCTGGCCCTCATAGCTGGGCAATACATTGCTCTGGCCTGGCGCAAGTTGTTGGTAGGGGACGGGCTGGTCGTCCAGGACCCAGTAGAGGAAGACGTCCTTGCCCGTCTCATTCATGACCGTGAGCTTGAGGATGGGCGGCTGGGTCGGCGTCGGGCTGGCAGGCGCGGCGCCCTGAGCAGCCGGCTGCGCCTGGGGAACGCCCGTGAGCGCGGCAACAGTAAAGTTTTTTGAGCTTTCCGCCTGGTCATTGGTCGGCCCCACCTTGGCGCGCGAGTGGCCCGCTTGCCGTTTCGAGTTGGCTACTTGATTTGCCAGTTGCGTGTCTTTTCTTTTGGCTGCGAAACGGGAAAGGCGATCGAGCGATGCCTGGTCGCCGGCCTCGGCGGCAGTAGCCAGGGCGACCATGATCAATTCAGGGGCCGAAACCTCCTTGTGCGGACGTGGCAAGACACTTTCGGCAAAGGCGAGCTGCAACGCCAGGTCGGTCACCAATGCCGCGTTGTGGTCGGCCATGGCTCCCGGCAGCAAGCTCAGATCGACATATTTCGCATAGGCGGAGTCGTTTAGGTTCCGGCTGGCGAGAGCACGTAGCGACTCGAGGTCGATTGCTTCCGGTTCATTCGCCTCTGCTCGCAATGGCCTCTGCTGCGAGTGCGGGCGCACCCCTTCACGGGCATTGGCCTTGTGTGGGCCGCACGTCCGCGTTGCCAGCAGCAGTCCCGCTGCGACCAGGCCGACGGCCAGACAATAGGACTTGTCGAATAGGGACATCACTCATTCTTTCATCTGTGTTGGCGGTTCGCCAGACCCTTCCATAGACGTGAGACTATCCCCCGATAGACCTGTCTCAATCGTCGCCACCATCATCGCCCCCGCCGCCATCATCGTCCCCGCCGTCATCGCCCACGTCGGCGTCGCCCACGTCGGCGTCAACGTCGCCCTCGTCGTCATTGTCATCATCCCCTTCGTCGCCGACTACGGGTTCGCCAACCGACGTGGCGCCGTCGCCGGCGGGGACAGCGCCGGGGTGTCCCATTCCGCTGTCCTCGGTGCCCTGGCTGCCCTCGGTGCCCTGGCTGCCCTCGGTGCCCTGGCTGCCCTCGGTGCCGTCTTGCCCGTCGTCCGTATCGACGATGGTAACGTCACCGCCTTCGAAATCGGCGATGGTCAGGTCACCGTCTTGCGCGGGCGCCGGTGGCGGCATAGACATATCCTGAGGCGCCGCGGCTGTGTGCATCGGCGACGGTGGTTGCTCCGTGGGATCAGCCGTAATCGCATCATCCCAGGGATCCTCATGCCAGGGATTGTCGGGATTGGGGTCCCAGGGATTCCATTGCCAGAGATCGGAGGGATCGCTGGTGTCCGGGATTATTGCCGGCTGTGTCGGAGTCGGTATTGTCGCCTTCGGAGCGAGGCCGAGCACCTGGCTCATTGGCGCTGCGTTCTGAGGCGGGCACTTTTCCCAATAGGCGTCATGCAGCGTTTGTCCATCCCTCACGTACGTGCTGTCGATCATCAACCGATACCCACGCGCCAGCCACTTCTGGTTTCGCGCCTCAAAATCAGCGTCAGAATTTTCCCATGCAAGATAGGTAAGGCAATCGACATCCTCTTCGAAGGTTACGTCGTGACGAACCTCGTTGCCTACCATGTATCCTCTGAGTTGCACGATGCGGTAGGCAGCACCGTACTGACTCCAGGCCTGGTTCAACTGGTCCGTGGTGAGTCCGGTGAGAGTTTGGGTCCTCGGCGGGGATGCTATCTGTTGGGGAGGGGGTATTGGGTCCGTTATCTGGAACTCGATCCTGATTTGAAGCAGAATGGCGACGGCTTGATCGTAGGTTTGGTACGGCCCCAGGCGGTACGGATTGTCGCCGCCAAGGTTTAAGTGGATGTACCACAAGGAACCGATTTTGTTGGCAATCGCAAGGTTTTTAGATTGGGCCTTAGCCTTCGTTGGAGACTTTGTGGTCGTTTTGGGCGTTGCGCCCTGAAGGCGCACGGTGGCTTCCTTGGCGGGCATCACATAGTTGACCTGTTTTTGGCCGCCGGCCACGGCGAAAAGCCAGCGCTGGCCTGCGTAGCTCTGGTAAGCGTTGCTTTGGTTCACCAGAAGCTTTTGGTAGAAAACGGGACTGCCGTCCTTGTCGAGGTAGTAGATAGAAACTTCGTTGCCCGTCCCATTCACCACATTGAGCTTGAAGAAGGTCGGCTGAGAAGCGGTCGGGGCGGTCTGCGCGACATTCCCGGGAGGGAAGTTCGCCGGCGCCGCGAGCAGGGTCGTCGGGACGGTAGCGGTGGTAGTCGTTGCTGGCCCCGGACTGCTCTGGCCCGCCACCGGCGCCACACCCGTAGCCGGCGGCGCCTGCAATTGCCAGGTCGAATCGGTTGCCGGCATCACGAATTCCGGCGCCTTGGGGCTGTCCTTGATCATCGCACCCCAGCGCTGGCCAGCGTAGCTCGGCACCACCTTGCTCTGGCTCGGTGCGAGTTGTTGATAGGGGACAGGCTGGTCATCCACGACCCAGTAGAGGAATACATCTTTACCTGTCTCATTCAGGACCGTGAGCTTGAGGAGAACCGGCTGGGCCGCGGCCGGACCGGTCGGCGCGGCAGCCCCAGCGACAGGCTGCGCGACGGTTGCGTCGGAGGTTAGAGCAAAGGTGAGATAGGCAACCGTGCCCTTCTCGCGGCTTTCTGCCCGGCTCCAGGTCGGCGCCACGGGCACTCGCTGGTTGGCTGCATGCCGTATCGTGGCGGCGACTTGGTCCGCCAATATCCTGTCGTTCCTTTTGGCCGCGAACCGGGCAAGGCGATCGAGCGAAGCCTGGTCACCTGCTTCGCCGGCAGTCGACAGGGCGAGCGCGGTCACTTCCGCGCCAGAAAGCCCTTGGTGGGGCTGAGGAAGAACACTTTCGGCAAAGGCGAGCTGCAACGCCAGGTCGGTCACCAACGCCGCGTTGTGGCTGGCGATGGCCCCCGGCAACAAGTGTAGATCGACATATCTCGCATAGGCGGGGTCTACCAGCTTCCGCGTGGCAAGCGCACGACCCAGCGCGAAGTCGATCGCCCAGGGTTCCTTCGTCTCCGCTTGAAGTGGTCCCTGCCTCGATTGCGGCTGGGCCAGTTCGAAGGCATTGGCTTTGCGCGGGCCGGAAGTCCGCGTTGCCAACAGCAGTCCCGCGGCGACCAGGCCAACGGCAAAATAATAGGACCGGTGTTTCCTCACGCTTCCACCGCCGGAAAGAGGAAAAGGGGGCTTCTTTAGCTGCTACTTGCCCAACCGCGGCCGCTTCTGGGCTGTCAGGGCGCACTCCGCGCGGGGGTCAGACTGACCGAGCAGCGTGTCGATTATTTCCTCTCCATGCGAAGATAGTCGCGGCTGTCCAGCAATTGTTGAAGGGCTACGGCCGCGTTGGATTGCTTGGCATCCTTCGGTATCGCCGTCAGGGCCTCTTCCGCATTAAGAGTGCCCCGATCGAGCAACTCCTTCGGCAGATCGGGGTGCTTCTTGAATGCCGCCAGGCGACGCTCAATCTCGGCCCGATTGCCAAGGATCTTCTCCACTCGAATGACCCGGCAGAACTCCTTGTAGGCGGCAATGGCGTTGGGCGTGACCGTATCGGCCGAAACCATGACGGGTGGCACGGCTGCACGCGGCCTGACCGCTTCCTCCTTGGCGGCCGCGATTTTTGCCGCCAAATCCTGGTCGCCGAGTTTCGTCGCGAGCTTGGCAAGCCGATCGAGCGCCTCCTTGTCGTGGGCTTCGTTGGCTGCCGCCACGGCGATAACTGCCACCTCCTTGGCGGGAAACAGCTTGTGCTGACGTTCCAGGACGCCTTCGGCCAAAGCGAACTGGAAGGCAAGGTCGGTCAACCAGGTGGTGTTTTGCTTCTCGATCGCCGGCGCCAGCGAGCGGGCATTAACGAATTTCGCGAACGAGGAGTCATACAGGCCAGGAGGCTCCACGGGTACGGAGTCTACCTTGCTCATTTTCATCTCCTGGGCGCTCGCCCAGGACGCGCCAAACGTGCCTGCCATGCTTAGCAATCCGACCACCAACCGCAGGGCAGCCGGACGACATTGCTTGTGCTTTTTCATGACTCCATCTCCAGTAGAAAGGAACGGGACAATTGGGGTGACGCAAGTTGTCAAATCATGTCCGCTGATTACTTGTCAGAGCAATCTCCGAAGCGAAGAGAGAAGTTAGAGGCTCTAAAGCTTCTATACTTGTAAAGCCGAGGCCGAATTCCGTGTCAAGCAATTCTTTTCGATTTTGTGCGCCGGCCTCGCGCCACGGGCTCAGACAAGATATCGGCGGGATGGAAAGCCAGACCTTGCACATCTACGATGCATTCAATCCTGCGCCGAACATTCAAGCTGGTACAAGCACTTTCTCAGTCCCCCGAGTGCAACTGGAGATTCTCCAGATCGCTCGGAACATATTTGTTGATGACCAGATCGGACTTGGCAATTGCTCCCGGGACGTCGTTCAGCAGAGAGAACAAATGAGTCAGCCTCGGAGACTTTCGAAATTCCTTGTTCAAGGCCGTGATCAGTTGAGCATTGACGGGTTGGCTGCCCTGGCCCAGCCAGGCGTACCGCAGATATCCCATGTTCAATTGGGCATTTCGATAATCTTCGTTCCAGTGCTCAAATCGATCGCGCGAGGAAGTCTTGAGTCCACCGGGCGCCACTTTGGCGCGAGCAACATCGAGAAGGAGAAGATGCGCACCCTGGGTGTGGGCCAGGAGCCTGAAGAGTAACTCGCAAGGGATCCCCGAGTCTTCCCAGCGCTTCTGCTGGACGACATCGTAGCTCTCAAGATAGTTGCCTTTTTCTTTAATCGCCTCGCCGCCCTGATAGTAGATGACAAAAACGTCATTCATCGCCTGAATTCGGTTCAACTGGAGGATCTGGTTTCGCATCTTCACGAGCTGAGTGTTGACATACCCGGACATGGTCATGCGGCCGGTGACGATCTGGGAATGAACATCCACGAACACCGTCGGCTGAGCCCCCGATGCTTTGGACTGCGACTGGATGGCTTCGAGAACTCGATTTTTCAATTGCTCCGGGTTTTCCTCCCTGGGGCTGAGGATCAGGACGTGCAACCGCTGTCGACTCTCAGGGCTGCGACACGCCACCTGGAAATCGGAGCAGTGGAAAGCCTCCTGTTCCGGCGCATCGAGGCAAACGTGATTGTCGCGATTTCGACTCAAGACCAGGTCGGCAGTGAAACGCCATTCGTTCCTGGGGAAATCGGCGGGCTTGTCGAAGACTACCGGCTTTTCTTGCTGAAATCCGTTCACAAAGGCGCGAATCGATATTGGCTCCTTGCGCTCGGCCGTTTTCGCATCCAGACAGTCGATGTGCCCCTTGAGACGAACGAGCCCGGACTCGGCACTTTCCTTGAAGACCAGGGGGCCGGCGCCGGTTTCGGGTCTCAGCGTTTGGCCCGCGCCATTTTTCAATTCCAGTGAATCGACGATGAGACGGAATGGGGGACGGATGTAGCTGACAACCAGGGGCTTCGTGGTGTTTATCCCTCCCGCATTGGTCGTCTCCACCCATACGTTGTTCGCCTCGTCGAACAACGGGACATCCAGCTCGGCGTTCAGCGAATCGGGCCCCTGGCCGTTGGGCAGAACCGGCTTCAGATCGAGCGGCCAGCGCCGACTGCCACGCGAGCTGCCCACGACCAGTTCCGCCTTCGCGATAGGGCTCTTGGAGCGAACCGCCACGCGAATCTTGATTTCGGGGCGCTGCACATTGACATTCTGAGCCGGCTCCAAAATCTCGATCTCGGCAGGGGGCAGAGGTCTGGCCAGATCAATAGTCGTTCGGCCGGGGCTGGCGCACTCGGCTTCGGAGTTGCTCACCCATAGAAGTATTTGATTCTGCTTGATGCCCGCTTCGAACGGCATTCCTTCCACCGAAAGCGACTGCACTCCGTCCTTGAATGCGCCTGCGACAATCTTGCCGGGACGCATCTCCTGGCCGTTGACCTCGACCCGGACGGAATTTTCCATGAGCAGCGTGGCGGTGAGGACGCGCGCATTCAAGTTGCAAGCCGACGTCCCGGCCAGGTTAACATGCTTCAACTCGAGAATACTGGGCGCCCGAGCATAGCGAATCTCAAGCTCATTGCTTTCCGTTCTCATTCCCCACTTGTTATCGACAACCACGCGGATCCGATTGACTCCCGGAACTAGCTCGACCTCGCCCCCCAGCGATTCGGTCGCCTCGGTGACCGTAAGGGCCAGGGGCGTCTCGCGGTCATTATGAATGAGCAACAGTCGATAAGGTCGTGGGTCCCTGGGAAAGCTGATTCTGCCTTCCAGCTTTAGCTTGTGCGTTGCTTTTTCGCCAAAAATGATTTGGCCGCTTCGCGGTGAAATCAAAAAAGGAGTGGGAAGAAGCGGGCGATACTCGATGGCGAGTATGCGCTCGGCCTTGTCGCTATGGGCCGTTCGGGCGACGATGCGGAATTCCTGGCGACCCGGCTCCAGGTTGATCTCTTCTTTGAGCGGCAAAGTCTTGGTTCGATCGGGCTGGAAGCCGGTCAGCGAACTGCCCTGCTCCTCCTTGTTCCAGAACCGTTCTGCTTCCACCAAGTTTTCGCCCGCTTCGATCCGGCCCTCCAGACGCAGGCGTGGCGCGTGCACCACGGCGACCTTGAACTCCTCGATCTTTTTCGCTTCGCCGGCACCGCCCGCCAACGGCGTGAGAGAATCCAGAGAGAACACGGGTGGAGACGCCTTCTTTGTGTAAAACACTTCCACGGATTGGCGGTCCACCTCGGCATCGCCCTCCTCGTCCGGGGCGTTGCGATTGACAGCAACAATTTCGATGAAATTGCTCCCGGGCCGCAAGGGCACCTTCCGGGAAATTGCGCCTGGCTTCTGAAGGTCAATCATGAGGCGCTCGGGCGGGTCGAGAATCCGATCCAGCGCGTTTCGATAATTCGTCCTGACGACAACTTCTTCCCCTGACAAGCCAGCGTAAATGGCGGCGGCGACTTCGTAGGTTGGCTCATTGACGTTTACGCGGGCGGACCTGCCGCGCAGTTCCACGCGCGGCGCCGGCGGCACGTAGCGCAATGTAAGCTGTTGTTGCGTCGGCTCCGCGGGCGCGTCGGCGGTTCGGGCCGTCACGGTAAGCCGGTGCGTGCCGCGTTCGAGTTCCAGAGGCAGCTCGAAGGGCTTTTCTCCATCTCCGTCCAGTTTGATTCCCTGCTCGGGCTGATCGTCGAGCTTCCAGGTCAGCGACTCCAGGCTGGCGAGAGGCCGGTCGAGGATTTCCAGATTGAGCAGGACGCGCGCATGACGCACCGTCAGCGTCTCTTGCCCCACGGGCGCCACCGACTCGCCGTTGTCTTCGATCCAGAGGACCAGGCCGGGTCGCGGGAGTCTGGAGGCTTCGACTCGGCCAAGTTCGCCCCGATCGATCAACTTTTGTAGGATGCCCTCGCGATAATACTCCTTGTGGTGCGCTTCCGCGTGCAGGAATCGCGTTGGCGTCTTTGCGTCCCCTGTATTGAAGTGCCAGCCCAAATAGCGCTCCGCCCGCGGCGAGCTGGCTTCATAAGGTCCAACCGGATTCCAGCCGATCCACTCGGCTTCTTCGATCTTGTGATTCTTGTCGTCCGGGATGATGAAGAGCGAAAAAAGAGGCTTCCGTTCGTCGACGCCCTGGCCGACGCCAACCGTCACATCGCGCTCGACCCCGGCACTCTTGCAACGCAAGGTCACGGTTTGGCCGGGCGTTGTCCGAAAAATGGCTTCGTAGAAGGCCAGGGGCGTCGGAACCGGCTTCAAGGCTCCATTTTGTACCAGGCCCGTAATCAACTCGCCCACCTGGAGTTTCCCTTTGGCCGGGCTGCTCTCCTGGATATCCAGCACTTCCAGATCGGCCTGGCGCTGTCGCACCACCAGTCCGGCGATCCGGCCGCGCTTGCCAATGACGCGATCGACATCCGTCAGGCTCCAAACGCACGCCGTCTGATCTTCGCTGACGGAGGCCAGCAGCCGGCCGTCGGCGCTGAAGGCGAGCGCATAGATGCGATCGCTGTGCGCTGTAAACTGCCGAATTTGCTCCCCGGTGGCGGCATTAATAAGGGCGAGCACTGGCTGGTTCCCGTCGTGCGTGGCAACGGCGAGCAAGGGCGTTTTGGAAGCGGGGGTCTGCGGCGTGAAGGCGTATGCCGAAAGCGCCTGCGCCTTGGCCAGATCAATCGACTTAGATGATGCGCCATGGACGATCTCGAAGCGCGCGAAGCTCTGAGCAGGAATGTTGGGAGGCCCGACGAGGGAGGTGGTGATCTTCCAGCCGGCCGTACTGGGCGCATCGATTCGCCAGGTGGCGTCCACGGCTGCTACCTGGCGCTTCGCAAAATCGAACAGGATATCTCCTTGATCCTTGTTCAAGGCCGGGTTCGCCGCGCCCAAAGGCCCCCGCGGGGACCGATTGACGACGAGGGCAAGATTCTTGCCGTCGCTCGCAAAGGCGACATGCTGCCACGCGCTGCCGAGGCCCCTGATTCTCTGGTCCCTGGCGACGCCCGGCTGCAGTAGATCCTTCACCTTGAAAATGCGAATCTCATGGTCGCCATTGCCTGCCACGGCGAGGTGCTGGCCCCGGGGCGCGCATGCCAGCACCGGCTGCATTGCCCTTCCTTGCCATAGCAGTTGCTCTCCCCGGAGCGTGCCGAAACCGGCGTCGTTCCACTCGATCAGTTGCAGTCGATACAGGTCGCGTTTCAAGGGATTTCGGACCACGACGACCGCCATGTCGGCTTTGCCGTTCCCTTGACTGGATGCGAGGCCCAGAGCGCGTGGGTAAGAAGAGTCGACCGTCACTGCCAGAGGCGCCTCCACGATATCGGTGGGCGCGGTGATGCCCGCCACGTCCCGGGCGTGCACCCTGGCGACGTTGAAGCCGGGATCTGCCGTTAGCAAACGGCTCGAGCCGGCCCGATCGGGACTGGGCGCGAGGGCAGCAGTAATGTTCAGTTCCGCCGCGCGGACAGTCGTTATGCCCTGGCTGCCGTTTTCGGCGTCCCAGATGCGCAGATTTCCATCGTCCAGGGGCAACGCCACGCGGACCTGGTTCGACCTGGCGCCCGTGTGCCAGGCGGCAAGCTGCGGTCGGGCCTTGCCCGTATCGGGCAAGCCGGACACTTGCGCGAGCGTAATTCCTTTGTCCGCGTCCCACAATCTGATCGCCGTGAGAGCTGTTGGGCCCTCGCCCTGGCGTTCCTGACCGGCGGACACCAAAAGGGGAGGCTTGGCAGCATGCTCGGGAGCGAAGGAGAGAGCGATGACGACCCCCAGGTGACCCCGGAGCAAGCGAACGCTCTTGTCGCGCGTATTGAAAACATAAATCAGGCCGAGGTCCTGGCGCATCTCGGGGTCCATGGCGCCCGCCGTCGGAACCATGAATCCGGGCTGACGGAATCCCGCGGAGCGGCGGAAGACCCCTTTGCCTCCACACGCGATCCAGACTCCGTCTTCGGACACGGCCAGCGCATTGATTGCGCCATCGAGTCCGGGGCCCACGGGAACCCGAAAGCTCCGGCCGAGGTCGGCGACAAACTCGCCCTTTTCATTGAGCTGCCAGGCGCGAATCACCTTGTCCCAGCCCCCTGCGAAGAGCGTCTTGCCATCCGCGCTGAATGTCAACGCGGTGACATACGAGGTGGGCCCTCCCGTCTCCACGCGAAGCACCGGTTCCTTGTCGCCGGGAGGCAACAAGGGCCCGTCGGCAAAGGTGCGCCCGAACGCGCACCAGCAAAGAGCAGCGATGGCAAGGAATGGATGGGACATCAAGCGCTTCATCTTCGGTCACGTGCCTCTAGGCTTGGTTCAAGCCCTCCTTTGCAAGGAGGGGAGGAGATTTCGGCAATGCTGCCCCCCTTGCAAAGGAGGGCTCGAAGGGGCCCTCTTGAGGATAAGCGAGTTTTGATCTCCTTTCAAACAAAGACTCCAGATGCCTTCATTCCTTTAGCCACGACAGCCGCCTGGTTTCGGATCTCGAATTTTGAACTTCGAGATTCATGCAAGTGCAACTCTGGCAAGTTGGGCAATCGGGATAAGTCCCGAATCGCCGCCGGGCCGCCGACAGATTCTGAGGTCCGACCGGACCCGAGGCAAAGCACGCAGGGCGGGCAATTTCGATAGGCTTCCAGTCGTTCCCATTCGGGCCAGTTTTAACAGACTGCCCTGATAACCCGATTGAATGAAGTTTATCTCTTTTGTGGCCGATCAAGACTGAAAGTCGACCGGCGTAAACATGGATGTTTGCGTTCGAGTGACCGCGCACGTTCGTCGGGATGTTTGCACTGCGGATCGCTCTACACAGGGTAGGATGCCATGCGGCGGAGCGTGACTTGCCATTCGCTGGCGCTGCTCATGGTCTTGGGCCTGCTCGTGCCCTTGATGACGCCTCGGTCCGCGCCGGCCCAGTTTTTCCGTCCGCGCTTGTTTCCCGACAGCCAGCCGTGCCCTTGCCCGCCCCCCGTGCCCGGCTTGTTGCTGCCGGCCCCGTCCACGGATTCCTGTCCGCCAGCGGCTCCTCCGGGGCAGGCCCAGCCCATGACCCCGGACGGACAGGCTGCTCCGGCGCAGCCGCCGGGGTCCGGACAATCCCCCCTTGCCGGCATGGGCTCACCCGGGTTTGGTCCCGAGGGCGGCCTTGCCGGCGAAGGTTCGACATTCGCGGCGCCGCAGATGATCGGCGATTTGTTGTTTGCCAGCCGCTCGGTCAACTTCTTCTACAATCGCGCTGCCGGCCCGATCAATGTCGCCAATTACGGCAGCACCTCGATCATCAATCCTTCGGTGGCGGACGACAATAGTCCCGTGCCAACGGACCGGGTCTCCTTCCGCTTTAACTACTTCAACAATGCCCAGGAAGTCACCGGATTCGCCCCGGCTGTTTTCAACCCTGTGACCGGGGTTGGCACGTCCTTCGCCCAAACCCGCGAGTACAGCGTCGAGCGCTATACGTTTAGCCTGGAGAAGACATTCCTGGATGGCTGGGCCTCCGCGGAAATTCGCGTTCCGTTCAGCACCGGCCTGTCATCCAATCTGGACCTGAACGCGGGCACCATCACCGGCCCAGCCGCCGGCGGTGGCTTTAATGTGCAAAGCACGCCCGGGCAGACACTGGGAACCAGCGCCACCCAGTTCGACAATATCACGGCCATCTTCAAGGGACTCATCTATCGAACGGATGCCCTGGCCATTAGCGGCGGCGTGGCCCTGGGGGCGCCCACGGGCCCCGACACAACCCTCAACATCATCGATTACAGCTCAAACCTTACCAGCGGTGTAGCGACAATCCAGCGCGACCGTCTTATTCACATCGACAATGAGACGTGGAGCTTGTCTCCTTTCCTGGCCGCACTTTACACGCCGAATGATCGATTCTTTAGCCAGGGCTTTTTGCAGTTCGATTTCCCCCTGAACCCCAGCACGATCAATTACACGGAGACCACGCCGCAGGGAACCATCGCGCCCCTACCGCCTTTCCTGCAGAATTACCCGACCCTGACGACTCCCTTTACGGTGAAGGACGGGATTTCGGAGCAGACCCTGATGCACCTCGACTGGGGCGCGGGCTACTGGCTCCTGCGCGACCCGTCGCGCACCTGGCTGACCGGAATCGCTCCGACCCTGGAATTGCACTATACGTCTACCTTGAACAATGCCTCGGTCGTGACTCTACCCGCTGATAACCTGCTCCAGCTGAATCCTGCCACGGGATTACTATCGCAGGAGCAGCCGCCCCGGGTCGGCAACTTGAACAACCGCATCAACATTCTGGACCTGACCACGGCCACCACGTTCGTCCTTGGTAAACGGGCCACGCTTGCCGCCGGCTTCGGTTTCCCGCTCCTGGGCAACCCGGACCGCACTTTCGACTGGGAATTCCATCTGCAGCTCAACTATTTCTTCGGCGCCGTCAGCCGCCAGGCGCTCACCAGGTTCTGATGCTACGCTGGCCTTGCGACCAAGGCGCCTTGATAGGCCCCGCATTTCCTTGTTGAATCTTGCACTTCCGCATCCTATCCTTGACTGATTGGGCTTCTCAGCCTTCCATTCTCTCGGAAGATGAGGATCGCCCTTTTCTCAAGCACTACGGCCGGGGTGCTTCAATCGAACGGAACTCACCATGCGGGGACTGCCCCTCCGCCAGCTGCTCAGCAACTTCTTTGCAAACCGTAGCTCGGACCGGCGACGGCGTTCGCTTACCAAGGTAAGAGGCGGCACGCGCGTCATCCGCTTGCTTGCCATCGAGCGCCTTGAAGACCGAACGGTGCCGAGCCTGCTCCAGCCGGTGCCGGTCCTCAACCCAAATCTGGCCGCATCCGATTCGTCCGGAGGCGTCTCACAGCCGTTTATCAGCTATGACGGCCAGTACATCGTCTACACCGGCACGGCTCCCAGCCTGGTGGCCGGTCAGACCAACCAGGCCCCCGTCGCCAACATCTACCTCTACAACACCCAGACTCAGGTAACCACGCTGGTCAGCCATGTACCCGGCGAATCCACGACCGGGGCGAATGCTCCGTCCGCCTTCCCATTCATTAGCGGTGACGACCGCTTCGTCGCCTACCTGAGTGAAGCTACCGATCTGGTGCCCGGGCAGCAGGGTCCCCAGACAGGGATCCGCGGCCCGGGGAACGTTTTTCTCTACGACATCAGCACCGGCACCAATATTCTGGTCAGCCACGCCGTCGGCGAGCCGACCACCTCGGGCAATGACACCTCGAGTACCGAAGGCACCACCGGCTTTGGCCTGAATGACAATAGCGGGCGCTACCTCCTCTTTATGAGCTACGCCACCAATCTCGTCTCGGGACAGGATAACTCCGGTCGCAGCAACTTGTTCCTTTACGACACCCAGGAACAGACAATCACCCTGATAAGCCACGCCCCGGGTTCAACGACCACGGGCGGCAACGACGACACCTACGTTGCCGATATCAGCCAGGACGGCAGTATCATCGTGTTCGCCAGCCTGGCCACAAACCTCGTGGCAAACGAAGAGGGGACCGCAGGCAACGTTTTCGAATACGACAACCGAACAACGGTGTCCGGGAATCCCAACCCGACGTTCGGAGACATCGTCCTGGTTAGCGGCACGTATGACCAAAGCACCGGCATGTCGTCCGACACGATCGGGGCAGGCAACGTCACGGATGTCGCCATCAGTGCCGACACCCAGACGATCGTTTACATCAGTTCCGCCGATGATCTCGTTGCCTCGCAGAGCACCGATTTCGACTCGAGCACCGATCAGTTTTTCGCCCCGACTCCCAATGTTTTCGGGCGCTCACCGTTCAATGGCACAACGTATCTCCTGAGCGGGGCAACGACCCCATCCGGTCCCTCGGCCTCCGTTACATCCAATGGCACTTCCGTGCGCCTCGCGATCAGCGGCAATGGCGGCAGCGTCGCTTTCATCAGCGATGCCAGTGATCTCTATCCGACCCAGAGCGGCGCGCCGGGGTCGGGACGCAACAGCGGGAACGTGTTCGTCGCCAATCTCAGCGCGGGCGAGAACGGGCCCATCGAGAGCCTTCTGCTAGCCAGCTACGACATAACCGTTGCCCCCGAAGACGGCCTGACAACGCCGGCGGGCGGGGTGGTAATCCAAAACCAGACAAACTTTACCGACCTCAGTATCACCAACAACGGCCAGTACATCACCTACCAGGCTCAACAAATCTCCGGGTCCACCGGGGCCCTCGTGTCGGGTCAGACGGGCCCCAACTTCGGCTGGAACTCCTTCGCCTTCGACCAGGACGCCGAGGAACCGTCCGGGGAGAATTCTTTGTTGAGCCGCGTTAACGGCACAACGGCCACGACAGGGAATTTCAATACCACGGCAGCCATGATCAGCGGCGAGGCCACCGCGGTCGCATTCGTAAGCCAGGCAACCAACCTCAGTCCAAGCAATCTGAATTCCGGCGCACCCATCGCCAGCAACGGCTCCAACCTCTTCGTCTATCCAGCCTTCGGTGCCGGGCCTTCGTTGCTTTCCAGCCAGACGGTCGTGCAAGTCAATGCGGAAACTCTGGTTTACGGCACCAGCCAGGACGGGCGCTACGTCGTCTTCACCAGCAACTCGCCCACCGTCATTTCCGGTCAGGTAGACAACAACTCGGACCAGGACGTGTTTGTGTACGACAGGGTAACTGGTGTCGTGACCCTGGTCAGTCACGCGGCGGGAGAGCCGCTGACCACGGGTAACGCCGGTTCCCCCGATACGATCGACGGCACTCAACCTTTCGGCGCTCCGGTTGTCATCAGCGAAGATGGTAACTGGATCGCCTTTGTGAGCGCTGCCAACGACCTGGTAGCCGGGAGTTCCATCCCGGCACAGACAACGAACCTGTATCTGTTCGACAACGAGCCTGGAGCGGACTTCGGAACGATTACGCTGGTCAGCCACCTACCCGGGTCGGAAACGACAAGCGACAGCGCCTCGTCCTTCGATCCAGCTATCAGTGCCGACGGGCGCTACATTTCCTTCGTCAGCTATTCGAAGGAACTGGTCTCGGGGCTGACTGGCCAGACGGGAGACTTCTTCAAGTCCAATGTATTCCTGTACGACCAGGAAAACCCCGATCAGATCAAACTGCTAAGCGGCGTCAACCAGACGCTGACCACTGGCAACGGCAATTCCTATGGCCCCTCCATTAGCGACGACGGCGAGTATATCGCCTTTCAAAGTTATGCGAACGACTTACTCGCGGGTGGGGCCACCATTACGGGCAGCAATATTTATCTCTTCGACCAGACCAGCCAAACGCTGACGCTGGTCAGTCATACACCCGCGGGCAATTCGGGTAATGCTTCCTCATCCGACCCGGTCATCAGCGCGGACGGCAGCTTCGTGGCGTTTGTCAGCTACGCTACCGACTTGATTACGGGGCAGCGGTCCACTGCGTTCTCCAACGTCTTCGTGTACGACAACCAGGCTGGCGGCGGAGGCGCCGTCCGGCTCATAAGCGGCATAGACGGCTCCCCCACGGACTCGGCCACCGGCTTCTCCGATAGTCCAGCACTGAGCATGGACGGCGAGGAGGTGGCTTTCCGCAGTGATGCTCCCGACCTGGTATCAGGCCAGGTCAATGGCCAAGGGTCAACGAGTAATATCTTCCTGTTCAATCAGGAAGCTGGGACCGTCACGCTGGTCAGCTACGCCGCCGGCTCCGCCACGACGACCGCCGCAGGAGACTCCGTGGCCCCGGGCATCAACGGCGACGGCGATCTGGTCGTGTTCGTGAGCACCGCGACCAATCTCGTGACCAATCAGCAAGGCGGCGGAGTCGACAATGCCTTTCTCTTTTCCGTCGGCTTGGGGGTCAATGCCCTGCTCAGCGGTCAGGGCGGATCGCAAGTCCTCGCGAGCAGCACCATACCGACTTCCCTGGCAATTATCAGCCGCGATGAGATCGTGGCCCTGGACATTCTGTCCGGTGCGGGCGGCACCAGTGCACCCGAGGTTAACCAGCTGGTCCAGCTGGCGTTGTCGTCGGCCACCATCCTCGACGGGAGTGCCGCGGGCACGATTGTCGGCAACCTGAGCGTCACGGAGACGGCGTACGACGGCTCTTTCGCTCCATCCGCGCCGGATTTCACACTGGATCCGGAGGCCAACAGTGCCTCGTTTGCTCTCGGCACCGATGCCGGCGGCGAAGACATCGTCTTCAACGCGTCCGCTCCGGTGAACATTGCCGCCCAACCGAGCTTCACGGTCGTAGTCCAGGTCAACGTCCTGGGTCAGGATGGCAACGGCCAGGTCGGCATTGTCGAATGTGATGGCGCACTCGATATCGAGGTTTTACCCAGGCTGACGGTCACGATCAACCAGGCAGCCAGCCAGGCAGATCCGACGACAGCAACCCCAATCAACTTCACGGTCACCTTCAGCCAGCCGGTCATTGGTTTTACCACGGGGGATGTGACCCTGGGGGGCACCGCCGGCGCCACGACCGTCACGGTGACCGGAAGCGGCGCCGTCTACAACGTTGCTGTCAGTGGCATGAAGCGATCGGGGACGGTGCTTGCCGCCCTGGCGGCGAACCTGGTCCACGATGCCGCGGGAGTTGGCAACGTGGCTTCAACCAGCACAGACAACAGCGTGACCTACGATCTGCCGCCCCTTGCCATCACCAGCGCCAACAATGTGACATTTACCGGACAAAATGAAGCGAGCTTCACGGTTACCGGTACCGGCAATCCAATTCCTACTTTCACTTTGGCGGGACAGCCAACCTGGCTGGCGATCGACAAAACAACAGGAGTGATGAGTGGTACGCCGTCCGACCTGGGCGCCGCTTCCTCGACCTTTACCTTCACCATCACGGCCAGCAACGGTGTCCAGACTGCCGCAACTCAGTCGTTCACGCTGACTGTTAACGAAGGCTCCTCCTCGATTACAGGCGCCATTTACCACGACATAAACCACAATGGCGTCCAGGATGCAGGCGAGCCCGGATTGGCGGGCGTGACGGTTTTCCTCGACATGAATCAAAATGGCGTGCTCGACGGGGGCGAACCGACCGCGACAACAAATGCCAGCGGCGCCTATGTGTTCTCGGGTTTGCCGGCGGGTTCTTATACCGTTCGGGAACTGCTCCTTGGTGGTGTTATTCTCAGCAATCCATCCGGAGGAAGTTTTGCAGTCACCGTGGCGAGCGCTGCCACAGTAAGTGACCAGGATTTTGGCAATGTCCTTACCAGCATTGCCGTCCCCTTGATCCTGCCGCCGACCTCGTCTTTCCCGTCTCAAGGAAATGCCAACGCGGATTATGTGGAAGCCGTCTACCGTGCCGTTTTGGACCGCAATGCGGATTCACAGGGTTTGGCCGCGTGGGTGGCAGATCTCAATAAAGGAGTTCCGCGTTTGACTGTCGTGCAAGGGATTCGCAAGTCTCCCGAGCACTTCGCGCAGGAGGTAACGGATTACTATGAAACATTGCTCGGGCGTGCTCCCGATGCGAATGGCCTGGCTGCCTGGGTCCAGGAACTGGAGAACGGATTGCCCGAGGAGAAAGTGGTTGAAGGGTTCCTCGATTCTCCGGAATACACAGGCAAGGGCAACAAGTTCTTTGTCGATTCGATGTACGAGTCGCTGCTAGGGCGGCCATTCGATCCGACCGGCGAACAGCAATGGCTTGCCGTTCTCCAGGCAACGCCCCCTCCCTACCTGGAAGTTGTCGACGGCTTCCTGTTCTCCCTGGAATCGCTGCAACGATTGGTGGAGGGGTACTACGAGGTCTATCTGGGGCGACAGGCGGATACAGCCGGCTTGAACGCCTGGGTGCAAGAACTGCAGCAGGGGCTGGCATTCACAGCCATCGGCGATGGATTCCTTGCCTCAGATGAATTCTATAACAATGCCGGGGCGAACGGGTGAGCCGAGAACGCCTGGGGCCTTTGGCGCAACAGGGCAGTGAGTCGAGACCGAGCGCTGCTCCCGATCCGCGTCCTATCGCGCAACCACGTCATGAGGCTCGATCACGACGCGAAAACCCAATGTGGGTTCTTTGTGCTTGTAAGGAAAGGACGGCCGGGTCTCCATTTCCCTTAGTTCGCTAAATTTGAGCGGCTCATGATCGTTGAAGCTGTGGCTGGCAACGACGACAGAATTTTGGCTCTTGTCTCCTTCATATTTCAGCGGAACCGTTTTGTCGTTGGAGTAAATCGAGCGCGTCCATTCCAGGCCGTTGCCGGCCATGTCCCTGATCCCATACGGACTCACGTCATCCTTGCTGGTTCCCACCGGCTTGATGGTCCCGCCGAGGGCAATATCCAGGCTCCCTTTTCCTAACCACTTGCCCAGATAGGGCCCTTCTGGGTGATTCGGGTCATGCGAAATTAGCCCCGCCGCTCGATCCCACTGCCGCACAGTCGGCAGGTCTCCTTGGAGCCACCGGGCGAATCCCAGGGCCTCCTCCACACCGACGTTGAAGAGAGGATAGACATTATTTTCCATTGAAGGAGCCGCAATCTTGGGCTTTCCTTGCCTCTCGGACGAACTATCGTAGGCGTGCCCCAGGAGATTCGAGACCTTATTCTCCATCATGTAGAAGCTGTCAAAATCCTTCTCACCCGGAATCAGCAGAAATCGAACAGCTTTACCGCCGACCTGCGTCACGATTCGAGGATAAAAGAATGTTCCCCGACTATCCTGCGTGAAAGCGCCTTCACCGTGGTAATTACTGGGCATGAATACAACCGTCAGGTCGAGCATGGTTTCCGCAGTTTGGCCCTCTCCTTGTGCCTGGATGCGGATAAGGTGTCTTCCCAATTGCGCGTGGGCAGGAACCGTTGCGTGAACCTCGGCGAACTCCTGGCCGCTGGCAATCTCTTCGGGGCCGATCAAGACCGGATTCTGTGCATCCGTCGTATCAAGGAACGTGAGCGTGGTCGCGGCCGGATGGTTCTCGTGCTCGAGCTTTATGGGAAGATCAAAAGGTTGGCCGCGGGCAACGATCTGCGGCGAAGGCCGGGTGATCGTCATCGTTGGCGCCGTCTTGCGCAAGGCTGCTGCCCGCCATGCAACTGCCAAAGACGCCATTCCCAGCAGGGAGACCACCGATATCCCGAATAGAGCTGCAACGGCCGGCCGGCGCCGCATCCACTTCCAGGCGCGCTCGATCTCGCGCACGGGCCGGGCCCGAACGGTCTCACCGGCAAGGTAACGCCCCAGATCCTCGCTCAGTGCTTGCGCCGATTCATACCGCCGAACCGGATCCTTCTCCAGACACTTGTGCACAATCGCTTCCAGGTCGCGCGGCACGGCCGGGTTGAGACGCTGCAGGCGTTCCGGCTCATTCGCCATTATTTGCTGCATCACCACGGCATCCGGCGTTGCCTCGGTCGCACCAAACAGCGGCCGAAGCGCCAGCATCTCCCAGAGCGTCGCCCCCAGGCTGTAGACGTCACTGCGGGCATTCGCGCGGTTCACAGCCAGCACCTGCTCCGGGCTCGAATAGCGAAGCGTGCCGATGAACTGCCTGGTTTTCGTGAGACGCCCCTCGACCTCATCGGCTATCTGGGCGAGCCCCAGGTCCATGAGCACGGCATTCTTGCCGTCAGGACCGATCATGATGTTCTGGGGTTTGATGTCACGATGGATGATCCCTTTCTCGTGCAAGGCATGCACCGCTCCCGCCACCTGCCGCACGAGGTTCGTAATGTGACGTACATAGTTCTGGCCGCGTCCCAGGTTTTGCAAAGCATCTGGAGATTTTATCTCTGCTGGCTCCTCGGCAGGGGCGCCAAGCGGTTGCCCCGATGGCACGGGCGCGTCGCTGGCGTCTTCCATGGTCAACGGCTTCTCTGACCGCCTCGCTTCTTCGCACGCCGTGCTCAAGGCTTTTGCCCAGGTGGGCATGTCGACCTGGTCGGCCGACGAGCCGCTGCTCGACAGGGCCGCACAGACCGACCCCAGCGTCGTTCCTTCCACCAGCTCCATCGCATAGAAATAATGTTCCCTCTCCGATCCCGAGGTGAAGATCTGGATCAAGTGCGGATGACTCACGCGCCCCAGTGCCGCGATCTCAAGCCCGAAGCGCGCTTCCGCCCGGGGATCACTTGTCCGAATGAGAGACTTGACTGCTACCAGACGGCCCAGGCTCGGCTGCCGCGCGCGATAGACAATCCCCATGCCGCCTCGGCCCAGCTCGCTCAACAGCTCGAATTCGCCCAGGCGACGCAACGGCTCCGTCTCGGGCTCCGCGGGGACTCCCTCGGAAGGTGTGGGCGTTTGCCCAGGCTGCTGCTGCCCGTCGTCGACCGGCATTTTCAGGAGCTGAGAAAGAAGCTCGTTTTGCGCTGCGGGCTCCGCCCGATCAACCTGTCGGCCGCTGGTGTAACAAAGGTACTGGATGCGCTGCTTGCCTCGCCGCGCATTCAGGAACAGGAACTCGTTGGCTTCCTGTTCATAGGTCACCAGGGGCTGCATCGATTGCAAAGCAGTCCCCGCAAGGTAGATCTGTTGCGGCACCAGGCTGGGTATTTCCTCCTGAGGCAGCTTCAGCGCCTCCAGGCGACGCGGCGCTTCTCCAACCAGTTCGTAACGATCCGCCGACCAGCCACCCGTCCCCAGCCGCCGCACCTCTGCCACGTAGATCAGCTTCCGACCGGCCAAGACGTCAAGCCGATCCAGGACTTGCGGCACCCCCGCCAGCAGGGCGCTGCCCATCTGTTCGTAGTGCTGGCTTCCACGCTGCCCAAAGGCGCCGTGGCCGACCTCCATGTTGCGGTATGTCACCAGGCGATCGAACAGCGTGGCCAGGTGCACATTGCTGCGGCTGCCTTTGCGACCTTCCAGGGTTGTCAACAAGGCGGCGTCAAGGCCAGCGGCGCGCGACATGTCATCGCGAGCTTTGCCCAGGAGCAGGTTCAGATTGACCGTAAGGCGCCGAACGATCTCCCACCACTGTCCGACCGAGGGCCGGGCCAGGTTCTGCAGAGATTGTCGGAGCTGGTCGTCGGGCGTGGCGCCGGTTTCCAGATAGGCGGTAACCGCAACCGAGGCCAGCAGCTTGAGGGCTGCTTCCCATAGATGGTAGACGGTATCGTGGCGATCTCGAAGCGTGCTGGCGTTATGCGCGCGGCGATAGAGCTGCGCCAAAGGCAGAGGGAGACGCTGGGCCAGTTCCTCGTCGAATGGCAGATCACTAGGCATGGCGAGTTGCTCGGGAAATCAACCTGCGATGACTCCATTATGCTCAGCCAAGCAACGGCCGATGTCAACGGGAATGCCTTTGCACGTTCCCTTTTGAGTTACCTCCTCAATAGGAAGCGCGACTGGCAGGCCGCGAAGGGGCGAACTCGCTCCCGATCAACCTAGCCCCATCTCTTTTAGGTATGTCCGTGTTCGCTTGGCGATAGGCAATGGTTTATCGAAAGGCGC
>Ga0206837_1037_pt1 | contig 22040 bp, 17 predicted proteins | sample Alteio_BWOrgCont_29_FD_152863 | JGI IMG/M metagenome (GOLD analysis project Ga0206837, IMG submission 152863) | Enriched cells from forest soil in Barre Woods Harvard Forest LTER site, Petersham, Massachusetts, United States -... | ecosystem: Environmental > Terrestrial > Soil > Temperate forest >...
CGATTACCAATGAGGAAGAAGACGGGCGTATCTTCCGTGATTTTGCCCAGGAATTGCGCAAGAATTTTCCGGCGTCAGCCCAGCTTTTTGAGCGGATGGCTGATGAAGAGTCCAATCATCGTCACCGGTTGATTGAGTTGTATCAAAAGAAATTTGGCGAGCATATCCCGCTTGTCCGCAGGCAGGATGTAAAGGGTTTTATGGTGCCGCGTTCTTCGTGGATGGTACGCACGCTGCGCCCTGAAAAAGCGCGTGAACAGGCCGCTGTCATGGAAGTGGGAGCGCGAAGATTTTATGAAGCCGCGGCCCTGCAGAGCAAGGATGCCGCGGTGAGACAGCTTTTAGGGGATCTTGCCCAGGAGGAGGGTCGGCATGAAGCAGTGGCTGTCCAAATCAATGACGCCCAAGCTGCCGAGGGGGACATAGGCATTGAGCAGAATGTCGCGCGAAGGATTTTTGTATTGCATATTGTCCAGCCCGGTTTGGCCGGGCTCATGGATGGGTCAGTCTCAACGCTGGCCCCTCTTTTCGCGGCCGCCTTTGCCACGAGCAATACCGGGGATGCTTTTAAAGTAGGCCTTGCGGCGTCTGTTGGTGCCGGCATCAGCATGGGTTTTGCCGAAGCCTTGTCTGATGATGGAAAACTCAGCGGCCGGGGCACGCCGTGGCTGCGCGGGGTGGTCTGCGGGTTGATGACCGCCTTGGGCGGCCTTGGGCATACCCTGCCTTTTTTGATCCATAATTTCCGCTTGGCCATGAGCATTGCCATGGCCGTGGTGGCGGTCGAGTTGTCTATTATTTCCTTTATCCGCTGGCGTTATATGGATACGCCTTTTCTATCTGCTTCATTTCAAGTCATCGTGGGAGGGCTTCTTGTCTTTTTGGCGGGTTGGATTATCGGTGCCAGCTGAAGATAATTTACCAAAGCATTCATGAGTTTAGACGGGTCGACGGCCCCGGCCTAAAATAAAACTGTTCATTTAAATTAACCTAATATATAATTAGCAAACTTTAAACCCTACGAGGAGCGTAAGATATGAGTTTGTCTATTATTGACGTGGATAAGGTTTACAACGTAAAGCTGGAAACATCACCTTATGAGTATATCGTGGTTTCAGATTTTATTAAGGAAGCATGGAAAGACAAGCTGATACAAGCTTATCCGAAGGTCAAGGCAGCTGGAAGTTTTCCTTTGTCCACAGTTTCTTGTAGTCCTGAGTTTATGCAATTGATTGATGAATTAAACTCCGAAGCTTTCAGAAAAGCTATAGAAAAAAAAGTTTTCGCTTGATCTTAAAGGTAAGCCGACGATGTTTACGGTCCGCGGCAACTGCAGGCTCAAGGACGGCCAAATTCATACGGATTCGGAAACTAAAATCATTACGGTACTTCTTTACATGAACCCTTCCTGGGAAAATCAGACAGGAGGCCGGCTGCGTGTACTTAACAGTAATAACATCGATGATATCAAATCCGAGATATCCCCCAATGTCGGGACCTTGCTTATCTTCAAGCGCTCTGATCATTCTTATCATGGGCATTTGCCTTTTGAGGGGCCGCGTAAGGTCATTCAGATGAACTGGGTGACTGATCAGAAAGTGGTCGATAAAGAGCAAAAACGGCACCGATGGTCCGCTATTTTTAAAATATTTTCGTCTTATTAAAAACACAGTGTCATTGCGAGGGCGAAGCCCGAAGCAATCTTTTTAAAATGGCAATTTCTTTACCAAAATCATCATGCTGGGTAATGTCTGAGGGATTGGCTGGCCTTCAGAACCAGGCCATTGGCCTTGCCCAAACACTCGGACTTCCGTATGAATTAAAAGAGGTCAAAAAGTCCAAGGGTTTATGGCAGTTATTTTCATCTGACAGGCATGATTTTACCCCTCCGTGGCCGGATATACTGATTTCATGCGGCCGGCAGGGCGGGCTTGTTGCAGCAGACATACGTCGTGCAAGCGAAAATAAAACTTTTACCGTCCAAATTCAGGACCCTTTTATGGACCCCGGGCAGTTTGATGTTGTTATTGTGCCCGCCCATGACAAATTGCGCGGCGAAAATGTCTTCGTGACTCAAGGTTCCGTACACCATGTGAGCATGGAAAAACTCAATAGCGCGGCGGAGCGTTTCCGTCCTTTGCTGGCTTCAACGCCGCGTCCTCTGATCACTGTGTTGGTTGGCGGAAAAAACAAGCACCAGGGTTTCTCTAACTCATCTGCCCATGATCTAGCCAGGAATCTGCTGGCTGCGGCCAAAATGACCGGCGGCGGGCTTGCGGTTACATTTTCACGACGGACAGGCGAGCGCAATGAAGCCATATTACGGCAAGATCTCAAGGGGCATCCTTCCTACATATGGGATGGCACAGGGGAAAATCCATATTTAGGTATGTTGGCTCTTGCGGATGTGATTATTGTTACCAATGATTCCGTCTCCATGATGTCTGAAGCTTGTTCGACGGGTAAGCCGGTTTATTTATATGAACTGCCTAATGCCGGGAAACGGCATAAACAGTTTTGTGAGAGTTTGATAAAAAGCGGCATTGCGCGCCCTTTTTCAGGTACTATAGAAATCTGGAAGAACACGCCGCTGGATGAGACCCGCAAGGCAGCCAATTTTGTTCGTGAACGTTATATGGCGAAAAAGGAGAGGGCGTATGCAGGCCTTAGCACAAGAATTGCCTCTTAAGATAAAAACATTCAATAATACCGGCGGCAGTTCAGCGCTGTTTAAAGCGCTGGGCCATCCTTTGACTTCTCCCAAAATACACAGCCTGATTAAAACTTTGTCATCATTCAAAAGAGTTGCCGTCTATGACCCGTTGGGGGCGGCCGAGGAATTGGAAGCCCTTTATGATATTTCGAAGATAAAGATCGCCGCTGTTTTCGTCCAGAATGTTAACGATATCGGAAAGCAGGTGATAGGGAATATGGCCCAGCCGGTCACTGGCCTTAAAAATATGGATATTGATGCTGTTTTCGTTACTGCCTTTGATGCCGCGCGCCTGACCGCTCAAATTCAACATCTGCTGCCCAAAGGGATAACGGTATTATCTTTTGACGAGGCGCGCTTGACGGATGAGTTTCTTACAAACTCCCGCAATTATCTTGACAATTTGAATTTTGCCACCAATTTCGTTTTATTCAGGGAAGAAGCGGGGCATCATACACGGTTGATCACGGCCAATTATTGGGCCGGATACTCTACGAAAATAGTCGGGCTTTGGTGTTGTCTATTTGATAAAGATGGCAAGGTGTTGGCACAATGGAATGAAAAATTGGAGAAATCTGCCCATACCATCACCCTCGACAGTGTGGAGATAAAAAAGCGGCTTGGTCTCTCAAGCTTTACCGGCAGCCTGTTTGTACATTTTACCGGCATTGCCGGACATGATGTCGTCAAATATGCGTTGGATATGTACGGAGACGATGATTCTGTCCTGTCGTGCACGCATGACGCCAATTCCTGGCCTGCTGACCTTTACGCAGGCCTGCCGGCACCGCACGAAGGAGAACAGGTTTTGCTGTGGGTGCAAAACAGCCATCCCTGTCCTGTTCCCGCCAATGGCATTGGCTTAAGCTTAATGGGCTCGGAGGAAGTGCTTACTTTTGATAAGCCGATTGCTGGTTTTGCCACTTACGCGCTGGATGTTGCCAAATTATTTCCTAAAGCCAGGTGGCCACAGCAATTTGAAGTCCATGCCGGAAAGTATTTTGTCCGGCCCCGTTATGAAGTCATTGACAGGAAGGGTCAGCGCTTGATCGCCCATACCAACGTCGAGCGCACGGACCTTAAAGTTGATCCCGGAATCCCGGCGATCGGAAAAACCATGGGCAAGGGATATATTTTACCGGCGCCGGTTTTGCCCATTGGCCGATGGCAGAACATTTTGTTGCCCACCCCAATGTCCACATGCCAGAAAAACCTTCCGCTGATGCTGGGCATTTATAACAGCAAAGGACAGCAAGCAGGGCAATTGTCTCTGGGAAAATTAGAGCGCAGTAACATCAAGGACATCAATATCAACAATCTATTAGGCAAGCGTTCAGAAAGTGAATTTCCCGGTGGATTTGGTCATATTGAGTTGACTTATGATTTTTCTCACGGCGGCGAAGCTGACGGCTGGCTGCACGCGTTGATGCGTTACGAGGACACCAGGGCCGGGCATAATACCGAAACGAGTTTCGGTTCGCATATTTTCAATACTGTCTTGGTTTACAAAAATGAACCACAGTCATACGCGGGCCGTCCGCCCGGTTTAAGCACGCGCTTATTTTTACGTCTGGGCCGCGAAGAAGGCACAGACACGTTATGTCATTTGATTTATCCGGCCTCAACGCCATGGCATGCGCAGTCTGAAACGGATTTGATTCTGTCGGACTCAAAAGGAACAGAATTGATTAAAAAAAACTGTGCATATGGCCTGCGGTGGTTCTTTGCTTTGGCGCTACCATGACATGTTTAACAAAGAAGAGCGCCAACGTGCCGGCAAAGACGCCTATATTATTATTCGTGACACCACTTGCCGGTTGTTCGGCTATCATGGGCTCATCAAGGGTGAAAAATCCTTCTGCCTGGACCACATGTTCGGTTTTTAAACTATGGCATCAAATCCAGATCCAGCACATCAAGTCCCGCGTCCTCAATTTATCCATCATTTTCATGCCTTAATCAATAGACAGGGAAAATTGATTGTTCGTGGCACGCGTGACCGCCAGAATCCTTTCGCGGACCTTTATCATTTTTTCTTTTCCTTGTCCTGGCCCAAGTTCTTTGCTCTTATCGCATCAATATATTTTCTGACAAATTTATTTTTTGGAACTCTGTATTTTATTTGCGGGGTGGATGCATTAGGTGATGGGCATTCCGCGGCGGCAGAACGTTTTAGGCACTGTGTTTTCCTGAGCATTGAGAATATGAGTTCCGTTGATTACAGCAGGGTCGGGGGAGTCGGCATAGTGCCGTATATCCTGATGACCATTCAGGCGTTTTTGGGGCTGTTGACCCTGGCGGTGATTACCGGTTTGTTTTACGCCAGGTTTTCACGGGCCACGGCACGGATCATTTTCAGCAATAAAGCGATCATCGCCAAACATAACGGTAAATTATGCTTTTCTTTCAGGATCGCTAATGAGCGTTTAAACCAAATCGCTGAAGCGCATATAACTCTTCATTTTACTCTAGACGAAGTCAGCCTGGAAGGGGAGCGCTCACGCAAATTTTATGATCTAAAGCTGGAACGCGAATATACGCCTTTGTTTGCTTTGAGCTGGACCGTGCGGCATTATATTGACGAAAAGAGCCCTTTGTTTGAAATGGACCAGGAGAAAATGCGGGATGCCCAGATGGGTATTTTGGTTTCCGTGACGGGCATTGATGAAACATTTTCGCAACCCATCATTGCCCGCCATGCTTATAGCCTGGAAGATATTGTTTATAATAGGCATTTTAAAGATATTATTACGAGGCACAATAAAGGGGTCCATATTAATTTGAAGGGCATTCATGACCTGCAGGAGCCGCAGTTAGTCAGTAAATAAACATTGTCATTCCCGAATGCTTCTGTCGGTCCTCATACCGGACATTCGCAGGTGCTCGGAATCCAGACACGCATAAACTGGACCCCCGACTAAGACATTCGGGGGGTGACATAAATATCATAATGATTAAAATCTACACAGGATTAAAAGGCAATTTGATTTTCCTCTTTTTTATAGGGGGGCTGCTCCTTTTTTTATCTATTTTTTTCTTAGGTATTGCCAAGGCCATTCAACTGCTATTGCCCTTATTGATCGTCGTGTCCTATGCATTGATCATCGTTTTTTTATTAATCATTCTTCCTGCGACTTTTTTTAAAAATTTACGGCCAAATCTTTGCGTGTATTCTATGCTGACCTCACAGCTCTTGGGGGTTGCAACATGGATGATGTCTTTTTTCTTTGTCATCAAAGCTTTTGGGTTTTTGGGGATATTTCTCGCCCTGTTATTCCAGTTTTTGGCACCCATTGCTCTTATAGGGGCAATACTCAAAGGGTCCTGGCATATCGCGGGGCATTTAACAATTTGGATCAGTTTTACCAATGCGATGAGATTTTACAGCCTATGGTTATTAAATTTAAGTTCCCGGGACCAGAATAAAGGGGACATTATTGATGTGGATGCCATTGAAGTCAAATGAGTCTTCAATTTATCGAACTGAGTGAGATAAATTGTTAGACGAATTTGATCCCCGAATGTATTAATCGGGGATCCAGAAATGGATTCCCGCTTTCGCGGGAATGACAATGAGGTGTTAAACTGGAACAGATATACGCTATTGCGACAATGTGGATCGGGCTTGCCGTTGTCTCCGCGATTGTGGCCTATCATCTTAGGATATCCATTGCCCTGGTCGAAATATGCGTGGGTATTATTGCCGCGGGGATTGCCAATCATTTTTGGGGCCCAGACTCCCTGGGCGGTAATCTGGAATGGCTGCGTTTCCTGGCTTCCATCGGAGCTGTGTTATTGACATTTTTAGCAGGGGCAGAACTTGATCCCAGGGTCATCCGTTCTAAATGGAAAGAGGTCAGTGTTGTTGGTTTTATTGGTTTCCTGGCCCCATTTTTAGGGTGCGCGGCCCTGGCCCGTTTTTGCCTTCATTGGGACCCAAGAGCAAGCTTATTGGCAGGGGTTGCTTTGTCCACAACATCCATGGCAGTGGTATACGCCGTTATGCTTGAGACGGGATTTAACAAAACCGAATTCGGCAAGGGAATTTTAGGGGCTTGTTTTGTCAATGACTTGGGCACTGTTTTGGTGTTAGGATTTTTGTTTGCGCCATTTACGTACAAGTCAATTATCTTTGTTGTTGTCAGCGCTATTGTGTTGACCCTGTTTCCCTTTTTAACCTCATTGTTAACGAGAATTTATGGCAACAGGACTGCAGCTATCCGGGCCAAGTGGGTGGTTTTTGTATTATTGGGGCTGGGCACCCTTGCTTTTTGGTCCGGCAGTGAAGCAGTGCTTCCGGCTTATATTGCCGGCATCATGCTGGCTGAATTTGCCACCAAAGAAGAACATTGGGTCAGGCGCCTGCGGACTTTAACGGTTGGATTTCTGACCCCGTTTTATTTTTTACGCGCCGGTTCCCTCGTTTCCCTGCCCGCGCTGTTCAGCGCGCCGATTGTCTTTTTACTTTTATTGGCGGGAAAAGTTTTTTCCAAAATTTTTGGTTTATATCCTATAATATGCCGTTTCCGTAAGGATAATTCGGAAAGATGGTATTATACCTTGATGATGTCCACCGGCCTTACCTTCGGGACCATATCCGCCCTTTATGGTTTGTCCCATGGGATAGTGACAAAGGAACAGTATTCATTTCTTGTGGCCACGGTCATTGCCAGTGCAGTTGTTCCAACGATGATCGCCAATATTTCATTTTTACCCAAACACCTTCTTGCCGCTGCGGGGAAAAAGTTATCAGGAAAGGTATCGGAAGGAGGCATGGATGAGGATTAAACATTTATTTTTGATTGCCTTTATTTTATTTGGGTCCATGCCCGCAGAAGCGCAGGATATCAAAGACGGTAACGGGAAAAAGACCTTGGCCGACGGCTCTGTGTATGAAGGCCAATTTAAAGACGGTGCCTTTGACGGCCAGGGAATCTTGACCTATACCAATGGTCAGCAGTATACGGGTGAATTTAAAAAAGGGCTTTATGACGGCAAGGGGATCCTTGTTTATACAGACGGCAGTAAATACGAGGGGGAATTTCAGGAAGGGCTTTTAAATGGGCAGGGAGTTATCAACTATGCTGATGGCACCCAATATAAGGGGAAGTTCAAGGATGGAGATGTTGATACAGCACCGCCTCCCGATATTACAAACAGCACGGCGGGTAATTAATGAGGGAACTTTTGGGTGGATTTTGTTGTCTAATGTGCGGAGGGAATAAGAAAGGGGACAAAATATGTTAACTAAAGCAAATGCAATGAAAATATCTTTAAGTTTTTTAGCGCTGACTTTATGTGCAGTTCCAAAATTATCTTATGCTGATTGGTCCATTGGCATTGGTGTGGGTGACAGGGACCATCATGATGGCGGGTGGGACCGCCGCGACGACCGCCGCGACGACCATCGCGATGACCATCGTTTTTATCGATGGCATGATCATCCTCAATACGGCCTTCACATAGGTTTTCTTCCGGCCGGGTACTTCACGATTTGGGCAGGAGGGACAAGGTACTATTATTATGATGGATTGTATTATACCTCTGTTGGCTACGGGGATTATGTCCTGGTGAATCCTCCGATAGGGGCGTATGTGAGTGCCATCCCTCCTGATTTTCAACCGGTCAACATTAACGGCAGGATTTACTATACCGATGGCGGCGTTTATTATATTTTAACGCGGTATCACGGTTATAAAGTCGTTGCCGCGCCTTTGGTGTATGCACAACCTCAACAGGTCATTGTCACTCAACCGGTCACAAATGTTGTGACAACACAGGCCCCGGCATACGATCAAGATTCATTTCCTGTGAACATCCCCAACAATAACGGCGGTTATACAACGGTTCTTATTAGAAAATCGGGGAATGGCTATGTCGGGCCCCAAGGGGAATTTTATGCAACGTTTCCTACAGTTGCCCAACTAAAGACCATGTATGTAAAGTAACGCATTCATGATCTCATTCCCAATCAAGCAGATGCTAAACAAGGTCCCGGAAGTCACCGCTTACTTCTGGATCATCAAGGTCCTGTGCACGACGGTAGGTGAGACAGTAGCGGATTATCTCAATGAAACGCTTCATTTTGGGCTGACCGGAACATCGCTCGTGATGGGTGCACTACTCATCATCGTTTTGTTCTTTCAGTTCAAGGCAAAAAAGTACGTCCCATCAGTTTATTGGCTTGCCGTCGTTCTTATCAGTGTTGTCGGCACCTTGATCACCGACAATCTGACAGATAAACTTGGGGTTACCCTGGAGACGACTACCATCGTATTTTCCATTGCGCTCGCGTTGACCTTCGCGGTGTGGTACGCGTTTGAGAAAACATTGTCCATCCATTCTATTGTAACGACTCGCCGTGAGATCTTCTACTGGTTGGCAATTCTTTTCACCTTCGCTTTGGGCACTGCTTCCGGTGACCTCTCTGCGGAAAAGTTTGGCCTCGGGTATTTGACTTCCATTTTTATATTTGCTGGCCTTATCGTCATCGTGACAATCGCACACTTTGCTTTTAAGTTAAACGCAGTTCTTGCTTTCTGGCTGGCGTACATTTTTACCCGGCCGCTCGGCGCAAGTATTGGGGATTACCTTTCACAGGCCCGCGCTGATGGCGGATTAGGTCTCGGGACGACTACAACAAGCGCACTTTTTCTCATCACCATTTTAGGCCTGGTTATCTATTTAACGCTTACCAAAAAAGACGAAATCCCTGCCCATAGTATTATTTAGAAACTTCCTATCTAATTATTTTGTCTAACTCATAGAGCTTTCTATATGTTCTGATATACTTAACATGAGTTTGGCATAACAAAATTTGTCACCCCCGAATGTTTTAGTTGGGGGTCCAGTCATGCGTGTCTGGATTCCATACAGAAGCATTCGGGAATGACATGGAAATTTTTAATGAAAAATATCTACTTCTATTTGAATATCATGCTTTTTTTATTATCTCCTGCTTGGGCAAGAGCTGAAGAGCCGCTTACTCTCAAGGATTGTTTTAAGGCAGCATTGAAAAGAAGTGAAGTGCTTGCCACCCAGCAAGAATTGATAGTCCAAGCCGAAGAAACCTACCATCAGGCTTGGGGCGCCATTATGCCTACTATCAATGGTACTTATTCTTATTTCCATCAGAATGCTCCGGGATTCACCAGTTCAGGAAATACAGCAAGTTCCGCCGGACAACAGACTTTGGCAGTCACCGCTGACCAGCCTTTGTTCAGAGGCTTCAGCGACTTTGCCGCAGTGCACGAAGAGAAAGCCTTTCTTAAAGCACAACAACAAGCTTTGGCATGGGCCGGCATGCAGCTTTATAGTGATGTGGCATCTGCTTTTTATACTCGCTTGGCCGTGCAAAAAGATTTGAATGTTTTGGATAACGAACTTCAGTTGTATGAGCAACGGATCAAAGAGCTTCAGGATAGGTTAAAAATAGGCCGTTCCAGGATTACGGAATTGCTCACCATTCAATCAGCCCAAGCAATTCTAAAAGCCCAAAGGGAGCAGGTGTTCGGTCAACTGGATGTGGCCCGTGAAGTACTGGCTTTTCTTACTGGTTTGGACCAAGACATAATCTTGGATGACACCGATGATGTTCCCGCTGGTATAGGGTCATTAGAAAGTTATCAATCCCAGGTCAAAGCAAGGCCGGATATCATCGCTGCACAAAAAAAAATGTGGAAGGATTTAAATCGGGTGTTTCGGTTGCCAAGGGGGCCTATTTACCGTCCGTGGATTTGATCAGTGACTATTATGCCCAGCGGCCTGACCAAGAAACAAAGGCAAACTGGGACGTGGAAATTGCCGTGACCTTGCCGATTTTTACGGGAGGGATAACTTCATCGAAAGTCAGGTCAGCCGAGTCTCAAAAACGCCAGAGTGAAGTACAATTAAGCCAGGTTGAGCGAATGGCCCTGGAAGATATCCGCACATTTCATCATGACCTTAAATCTGATCTCGCCCAGGTGTCTGCCCTTCAAGAGGCTTTTAATATTTCGGAAAAAAAACTATAAAGCCAATGTCCAGGATTACGAATACAATTTAGTCACAAATCTCGACGTGCTGCAAGCACTCACCGCTTATCAGGATACCCAGCGTTCCTTGGAAAAAATCCGTTACCAGGCTAAAATCGACTATAACCAATTGGAAGCATCTGTGGCCCATCATCTGTCCTGGATGGAAGTGGGTCAAGATCAATGAATATATCTGAAATTTCCATAAGACGGCCTGTTTTTGCCTGGATGCTGATGTCCGGGCTCATCGTGTTCGGCGGGATCTCCTTTATGCGCATGGGGGTCAGCCAGCTTCCGGATGTGGATTATCCCGTGGTTTCGGTCAATATTCGTCTGGAAGGAGCAGCCCCGGAGGTCATTGAAACCTCTATCGTTGATATCATCGAAGATGCGGTGATGAGCATCCAGAGCATCCGCAGTGTCACCTCCGAGTCAGAAGACTCTGAAGGGACTATAACGATTGAATTTGAACTCGACCGTAATATTGATCTGGCGATCCAGGACGTCCAGGCCAAGGTCGACTCCGTCTTACAGAAGCTGCCCAAGCAAATCACGTCGCCAACCATCCGTAAATCAAATCCCGAAGACCAGCCGATTATGCTCTTGACCTTAGAGAGCGATAAATATCCTCTAAAGGAGCTGATGTTGTATACCAATGATCGAGTTAAGAATGATTTCTCGACGGTGGCAGGAGTAGGGGATATTACCTTGTGGGGTTACCGTGATCCTAATTTGCGTATTTGGGTGGATAAAAATGCCCTAAATACTTATGCGCTTTCAGTCGATGATGTCATCAGCACGATACAGAACCAGCATATGGAAGGTCCTGCAGGGCAATTGGACAGCGGCAAGACGCAATTTAATGTCCGTACCATGGGGGAAGCTAAAACTATTGAAGAGTTTGGTAATTTGGTCATCAATCAGCGGGGTGGGGCGCCGAATTATGTCCCGATCCGCTTGAGCCAAGTCGCGCGGGTCGAGGAAGGCATGGCCGATGCCTACAGTTACAGCCGTGCCATGGGAACTCCCAGCGTTACGTTAAGTATTCTCAAGCAGCGCGGGTCTAACGCCGTCGCAGTGGCCAAGGCCGTTCGGGCCAGGGTCGCTGAGGTCCAGAAAGGCCTGCCCAAGGGCATGAAGCTAAGCATTAATTTTGACAGCACCCGGTACACTGAACAAGCTGTCCGTGAATTGAAATTTACCTTATTGCTTTCAGCCCTTTTGACCGGGCTGGTTTGCTGGATGTTTTTGGGCTCCTGGACTTCAACCCTGAACGTTTTGTTGGCAATGCCGACATCGGTGATTGGCACCTTTATTGTACTTTATTTTGCAGGGTTTACTCTTAATACCTTTACCTTGCTGGGCTTGAGCCTTTCCATAGGGATCGTGGTGGATGACGCCATCATGGTGCTGGAAAATATCATACGCCATCGGGAAAAGGGCAAAAGCAGGATCTTGGCGGCCTTGGACGGCTCCAAGGAAATCACCTTCGCCGCTATGGCTGCCACCATCTCCGTCGTGGCGATTTTTCTGCCGGTGGCTTTCATGAGCGGTGTCATTGGAAAATTTTTCTTTCAGTTCGGCGTGACCATTACCGTGGCTGTTTTATTGTCTTTAGTGGAAGCTTTAACGTTGACTCCCATGCGCTGTTCGCAGTTTGTAGATATAGGAAAACGCTCGACACGTTTCGGCCAAGGGGTTGAATGGTTGATGAATAAGACCCGTGACCTTTATGCTTCATCACTTGCCATAGCTTTGAATAATCGCTTAAAGGTGATCGTCGCTGCTTTGGTCGTTTTTGCGTTAAGTTTCTCGGTCCTTATGTTTCTTAACAAGGAATTCATTCCAACCCAGGACCAGAGCCGGTTTAATATTCGGCTTAAAACCCCGGTTGGTTCGGCACTTTCCTATTCGAATTTAAAATTCAGTGAAGTTGAAAAATTTCTTTCGAAACGATCCGAGGTTGACCGTTACGTCGTGCAGGTGGGCGGAGGTTCACCCGGTGACTCCAACAGCGGTTCGGTACTTGTGACGATGAAGGAGAGGGGACATCGCGGTATTGATCCAAAGAAGGGGCATGAATTAAGCCAGCTGGAATTCATGGATGTTTGCAGAAAAAAATTCAACAAGATCCCCGACGTGCATGCGGTGATCCAGGACCTTTCCACCAAGGCCTTTACCGCTTCCAGGGGTTTTCCTGTGGAGTTTACGGTCCAAGGCCCGGATTGGGACAAACTGGCAGGTTATTCGAAACAAATAATGGATGGATTGGAAAAGACTGGTTTAGTCACTGATCTGGACACCAATTATTCCCTCGGACAGCCTGAGCTCCAGGTTGTGCCTGACCGCAAAAAAGCTGCTGATTATGGGGTCGACATCGCCACCATCTCTCAAGACGTAGAGGCCATGATTGGGGGAATTCTCGTCGGTACTTATGAAAAAGGAGGGCACCGTTACGACATACGCTTGAAGTTGGAAGGGAGCCTGGAAGATCCACGCACCACGGTCAACAGCCTTTTTGTGCGCAATAACCGGGGCGAGTTAACGCCGCTTTCCAATTTAATCACCATGAAGGAAAAACAGTCCATGGTTTCGATTTGGCGCAGCAATCGTGAGAGGTCAATCACCGTCTACGCTAATGTCAAGGCAGGGGAGTCTCAACAAAAAGCTTTGCTGGCAGCCCAAAATATTGCCAAGCGCCTCCTGCCGCCTGAGTACCATATTACCTTGACCGGAAGCTCACAGACATTCGCCGAATCCCTTCAGAGCCTCGTCTGGGTCCTTTTGCTGGGCATTATCGTCGCTTATATGGTATTGGCTTCGCAGTTTAACAGTTTTGTTGATCCTCTCTCGGTGCTGATGGCCCTGCCATTCAGTATTTCCGGAGCGCTGATGGCGTTATTTGTTACACATCATTCCATTAACATTTATAGCGTCATTGGCCTGATTCTACTTATGGGGATCGTCAAGAAAAACTCGATTTTGTTGGTGGATTTCACGAACCAGGTGAGGGACAGGGGAGAATCATCCGTTCACAAGGCGCTTTTGACGGCTTGCCCCATCCGCCTGCGGCCTATTTTAATGACATCTGTGGCCACTATCGCGGGTGCGCTTCCTGCGGCCTTGGCCTTTGGCCCGGGGGCAGAGAGCCGCAATCCCATGGCCATCGCTGTTATCGGCGGCGTGATTTTTTCGACCGCGCTGACTCTTTATGTAGTCCCTTGTTTTTACAGCCTCATGTCACGTTTTGAAGGAAAACACAGCCATGAGAAACGCATGAAGGACGCTTCCGAAGAAAAGCTCCAGTCTCTTCAATGATCCATCCCAAGAAATAATTATCCGGCCCTATCCTTTTTTAAGTTTAATTTTAATTTTCTTTCGTCGCTATTTCATAAAGAAAGCGTTTTCCCCAACACCTTGACTTTATCGTTTTATATGGCATACTTAATAAAATACTGAAAAAGCATGTTTCAAAACACCAGGTCACAGTTTTTTATAAAAAAAGAGGCATTCAATTTTTTTATAAGGGGGGAAAATATGGGTACTCATTTAGGGAAGGCCTTATTTGCTCTATGTGCTGGTTTATTTATTTTGCTGCCTGTAAATTCTTCAATCGCGGCTAATTATCATGTAGGCGTTAATTATCACACGACATCATCTTATTTTGCAGCTGGGAACCCTTCACCTTATGATAATGATGGTGCCGGGTTTATCAGGTTCTATAATCAACCTGAAATCAGGGCATTGGTCCAGCAGCAATTACAAGCCATGGCAAATGCAGGGGCCGATACGATTTTGACCGGCCTATGGTCGCAGGAACTTTCACAATTTACAACTACTTCTGCATCGGTACTTACTTTTCCATTTACACAACAAGAAGTGGCTAATATTCGACAATATGCCTTAGATGTGGTGGGGACGAAATCCCAGGTGGATGGACATTGTCTGCACCTACAGTTTAAAATGCTTTGGACCGGGGACGCGGATTTTACGCAGGCAAAGCCCGATGGCGGAGTCGGTTATCATGATATAAGCTGGGCGGATTTCATAACATATGCGCGAGAATCAATTTCGGGACTCCTGGGAACATCCGGTCTCGCCGGCATAACCAACGGCGACGGCACGCAAATTCTTGTATACTTAAATGGAGAAGTACAATGGAACTATCCCAATACGGAGGATTTTTTAACAGCACTATATCCTTATTTTACTCAACAAGCATCGGCGGCGAATATCGCGCCATCAGTTTATTTTATGACGAGGTTTGATCTTGCGGATATAGAAAACGGAACTTCACTGGTAGATGCCCAAACTACGTATAATTTTATGGTCAATAGTGGAATGACCCTTCCGTCGCGTATTGATTTTTCTTTTTATCCTGGCATAGGTGATCCGACATTTGTGTATAGCCCCAGCATCTATGCAACCTTGGTTTCTGACTTTTCAAATGAATTTCAAAACAGGTTTCCAGGGCATTCGATGGGGATCGCGGAAACCTTTTATTTGACTGATCCTGCACAGCGGTTAAGTTTAGGGCAGGCCTTTGCCTCAATTGATAATATCAATACCCAGACCCTGTTTTGGCCCACACCTTACACTAATGTTACAGTGCCGACGGATCTAGTTGCGGGGCCGGCCGTTGTGGGCGCTCCTTTTGATTTTTCCGCTTATATGCCTGGACAGCTGATCACGGCTAACCCCAATCCTTGTTTCAGTCCGGACTCTTCATCAACATGCACAACGACGATATATTGGGCAGCTCCGGCAACAACACAGCAAATCTGGGTTACGCAGACGGACGCAAACGGGAATATCACAACACCTGCATCACAATTTACCTGTATTACAACTTCGGGATCGCAATCAGCGCCATGGATCATTCCAGGGTATAATGATATATTTAACCTGTATCCAGGTTGTAACGATCCCAGTAGCCCTCCTTCGACGAGTAATAGCTTGAGTTCAGTTAAAGTCACAGCATTAACTCCGGTTATCTTTGCCAATCCCAATCCTTGCGTACCTTCTTTTACAAGTAATCAGTGTACAAGCAATATTGAATGGGAAGCAGATCAAAACGCACAGGTTTGGGTATCTGAAGACGGGGCTCCAGGGACGTTGTTTGCTTCCTCCGTTGCCTCTGGCGGAATTCAGGCCGCCCCATGGATCCAAAACGGCCACACCTATGATTTTCAACTTTATCCGGCTTCCTCTTGTTCCAGTACAGAATGCTATACCTCACCCATCAAAGATGTTTCTGTATCTGCTGGACCTCCACCTTCGGCAAGTGGCACGATTATGCCATGGGCATCCCAGATCATCGACACTTACGGTAACGTTTGGACGCTTTCGGGCGGTTTATTCTACGAGAATGGTTCTGTCAGGACCTCAAGTGTGACCCAATGGCTGCTCTATTACAATGGCACGATTTATGCGCAAAACTCCGGTAATACATGGTTTTCCTGGAACGGGGCGAATTGGGTTTCCGTAGGCGGCGACCCTCGGCCAAGCGGCAACCCTGGCGCCTCGGCAAGTGGTACGATTATGCCATGGGCATCCCGGATCATCGATACTTACGGTAACGTTTGGACGCTATCGGGCGGTTTATTCTACGAGAATGGTTCTGTCAGGACCTCAGTAACCCAATGGCTGCTCTATTACAATGGCACGATTTATGCGCAAAACTCCGGTAATACATGGTTTTCCTGGAACGGGGCGACTTGGGTTTCCGTAGGCGGCGACCCTCGGCCAAGCGGCAACCCTGGCGCCTCGGCAAGTGGTACGATTATGCCATGGGCATCCCGGATCATCGATACTTACGGCAATGTGTGGACGCGATCAGGTGGTTTATTCTACGAGAATGGTTCTGGCCGAGTCTCCTCCAGTGTGGCCCAGTGGCTGCTTTATTACAATAACACGATTTACGGTGAAATCTCCGGTAACATCTGGTATTCCTGGAACGGGGCGACCTGGGTTTCCGTAAGCGGCGACCCTCGGCCAAGCGGCAATCCTAACGCGTCGGCAAGCGGTACAATTATGCCATCGGCATCCCAGATCATCGACACTTATGGCAATGTGTGGACGCTATTAGGCGGTTTATTCTACGAGAATGGTTCTGTCCGGACCTCCAGTGCGACCCAATGGCTAGGCTATTACAATAACACGATTTACGCATTAAACATCGGTAACTCTTGGTATTCCTGGAACGGGGCGAATTGGGTCTACCTAAGCGGCGGCGACCCTCGGCCCTCAGTGACCGCAACGCCTAATCCTTGCGTTGCACCTGCAGGAGGCTCTTGTACCGTTACAGTAAATTGGAAATCGAGCAATCTTACTGAAGTCTGGTACCAAATGGATCAAAATACGCCTAAGCCGGTTAGCTGTGGAGTGGGAGGCAGTCAAAATGCTTCAGTTCAGCCAGGGCATACGTTTATTTTGACGCTTTATAATGCCAGTGCATGTACGGTAAGCGGACGCTTTGGTACTCCCATTGCCTCGTTTACCCTTACAAGTTAGCCTAATTCGCTAACAGGTGTTATGTCAGTCGATTCTCCACTTTTGTATCCTCTCCATTGACAAATTAATTATCATAGTGTATATTTAGTTAGTGGAATATTTCACATAGTGAAATAATTCGCGGCCCCTGGTCCCCAGTTAAAACATCCGGGGGTGACAGTTCGATGGGGCAAATAAAAGGAGTGCTCATGGATGAATTAAAGCTGGATGAATTTGGCGACCGGATGATCAAGCTCATCCCCAGATTGAAAATTGAGCTGGGCTGTTATGAAACCAGCACCTTGACGCGCCGTGATATTACGACAACCCAACTTTTGGTCCTGGAATGCCTCTCAACCTGCGGCCATTGCAAGATGCATACCCTGGTCAATGCCCTTAAAGTCAAATTTTCCGCTGTGACCGCCATTATAGATAGATTAGTGAAGACAGGTTTTGTCACCCGTGAACACGGCAAAGAGGACCGGCGTACGGTTTTCGTTGCTTTAACTCATAAAGGAAGAAAGGTGCTCTCGGAGGTCTATGAACAGCGGCGTAAAGGTTTTATTCATGTATTCAGCCGGGTCAGCGCTGTGGAGCGGCAAGACTATTTAATGATCCTTGAAAAATTGGTCGACAGTTTTAAAGAAGGGAATGGTTAATGAGAAAAACACTCACTTTAACGGGTTCGCTCGCAATGACACTCATTCTAACGGGTTGCGCCAAGCAAAACGCGCCGATGCAGCCTCCAGCGTCGGAAGTTGGGGTAGTGACAGTCACCTCACAAACTCTTCCTATAACAACAGAACTTCCCGGAAGGATCGATGCCGTGCGGGTTGCGCAAGTCAGGGCACGGGCCACAGGCATTCTTCTTAAGAGGATGTTTGTGGAAGGCTCTGAGGTCAAGGAAGGTGATGTGCTTTTTCAAATTGACCCGGCACCTTTGAAAGCAAGTTATGATAGTGCCTCTGCCGGCTTGGCCCATGCCAAAGCGGAATTGGCACAGACACAGGCCAAGGCCAATCGTTATAAAGCGCTTGTTGCCATTAACGCCGTCAGTAAACAGGATTATGATGACGCCTATGCTGCTGCATTGCAAGCCAAAGCAGACGTGGAAACCGCCCAGGCTAATGTAGAAACAGCTTCTTTAAATCTTGGTTATACCAGCGTGACTGCGCCGATTTCCGGGCACATCGGTGCTGCTTTAGTCACTGAAGGGGCATTGGTTAGCCAGACCGATGCGACACCCTTAGGCCTGATCCAGCAGTTAGATCCCATTTATTTTGATTTTACAGAATCGAGCACAGATGTTCTAAAGCTCAGGGATGCTTTTGATCAAGGGCAGCTGCAAAAAATTTCTTCGGATGAAGCCAAGGTCGCTTTGAATTTGGAAGACGGCAGCACATATAAAACCCCGGGCAAGCTGTTGTTTAGGGACATAACCGTCGACCCGACCACAAGTATGGTCACCTTGCGGGCGGAATTTCCTAATCCTGACCATATTTTATTACCCGGTATGTTTGCCCGTGTGCAGCTTGAGCAAGCTGTTGTCCAAAATGCCATCAGCGTGCTTCAACGTGCAGTGGCTTTAAACGGCAACGGTACAGGTACGGTGATGGTTGTAACACCTGACAATAAAGTTGAGGCCAAAATCATCAAGATAGGCGACGCAGTGGGTAATAGCTGGATTATTACTGACGGCCTCAAAGCCGGGGACATTGTGATCGTCGAAGGTTTGCAAAAAGTCAAGCCTGGGGCAACGGTCAAAACCGTGCCTTTTAGTGATCCTGATAAATAATTATGATGTCAAAATTTTTTATAGATCGTCCAATTTTTGCATGCGTCATTTCCATGTTGATTGTGTTGCTCGGTATTACGGCTATCAGCCAACTGCCCGTGGCCCAGTATCCGAGTGTGGCCCCGCCTTCAATTAACATTAATTCCTCCTATGCCGGCGCTTCAGCCGAAGTCTTGCAAAATACCGTCACCTCTATCATCGAACAGCAGTTGAGCGGTATTGATAATCTTCTCTATATTACATCCACCAGCAATGCCAGCGGCCAGTCCACCATCACGCTTTATTTCGAGCCTGGCACCAGTCTGGATACGGCCCAAGTACAGGTGCAGAACAAACTTCAATTAGCTATACCCGCTTTACCGCAAATCGTCCAGCAGGCCGGCGTCACCGTCACCAAAGCCACCCGCAATTATTTGATGTTTTTTACATTATCAACGCCCAATGGCAGCATGGACGAGATTTCCCTGGGTAATTACATTGCCTCTAACGTTCTTGATCCTATCCGCCGTGTTCCGGGAGTAGGGGAAGCCAATCAGTTCGGCACGGAAAATGCCATGCGCATCTGGATGAATCCCCAAAAGCTTTATAGTTATAATTTGACGGCCAATGATGTGATCGCGGCCATCGGTGTGCAGAACATTCAAATCCCGCTGGGCCAATTAGGCGACCGCCCCTTTGTCAAAGGCCAGGAACTTAATATAACTTTGCAGGGGCGAAGCACCCTGAGTACACCTACGCAGTTTGAAAATATTATTTTGCGGGTTAATCCTGACGGCTCGCGGGTATATTTGCGTGATGTAGCCAACGTGGCGCTAGGAGGCCTTGATTATTCCACCCGGGCCCGTACCAACGGCTTTCCTTCGTCTGCCGTGGCCATTAAATTGACACCAACGGCCAATGCCGTTGCCACGGCTGATGCTGTGCATGCGAAAGTCACACAGTTGTCTAAATTTTTTCCGCCGGGCGTCAAGGTCGATTATCCTTTGGACCAGTCTAGATTTGTGCGCATTTCTGTGCAAGAAGTGATCAAAACGCTGCTTATTGCCATTTTCCTGGTTTTCTGCGTCATGTATTTATTTTTGCAAAGCATGCGCACCACCTTGATACCGACGATAGTAGTACCCGTGGCATTGATGGGTACTTTCACCGTGATGAAGGCTTTTGGTTTTTCGATTAATGTGTTGACGCTCTTTGGGATGGTTTTGGCCATTGGTATTTTAGTGGATGACGCCATTGTAGTGGTGGAAAATGTGGAGCGGCTGATGCGTGAGGAAGGACTTTCCCCACGGGAGGCCAGCATTAAGGCCATGGAACAGATCACCGGGGCGTTGGTTGGTATTTCCCTGGTATTGACCGCGGTATTTATCCCCATGGCATTTTTCGGCGGCTCAGTGGGTGCGATTTACAAGCAGTTTTCGCTGTCCCTGGTTGCGTCCATGTTATTTTCTATATTTTTAGCCCTGACCTTGACCCCTGCCTTGTGTGCAGCCATTCTTAAACCGGTTGATAAAACCAAACACGAGGAAAAGAAAGGCTTTTTTGGATGGTTTAATAAAGGTTTTACCGCGGGCCGGGATAAATATCACCGTATAGTCGGCCGCATGCTTCAATCCACGGGCCGTTGGTTTATTGTTTATGGAGTCGTCATCCTGGCCGTGGTTATATTGTATGCCCGCCTGCCTTCATCATTCTTGCCGGAAGAAGACCAGGGATATTTTATAACTAATATTCAATTACCCGTCGGGGCAACTCAGGAGAGGACCCTGGCTGTGCTCAAAAAGGTGGAAAAATATTTCATGGGTCAACCAGAAGTGGAAAAGATCATCACGGTTGCAGGTTTCAGCTTTAACGGCCGTGGGCAAAATTCCGCGCTTTCCTTTATCCGTATGAAAGACTGGAAAGACCGTCCAGGGGATGTTCATAAAGCGCCTGCGATCATCCACCGTGCCTTTGGCGCGTTTTCTCAAATCAAAGATGCTATTATTTATCCTGTTAATCTGCCGCCTATCCCGGAACTAGGCACCTCGTCGGGGTTTGACCTCATGCTGGAAGACCAGGCAAGCTTGGGCCATGACAAACTCATGCAGGCCCGCGGCCAATTAATGGAGATGGCGGCCAAGAACCCCAACGTAATGGGTGTGCGCATGCAAGGCCTGGAGGACGCGGCACAACTAAAGATCAATATTGATGAAAATAAAGCCAGTGCCTTGGGTGTCTCCCTGGCGGATATTAATATTGCCATGCAGGCGAATTTCGGGTCGTTTTATGTGAATAATTTTGTCCATGGCAACCGTGTGCAAAGGGTGATTGTGGAGTTGGATGCCCCGTTTCGTATGCAGCCCTCCGATATAGCCAAGGTTTTTGTGAGAAACAGCCATGGTGGGATGGTTTCATTGTCCAGCTTGGTCAGCTTACAATGGACCTACGGGTCTCCGCAGCTGCAGCGCTATAACGGTTTTCCATCGGTAGAAATCGTGGGTTCGACACCGCCCGGTAAAAGCACCGGGGATGCCATGAAAGCTATGGAAGGAATGATCAAACAACTGCCTGCGGGTATAGGCTTTGAGTGGACCGGCCAGTCTTATGAAGAGCTTCTCTCCGGTAAGCAGGCCCCGGCATTATTTACGCTTTCCATCATCGTCGTGTTTTTGGCCTTAGCTGCGCTTTATGAAAGCTGGTCTATTCCTTTTGCAGTCATATTGGTTGTGCCTTTAGGGGTCTTGGGTTCTTTACTTGCGGCCACCATGCGCGGTATGCCCGACGATATTTATTTTAAGGTGGGCCTTCTGGCCATTATCGGATTGTCGACCAAGAACGCTATTTTGATTGTTGAATTCGCTAAAGATCTTCAAAAGGAAGGCAAGGGGCTCGTCGAAGCTACACTTGAAGCCATACATCTGCGTCTCCGTCCGATATTAATGACTTCGTTGGCTTTCATTTTAGGGGTTACGCCTTTGGCCTTGAGCACCGGTGCCGGTTCCGCCAGCCAGCATGCGATCGGAACAGGTGTCGCGGGGGGCATGTTTAC
>Ga0206837_1038_pt1 | contig 21907 bp, 18 predicted proteins | sample Alteio_BWOrgCont_29_FD_152863 | JGI IMG/M metagenome (GOLD analysis project Ga0206837, IMG submission 152863) | Enriched cells from forest soil in Barre Woods Harvard Forest LTER site, Petersham, Massachusetts, United States -... | ecosystem: Environmental > Terrestrial > Soil > Temperate forest >...
TTCAATTTTTGAATAAAGAGACTGATCAATTACGGTGGCAAAAGACACATCTTCCTGTGTGAGCTTTAATTCTTGCCGTCTTTGTTTTATAATTTTGTGGATTTCCATAATCGGTTTAGTATAAAGTAACTTGGAAGTATTATCAATTAAAGACATTGCCAATCCCTTTCAAATATGAAAAATAAGTCATTGTCTAAAGAAACTGGAAAAGTCACAACCCCTAAGTTGGATAAGCGGATAAAAAAAGCACGAGAAAACTACAGAAAGAAAAAAACGTCAAATTGGGTTAATGTAAAGCTGGGATTTTAGAATAAGGAGAAAGAAATTGAAAACAAAAATTATCAAGAAAAGCAAGAAAGATACGAACTCTAGGCTCGATTTAACCAAGACGCTTAAGTGTACAAACTGCAAGAAAAAATACCATCCTAGAAAGGACTATCTTACCAGCAAGTATTGTTCCCAACTTTGCGCCAGACAGGGAAGGGGTAAAGTAGTCAGTTTAAAGAAGCTGTCTGATTTCTATAATATTTGACCTGCAATTAGTTTTTTGTAACGGCAGTCAGGTTTCTAATTTTTCTTGTTCATTTTTTGGGGTAAGAGTAGAATTACCCCATGACTAACGTAAGTAGAATATTCAAAGCTGACGTAACTCTAAAGCAGCCCCTTCCATTATACCTATCCCGCATTAGGGCAGGTTTTCCTTCCCCGGCAGATGATTATCTGGACAAGAGGCTAGATTTAAACGAACGCCATATTAAACATCCTGCCTCGACATTCCTTGTGGAGGTTAAGGGTGATTCAATGATAGGGGCAGGTATTTTTTCTGGCGATGTGCTTGTTGTAGATCGATCAGTTAAGGCAAGAAGCAAGAAAATTATTGTTGCGATCCTTAATGGTGATTTCACTGTTAAGAGGCTTTTGGAGAAAGGTGATAAAAAGTATTTAATATCTGAAAATCCAGATTATGCACCCATAGAGATCACCGAAGGCATGGATTTTGAAGTATGGGGAGTCGTAACTGGCGTTAGCCGACTGGTGTGATATGAATAAAGTAGTTGCTTTGGTTGACTGCAACAGTTTTTATGTGTCCTGCGAGAAGGTTTTTGCCCCTTCCCTTAGAAATAAGCCTGTGGTTGTTTTATCGAATAACGACGGCTGTGCTATCTCACGTTCCCAAGAAGCAAAAGACGTTGGCATTGCGATGGGGGCACCAATTTTCAAATGCGAAGAATTAGTGAAGAGACACGATGTTAAAGTGATTTCCGCCAACTTTGTTTTGTATGGCGATATGTCTCAAAGAGTAATGTCTACACTTTCTACGTTCTCTCCAAATGTAGAGATCTATTCAATTGATGAGGCATTCCTATCCTTGGATGGTTTTGAACATTTCGGTTACTTGGAATATGGGAGAGAGATAAGAAAAACTGTTAAGGAGCGAACAGGTATTCCTGTATCCGTCGGGATTGCTCCAACCAAAACCCTTGCTAAGGTGGCTAATCATATTGCAAAAGACAATCCTAAGATGGGTGGAGTGTTTTATTTTACGGATGAAAATGACATTGACTGTTGGCTTGAGAAAACACCAGTAAAAGAAATATGGGGCATCGGTCGTGAGAAGGCCTTGTTCCTAAACCGTAATGGCATTATGAATGCGTTGCAGCTAAAGAATGCGCCTGATGAGTGGATCAAGAAGCATTTAACCATCGTGACGTTACGGACAGTCAAAGAGTTAAGGGGAATCCCCTCCTTATCTTTTGATGAAACACAGCCGGATAAGAAAGCCATTGTGACATCCCGTACATTTGGCTATGAGGTAAGAAGCTTGAGCGAGGTGGAGGAAGCTGTTTCAGCCTATGTTTCTAAAGCGGCAGAGAAAATGAGACATCAGAATTCAGTTGCCGGCTATCTTCAGGTTTATATTGAAACAAATCCCTTTAAAGGTTCCTATTACCGCAATTCAGCGAGTATTGATATTACACCCCCGACGGCCTATACGCCACAATTGGTCACAATAGCCAAAAGGCTTTTATCAAAGATATACAAAGAAGGCTACCGTTATAAAAGCTGTGGGGTAATGCTGACCAATTTTTCTAATGAAAATTTGGTCCAGCAGGATTTATTTAATCCCGTTTATACTGAAAGTCAGAATCAGCGATTAATGAAGGTCATGGACGGGTACAATCGGTCAGCTAATGGTGGACAGTTATTCTTTGCAGCCGAGGGGTTGGGAAAGCCCTGGTTTATGAAGCAGTCGCATAAATCCAAAAGATATACGACACGGTGGGATGAGTTGTTGGAGATTAGGATATGAAAAAAAGAACAAAAATAGGACTAATAATGGGATTAGCCTATTTGATTGATCGTATATCTTATCCTGATAAGTATAAGAAAAAAAAGCCAGAACTGACAATGGAGCTTAAATATACTCCGGCAACTGAATATGAGCCAGTAAAATTTGAGAATCCAAAAGATATTCTATGCCCTTATTGCAATCACAGATTTGAGGAGATGTTAAAGAGAAGTCGAAAGTGCCCACAATGTAAGAAATATATTTACCGAAAGAAAGATTATGAAAACAAAATCTATCAGCTAATTACCGAAGAACAATACGAGAAAGAGGTCGAAGAAAATAATAAGAATTATACTATCTCCAATCAAGAAGATATGAGGGATAGATTGCTTCGTTATCAAGATTCGGGATGTTCAGGAGTTAGAATATCTACTTCGGGTGATTCGAGAGTTTGTCCTGCATGTGCAAAACAGCAAGGGAAGTTTTATTCTATGAAGGAAGCTTTAAAAGAAATGCCGTTACCTTGTAAAGACTGCTCTGCTGGCTATTGTAGATGTTGTTATATTCCAGAAATTGACGGGATAAATCTTCAAAACATTTAGTTGATGAATCCGAGAATGATTGGATTAAAAGCAATCAAAATAAAATATGTGCGGAAGATTTTCACAGTCAAAGGATAAACAGACAATAAAGAAACGGTTCAACGTTAAGAAGGTGGCTGATGAAGTCATGCCTTTGTTTAATGTTGCGCCTGATCAGGATGTTGCTGCCATTCTGAATGATTCCCCTGATGAAATAAAAGCTGTCCGGTGGGGGTTAATTCCTCCTTGGTCCAAGACTGAAATTAATCCGTACAACATGATCAATGCCAAGGGCGAAGAATTGCTGGAAAAGAAAACCTTTAAACCACTAATAAAAAGCAAACGCTGTTTGGTCTTGGCCGAATCCTTTTATGAATGGAAGAAACCGGAAGACGATAAAGACAAAAAATCCAAATCAAAAACAAAAATTCCGTATAGGATTCTGCTAAAGAGTGAAGACCTGTTTGCCTTTGCGGGCCTTTGGGATATTTGGGAAAAAGAAGGTAAGAAAATAATAAGTTGTTCAATTATTACAATAGGACCCAATACTCTAGTCGCGGGAATTCATAATAGAATGCCTGTAATCCTGCCGCAGGCTTTAGAAAAAGAGTGGCTGTCAGATATACCTGTAGAAAAGGCAATGGCCATGCTTAAACCCTATGATGCCGAGTTGATGAAGGCCTATACGATTTCAAATAGGGTTAATATCCCAACCTACAATGCACCGGATATCCATGAGGCATTTGCATATCAAGTCTAAACAGGTCAGTAAAATATACACTCAGGCTATTGTATTGGGATTATAGGAGGGTACGATAATGCGTACAACGGGACGTTTTGACATGATAGATATTTTGTGGGCAGATGATGATAACAGGGTTCATTTTTCAGCAAGAATGTTGCTGGCAAATGGCCGGAAACATAGATATAATATTCACAAAGTTTTCAATGGTGAGGAAGCGGTCAAAGCATCCAAAAAGCGAAGGTTTGATCTTTGCATAATGGATGTCAATATGCCCAAGAAGAATGGTATTGATGCAGCAAAGGAAATCCATTCTTCAAATACCTTTGGACGAATGCCAATCCTGGTGGCAACGGCTGATCCTTCACGGATACCGGGAGGAATTTTTGATGATGTTATTGAGAAACCATTTGCCGACGCTGATAGCCTAATAGCCAAGATCGACCAATGGTATATCCATACCTATGTATTGGACAGAAAATTTAAGAAATTTATCAAGGAGCTTCCAATGAACCAAGAAGAAACGAGAGATTTAGTAGAGTTGCGAAAAGAGCATAAGGGTTATTTAAGATTGCGTGGAACGGGCGAGAAATTTATTGTGCATGAAAATGTACCGAATAAAATTTCCTATGATTTTGCAAAAGGAAATCAATTGTCAGCCTTCCTGGAAAGAACCAAAAAGGAACCCACTAAAGTTTGTCTTTATAAAGATAATCTCTTGGCGCACAGTTGGGAACTGACTAATGCAGAATTTGAAGCCTTAAGTAAAGAAGAAGACGAGTTATTGAGTCAGCCGCAATATCAAAAACTCACAGAAATATATCTTGAGAAAAAATAGAATTAATAGGCAGAGGAAGGATCTACAAGAACAAAATAAAGTTTCACCGAGAACACAGGAAGGGTGTTCGCGGGGTCATAACCTACCCAATATACTCCGATATTCCAAGTAGCCGTCACATTCCCATTCCCCGCAACTTTCACGCTCACAACCTTGTTAAAATAGTTGTTCACATTGTCAAAGTCAGATTCGCTCCCCTGGTAGTCATACCCAATCCCAATGCGAACATTAGGCACCCATGTTTCAGGTAATGTTTTGGTTATAGTCCACGTATAACCGTTTATTTGGTAGGGTGTGGTCATCAAGACGTTTATAGGCGCAAAATCTCCGCCTATGTCATTTATGGCCGCAATAGACATGCCATTGGGTAGGAGATCTTGGAGGCCGTTTACAAAGGATGCGGCTATGTTTTGGGCGTTCTGCAAGAGGTTCTGGTTGGCTTGGGTGGCTTCCCACATCTTTTGCATTTTTTTCACATCAGATTCAAAACTCATATCGACCCCTTATTGGTTTGCATCCCTATCGAATTTTTGCTTTTTCTCCCAATTATTTGGGGATTTTAAAGATACCTTTACCCTTGTTTTTACAGGATTAGCCTGAGGTAGATACGTCTGTAAAGCCGCTGTGTTATGCGAGGTTGTATTAGGAATAACATCACTATAAAGAGAGGGGCCACTTGTAATCTGTACGGGGCCTGAACGGTCAAGGTATGTCGGGTCAAGAGTTGGGCCTCCAATATCAAAAGGAGGTAATCCTTCCTGTCCCATTGTTATGTAACCAGTAGTATTTGTGATAAAAAAGAATTTAGTAACATCATCCCATTGTTTATAATTCTTAGTAGTTGCAATCACAGAAGGTGACATCAAAATAGCGGAATAATAAAAATTCACTCCCCATTTTTCAATATCGTCGGTGCTTTTGCTTAATTTAATAAAAATAGGGTCAAAAGTGTTATCCAATACTGCCGTATTTAATTGAATTTGTTGTGGATATGGTGAAGGATTCACTTTTAATTCAACAGTGGTATAAGGGAAATAATAATTCGCACAAGAGGTATTGAATCCAGGTTGGTCATAAAGTGATTGTCCAAGTACATAATATCCAAACAACGATTGATGCTGGTCGGGCCGACCGACATTAGGATTGGTAGCAATATTTTGGACATACAGTTGAGAAGTAAAAGCTGGGTCATAAAATGCCTGAAGACCTGCTTTTACATATTTTAAGTTAATAGTTTGTGGGATATGAACTATTTGTCCAACAGTATATCCTGTCCCTCCTGAGACCAAAGAAGCGGCTGTTACAGGGCCAGGATTGATGATAAGACCATCACTGGTGCTATATCCACTTCCAACGGCTCCAAGAGAAAGACTTCCAATGGTCCCTGATACAGGCATAGCCACAGCCAGTGTTGGATCTATTACACTGGTATATCCTACCCCGCCATTGATAATAGAGAAGTCAGTAATCACTCCATTACCTACAACTCCTGTCACCATCAAATAAGCACCTGCTCCGCCTGTTTGGGTAACAGCTAATATTTGTCCTTGTCCATAACCAGTACCCGCATTAACTATGGTAACGTCAGAAATTACACCAGCAGGGGAAAGTTTCAAATTATTGGCGGTCACATAATCAGTTCCAGGATTAACCAAAGTGATACTTGTTACCACTCCGCCGGTTGAAATTGAGTTTACAACTACTGTGGCATCATTATATCCACCCTGGTTGATGGCTATAACAGCTCCTACGAAATATCCTGTACCCCCACTGACTAAAGTAACGGAAGTAACGGCATTATTTACTGCCGTGATATTAACTAATGCAGAGGTTCCCGCATGGAAATTAATCGTAGCTGGGGTAGTGGCTTGAAGACTGGTAACAGTTGCGGTCCCGCCTTTTCCGCTCCCACCAATAATATTGAGAGTATCACCGACAGCAAAGCCAAAGCCGCCTTGTCCGTTTACTAATCCCACAGATGTTAATGAACCGCTATGAATATTGAATCCAATACTCAAATCCAAAGGAGAACTTGTTACGCTATAAAGATTTATAGAAGCTCCTCCGGGTAAAGTAACAGGAGCCTGAGTTTGATAATTAGCGCCCCGAGCATTAATAGAACATGCAGTAATGGCTCCTGTGGTCGGATTTAAGTCATTCACAATAATGGAGGCGGAAGTATTTGTGGATGAAACCAATGAGGCCCATAATCCTGATAAATAAGGAGAAGCCCCAAAAGGTAAAGGGGCATTTGCAAAACCAGTGATAGGGTCTACTGCTCCTAACGGCCAAATAGTTTGATAGGTTCCTCCCACAAAAGCTACTTCTCCGCCAGGAACTTGTTGAGTATTTAAAAAGAGCATCCGCATATTTGCTAATGAATATGTTCTGGTCACACCATAAGTAAATCGTGCTTCGGGAAATTGTATGTTTGCCAAACCTCCTGAATAAAGCCAGGAAGGATGTGTACCAGCGACATAATTTGTCCACATTAGATTAAAGATTACTTGTTGTGCATCGGCAGGAATACCTGTTAGTCCCATATCCCCAGGTTTACGAACAGAACCCCAATCACCGTTATTAAATGCGTTCGTAATGGTCGCACCTTTCCCATGACCAGGACCATTAGTGGCCCCGCCGCCTAAATCATTACCAAACTTGGCATAAAGCTGCCACCAGGCTTGATGACCATATCCTGTATCTCCCGATGAGTCTCCTGCAGAGTATCCCAGGGCTTGAATAGCAGTGGCAAAGTCATAAGGAGAGGGCATCTGTGCCTCAAATGTGATGCCTTCAAATAAAGCATTAGGCTCAACGAATTGAGGATTGAATGCTTGATAAATGGCAGTACCATCCCATGTTCCACCTGTATAAAGGCAGAATTGTCCAGGAATTGCAGGAATACCACCGCCGTTATTGGGTGTACTACCCCACGGTGGCCCTAACTGATTAGGATTCTGCCAGGGTGGAGGATAAATAGAAGAGGTGACAAAAGCAGGAACAACTCCTCCCGATGGTAAATCTTGAAGGATTTGTTTTTGAGTCTTGGCAGTATTGGTAAGCAACATTCCATTACCAGTCATATTTCCAGACCCGTCAATGTTAGTTACAGACATTGCTAAGAAAATATCACCCGCCCAATAAGATCCTGTTGGTTGAGGAGTGATATGTGTAATGTTATCAAAAGCCATGTATCCTAAAACCCTATAAGTTCCCGCAGGAGGAGCCGAAGGAATTGAGTTGTTGGGAACAATCATATTCCAAGCTGGGGCACTGTATAACGCATTTTGAGCACTGTTATGATCAAGCAAGCTCATATACGTCGTAGGAGGATTAGGGCCTTGCCATACAGTTGTGCCATCGGCAATTATTTGGTAGAAATCAGGAGTATTAACTTCTCCTTGAAAAACTGCACCAGGGGACATGCTATCAGTTCCACTTGGATTGAAATAAAATTCAAATCCTAAGAAACCTAAATACTGTTTGGGGAGAGCAAAAGAATTTTGATAGGTGTAATAAACATCAAGAGGAGTCATAACTCCATTATTTCCTGAAGTTAATTTTGTATTAACAATGGGAGTAATAGAAATGTCACCAGTATCAGCTATAGGAATACTCCCCTTCATATAAGTTGCGTCGAGGATCACCTTTTGTATTTCTTGTTGCATCTGGTCGAGTGTAATCTTATTATCCAACTGTTGTTGATAAATCTGTTGGAGTTTTTTAATTACACTATCAAATGAATTTTGTGGTTGTAACGGTTGAGACATATTATTCCTTACGAGTTATTTGTATGAATTTCTTGTGCCTGTCTCTCATTAAAAAATACCAAATCAATGTCAACATAAACTGGTATTTGTGTCGGATTTGTGGGATCAGATAGATTTGGAACAGTTGCAGAGGCTGTCATATCTACTCTTAATTCCACAGCGTTACTATTCCCATTAGTGCTCGGAATAATACGCCACAAATGGTAGCAATAAACACTCCAAGTAATTGTATGAGGATCGTAGGCATCTTCTGTATAAACCATTGGAACTACTTTGGTCATAGGGATAGCCCACTCTGGAAAATTAGGTAATTGCACGTAAAATACCATACCGCTCCTTAAATGATTGGCGTAATAATCGGGACACCCATTGGAACATTGTTATTTGTTAAATTAATTGGAAACTGTGTCACTATCGGTGCAACGTTTCCATTACCTACAGGCGAAGAAGGCAAAGCTCCGGGGTTTAAACTTACCGCAGGTGGATTTAAAGGTGGCGTAATCGTAGTCGGGCTAGATAAAGGAATAGACATTGAAGTTCCTATTACTGCCGTCGCAAAATTAGTAAAATTTATGGTTAAGGTTGGATTACTTCCGCCAACATCAGTCTCGCTTGCTGATAGTGGAATGGACATAACTCCTGGACCGAGATAGGTTGGTGTGCCTTGTAGTGGCAGTGCTATCCCCGTGTCAGAAGGGGTAACAGTAATACTCATGTTCGTAACGTCTGCTTGAGTATCAGGTGCAACGGTTTCATTTTCGGTACTTGCCACTAATAATAAAGTAGCTGTCGTTTGCAAATTGACATCAGGGATGACAATAGGACTTCCTATAGGTTGATAATCTAAAAGAACAGGAATAACTAAAGGCGGGGGAGTCAATGTTGGAATCCCTGCCATAACTGTCACTAAAGGGTTCACGAATCCATCAGGATTTGTGGTTCCTGTTTCTGGATTAAAAGCTTTACACAGTCTTATCACTCCAACTTTTTTTCTGAACATTTCTGCTCGGGGGACAAACGATGTGCTCGGAATCTTTTCTATGTCATGGCTATTCTGATTCTCAGCTTCGATGATTTTCAGAATCCTTTTAATTTGCGTTTCGTATTGCATAGTTCACCTTATGATGTGGTCGTATTCGTTGCTGGATTCAGCTTATTGCATATCTTCTGGCGAAGTTCAAATGTCACGTACCTGTTCGGATCTGGCATTTGTCCTTCCATTTCCAGCAATTCATAACGAGACCAGGCATTTGTGCATCCCAATGTGACTTTCATATCCTTGGCACTAATATGGATCGTTTTCACAGAACACGGGAAGCCGTTATTATTGTTGTAGATACCTGCAGTCGTCGTGTTATCAATATTTATCCGCATCAAAAGGGCAATGCTGTAGTGATAATATCCGTCCATGAAAAGTTCAACGTCGCACTTGGTCTTAGGTAAAATCGTACCGTTGATGTTTTGGATCTTCTTTAATTCCAAAGCCCCAACTTGGTTGATGTAACCAAGATAATTGAAGCCTGCATCTTCGTGTACATACAGCCCGTCAGCTTGGTCTTCCCAGGTGATTGTCGGGGCCTTCCAACCGTTCTTTGCCGACACTTTCTTATATGGAGCAGAACCGAAATGCACACCGAAGCGTGAATCAATGACATCCAACAACTTCGTTGAAGCATTAAGGGAGTTGTACGCACCTGACGTGAATCCGACATTTTGTGGGTTGCTGGCCGTAATAAGGGCAAATCTCATTGAGTCAATTTCGGACCCACTGTAAGTCATCGGAGAGTGGTCACGTAAGACGCTATCATTAAACAAGGTCACACCAAACAAATCTGAAGTGTAGATGATGGATTCGCCGGGCATTGGGCCACGGAGTTTCGTGTAGGGATAAACCCTCTGTGCCCAAAAGTTGATGTCAGTGATAATCCAGGCATCTGATGTGACAGGTGATAACGAGGTTCCGATATAGGCCAGTGAGCTTGAGAAATCAGCACCATCACCTGAACCCGCTGTACCTGGAGTTCCTTGCAAGGTCTCACCAGTCAAGAAATTGGTTGCAGTCACAAACCAGAAATAGGTGTAGTTTGGAAGCGGCGTGAAGTATTGCGAGTCTCCATCAAAATCGTAGATACCCGAATCGCCGGAACCTAAGATCCAGTTTGCTCTCTGTTCGGCAGTTTGCTGTCCGAAAGCAAAGTTATTGGTCAACTGTGTACCGTATTGCACCTCTTGGTATCCAGTGTCTATCACAATGCCTTGGTAGAAAGGAGGATTCGGGTCGTCTGGCATGATAAACGGATTTTCTATCACAGGGTTGTCAACCAGAGCATGATAAATATGGAGCTTTTCATTAATGCTTGGGATAGATAAAGTCACTGTGCTTCTCACATCTTGTTTAGGTAATTCAGAATAAGCCGTGATGACAACTGATTCCGTTTCTGATTTTGTATCAATATCCCAAATGTAGGCTGGTGTGTCGTAACCAAATTCTTCATTACCCGCGATAGTAATGGTCACTGGTTGTTGGCCGGTTAATTGTTGATGCGTTCCATCGAGCTTGTAATCAACCTGATCGTGTTTACGGGCGACCACAAATCTTGCCATTGATTTCTCATCGGCAGTATGAGTGATTTCGATGGAATCCAATTTCACGTCAGTCAATTCCGTGCCATTAACATAGACATGGAAATCAGTACGGGCGATTGGTGTGTGGGCCAAATCTGCAATATCTTCGGCCAGGAAACGAACATCACAGCCAATAGAAGGTGTTAAAGTAGCAACGAAGCGTATATCAGTTCCAAAGAATTGAGAATTGATGAAATTGACATTTGTACCAATAGTGTCCAAGACAACTTCACTAAAATTGATATTCATTCCAAAAGTTGAAAAGGGAGCTTCGATAAAAGCCAGAACCTCACCTGTGCTAAAATCCGTCCCAAAATATGATTCGTCAAGCACGGGCAATAAGGCCACTGACGTTAGATTTCCTGATGCTCCCGAGGAATAGACTGTAAATGTTCCAGGAGTAGCCGCAGTGACTTCAACAATCTTGCCATTAGCACAAGCGACATAAATCATTCCAGTGCTGGCATCATAAGCAATAGCTTCTGCATTTGAAGCACCAGTTAAGGTATATCTAGTTGAAACAGGAGAGGCAGGGGTAGAAATATCAACCACTGATAAATATGCAGGACTGGTATTTGTTGCTATGTATAGCTTTGTACCATGAACACAGATTGCACTTGCATCTTCTATAGCCCCAGCGGGGTAAGTGATATTACTGCCTCCAATATTGATACTCGGAGTTTGCGCGTTAATAGTAAATGGAGTAGCATGAAACTTATAATCAAAATTCTGCGTCGGGTGATTAAAAGTTGTTGTGATAGTAAATGCACTCGCATTAAATTTAACAATCTTACCTGCAATAGGAGTAGGGGCGCTCGTGTGAATGGTAAAAGATGGTGCTTGATACAATGCTCCGTGAAATGGAGTCGGTGTAGGAGCCGTTGCAGTGATAACGAAAGGTTGAGGTTTAAAACTCGCACTTTTTGTTACAAAGCGTGTACCATAAACAATCAATGCTCCTATCCCTGCAATATTACCATCACTATATGTAACCAGACCTAAACGGTAGAATCTATAAGCCACTGTAAGACCAGGAACTATAAACATGTTAATAGAGGTCTGACCAGTCGTTAAAGTTGTTACAGTTTCAGTATCGAGGTTTACGAAATTTACACCATCATTAGATCCTTGTAATGTCCAAGTTTTAGGATAAAAAGGATAAATACAGTAAACCAAATAGGCTTGCATTAAAACGGAATTTCCTAATCCCATGTCATACTGATAATAAACACCTCCCGACCCACCGCCGATGGTTGATGTGCCGTTAGTAACATAAGTATTTGCAAATGCTTGAGCGAGAGGAGAACCACCGTTTGCGGTTGCATTAGATTGACCGACACCACCATAAATCTGGCCGCAAGGAATCATGCTCCAATTTACATCCTTGAAAGTAAAAGGCTGTAATGGGGTGGCTCCAAAATACATTTGATTGATTTCGTATATGTTCAAAACCCTATTCCATATTCCTATATCCCCGCAGTTCCAGGCGGCACCAGGGTTATTGCTTCCTGTAGCGCCTATAGATATGGGTTGACCATTTCCTTGATTATAGAAAAATGTTCCCGTTGTAGAACCGATTAACTGTGCGTCAAGATACAAATTCGTCGTCTGACTTGTTGCATCACAAGTAAGCACTAAGAAATGCCACTGTCCATTGCAAATAGTTTGAGTAGTCAACAATGTATTGATATTGTTAGCGTTCCAATCCCACTCTGCCGCTGTATAAAAAGCCCCGCCAATAGCGAACTGACCATTTCCACTATTTGCCGAAGGGTTAAAGGTTATGTAAAACATTCCAGGTGAATTAACGGCATTTGGAGGTCCTATGAACATCATAGGAATAGTATTCACGGTATCTGTAGAATTAAACCAAATACCGACTGATAGACCGTTAGTTGACGACGGAAAATTAGCATTTGTTTTTCCAATAGTAACCCCAGGCCAGCCTACGATAGGGACAGGAGAAAAACTGAGAGAATATCCACCACGAGCAGGAGACGCACTCCATGTAGCCGCTACATTTTGTACTGCTTGAGTACCGTTAGAGTATCCTGTTCCACCATAAAGCAAATTAAATCCTGTGATGCCGCCCGTTACGTTAATAGAGGAGACAGTTCCAAATGCACCTGTACCACCTGCAATATTAAGATACTGATTAACTAAATATCCCGTGCCAGCCGCATTAACACCTGCGGAAGAAATTGAACCACCAGATGTGGTTAAACTAAGGGTAGCACCTGCCCCGACAGGGTTTCCAAAAACTCCTAAATTTTTTAATAACCCTACAGTTGTAAAACCTGTATTGCTTGAAAGAGACATGCTATTTAAAACAACAAAGGTTTGCCCTCCTGTTAATAAATTGAGGCTACTCGCTACTCCACCACTTGCTACTAAAATTTTTACGTTGGCTCCTGTGGAGGTCGTAACGCCGTTTGCAGTCGTATATCCCGTCGTTCCAGGATTCACAACAAAGGCTTGGGTGATAACACCACTGCTCACTGCCTGAACATGAATAGTAGCGGTATAATCTCCTGCCTGAATGTTTAAAAGATTTCCTACTGAGTATCCTATACCACCATTATTTACAACCGCCCATTGAATTACTCCACCAGAAGCATACACGTTAAAAGTTGCGCCATAAGCAGTGGTAGAGGGATATAATTGAACAACATCACCCGTGGTGTAAGTTGTCCCACCACTGGCTAAAGATATACCCGTTACGACACCTGTAGCCAGAGCCACACCAGTTGCCACAGTGTATCCAAACCCTTGGGAATAAATATCAATAGCAGTAATATTCCCACCGCCACCAACCGCTCTGACAATAACAGAACCACCTGCGCCAGCCGCTTGATTGATAGGTACGATTTGTCCTACTGTATAACCTGTACCTGCGGCATTTATAACTGCTGAATAAATTGCACCTGCGGTAACTGTACCCGCACCGAACCCCGTTGAATATCCTTGGCCTGCGGCAAAAACTGTAACGGTGGCAATGTTGCCTGGGCCATCAATGGGAACAGGATTTGCAGTAACATACCCTGTACCACCTGAAAGAATACTAATGCCTGTGATAACACCGCTACTCGTTGAAGTAACAGTCAAATATCCACCGTAAGCCCCGGCTTGAATTACGCGAAGAACTTGGCCGTTTGCATAGCCTGTACCACCTGAAACAATAGCAGGTACGGCAGTAATCGCCCCAGCCGTGGCTGTGATACTAAAAGTTGCGGGAGTGCCGCTAACAGAAGCGACTTGAAGAACGCCACCCGAGGCTCCTGCCTGGATTACGTTCAAAAATTGACCAACTCTGTAACCTGCGGCACTATTCCATATCACAACAGAACTCAAACCTCCCGAACCAGTGACGGCAGTAGTTTGAAGCATTGAGGTACTTGTTGTAACCATTTTAATATCTATAGTTGCGCCCGAGGCGATAGAGGTCACGTTGGCTAATGCAGTCGAATAACCTTGACCCCCATTTTGTAAAGAAACACTGGTAATACCACCAGTTGAATTGATACCTGTGACGATAGCTGTTCCATAAGATCCACCCGGTTCAACAATACTTAATTCTTGCCAAATAGAATATCCTGAACCAGGATTAGCCACACCCATTCCATTAAGGATTCCCGAAGTGGCTATAAACCCACTTGAGAGACCAGCGGCATTGGTGTAACCTGTTCCACCTGTGGTTAGAGAAATGGCTGTAATTGCGCCAGCGGCCCCATTGGTGGCGGTAACGGTTACTGTAGCTCCTACACCAGTTGATTGAATTATTGATAAAACTTGACCAATGCTATAGTTAGCTCCGCCATTCGCTATTGTCGGAGTGGCTTGAACAACCCCACCTGATGTGGTGATAGTGAAGGTAGCACCTGAACCATATCCACTCCCACCCGTTAATAGAGATATAGCAGTAATCACACCCCCAGCACTGACCGTCGAAACAGAAAAAGTCCCAGGTCCAAAAGTTCCACTACTTCCTGAAAGTTGAAGAACTTGACCAGCGACATAACCTGTCCCACCTGCACCTACAGATAAAGTCGCGGCGACACCACCAGAAGTGCACGAAAGACCGTTAGTGACTAAATAATATCCTGCTCCTGATGTGAAAGAAATTGCTGATATTGCACCTGCCGCCCCAACAGTGGTAGCTGTGACCGTTGCATTATTGGAGGTTCCTTGAATGATATTGATAACTTGACCTGCATAATAACCTTGCCCACCAGTTGCAAATGTAGCGGCAGTTACGGGGCCAGAAAAGGGGAGGGTAGCGATGTTAATGGCATTTGTGCTTACAATATATCCTGTATTTGTGCCAGTAATAGCTCCAAGAGCAGTAATATTTCCTGCTTGAATACCCGTCGCTGTTGCAACAGTATATTTTGCTCCTAGATTACCGGCATAGGTCAAAGTAAAGGTGACAATCGCACCACCACTAATAGTATTGACGGTAATATAAGCAGAGTTATTTGAGCCTGCAAGATTCAAAGCAACAATTTGATTGACGGAGTAGTTGGTTCCACCTGCCCCTAACGTAATGGAAGTGATTTGACCGAAGGCATTAACACCTGTGATGTTAAAGGTGGCCGCAGTACCACCTATTGTAGAAACGGCGACGTTGGCATTAACAGAAGGTCCTTGGGTGATACCTAAAGTTTGACCCGCTACATATTGGGTTCCCGCAGTGTTAATTGATACAGCCGTTATTGGCCCTGATGCCGCCATAGGAACGGTAGAGTTAATCATGTAACCCTGGGAGCTGTTAGTCGTTGTGGTAAAAGTCGCAATACCACTTCCACTAAGAGTGTTCACAGTTACAAAAGATGTACCATTAACGGCAGGCGTTACCCCGAGAGGAGTGGCAGTTACATAACCTGATCCTCCTGATAACAAAGACACACTTGTAATTGCACCAGTAGAAGCTATGGTCGAGGTAACGGTTAAAGTCGCACCTGAAGCTCCATTTTGAACAATGTTAATCACTTGTCCAATAGCATAACCTGTACCAGCCGCAACGATAATTGGAGTGGCCTGAACGACGCCAGCAGATGCAGTTATATTAAAGGTGGCTCCTGTCCCATAATAAGGAAGGAAAGGAACCTGTTGATTCACAACATAATTTGTTCCAGGAACGGGGATTGTTCCAGAAACGGTTGTAATGCTCCCCGATGGTGTTAAGTTTACAGGTGTTGCAACTGAATATCCCGTACCAGGATTGTTTATTGCAAAAGTTAAGATATTAGTTGTTCCAACTGTGAGAACAGTGATAGTGGCATTGGAACCGGCTCCCGCTACGGGGACAACTTGACCAACGACATATCCCGTACCTTGGGTAACAATCGAGGCTGCAGTGATACTTCCAGATAACCCAACACTACATCCGCCAGCGGCATTGGTATAACCAGTACCACCAGTGATAATAGTAAAAGTGGCAATAGCTCCGCCACCACCGATGGTGTTTACTTGAACAACGGCATTATTTCCTGATCCTGTTTCAAAAACGGTAAGATATTGACCAGTAGTATACCCGGCCCCGCCAGCGTTTGTAGCAGTTAAAGCAGTGATAACACCACCTGAAACGGTAGCAGTGTAAGTTGCCACCGTCGTCACTACCGCAGTGATGTTAATTGTTGCAGTGGTTCCAGCAGAAATACCTGTAATGTTTAATTGGGCTTGAGTACCAGGAGTGATTCCAAGAACGTTGACCTTTCCTTGTGTCCCATTACTAATAGAAGTGACGTTTACGGTTGCAGAAGCTTGTAAAGAGGCGACGTTGACAGTAGCTCCTTGAGAAATTAGTTGAGCATTTAAAGTTGCGCCACTACCCGAGATATTCTGAATCCCGCTCCAATCAGGTAAATAGTTTCCTGTCTTTCCCATAGCAGGAGACCAGTAACCTTGTATATTCTCCCAAAGATTAGGGTATAAAGACTGGAATGGATTGTAAGCATATCCAGTCTGCATTTTTGGTAAATGAAATTCCATACTTACACCTCTATTAGGTCGAAATAGATTCTGTTACATAAAGTACCTGAAAGTTTGTCGTCGAGTTAGTCGAGTTAAAAGCGAAGCCCGAGTTGTTCAAGACTCCAATACCCCAATAAGGACCTGGATTACGAATAACGAAAGAACCCTTGTAAATCGTATTTGCAGTTGAAGTGACTTGAATCATATCAACTAATTGAGCCGTTACGGGAGTAAATGACCCACCTGCTGTTGGTGCGCCGTCTGTATAAATTGTTGGAACTGCTGAATCACCTTGTAAAAGATAAAATAAAACTGTGCCATTCGCAGTGGGAGTTGCTCCTGTAGTAATCGTGAAATAAACACGTACTATCATTGCGCCTTCGAGCGACACAATATTATTTACACCTGGCAAAGCAAAAGCCGAACCATTGGCTAATGAAACTAAACCAGTAGCCGTGATGGTGGTAGAGGCTCCGTAATATGCTGAAATAGGAAATGCCATGTTAAAATTCCTTTCTTAAATCAATTAAAATAGTGTTGCTATGGATTCATAATTATATTTTATTGACCCATTTGTGCCGCTTAAGGCCACGCCAGTGCTATTTACAACTGCTATTCCCCAATAAGGGCCTGGATTCTTTATAATAAATGACCCTTGATAGTTAGTACCTGACACACCGTTTATTTGAGGCGAGACTTGAATACTATGAACCAAGGGAGCATTAACCACTGTAAAACCTGCATCTGAAGCACCTGCAGCATCAGTTACAATATTAGGAGCAGCCGCGTCCCCTTGTAACAAATAAAAAGTGATGGTGCTGTAAGGAGTGATTGGGGTAGTCGGTGTAGCCACGCCTGTCGTGACAGAATAATACACACGAGCATGTTGAGCGCCTTCACTGCTTGCAATATTTACTAGCATAGTAGACTGCCTGCCAACACCAACGACAGAAGAAGCTAAAGACGTTAATGTTATAGTAAAGGCTACCGCAGTTGCTACAAAGTTTGCATTACAAGGTTGACCCATTGTATTATCCTTTTATGACAAAATTATAATCCCGCTACCTGACCAAATAATTGCAAAAGTCCCGCTGGATACCGTTAAAGCTCCACCAAAATCCATAAGAACAAGCAAGTTATTTGATACAGTCGAATCATAGATAGCCGCACCATAAGCTGTGAATGATGCACTTGTCCATTGGGCTGTACTTGCAGACCAAACAGCAGTTGTACCGACTGTTGAGACTGATTGACCAGTCAGGGCCACACCATTTGTCGTATAGCCAGTACCCGTAATTTCTGGTGTCACACCAATTAACTGTGCCCAAGTTGTTTGGGTAGCTGTAAAAGTAGGGGTAGCACTCAATAAACCAACATAGAAAGTGTCACCACTGCTTCCTAAATTCACCAATTTATTCATTAAATTGGTTTTCAGAATTGTGTATAATCCGCTCGACATAATATTTTCCTCCTAAGAAAATTACTGATCTATACCTGGTTGTGGATTTTCACCCATCAACTCGAAAGGTTTATCTATTGCTATTTGTACGTCTACTTTACCGCTTTTATGGACTTTTTCAGTCACATGACCTTTGACAGGAATACGGCGACCGTCTTTTAATGTCATTGCCATATCTCGGTCGAAATGATTTTCTCTAATGATTTTGTCTTCATCGGGATGTTGTAACATAGTGTTCTCCTTATATTAAGTTGGTTTGTTGGTACATCCAGCCACCAGAGGCAAACCAAATTCTTACTAAGAAACTTGGGGTGTTTTGAGTAACGACCCAAATATTATTTAAAGAATCTACTGTTAAACTGCTGGCATTATTTACAAAAACGCCTTCTTGATTCATTACTAAGATCTCTTGAATAACATTAAGATTATTTGTAACTACCACAGTCGCAAATTGGCCTGCCGCTATTCCAGGAGTTAAAAAATATACGTCTCCCGCATTGTCAACGGCACATGCAATAGAACTTTCTGTAATGCCAGTCGGTTTATTTAACGTTATGAAACTCGTTAAAGGAGTAGTCAAGGAATACGCTATTGATAAAATGGTTGAATGGGTAACAGACAAAAACACATACCCGTTGCTAATCACTATCGAATTGATAGAGCTAACGGGTACTTGAACCGTGTAATATATTTGATTCAAGTCTGTTGCAGAAACTTTTAGCAATAGACAGTTTCCACTCGCATTTTGGGAAAAGGCGACCCATACGAAATTACCACCTGTAGTGTCAGTACAAATCGCTGTTACTTTTGTGGTCGAATATTTATAATCTCTAAAGAATCCCATTATTTATCTCCCTTACTTTTGTCATCTTTTTTTCGAGGAGTGATAATCAGCCTTAACTCACCGCTCTTGGTTTCAAGAATGGTGTAATAATTACTAAATTCTTCATCCAGCCAATACTGATGAACCTTGGCATCACGATAATCCGCCATACGCCAGTCCTTTGCGATACGTCAGCCGATGTCAGACAAATCTAACAGATGTTAATTTGTTCATTTCTGCGAGGTCATTAGGTGGTGGTATACTTGCACACCAATATCGGGGTTTCTGCTCCACCTGCGGTTTGTGTTGATGGAATAATCATTTGCAACTGGCAATATAAAGTGCCTGCTCCTGATAAGGCTCCGTTTTGATTGTTCAACCACAGGAAATTACCATTTGAAGAACCTGCCAATGGGCTTCCTGTCCAAGATGCACCAGGTAGACCTGATGTGGTTTGTATACCATGCAACCAACTGTTCGACGGAGTTCCAGAACCTAAACTCACGTCGTTGAAGCTGTTCATTGAAGTGTTATCCCAGGCTTCGAGAACGGGTTCACTGGTCGTGGCCCCGCTAAACACAAAAGCCAGCACATATCTTTTGTTTCCACTTCCCATCAAATAACATTCATTCAAAATATTGCCACCGACATTGGCGAAAATATAATGAGGGACGATTTGCTGAACGCCTGTTAAGACCATACCAGCCGATGATAATTGGAATGAGGAGGGAATAGCTTGGCCATCTGCGACTGCGGCACTGCCATTGGTAAAGATTAGATAATCTGTACCAGCAGTCACAGTAACCCAAGTTCCCGTGGGATAGGCTTGGTCAGTATTGGTATGGTTAAATGCGATTGTTAAAGTTGTCATAATATTTCTCCTTACCAGGCGTTACAGAGTAATTTGACTGTAATTTCCTGACGGTAATTCCGTAAATCTCTTGCTACGTTTCCCCAAACAAAATCTTGGGTTCTTTTCACGTTATATGTGATTGTTGTTGATGGACTCGTCCCTATTTTCAAGGTGTACGGGGTATTGATAACGATAGAGGATAAGAGGGTATCTATCTGACCCATTACATCGGTATATCCAGATCCCACCACCCAAAAGTGTAATGTGCCTTCAAAAGGTTTATCTCCGCCCGCAATGACTATTGCGCCAGAAGATCTGAAGTTCGTGATTGTTACTGTTTCAACAGGAGCTTGGGGTATGTTCGTGTCATCTACTGCATAAAACGTCCAGATTAATGAAGCACCCGTCGAATCATAAAGCTGGAATGTGGGAATCCATGAATCGTATGTTGGTAAAGGTGTAAACGACATGTTTTAACTCCTTAGAAGGAATCAACGACTTTCTTGATGGCTTGATTCATTTTGCTGTCTGGACGGACCATGTGGCTTGCAATAAGTTCCTGCATAATGGCCGTCAATTCGCCTTGTAATTCTTTTTTCGTATGAGCATGAACCGTCACATTGATACCACCTAAATCGACGGTCACGTCTTTACCTCTAAAAGACTGTGCATAGCTTGGAATATTCTGTCCGCGTTGAGCCGTAGTCACAGGACTGTCGGGATTATGAAATTGAATTGGACTTGTCAAATTTGGACCAGAGGCAGGATGGTTAATTGCGTCTGCCAAGATTTTGATAGTGGCCGCCAAATCGTTTATGTTCTTACCGAGGGGATCAGATAATCCATTACGCAATTCGGTCTGTAAGGAATTATTTCCACCACGGTCGGTGCTTGACCGTTCAGGGTGCAGTATCGCATCAATCGTCTCATCAGAAATTCCCTTCTTGCGGGCCTGGCGACTTAATTGATCTTCGACTCGTTTAGTCGAATCTGTTTCCTTGAACTCATCGGGGCTATGGGTCTTGCGAATTAAATCACGCAATTCTTTGGCTCTTTCCAAAGGAGTTTTGGACTCTTGATCAGCAATTGCCTTGTGCAAATCCAACTGTTCTTTCAATAGGTCAATGCCTTGACGATGTATGCCTAACTGGTCTTCCAGAGCAATTTTATTCTGTACTTGTTGGATAGCTGTTTCGCCAAGGATCTTCTGTTGGGAAAGTAATGTAGTCACTATTTCGTCTTCGATTGCTTTATATTGGGTAATCCCTGCCGTATCCACCACGGCCTGCTGCTTAGAGATTTCTTCTTGAGAAGCGTTTATGGCTTTCAAGAAAGCCAATTTTTGAATCTGAATTTGTAAATCAGAGGCTCCGTCTGTCCTTAATTGGGCTACGATGGTTTCTTCATTAGCTTGGGCCTGAGCAATTTGTCTTTGAACTTCAAGCTTCTCCTTACGGAGCCGTAAAGCTTCAACTTGAGTGGTAAGATCTTTACCATCTGCGGTTATACCATCACCAAGGAGGGCTATTTCTTCCTTGATGGTTTGTAATTCATCACGACGGGTCAAGACGGATTTTTCTTCTATGGCTTGAATTGCATCTTTTATCTGCTTTTCAGTTTGCAAGCCTGTAGCTGCATTCCCGTTGGTATCAGTAGGAATGGGGAGATTTCGCCTATCAAGAGACGCTTGTTTTTGGTCAGCGGCCACACGAGCAAAATCACTTGCCGCAGCCGCATCAGCGACTTTTTTAGGATTGAAGATTGAATCCCACAGAAGATGCAAGCCACCAATAGATATTCTCAAAAGCTCAACCCGTTGCCGAACATTTTCTAAGAATGTCTGTATGATTCCTGTGGCACTAACCTGTGATACAAATTTGCCCCATTCATCCTGTAATTGATGGACTTTTCCAGTGACCGTACTTGTCATTTCACCGATGGCCTTAGAAGAAT
>Ga0206837_1039_pt1 | contig 21901 bp, 16 predicted proteins | sample Alteio_BWOrgCont_29_FD_152863 | JGI IMG/M metagenome (GOLD analysis project Ga0206837, IMG submission 152863) | Enriched cells from forest soil in Barre Woods Harvard Forest LTER site, Petersham, Massachusetts, United States -... | ecosystem: Environmental > Terrestrial > Soil > Temperate forest >...
GTTTCTGACGGTAAGGTTTTAGACAGGGTAGAAGCTGATCTGTTTATCCGCGAGCCTGTTAGCTGGCATATGAAAGAATATTATCTGATATCCAGTGAGAGCAATTTCCGGGAAATCTTGTCAAAAATAGGCCGGCGTAGCCCTTGCTAAAAGCCCATTTAGATGGTATAAATGAATTAAGACCGACAGAAATCATCCATTGATACAGGCCCGCTGGATTTTTCCGGGGCACAAAAGATAAACAAAATAAAATAGATGATACTGTCGGTTTTGTTATAATACCCAGCATGCCGGAACGTTTTATCCGTATATATAAGAAACTCTACCTTGATGAAGTCAAAACCCATCTATTGACCTATGGTGCTTTATCCGGCACCTGTGCCAATTGTAAAAGATTGGATTTGAAATTAGACGCTCCCCAATGCCCGGAGTGCCTGACCCAGTTTAAATACATCGCCTTTCAGAATATCAGGGACCATATGCCCAAGATGCTTAAAATCAGCCATGAACGGCCTCAAATTGTTTTTGTGGATTATGACGATTTTAAGCGTCTCGAAGGTGAAGAAAAAGCCAAGGGGATTTTGGGGTGATAAGTAAAAAGCGTTTGATCACCATTCTTACTAAATTATTGCAAATTGACTCCGTCAATCCGCCTGGCAATGAAGTAGCGGTGGCTGATTTTGTTGCGCGCGATTTAAAGTCCATCGGCCTGAACATTAAGATTTATTCATACGCCAAAAACCGCCCGAATGTGGTGGCGACCTTGAAGGGCACTTGGCCCCGCACCAAAGCGGCCCGAGAAGCGCTGTTAATAACACCGCATTATGATACCGTACCTTTTGGGAAGGGATGGAAATTTGATCCTTTAGGGGCTGCCATTCATAAGGGCCGTATTTACGGCAGAGGGGCCAGCGATGATAAAGGCAATTGCGCGGTGGGTATGGAGGCTTTGCATAGTATCGTGGAGGATGGCATTCGCTTGCAAAGGGACATTGTGTTTACCGCCACCGCTGACGAGGAAACCGGAAGCAAGCTTGGCGTCATCCCTCTATTGAAAAGAGGTGTTTTGCGCCCCAAGGCCGCCTTGATCACCGACTCTGAAGAATTCGATGCTATTATCGCGCAAAAAGGGCTCTTGCATTGCCGGGTGCAAATTTTTGGGAAAAAAGCGCACGGGGCTTATAATTGGCTTGGGGTCAACGCCATTGAAATTGCCGCGCAGGTGATCAACCGATTGAAAAAGCACCAGTTTAAATATAAAAAACACCCCCTTTTAGTACCGCCGACGAAGAATATCGGGACAATCCGCGGCGGGGACAAGGTGAATATGGTAGCGGATTTTTGTGAGTTTGCTCTTGATCTGCGTTTTATGCCGGGTATGAAGGCCCAAGGGATTTTAAAAGAAGTCAAAAGTATTATCGCCCGGGAGACCAGGAATTTTAAAGTGATCATTGATGACACGCAGAAACCCTATGGGATTGACCCTCAGCATCCATTTGTCAAAACGTATGTGGATACTTGCCGGAAGATGGGATTTAAAGCAAAATTAAAAGGCAGCCAGGGGGCCACGGTGATTACTTTTTTCCAAGATTACGGCATTCCTGCTTTTTCCACCGGATGGGGCAGTCATGGGGTCATCCATGCTAATGACGAATACGCCCAAATCAAGACCCTGTATAACGGGGCCAGGGTCTTAGAGGCGTTCATAAAGGAGTATGATGCTAAATAGATCCATTTTAAGTCTGTTTTTTTTCTGTTGCGTCTTATCTCAGGAACTGCGGGCTGAAACCATTCAATATTCTATCCGCCAAATGGGATATGATGGTGAAGCAAGCTTGACCATGGCCGGCCCTAAGGTTTATAAAGGCCATAAAACAGTATTGATCGTGTTTAAAGCCCATGGGGTGAATTTTTCGGATGAAGAAAATATCTATGTCGATCCTTCAACCTACAAACCTCTTTTCGTCGAGCGTGATTTTAGTTTAGGCATGTTTGGTCGTGGGAAAATCCTGGAAGAATATATACCCTCTAAGGGAGAGATTATTATCACCAAAACTGACGGCGGCCATGTCACCAGCCAGGTCATAAACAAAGCAGTAGCCGTGGATAATATTTATGGGTTTATTTACCGGTATCGCAAAGAAGGCTCATTTAAAACAGGAGATGTTCTCAAGATGAACCTGCCGACCAAGGATTTAAAGATCCGGCTGGTTAAACGCGTTGTGCTTAAAATAGGCGAGAAATCCTACGATAGTTATTATATGCAAAGCCAGCCGGCGCGGTATAAAATCTGGTTTGACGCCTCCGATCATAAATGGCCGCTGCGTATCACCGGTACGATCGGTATGATCAATTCAGTGATGACTATGACGGGGTATGAAGAATGAAGGTTTTGCCGGATAAACGGGGTTATTATGGCCCTTATGGTGGGCGTTTTGCTCCTGAAACCCTGATGGCGGTTTTAGCCCAATTAGAGAAGCATTACCGTGCTATTAAAAAAGATAAATCTTTTCAGAAGGAATTTGAGTTTTATCTTAAGGAATATGCCGGAAGGCCGACGAATTTATATATGGCCAAACGCTTAAGCGCCCGTTTAAAGACACTCAAAGTGTATTTAAAACGTGAAGATCTGCTGCATACCGGTGCGCATAAAATTAATAATACTTTGGGGCAAATCCTGTTGGCCCGGCGAATGGGCAAGACCCGAATCATTGCTGAAACCGGTGCCGGTCAGCATGGTGTAGCCACGGCCACTGCTGCCGCTTTGTTTGGGCTCAAGTGTATCGTCTATATGGGTTCTGAGGATATCAAGCGCCAGTCGCTTAATGTGGTCCGAATGAAATTAATGGGCGCAAAGGTAATCCCGGTTGAAAGCGGCTCTAAAACACTTAAAGACGCCATGAACGAAGCCGTGCGCGATTGGGTGACTAATGTGGCGGACACTTTTTATATTATTGGTTCTGTGGCGGGGTTCCATCCGTATCCGGCCATGGTGCGTGATTTTCAGTCGGTGATTGGCCGTGAAGCCCGCCGTCAATTTTACGCTAAAGAAAGAAAATTGCCTGACTATCTTTTGGCATGTGTAGGCGGCGGCAGCAATGCCATGGGTTTGTTTTATGCTTTCCGGGATGATCCATCAGTCAAGATGATAGGGGTCGAAGCGGCAGGTCACGGGTTGACAAGCCTGCGGCATTCCGCCACCTTGACCAAAGGGACAGTTGGTGTTTTGCATGGCAGTAAATCCAAGTTATTGCAGGATAGCGATGGACAGGTGCAGGTGGCCCATTCCATTGCTGCGGGTTTGGATTATCCGGGAGTCGGCCCTGAACATGCTTATTTTCAACTTAGCGGACGGGCCCAATATGTCACTATCACGGACAAGGAAGCGATAGAGGGACTTAAGCTTTTATCCCGTTTGGAAGGCATTATACCGGCTTTGGAGACGTCCCATGCCATTGCGTATTTACAAAAACTGGCCCGCCAAGCGAAAAAAGGATCAACGGTGATTGTCTGCCTTTCCGGCCGCGGGGACAAGGACATGAATCAAATCTCGCGGTTCTTATGAACAGAATAAATTCAAAATTCCAATTTCTTAAAAACCAAAAACGTAAAGCGTTCATTGCCTTCATCACGGCCGGTGATCCTGATCTGAAAACAACAGAAAATCTGGTCGTGGCTTTTGAGCAGGCAGGTGTAGATATTATTGAATTAGGTGTTCCTTTTTCCGATCCTTTGGCTGATGGCCCCATCATACAAGCGTCCTACTACCGCGCTTTAAACAGGGGAACGACCGTAAAAAAGATTTTAGAGTCAGTTAAACGCCTTCGGCTCAAAACATCCATACCGATCGCGTTGATGAGCTCGTACAATCCAATATTACATTTTGGAGAAGATAAATTTGTTAAAGCCTGTGCTGATGCGGGAGTGGATGGGCTGATCATCCCTGATTTACCGCCGGAAGAAGCTAAAAATTTGCGCCGGGCTGCAGGACGTTATGATATTGCGGTAATTTTCTTCTGTGCGCCCACCAGTACAGAAGAGCGTATTCGGACTAACACCAGGGCCTCCAGCGGTTTTATTTATTATGTGTCTTTGACAGGAATCACGGGTACACAAAAAGCCATTACCTCATCGGTGATTAAACACATCAAGCATATTAAACGTTTTACCAAAAAGCCCGTTTGCGCGGGCTTTGGGATTTCAACCCCGCAACAGGTCAAGGGCATCGGCCGCTCGGCCGATGGTGTGATTGTCGGCTCTGCCATTGTCAAAGCTATTGAACAAAATAAAGGAAATCGTAACCTGGTGCCTGCAGTCAGCCGATACGTTTCTTCATTAGTTAAAGCACTAAATTGATCCCGACAGCTCTATCCATGAGACATATAACACAATTACCTAACAAAGTCCGAATCGTCACCCAGGAATTCAAAGACCGTGACAGCGCCTCCATCGGTGTATGGGTGGCTGCCGGCGGCCGTTATGAAAGCAATGAGAACAAGGGTGTTGCCCATTTTTTAGAACACATGGCCTTTAAGGGTAGTGCCAAATATTCTTGTGAAGAAATTAAACAACTCATCGAGGGAGTGGGCGGCAATCTCAACGCATTTACCTCCGAAGAAGAAACTTGTTTCCATGCCAAGGTGCCTGCCAGTCATTTAAAAAAGTCATTTGATGTCCTGGCAGATATCAGCTTTTTTCCCAAGATCACCCGCCAGGATTTAGAAAAAGAGCGCGCGGTCATTTTAGAAGAGATAAAAATGTACCATGACCTGCCGCAATATTATGTGGGAGAACTTCTTGAGGGGCTTTTGTGGCCCAATCATCCTTTGGGCCAAAGCCTTACCGGTACGTCATCGTCGGTAGGAGGGATGACCGTCCTTCAATTGCGGGATTTTAAAAAATCTCATTATGTGCCGGCGAATACGGTGATTTCCGCTTGCGGCCCGATGAGGCATGAAGAGTTGGTTGCTTTGGTCAAAGCCAAATTAGGGAATTTAACCGGCCCTGTGGGACCATCCTACATTCCTGCCCGCCGCACCCAAGACAAGCCTGCTGCCAAATTGTATTATAAACAGACTGAGCAAATGCATTTGGCTATGGGGTTTCTGGCGTATGAGACTAATCATAAAGATTATTATGTCCTGGCCTTGTTGAGCATTATCCTCGGTGGCAATATGTCCAGCCGTTTATTTAACGAGGTGCGCGAAAAACGCGGGCTGGCTTATTCCATTTCCAGCGGCATCAAAAGTTTGCATGATACCGGGGTTTTGATGATTAGCGCGGGGGTGGACAATACCAAGATCGTTGGAGCCCTGGATTTAATTCTTAAAGTTTTTGCTAATCTTGTATCTGGCGGCGTTAAAGAGGATGAATTCAAACGCGCACAGGAATATTATTTGGGGCAATTTCTGTTGGGGTTGGAAGACACCATGAGCCAAATGCTTTGGATGGGTGGGGGTGTTGTCAGCAATGATCAGGTCAAGACCATGGGGGATGTGATCAAAAAGATCAAGGCAGTGACCCGTGCCGATATTAAACGTGTGGCCTTAGAAATCCTGGATCCCCAAAGTCTTAATGTCGCCATCATCGGCCCAATGAATGAAGATCAGCAAAAAGAATTACGGGCTATTGTGAATGTCAGGTAACAGGATCGACCAATTATATGATTCCCCATCTGAAAATAATTTTAATAATGGCCCTAGTTCTCATCATTGGTTTTATTTCCAAACCGTGCTTGGCTCGTGAGATTGATGTCAACTTATTTGGATTTTCCTATCATTTTGATAAAAGCGGAGCTTTCAATAGAGCTCCCCTTAGGCTCGATGATGCCGGGCTATGGGTGTTCAATCCGGGGATAGGCTTAGGCTACGATTTTCGTAAAAATATACATACAGGGGGGCTCTCTGCAATTATTGACGGAGGCTTCTTCCAGAATTGCGCCAATTCCCCTTTTTTCTACGCTGGTGCAGGAGGAAGATATAGAAAGTTCATCTATAAAAAATTATATGTTGAAGCCAATCTGATGGGTATCCTAACAATTGGCAATGACTGGGATGATAAATCCTATAGGCCTGCGGCCATGCCTTTTGCAAATTTTGGAGCAGGCTATGATTTTGGGAAATTCCTTACAACTTTTTCAGTTGGTTATATCCCCAAAGGCGTTGGCGGCAGGATTACCAATGGGACAGATATGCTGTTTATGGATATGACAGTTTCTTTTTAGAAGGTAATGCGGGAGATTAGCATCAGTTGATTAAAAAGGCCAATTATGTTATATTTGAATTGTATGGAGACGAAAACTCAACAACCTATAGTGACTTTAACTGACGCGGCCAAGGCCAAGATCCAGGCGATGATGCTCAAAGAGGGCAAGCAGGACTATGCCTTGCGGTTTGGTGTCGTCACCGGCGGGTGCGCGGGGCTTTCCTATGAAATGAAATTCCAGAAAACCCCTTATGAAAATGACATTGCTTTCCAGCAAAATGGCGTTAATATTATCATCAATCAGGAAAGCGTTGAGTTCGTCAAGGGTATTGAAATTGATTACGTGGATACCTTGAAGGAATCCGGTTTTAAATACAAAAATCCTAAAGCCAAATCCAGTTGCGGATGCGGTACTTCTTTTAGTTAGGCTTCTCCATGACTCCCCAGACCTTGAATGCTTTGAAAAGCGAAAAGCTTGGGCTTACCAATCGTTTGTTCTATGAGCCTTTACCCGGTTCCAAAAAAATTTATGCACAAGGACTAACAAGGGCCGACATTCAAGTGCCTTTTCGCGAAATTGAACTTTCCGATACTAAAGACCATAATGGTAAGGTAACGCCTAATGCACCGGTCAGGCTTTATGATACCTCGGGGCCGTACACTGATCCGTCGGTACATGTTGATATCACCCAAGGCCTGCCGCAGCTTCGTTTAAAATGGATTTTAGAACGCGGGGACGTTGAATTTTTGAACGGCCCAAGCTCTCATTACCGCAAACAACGGGACAATGATCTGGATTTAGCACCTATCCGTTTTCCCGGTATACGCAAACCTCTTCGCTCCAAGGCCGGTGGTAACGTGACACAGATGCATTATGCCCGTCAAGGCATTATCACGCCGGAGATGGAATTTATTGCCATTCGTGAGAATTGCAGGCCGGAATTCGTGCGGGATGAAGTGGCCCGCGGCCGCGCGATCATCCCATCGAATATCAACCACCCTGAAATCGAGCCTATGATCATCGGCCGAAATTTTCTGGTCAAGATCAATGCTAATATCGGCAATTCCGCCGTATCATCTTCGATTGCCGAAGAAGTAGAAAAAATGGCCTGGTCCATACGCTGGGGCGGGGACACGGTGATGGACCTTTCAACGGGCAAAAATATCCATGAGACCCGTGAATGGATTTTACGCAACTCGCCTGTACCCATCGGCACGGTGCCTATTTACCAGGCTTTGGAAAAGGTCAATGGCAAGGCAGAGGATTTAACATGGGAAATTTACCGTGACACACTTATAGAGCAAGCTGAGCAGGGGGTAGATTATTTTACTATCCATGCCGGTGTTTTGCTTCGCTATATTCCGATGACGGCCAAACGTATGACCGGTATTGTTTCCCGCGGCGGTTCTATTTTGGCCAAATGGTGCTTATCGCATCATAAAGAAAATTTTCTCTACACGCATTTTGAAGACATTTGCGAAATCATGAAGGCTTATGACGTTAGTTTCTCATTAGGCGACGGCCTTCGCCCTGGGAGCATTGCCGATGCCAATGACGCAGCCCAATTTGGTGAACTGGAAACCTTGGGGGAACTGACTAAAATTGCCTGGAAGCATGATGTGCAGGTGATGATCGAGGGGCCGGGGCATGTGCCCATGCATATGATCAAAGAAAATATGGACAAGCAGTTAAGCATTTGCCATGAAGCGCCATTTTATACCCTGGGCCCTTTGACCACCGACGTGGCCCCGGGCTATGATCATATTACTTCAGCCATTGGTGCGGCCATGATCGGATGGTTTGGCACGGCGATGCTTTGCTATGTGACCCCTAAAGAACATTTGGGACTGCCGAATAAAAAAGATGTCAAAGACGGGATCATCGCTTATAAGATCGCGGCCCATGCCGCGGATTTAGCCAAAAATCACCCGGGTGTTAAAGTCTGGGATGACGCGCTGTCCAAGGCCCGTTTTGAATTCCGCTGGAAAGACCAATTTCATCTTAGTCTAGATCCTGAAACCGCTGAAAGTTTTCACGATGAGACCCTGCCTGCCGAAGGGGCCAAGCTCGCCCATTTTTGCTCGATGTGCGGGCCCAATTTTTGCTCCATGAAAATCACCCAGGATGTGCGCGAGTTTGCCGAAAAAGGCATGCAGGAAAAATCACAAGAGTTCAGGGACAAGGGCGGAGAGATTTATAATTAAACTAAAGCAGGGATAGGTGCTGAGAAGGCCATTGAATATTCTTCAACTACAGCCAGCAGCCGCTGGCGGCAATCTTCCAGATCATTGAGTGTTTTGGTGCGGTATTCGACGGATTCTTCCATCATTTGCGGGAAAAGTGTGCGGTAATATTCAATCCCCTCAAAGAGATTATTTTTAAATTCCGTAAAATATTTGATTTTTTGTTCATTCATGATTCCAAGCGACTTGGTGATATCTTTTTTAAGATAATCCACGTACATGCCCAATTCCTTGATGAACATATTCGGCCGGGGCGTGTCATTAAGCAGGCTGATACGGCCATAGATATGGTCGGCCATTTCTTTTAAAGTGGTAATTTTAGAAAAGTAAGCAAGATTAGGCCCAGGGCAAACCGCGGTAAACCCGGGGACCTTTGTTTCAATAGCGTTTTTCACCACTGCCGGCACGCTCAAATCATGGCAAATACAGGCCTTAATGACGATGGCATCGAATCGTTGTTTGTATTCCCCTTCATTCAAATTTAGCGTATTAAGCTGGTCGATTTTCAGCTTTTGATATTGGCGGCTGGCCGTGCAAATCGGCTGCGGAGTAAATTCGGTATTAGACACCAAGTGGCTCTTGGGGCAAGCAGAGCCGGGACGGCCGCGCATGACTTTTTGGTCTTTTTCAATGTCACTTAAAGATTCCCTCAAGTTATTAAAAGGGACCCCTAAAGGGGAGACATCGCTTAAATACAAGTCTTTTTCTCCGGCTTTGGATAATCTTTCCAAAGTGACAGGATCAACATTGGTGACCTCGGGGCATAGCAAAAATGGTGTGGCCCAGCCAGTGCCGTTAAGGCCGTAATGATCGCGCAGGAAACGGTCTTCGCGATAGGTGCCGATGCCGCCCTGGGCAGTGATTTTAACCTCATGGGATTTGGCAAAAGGGATTTTATTTTTAAGTTTCAAGGCTTCATTGTAAACTTTATGTAAATCTTCGATCAATTGCTGGCGTTTGACACGGAATTCTTCCAGGATTGGGCCCATCAAATATCCATCGGAGGCAAAGGCATGCCCGCCGCAGTTAAGGCCTGATTCCACGCGATACTCGGAAATCCACAAACCCTTTTTGGCAAAGAATTTTCCCTGGACAATGGAAGACCGGAAATCAGTGACTTTCAAGATGATTTTCTTTTTGATATGGCCCGCAGCATCAGCATAAAAATCTTTGAATTGTTCGGCATAAGAGTATAATCGGCGATTGATGCCGGCGGAGAATACAATGGCTGACTGCAAACCGCTTTGGGCATAGCCGCGCAGGGCAGAAAGAGCGTCGGAAAATTCCGGAGCCAAGAGTTCGCCTTGGGCCGTATAATTATTCCGGTCCAGTTTGGTCATGATATTGACGTTAATGTCCCCGGGCCTGATGGACTCGCGTAAATTTTTTTGCAGGTCTGCTTTTAATTTAGGATCAGTTTGGATAAGCATATGCCGCCAGGCGGCTTTGAGCACAGAATCATCGGCAAGCAATTCAAAATATTTGGTGATTTCAGTGCCGGGTTCGAAAGCAGAGCCTTTAAGTTCGACAAATTGGCGCTGGACAATGCGGTTGACCAGATCCAGGTAAGCGGTAATGCGCCGCGCACGGAAATCTTCGTCATATTTGGTGATAGGGGTATAAGCTTCGCCCTCTTTTTCGCTGTAAAACTTGCGCATTTGTTCAATGAGGGTGTCATCCACCAGTGAAATCACCGAGTGAATGCCATAGCGCGCCACCTTAACAGGGGTGTCTATGGAAAAAGCGGTGCCCATGACCGGTACATGGAATGTATGAATAGGCTTTGTCATATGTATTAAGTATACGCTATTAGGCCCAAAAAGCAACTTTTATATCAGAATTTATGCGAGGCAAGCGTTTTCCAAAAGAAAGGCCATTTGCTCTTGTTTTTGAGGCATTTTTAGTGCATACTTTATATAATTATGAGTAAATTTCCAAGCTGTCATTCCCGGATGTTTTTCGGCCTTATACCGGCAACGCGCTATTGCTTGTCGGGGATTTTGATATTGGCCTTTTTAGCCAATACTTTCGGCCCTATTTGCCCTATTGCTTGCTCAGCAAATGGTTCAATTCCCTCACCAGATGGCGAGGAATTTCGGCTGCCGGCACCCGGGGTGAGGGTTGGTTTAAGTCCTGAATTTAGTCCGTCGATACTCAAAGGTCTCAAAGTCCATCCTGATAATCCTTTCCGTTTTGACTTTATTATGGATCAGGGTGATTCCCCCTCTTTAGTTAAAGAGGGGGATAGGGGGAGTTTAAAACAAGAAGCCACCAAACTCATTAAATATTTTCTCGCTAGCTTAACCATCCCCGAAAAAGACCTTTGGGTCAATCTCTCTCCTTACGAAAAAGACCGTATCATTCCACAGAGCTTTGGCCTAACTGAAATGGGCCGAGACTTGTTAGCCGAAGATTACATGCTTAAACAGATTACTGCAAGTTTAATTTATCCTGAAGGAGAAACAGGCAAGAGGTTTTGGAAGCGGGTATATGAAGAAGCAGCCAAAAAATTTGGAACAACCAATATCCCGGTGAATACCTTTAACAAAGTATGGATCGTCCCAGAAAAAGCCGTGGTCTACGAAAATGCTAAGGCCGGCACAGCGTACGTTGTCGAAAGCAAATTAAAAGTCATGCTTGAGCAAGACTACTTGGCACTTTCTCATAGTGTCATTGCGAGCGAAGCGAAGCAATCTTTTTCCACTGTCATTCCCGCGAAAGCGGGAATCCAGGACACGAGTTCTCTCGGCTCCCAAATAGTCCGCGAAATCGTCATCCCCGAACTCACCAAGGAAGTCAACGAAGACAAAAATTTCGTCCAACTGCGTCAAGTCTACAACAGCCTAATCTTAGCAACGTGGTACAAAAAGAAAATCAAAGACAGCATCTTATCGCAAATCTATAGCGATAAAAATAAAGTCGCCGGTGTAGAGTATCAAAAAAGCATTATCCCCGGTGGCCAACCGGGGGACACTTTTAGAGAAAAGTGTCCCCAAGCCGGCTGCCAAGCAAGCAAACCATTGAATGTGAATGCACCCCAGGGAAACCACCTCAACGACGTCGAATCCATCTACCAACGCTATCTCCAAGCCTTCAAAAAAGGCGTCTACAACTACATCAAAGAAGAACCCGATCCTATGACGCAAGAAACTATTCCCAGGAAGTATTTTTCCGGTGGAACTACATTTGATGCTGCTTCGATGGCTGGAGCTTTAATTTATACGAAAGATGCAGCTGTTATTTCCCAGACAGCACAGTTAGGCAAAAGCGATCTAATTGATGTGAATGCTAATTTCGTGACAGCAGGTTCACAAACTGCCCCACAGGATTTTGCAATGCAAATTGACCCTAAAAATTTTCAATATGAAGAAAGGTCATGGAAAGGGGAAGGGCCGTTAAAATTATCTTCAAATTATATTGAACGATTTTTACCGTTAGTTAACCCAACTCATGCAAGGATACCAAAAGATTGGAGGCCCAAGCCAGGCGTTAGTTTAGTAGCATTTATTCCTGCTGAGATTTTAACGCAAAGCCCTGGATATAAAAAAATTAAAGATGCAATAGATCAATCCCGCTTATTAAAGAATAAAGTTTCTTTTAGCAATGAGAGTTTAATCCATTTTACTTTCCAAGGGACATATTCTGTTAATGACCTTGAGAAAATCAGGACTCAATTGAAAAACGCTGCTGGTTTTCGTGTACGTGTGAAGGGCATATTTATTAATACTTATGTTCAGGGCAGGGCATTTTTTAAAGTTTATCCCGAGTTTGATGAAAGTACCGGTGAAAATGGCGCACAAAAAATTTTTAAAGATTTAGAGGTTCCATTTGATAGAACAACGTATCCAGCAGGCTTTCTTCAATTGACTGATGATTTAAATGAAGCAGAAACCAAGGAACTTCTTAGAATCATAGAAGAATTTAAGGATGAAGATATCGTAGATTTTCAGGTTAATGAATTGGTTTTTGGAAAACATAACAATGATTTATTAGGTGAATGGTCTGAAATAGGGAAAGTTAATCTTAAAAATGGGACCAGCGCCCAATTGGCCCGGACAAACCAGGCAATGATTTCTAAGCAAGAGCAGGACATGCTATTTGAACGTCTTGAAGTTGCTTTAAGAAGATCAACTCATGGAGAAGAGCTTTTAGATATTTCTGAACGCTTGGGGAATGTCGGAAGTGCTTTGAGCAGGGTTATCTATAGTCCAATAATTGATAGAGGTGAAAACATTGTTAAATCCGTTTATATTGATGAAGCTAAACTTATTTATAATGCTTTATTTGGTGAAAATGGTTATCAATCAATTTTGTCTGCCGGAGATGAGCTGGCAAAATCGTGTATTCAGAAAGTTGAAAATGGGGATTATACATCTAGTTTGGGGGATAGAGAGACGGTATTAGAAGATTGGAAAAAAGCGCTCGAGGGATTTAAAAAACAGAAAGAAGAGATTCAATCAATAGGAAAATCCGGCATAAACATGAATGATGGAAGCAGCGATAACAATGTTGACATTATGGTTAAAGCTTTAGATCGTTTAGAGCGAGCAATTGAAAGCCTTCGTTCCGGGATTGAAATCGCCGAAGGCAAAGAGTCTACTGAAACAACAACCTTCAGCGATATTCTTAAAATTATTCCTGAAAATTTTAAAACAAATTTAATTATTGAAGGTGATAGTTATTTATCATCTGAAATTAAAGGTAATCCTCTTGCTCTTGCAAGTGTAATTTATAACTTGATCATTAATGCCCATAAAGCAGCTGAAGAGAAAGGTATAGAGTCTAAAGTTACGTTGAGATTAACTGAGAAGGATGACGAAATGGTCGTAGAACTTTCCGATAATGGCCCTGGTCTCCCTCCTAATTATCTTGACATAGACCAGACAACTGGAAGACAGAGGGTTTTTAACCTTAACAATACAACTAGAGGAGGAATAGGCGGTGGCACTGGCCTTGGTACTACGGAAGCATTTTTTGTTGTTCCAGGAATTACAGCCGCAAATTCGCCAGGAGGCGGCGCCACATTTACCATGCCATTTCAAAAAGCTATTCAATCTGGGGACAGCGCCCAATTGGCTTCGCAGCAAGAGCTTATTGGTATTTCAGCACAGATTAGAAATTTTGAAAATCAGCTAAAAAAGCAAAATAATTTACCGGAAGAGAAGCGAGACCCCATTGCTATTAAAAGGTTTTTAATTCAAATGGAACGCCTTAAAATTGAACTTTTAGAACGTATAGGTATTATTCATGAATCATCACAAGTGCTTTCCTTTTTGAATGGCGGTGATCCATTGATGTCTGAAAGAGTTCCTGTAATGGGGCAGGATTACCGAAGTAAAGCAGGACATATTGGCCTTGCCTTAGGGGTGATCGCAGATCTTAATATCGGATTTGATAGAAGAATAAGTTCAAGAAATTATCTTGGAACAATCGTCGCAAATTTTGGAGATGTTGATGGTATTAAAAAGCGACTCTCTGAGGAGAATAAGGTAAGGACAAAGGTACAAAAGTTGAGTGAATTCAAACCAAACGTTTTTTATTTTAAAAATACAGAATATTGGTATATGCATTACAGCTACAATACTTTATTAAGAATTTATAAAGGCCCTAAAGCAAGTGATGAAGCAGAAAAAAAAGCAAGGCAAGACTACGCAGATGCTCTCAATAATATAATGAATGATAATGAATTAGTCCCAGAAGGCAGTATTTTTATAGTAACGAGAAATTCACAAAATGATGGGATATTGACAGATAACAAATTAAAAAGCTTAGGGTATAAAGATATTTTACCTGAAAGGCTTCCTCTTCAAGCAATTGAGAATTTGAAAGAATCTTCATCACTGATCGGCCCTTTAAGAGTAGATTCGGACCCGAAACATGCAGTTGTTGTTGATTTAGGTGGAGAAATAAGTGTTTATGAGAAACCTAACCAAGCCCAACTGGCCCAGACAAATCCAGCTATGACATCCGATGAAGAAACTATTCAAAAATTTAATGAAGTGCCACCGGGTATTGAAAAAGTTGTTGATATGGGAAGCGGAGGAGCAGAATTTTTAGAAGCTTATCGTAAAAATTCCAAAACCAAAGTAGCAATTATCGGTTATGAAACCGTTCCCAGAGGCAAGCAGGTGGAAGGGTTAGTTAAAAGAGACGCAAGAGATACAGGGATTGACTCCAACTCGGTTGATAAAGTCACGATTAATATGCCTGGCGTCCCGGCATTAAGAAAAGATGTGACGGGTCCATCTTATATTCTGGGGTATCTCAAAGAGGCGATGTGGATTTTAAAGTCAGGAGGACAGGTCTATATCGTAACCGAAAATTGGGATATGGAGGACACCGATAAACAAAACGTTCGGGATGATTTGAAAGATTTAGGATTTGAAATTGAACGGGATGGAGTGCCATTTTTAAATACTATTGAACCTGATTATCCCAGGGTTGGCATGATGAGCGGTTTTAAAGGAGAAAATTTAACTATTTTTAAAGCACAAAAACCAAATCAAGCCATTGGGCCAGTTGCAGAGGGAAAAGGGGACAACACCCAATCGGCCAAAGTTGATGCGGCCATGAAAGGAGGATTAACAAAAAAACAAAGAGAAATGATTGCCCGCGGATTAACATATGATGAAGCCAGGGAATATTATTTAAATTGGAAACAGGAATTTGAGTCTCAAGGACAGCGTCCAAGGTTTTCAAACGGTTTTTGGCAAAATCGGGATACTGTGGCGAATTATGTGTTGGCAGTCTTGGATGTTAATTTACCGGGTTTTCAAGAGGCTCGAAAAAAGAATGACATAAAGACCATGACGCAACTATACCTGTCCGGTGTCAAACATTACCCTGGGAGCCAAGTTAAATTTTTTGAAGATACCGGCTTATCCGGCTTTCTGACAAGCACGCGATTTTTTAGAAAAAAAGATAGTCCAGGGGCTTTGATAGAATGGTTATCTGGCCGTCCGGAACTTAAAGGTTGGTTAGACATAGAGAATAAAGATGCGCTTTGGCCATGGGATATTGAAGACGATTATTGGACTGAGAATACTGCCGTTGAAGCGGTTTCCAATGTCCTTAAATGGTACGTTCTTGGTTTTAAAAATGCATTAAGCCCGGATGGTACTAAAAAAAATTCGGATATAACAGCATTAGCCAATCATTATAACCAAATGATAGAAGTTTGTCGTATAGAATATCCTGAGCAGTTTAAGCGTTTCGGTGCGCTTACTTTCTTTATCGAAAAGGGCAGGTTGTTGAGTTTGACCAATAGCCGTAGAGAATTTTTAGATAACAAATTCAATAGCCCCGCGACCTTAATGCGTTTGGTTATAAGACATTATCCTCAATTAACGGGTCTTCTTGCTCTGCTTCATCAATCCAAAGGTAACGAAGCGATGTTATCTCCAGAAGAACGAATATCAATTGCCAATAAAACAGCTTTATCGAATGACTTAGGTGGTATTGATCTTAATAAGATAAACCTAGAGTCTTATAGTAACGGTTCTGAGATCAAATTCCACATCGACCCTGCCATGCTGCAGCAACTGCAAAACGCCCCTGGTTTTGTACCTGTCATCATCAGTGTTAAACCGCTGGAAGACTTGCAAGGATTTTTGGGTATTGTCAACCAAACATAATAGAACTGTTGACAATTACTAAAGAGCATTTTAAACTAAAGACATCTTAAGATTCTTCGGCGAATAATAATGAGTGTCCGGTATGAGGACCTTCGCCTCAGAATGACAATTTAAATTATGGATCGCTTTTTTTATACAGAGTTAGCCCGTAAAAGTTTAGAGGGCCAAGAGCTGGATAATCCCACCTGCGGCCGGATTTTGTCCGATGCCTCAATTGAAATTTTACCGCTTTTGGATGCTAGCTTTCAGGTGCGAAAGACTTATTTTGGCCGCGAAGTACGCGTGCATATCCTTAACAACGCCCAAAACGGCCATTGCCCGGAAGATTGCTATTATTGTGCCCAGGCCAAATCCTCGACAGCGGACATTGAAGAATATGGTATCAAATCCGACGAGGAAATGCTGGGGGAAGCCCGTCAAGCGTATACCAAAGGCGCCTCCTGTTATTGCATGGTTTTTGCCGGGCGCCAGGCTTCCCAATCCCGCATTGACCGTCTCAAACGTGTTTTAGCACAGATCAAATCTGAATTCCCTGATAAAGAAATTTGTGTCTCCACAGGTTTTGTGTCCAACGAAGGGGCCGTCGAATTAAAACAGGCAGGGCTGGATCGCCTCAATCATAATTTAAATACTTCAGAGACCCATTATCCGCATATTTGTACGACACATACCTTTGCCGACAGGATTAATACCCTTTTGGCCGCCAAAAGCGCCGGGCTTAAAGTGTGTTCCGGGATGATTGTTGGCATGGGAGAAGAGCCTGCGGATATTATTGAAGTGGCCAAACGCCTGCGGGCTTTAAAAGCAGAGTCTATTCCGGTCAATCTGTTGGTGCCCATAGAAGGTAATGTTTTGACTGGACCCCCGACAAAAGCATTCGGGGGTGACGATTTGGGGATCGCTCGGGGTGACAATTCGGGAATAACTCCGGATTTTATTTTAAGGGTTTTGTGTTTGTTCAGGTTTTTAAACCCTTCATCAGAAATCAGGGTAGCTGCCGGACGAGAGATGCATTTGCGCTCAATGGAAGTGATGGCTTTGTACCCGGCTAATTCTTTATTCTTGCAAGGGTATTTAAACGCTAAAGGCAGTTCGAATGCCAGCACCTTGCGTATGATCAAGGATGCGGGATTTAGCATAAAATCTGAAGTCGAGTTGGATGAGCTAATTCACAGTAATAGCCCCAAGACAGAACTAAAGACTCTCAAAGAACTGCGCCCCGCGATCCAATAGAAACAGCCGTTGGGATGAATTTTTTCCGCCAAAATGCTAATTGCTACTTACTGATTCCTGGATAAGTTAGGAGCAAAAACACGCATTTTGGCTTCAAAAATTATCCCAACGACTGTTTGGCATATTGTAAGCAATTTCGCTTTTTCCTTGCCAAAGCTCTTCACAGTGCTATAGTATAAAAATACGCTTTTTTCTCTAACTCCATTATTTCCCATAGATAAGAGGTTATTATGTCACTTGAGAAACGTCCAGTCACCAGATTTGAATTACTTATGGATGCCGGTACCGGTGCCCAGAAAGCAGGGGATATCCTGTTAGGGGCTTTTGTAGGCATGGGCCAATATGTTTATGTTGAGCCGATGATCCCTGCTGAAATTTCTCCGCCCGCCCGCAGCCGTCCGGCCCTTTCAGGCGTCATTATCCGTTTGGCGGATTTTGACGTCACCAATATTGGTAATGATACGGACCTGATTTTAGCAGCGCATGAAATCGTCCTGGACCGCCGTCTGGACGATAATGAATTCAATCCCGCGGCCAAGATTTTATTGGATATGGGAGACCAGGAAGCTAATCCCGATTCTTATGAAATGGTACTTAAGCGCTGCACGAAGTTGGGGCTTTCTATCATTCCTTTTAACGTGGATGCTGAATCTCAGACCATTGTCAAAGAGTTAGGCGGCAAGGGACAAAATTTGCACTATTTGGGGATGTTGTCTTATATTTACAATATGGATGAGGAGATTGTCCAGGCTCAAATCATCAAAACTTTCGGCAAGAAACTCAAAGAAGATATCATGGCCAAAAACATCACCTTGTATCATAACGGGTATCAATTGGCCAAAGAAAAAGTTTTTTTCCGTATCGATGTGAAAACGCATAAACGCGAAGGGGACCAGATACTCATTGACGGGAACACTTCCATGAGCATGGGGCTGATCGATGCCGGGATAAAATTGTATTCCGGGTATCCGATTACACCGGCCTCCTCCATTATGCATAACTTGGCTAAAAATTTTCCAGCCTATGGCGGGGTGGTGCACCAGGCGGAAGATGAGATCGCGGCCATCGGTTGCGCCGTCGGTTCTTATTATGCCGGGATGCCCGCAGTGACCGCGACATCAGGGCCGGGTTTGTCGCTCAAGCAGGAATTCATCGGTTTTGCCACGGTGGCTGAAATCCCTTTGATCTTGATCGACGTGCAGCGTGCAGGGCCTTCAACTGGCATGCCGACTAAAACCGAGCAGTCGGATTTATTGGCGGCCTTATGCGGCAGTCACGGCGATTACACCAAGGTCCTCATCAGTGTTTCCAATGTCATTGACTGCTTCTACGCGCCGCATTTGGCCCGTTACCTGACGGAAAAACTGCGTGTACCGGTGTTTATCTTAAGCGATTTCCAGACGGCCAACAGCTATAAAGTGGTGGCCAAATTTCCTTTGGCACAGATGAAAAATGTGGATGATATTCCGGATTTTATTTTTGACCGCTTTCATATGAAACGGTTGACCGGGCCCATCGAAATGGTCCGCACCCAGCAAACCTTGCCGGGCACCGAAGGCGGGATGCGACGTATCACCGGGCTTAATACGGACGAGAACGGCAAGGTCAATTATTTTGCCGACAATCATCAGCGTTCCCACAGGGTGCGTAATGAAAAAATCCATCATGTCCGCCGCGCCCTGACAGCTCCGGAAATGTTTGGTAAAGACACGAATGACATTTTAATCGTGGGCTGGGGCTCGACCCGCGGGGCCATTGAAGAAGCCATCAACTTGTGCGAAAAGCATGGTGTGCCGGCATCAGGCATGCATTTTCGCGTGGTGTATCCTTTGCCGTTAATGCTCAATGACATTTTTGCCAAATATAAAAAAGTGATGACGGTGGAAGTCACCTATGGAGATACGCTTAAACCTTCATCGTTGGCGTTATTGCTCAGATCAGAGACCCTTAAGGACATTCATCCCTTGATTGCCGAGGCAACCGGCCGGCCGGTGCGTCCCAGGATTATCATGAAAAAAATTCAGGAGGTCCTCAAATGACGACCGATGCAATATCTAAACCGGCCCCGGTGCCAGTCACCATTAAAGAATTAAATACCGAAAATCCACGCTGGTGCGCGGGTTGCGGAGATTTCGGTATTATCATGGGTTTAAAAAGATTTATCGTTGACCGCCAGTTAGCACCTGCCCAAACAGTCAATGTTTCGGGCATCGGATGTTCAGGCCGCGCGCCGAATTATTTTAACACCTATGGCGTGCATTCGATCCACGGCCGCCCTATCCCCATTGCTTTAGGTATTGCCTTGGCGCGCCCGGATTTGAATTTATTTGTCCATGCCGGCGACGGTGATGCCTTGAGCATCGGAGGCAATCATCTGATACATGGCATCAACAAGAATTTCAAATGCGTATTTTTGTTATATGACAATGAGATGTACGCTTTGACTAAAAACCAGACATCTCCCACGACACGCAAAGACCATCCGACCTTTACTCAGCCGCAAGGCACGTATTTGAATCCTTTAAATCCCATTACCTTGGCCCTGGGGCTGGGGGCATCGTTCGTGGCGTCAACCGCGGACTGGATCCCGGACCATCTGACCAATACCATGAAAACAGCCTTTGATCATCCGGGTTTTGCCTTTGTGCATATATCCCAGCGCTGCCCGCATTATGACCCGAATAATTTTGACCATAAAAATTCAAATTGGTTTTCATTTTTAAAACATCCCAATGGCATTGACCCGGACCGCCGTCTGGCGGATAAATCCCAGGTCGTTGAACATGACCCTTCGAATCTGGCCCAGGCTTTTCAGTACGGGGCGGATGAACGCCGGTATTTTGGGTTATTTTTTCAAAATAAAAGTAAACCCCGTTACGATGATATCCTGCATAACCTGGTGGACAAAGCTGTCAAAAAGGATCCGTCAAAAATATTAGACAGTTTTTTAATTTAAGTTAAATGGAAAACCTTATCATTATCGGCTCCGGCCCGGCGGCCCATACCGCGGCCATTTACGCCGGCCGTGCCAAATTAAATCCTTTGATGTTTGAAGGCCAGTTGGCTGGTGGTGTTGCCGCGGGCGGCCAGCTGACAACCACCACTGAGGTGGAAAATTATCCCGGATATGTGTCCATTTCCGGGCCGTATTTAATGGACAAAATGCGCGAACAGTCCTTGCACTGCGGGGCCCGTATTGCCACTGAAACCGTTGATAAAGTAGATTTAAGCAAAAGACCTTTCAAAATGTGGGCCGGAGGGCAAGAATATCAAGCGAATACTTTGATTATAGCTACCGGTGCCACCGCCAAACGCATGCATCTCCCTGGGGAAGAGAATTTGTGGCAGAAGGGTATTTCCGCCTGTGCAGTTTGTGACGGCGCTTTGCCGGTTTTTCGTGATAAAGCGTTGGCGGTCGTTGGCGGTGGGGACTCTGCTGTTGAGGAATCCACCTTTCTGACCAAGTATGGCTCCAAGGTGTTGATGATTGTTCGCCGTGATGTGCTGCGGGCCGCCAAGGTCATGCAAGAGCGTGCTAAAAATAATCCCAAGATCGAAATATTGTTTAATACCATTCCTTTGGAAGTTTTAGGTGAGAAGGGTGTTTCCGGTTTAAAAATTAAAAATGTTAAAACCAATGCTGAAACCACACTTTCCGTGGGCGGTTTATTTTATGCCATCGGGCATTTACCTAATACGGAGTTTTTAGCAGGCCAGTTGGAATTAGATGAGACAGGGTATATCAAAACCAAACCCGGCAGCACTAAAACCAGTGTCGAAGGTGTTTTTGCTGCGGGTGATGTGCAGGATAAAATTTACCGTCAGGCAGTGACTTCTGCCGGGACCGGCTGCATGGCTGCTTTGGATGCCGAACATTTTTTGAGTGCCAATATATGATCGTTATCAGAAAATCACAAGACCGCGGACACGCCCAGCATGGATGGCTTGACAGCTATCATTCATTTTCTTTCGCGGATTATTACGATCCCAAATGGATGGGTTTTCGCAGCCTTCGTGTGATCAATGAAGACCGTGTGGCGGCAGGCCAGGGCTTTGGGTCCCACCCGCATCAAGACATGGAAATCATCACCTATGTTCTCTCAGGCCAGGTAAAACACAAAGACAGCATGGGCAATGAAGGGATTATAAAGCCCGGCGAAGTCCAAAAGATGAGTGCGGGCACGGGTGTGGTGCACAGCGAATTTAACGCGTCTTCCAAAGAAGAGGTCCATTTACTGCAAATTTGGATTGTGCCGGACACCAAGGGGCTAAAGCCCGCTTATGAACAAAATTTATTGCCTGTAGACCAGCAAAATAGTTTATTTGCTTTTCCGGTGAGCATCCATCAGGATGCGAAGGTTTTTCGGGGGCGGCTTTCCAAGGGCCATGAACTTAACTTTGAACTTAAGAACAATCGTGGTGCATGGGTACAGATGATATCCGGTTCACTATCAATCAACGTAAATTCGTTAGAGGCAGGGGACGCAGCGCTAATTGAAAAAGATACTAACTTAAAGTTTTCTAGTCAGAATAATTGTGAATTTTTGCTTTTTGATTTAAAGTGATTCTGACGTAACGTCAGAATC
>Ga0206837_1040_pt1 | contig 21545 bp, 17 predicted proteins | sample Alteio_BWOrgCont_29_FD_152863 | JGI IMG/M metagenome (GOLD analysis project Ga0206837, IMG submission 152863) | Enriched cells from forest soil in Barre Woods Harvard Forest LTER site, Petersham, Massachusetts, United States -... | ecosystem: Environmental > Terrestrial > Soil > Temperate forest >...
TCATGCTCAGCGAGTCCCAGGAACGCATGCTGCTGGTGGCGCAGAAAGGCCGTGAACAGGAAGTGTTTCGCGTTTTTGAAAAATGGGGGCTCGATGCGGTAGAAGTCGGGAAGGTTACGACCGACAACAAATTGCGTGTTCTGCAGCACGGCGAAATCGTCGCCGAGATTCCGAATCAGGCCCTTACCGACGATGCACCTGTATACAAACGTCCGCTTGAGCGTTGGGAGCCGCCCGTGTCCCGCGAAATGCCGGAGAACATTCAGCTCGACGCTTCCAGCGACTTCACTCAAAACCTGAAACAGCTTCTGGCCAGCCCGAACATCTGCAGCAAGAGCTGGGTCTGGCAACAATATGATCACATGGTGCAGACCAACACGGTCGAGGCGCCGGGTGCCGGCGATGCGGGCGTGATTCGCATCAAGAATGCGAATCCGGAGCGACCACAGCGCGGTCTGGCAATGGCGCTGGATGGCAACAGCCGCTGGTGTTATCTCGATCCGCGGCTGGGCGCAATGCATGCCGTCTTGGAGGCTGCCCGCAAGGTGGCGTGTTCGGGCGCAACTCCGGTGGGCGCAACCAACTGCCTCAACTTCGGCAATCCCGAGAAGCCCCACATTATGTGGCAGTTCTCGCAAACCATCGATGGCATCACCAAGGCTTGCGAGGAGCTGGAGATTCCAATCACCGGCGGTAACGTCAGCTTCTACAACGAGACGCTGGGTGAGGGAATCTATCCCACGCCAGTTCTGGGCATTGTAGGGATCCTCGATGACGTACATAAGACTGCGAAGATGCATTTCGCCGCGGCGGGACGCACGATCGTGCTATTGCGCGCCGGCGAAGCAGCCGATATCACCGATGTAGAGAGCGAGTTCGGATCGTCGGAATATGCCAAGGAAGTTTTGGGTGCATTGTGGGGATATCCTCCAGACCTCGATCTGGAGAAAGAAGCAGCGCTGCAGAAGGCCGTGATCGAATTGGTTCAGCAGGGATTGGTGGAGTCCGTGCATGATTGCAGTGATGGCGGGTTGGCAGTCGCGCTGGCCGAGAAGACATTTGCGAAAGGTTTGGGCGCGCGGGTGAATGTTGTGTCGAACGGACTTCCCGCCGAGTTTGCACTTTTCGGTGAAGATGCAAGCCGCATCATGCTTTCCTGCGACCTGCATAACGTTGCGCGAATCCAACAGGTTGCGGAGGAGTATGGAATCGCCGCCGATGTGCTGGGAGAAACGATTCCGGAGCGGCTAGAGATTTCGCTGGACGGACAAGTAGTTGTGTCCGCGTCTGTTTCCGGGTTAAGCGCTGCGTATAAGAGTGCTCTGGAATCAGCTCTGCGGGCAGATCCCGAACTCATAGCGGCAGATTGAACGAGGTGTTGGTGGGATGCTTAGGGACCGAGCGCTGAATGCCAAGAACTGATAAGTTTCACGACGAGTGCGGCGTGGTGGCGATCTTCGCTCATCCCGAGGCGGAGAAACTCGCGTACCTGGGCTTGCATGCCCTGCAACACCGCGGGCAGGAGTCGGCCGGGATTGTCACTTCCGATGGCCTGACGTCCCGCGTCCACAAGGCGATGGGGACGGTCGCCGACATCTTCACCGAAGATGTGCTTTCAAAAATGCGCGGTACGGTGGCCATCGGCCACACGCGTTACTCAACCGCTGGCGATTCGGCGTTGCTGAATGCGCAACCGATTCTTGTGCAGTCGAATAAGGGTTCGATTGCAGTCGCGCATAACGGGAATCTGGTGAATGCAGTGGACCTTCGGGCCCAACTGGAGCGCCAGGGATCCATTTTTCAGACGAACAGCGATACCGAAGTGATCGTGCACCTGATCGCGCTTTCGCGGGAGCACACTTTGCCGGAGGCGATCGCCGATGCATTGCGCCGGGTGGAAGGCGCCTTTTCGCTAGTCTTGATGAGTCCGGACCGGGTTATCGCGGCGCGTGACCCGCGCGGCTTCCGTCCGCTGGCGATGGGTCGTATCCCCGCACTGGAAGGTCAGAAACGCGACACGATCGTCTTTGCTTCGGAAACATGCGCCTTTGATCTGATCGGCGCCACGTATGAGCGCGACGTAAAGCCCGGTGAATTAATCGTGGTGGGGCCAGAAGGTATCACATCGCGTTTTTATTCAACGGACGCGCCGCAGTCGAGTTGCATTTTTGAGCACGTTTATTTTTCACGGCCCGACAGCATTGTGTTTGGCCGGGCCGTGCAAACCAGCCGCGAAGAGCTCGGACGGCAGTTGGCGCGTGAGGCGCCAGTGGAGGCCGATCTGGTAGTCCCGGTGCCGGATTCGGGCGTCACCGCGGCCGTTGGATATGCCGCGGAGAGCGGCATCCCGTTCCGCTTTGGCCTGATCCGCAATCACTACGTGGGACGCACGTTTATCGAACCGAGCCAGAGCGTGCGCGACTTTGGCGTGAAGCTGAAGCTGAATCCCGTGCGCTCGCTTCTGGAAGGCAAGCGCGTCGTGCTGATTGACGACTCGATTGTGCGCGGCACCACCAGCCGCAAGATCGTGCGCATGATTCGCAATGCTGGGGCGAAGGAAGTTCACATGCGCGTTTCTTGCCCACCCACGATTTCGCCTTGCTACTACGGTGTGGACACACCTTCAAAGAATCAGTTGATCGCCGCCAATAAATCGGTTGACGAAATTCGTCAGTACATACGAGCCGATTCGCTGGCCTACCTTTCGCTGGAAGGCCTGAAGAAGGCTTGCGGCGAGGGGGAGAAAACCTCCTACTGCTCAGCTTGTTACACAGGCAAGTACCCTACGAACATTGTCGATGTGGAAGAGATATCGCCGGCGGTTGTGCCACGCTAGCTATTTCTGAGCTTGCACCACGCGGGGAATCGATTGCAGATCCGGGCGGATCCGAACATCGTTCCAATGCTGCAGCAAGCGCTGTACTTTTTCTGAGATCGCTCCGCTGATTTCCATGACGAGCCAGCCGCCAGGTTTAAGCGCGGCGCGCGCTTGCGGAACCAGACGCATTATGACCTCCATTCCCGTCGGCCCCGCGAAAACAGCACCGCGCGGTTCGAACTTGCGAACTTCCAGCTGGACCTGATCTTCTTCCGATTCGCCGACGTAGGGCGGATTGGAGACGATGAAGTCAAAGGCGTCGTTCTCAAATCCTGCTAGCAGGTCGGCCTCGCGAAATTGAATTCGAGATTCGAGTTGATGGCGGGCGGCGTTGGCGCGAGCGACCTCCAGCGCGGCAGCAGAAATGTCGGTGGCGAGGATTTCGACCTGCGGTAACTCTTTGGCCAGAGCCAGCGCGATGCAGCCAGAGCCGGTGCCCACGTCGCTGATGCGGAGAAGCTCGGAGGGCGCGGGCGCCCGCCCAACCCGATCCATGACGCTTTCGATCACGTGCTCAGTCTCGGGGCGAGGGATGAGCACTGCGGGCGTCACGATCAGGTCCATACCCCAGAATTCCTGATGGCCAGTAATGTACTGTGTTGGGACGCCGCGTGCGCGCTCGACGAGCGCAGCAGCATAACGACTCTGTTCGTCGCGAGTCAGTTCGCGCTCGGGATGCGCGTAAAGATAGGCCCGGTCGCAGTTGAGGATGAACATCAAGAGCAACTCGGCATTCAGGCGCGCGGAAGGAACATGATCCGCATTGAGGCGGCTGATGGCAGAGGCCAGGGTTTGCTTTAGCTGCACGAAATCATTTCACCACAGAGCACACAGTCGAAATGTACAGCCACGTCGAGCAGTCGATTTCATCTCGCTCAGTCTTTGGCCTGCCGACGCAACTCGCAGCCAAGGTAGATCATCTGGCCAATGTGGTGCTGGATGTGTGCGGCGCAAATGACCAGAATGTCAAGACGGTTCTTGGCATCTAAGCCGACCCCTGAATATTCCGCCGACCAATCTTCGGGAGATTGCGCGCGGATAGTCTTGAGAACCATCTCTACGGCGGCCGCGAAGCTACCGAGCGCCTCGTCTTTCGACGGAGGATTCGGATCGGTGAATTCGCGTGGCCGGTCGCGGACGTAGCCAGTCCCGGCAATCTGCGTTCCGATGTAGTAATTCAAATTGCCCGTCAGATGCAGGACTAGGTGACCGAAGCTGTTGCCATAGGGAAATGGCTTTTGCCAGAACTGGGCGTTGGTCAGAGGCGCGGCTAGTTCGCGAATCCTGGTTGCGTTTGCAGCGTAGCGCTCGCTGAGAACCGACGTGAGCCTCTCGTTGATATCCGACATAGTCCCCCTTTCGCGCAACCCAGAGCACCCGCCTGACGCTCTTAAACCACGCTGGCGGCTTCCTGCTTTAGTTTTTCCGCCTGATAGTGGGTGGTAAGGGCTTCGATCAGCGGCTGAAGCTTGCCATCCATCACGGCTTCGAGTTGGTGGATGGTGAATCCGATGCGATGGTCGGTGAGGCGATTTTGCGGGAAGTTATAGGTACGAATCTTCTCGCTGCGGTCGCCGGATCCCACCATGGCCTTACGCTCCTTGGCCAGTGCCTGCTGCTGCTTTTCCATTTCAATTTCGTAAAGACGCGAGCGCAGCACGCGCATACCTTTCTCGCGGTTCTTGATCTGCGATTTCTCGTCCTGGCAACTCACGACCGTGTTTGTGGGAATGTGGGTAATACGGACGGCCGAGTAAGTCGTATTCACGGACTGCCCGCCCGGACCGGAGGAGCAGAATGTGTCGATGCGCAAGTCTTTGGCTTCGATCTTGATATCGACGTCTTCGGCTTCGGGAAGAACGGCCACAGTCACAGCGGAGGTGTGGACGCGTCCTTGCTGCTCGGTCGCGGGTACCCGCTGCACGCGATGCACTCCACTTTCGTATTTGAGCTGTGAAAAAACCCGGTTGCCTTCGATGATGGCGATCACTTCTTTCAGTCCGCCGGCCGACGACTCTGATGACGAAAGAACTTCAACCTTCCATCGCTGCGTCTCCGCATAACGGGTATACATGCGGAAGATCTCAGCGGCGAAGAGCGTTGCTTCGTCTCCACCAGTGCCGGCGCGAATTTCGAGGATGACATTCTTTTCGTCGTTCGGATCCTTGGGCAAAAGTAGAACTTTCAATTCTTCTTCGATGGCAGCAACGCGGGGTTGCAGCTTGTCCAGTTCTTCCTGGGCGTAAGCGCGCATCTCGGGATCTTTCTCATCGGCGAGCATGGCTTTACTCTCAGCTATGCCTCGCGTCAAATCCTTGTATTCGCGGTACTTCTCCACCACAAACGCGATTTCGCTATGCGCCTTGGCGGTCTTCTGGTATCTCGCCGAATCGTTGACGATATCCGGCGAAGCCAGAGCGTTGGTCAGCTCTTCGTAGCGGGCTTCGATTTGGTCTAAACGTTCGAACATCGGAATCCTTACGTAGACGCGGGTTGCTACGTCTCGGTGCGTGCCGGTCCAGTTCTCAACGGCATTTTAGTGATATCGGAGGGGAAGAGGAAATATTCGCGGCGGGGCCGCTAGGCAATCACCAGCTCGCCGCCCCGTTCCTTTTCCAGAGCCATGGCGTGGTCGAGAGCGACTATGGCGCATTGCGCCTGCTCGTCAGATGGGGGCTTGGTCGTGATGCGCTGGAGCCAGAGGCCGGGCGTCGTCATTAAGGCGAACAAGGAACCGCGATGCTTGGCGGCGAAACGGATGATCTCGTAAGAGACGCCGGCTATCACGGGCAAAAGCGCGATGCGCGCGGCGAAGCGCGCCCAGAAACTGGTGAACGGAACCAGCATATAAAACCCGATCGAGATCAGCATCACCGTCATCAGGAAGCTGGTGCCGCAGCGGGGATGGAACGTCGAATACTTCTGCACCGCCGCGGTCGAAAGCGGATCGCCGTTCTCGAACGCGAACACGGTCTTGTGTTCGGCGCCGTGATATTCATAGACGCGGCGAATATCCGCGAACAGCGACACTCCCCAAATGAACAGCAAGAACAGAATCAAGCGCACAGCCCCGTCAATCAGATTAAACATGATCTGGCCGCCGAGCGCGGGATCGACCTTCTTGAGTTCCGTGGCCGCCACCAGCGGCAGGTATTTGTACATGAAGATGAAGAAGGCGAGCGAGATGACGACGTTGACTCCCGCCAGCCAACCGCTGATAGCGGCGGCTTTTTCGCGGGCCTGCGTCTTCGTGGACTTCAGCGGGACGGCCCCTCCGGCTTCGCTCAGAGTAGGCTTAGCGGCCGTCACAACATCTTCATCCTCCTTCTGCATCACGTCTTCGATGGCAACGTTGGCCGAGAAACGCAGGGCGCGGTAGCCGAGAGACATCGCGTAACCGAGCGTCATGACTCCGCGAACGACGGGCCAACCCATCCACGTGTGTTTTTCCGAGGGCCGCTCGAGCGGTTCGCGCATCGTCACCACTTCGCCCGATGGCTTGCGGCAGGCGATTGCCCAAGCGTGCGGGGAACGCATCATCACGCCTTCGAGCACGGCCTGTCCGCCGACCAGGGTCTCCTCGCCACTTTCAAGCGCAGGCAGAAGCTGGACGGCCACAAGAAAACGTACGAAATTTCTTACAGAATGCACAGTGGTTAGATGCTCCCCGGCCAGAAAAGCGCCAACTTCTAGGGTACCACACGCGGCGAGTGCTCAAGACATTGCGCTCTAAGTAACGGACGGGCTTTGGTTTATCGAGAGAGTCAAAGACAAGGGCTCGGCAATCCGCGAGTCTTTCGTCTATTCTCAGAAGTATTTTGAGCAGCATGCGAAAACTCGCCGAGACTTGTGATGCGATAGCAGCCACGACCAAGAAGCTGCAGAAGACGACTATCGTTGCTGACTACCTCAGGTCCCGCACCATGGATGAGGCAGCGGTATCGGCGGTATTTCTCTCCGGCAGAGCATTTCCGGCATGGGAGGAGGCAACGCTGCAAGTGGGCGGTTCGTTGCTGTGGCGCGTGGTGGGGGAGCTTTCTGGAAAAGACGAGGCCGCGCTGACGGCAGCCTATCGAAAATATGGCGACCTGGGTTCAGTGGCCTGGGAGGTTCTTGCGCCGCGATCCGAACAGCGCCTGAACGTTCTCGAAGTTGCCGACAGTTTCAGTAAGATTGCGGCGGCGCGTGGACCGGCGGCAAAGGCTGCATTGGTCCGCGATCTGCTGGCCCGGGCGACGCCGCTCGAAGCCAAGTACATCGTCAAGATCATGACTGGTGATTTACGGATTGGGTTGAAGGAAAGTCTCGTGGAGGAAGCGATTGCAAAAGCGTACGGGGGTACGCTCACCGGGGCGTTGAAAGAAGTACAGCGCGCAAACATGTTGCTGGGGGATATCGGGGAGACGCTGCGGCTGGCGGTGGAGGGCAAGCTCGCGGATGCGACGATGAGAATGTTCCATCCCTTGGGCTTCATGCTGGCCAGCCCGATCGAGTCAGCGCAGGAGGGGTTGAGTTATTTTGCTGATGCCGCCGTGGAGGACAAATACGACGGGATTCGAGCCCAGGCGCACATCTCGGGCGGAGAGGTGAGGTTCTTTTCGCGCACGCGGGACGAGATCACCGAGTCGTTTCCCGAGTTGCCCGACGCGCTTGCAGGTCTCCAGGAAGATGCAATTCTGGATGGTGAGATCGTCGCTTGGGAGGAGCCGGGGCGGGCGCGTCCGTTCAGCGTGCTGCAGCAGCGGTTGGGGCGGAAGAAAGTCAGCGACCGGATGTTGCGGGAGGTTCCCGTGGCGTATTTGGTATTCGACATTCTGTACGCAAATGGAGAGTTGCTGATTGACCGTCCGCTGCGGGAGCGGGGGCAGATTCTGGATGAACTGCTGGCGGCGGAAAGAAAAACGGCTCACCACAGAGACACGGAGTCACAGAGTAAGACAGGGCAAGGAAAGCTAGTCTTCGACGATAAGCACCCGGAAACAAACGTCGTCAACATCATCCGCGCGCCAGTGATTCGCGCGAGTTCAGCGGCGCAACTGGAAGAACATTTTGCCGCAGCGCAGGCACGGGGCAACGAAGGCTTGATGATCAAGGATCTCGACTCGACCTATACGCCCGGAAAGCGCGGCAGGGCTTGGTTAAAGATGAAGCGCGAGCTAGCTACACTTGACGTGGTGGTGACGGCGGTCGAGTACGGACACGGCAAGCGCGTCGGCGTGTTAAGCGATTACACCTTTGGCGTCTGGGAGGGCGACAGGCTGGTGAACATCGGCAAGGCCTACTCCGGACTGACCGACGCCGAGATTGGGGAGATGACGCAGTGGTTTCTCGACCACACGATTGAAGATCAAGGCTTTCGCCGCACAGTCGAACCGAAGATTGTGCTGGAAGTGGCGTTCAACAACATGATGCAGTCGGACCGTCATGACAGCGGGTATGCGCTGCGGTTCCCGCGGATCGTGAGGTTGCGGCCGGATAAATCGGCGCACGATGCAGACACGATTGAACGTGTGCGCGAGATTTTCGAGAGGCAGAATAGAAACTCATAAGCTGATTCGAGGCAACCTCTAATCGCGTCTAATGGCTGTGGTAGTGATGCTCTTCGCTCTCGCCTACCGGAATCACACAACCATGCGCCACCTCGCATTCCACGTGTTCGAACTGGATGGTCGTGTGGTCGATGTGGAAGCTGTGATGCAGGCGGTCCTTTACGTCGCGCAGGATACGCTCGCTCACTGACGGCGGAATGTCGGCAATCGAGATGTGGCATGAAAGAGCCCGAGTTTCTGAACCGATGCTCCAGCAGTGCAGATCGTGCACGTCGTTGACGCCCTCAATCGAGCGAATTGCGGTCTCAACCAGCTCGAGCTTCACGCCGCGCGGCGTTCCTTCCAGCAGAATATTCAGGGTCTCGCGCACGATGCCAAATCCCGACCAGAGGATCAGCGCACCGATCCCGAAAGAGAGCGCCGAATCGATCCAGTAGTTGCTCGTCACCAGGATTGCCCAGCCCCCGGCGATCACGGCGGCGGTCGAGAGCGTGTCGCCGATTTCATGCAATAGCGCGCTGCGGATATTCACGTCGTTCCGAGAGCCCCGGCCCGAGCGATACAGCAGCAGCGCGATCACCCCGTTCATCACCACGCCCGTCGCAGCGACCCACATCATCACCGAGGCCTGAACGTGCTCGGGATGCTGCAGTCGCCGAAACGCCTCGTAGAAGATGAAAAAGGAAACCGCGACCAGAGATACCGCATTCACCAGCGCGGCCAGCACTCCCGCGCGATGGTAGCCATAGGTCTTCGTGGAACTGGCCGGGCGCGCCTGCAAATACACCGCAACCAGAGACAACAGCAGAGCGAGAAAGTCGGAGAGATTGTGCCCAGCTTCGGAAAGCAGGGCCAGCGAGTGGGCGCGGATACCCGCCACCACCAGCAGCACGATATAGGCCAGGGTAACGCCAAGCGAGATCTTTAGCACTCGCTTAGGACCGCCTGCGCCGTGAACGTGGACGTGCATAGTCTAAGTGTACGGGCGGCCGGGACGGGCTTCAAGGGTAAGGAAGTGGCTAGTGAGAACCTGCGTTGCTGACCACTGATCACTGACCACTGTTCTTTAGCGCTTGAAAAGATTCTGGAGATAGCGGTCGTTGTAAACCGTAGTTGAGTTCTGCACGAACTCCAGAATGCGGTACATTTTCTCCCGCGACTCCCGGCTCATCTCCTTGAATTGGATGGCCACGCCCGATCCGGGATGGATCCTGGCAACACTGCCTTCGGTACTCAGATTTCCGTCATCGATGGAGAAGACGAGCTTCACGTTCGAACCTGGGGAAAGAATGGCGCTGGTTTCGACGTAGCAGCCGCCCAGGCTGAGATCGATCATATTGCCGAAGATCGGTCCCCCGCCGGACTGGGGATGCAATTCGATCGTGAGCCGGCATTTCATCCGCGTGTGCAGGCGCTGGTCTTTCTGTGTCGGTAGTTTCTGCTTCTCGACATACATGCGGCGGTCCGCCTGAGTCAGAAGCTGCTCGGCATCATTGCCGTCGTCGGGAGATACGGCCATCCCCACGCTCAGTGAAAGAATTTCTTCTCCGCAAACGTCGAACCCGGCCTGCCGGGCGAGAGGACGAATCTGCTCAACCTTCTTGGCCGCAGCATCGGCGGGCAAACCCGGAGCAATCACCACGAACTCATCTCCGCCCATGCGTGCTACGTAGTCGTACTCGCGGCAAGTGTCTTTCAAGGCCTGGGCAAACAATCGTAAGACCCGATTCCCTTCCAGATGCCCGAAGCGGTCGTTAATTTTCTTGAATCCGTTCATGTCGCAGACCATCAGCGTGAGCGAGACGTTGTCGCGCTTGCAGCGCGCCAATTCGCGGTCCAATTGCAGAAACAGCGACCGCGCATTGGGCAGGCCAGTAAGGTAGTCGGTGGTTGCGGAGCTTTCCGCTTGCTGATATTTGAGAGCATTTTCGATGGCCAGAGCCATCTTGCCGCTCACCGCCAGAAGAATGCGCAAATGATCGGAAGTAAACGCGTCTTTTTCGGCGCGATAGAGGGCAAGAACGCCGATCACTCCTGCCACTCCCTCCAGAGGCAGAGCCAGAGCAGAACGCAACGTGCTGAATTTGTCAGGATCGTTCAAGTAACCCGGCTCAACCGATGGATTTCCATTCACTATCGGCTTCTTATTCTGCGCCACCCAGCCCGAGAGCCCGTGCCCCACAGGAATCCGCAAGGAAGCAAACAGGCGGTAGTTATCGCCGTTCACATACTCCGGGATCAGTTCATCGCCGCGCCGGATGTAGATGGCGATCGCGTCGTAGGGAACCGTCATTTTGAGTTTCACGGAAAACACGGAGAGCGTTTCACCGAGGCTCAGCGATGCTCCCAAGTCCTGGCTCAACTCAAACAAAGACTGTGCCTCCTGGCGCGCTGCCGCAATGGAGGATAGAAACGTTGCTTCCCGCCCCGGCGCATCGGAAACCGTGGCATTCTCGAATCCCGCAGCCGGCGCCGGTCCGCGCGTGATCTTGAAGTCCGTCGGAAGAATCAGGCTGCCATCTTCCGCCGATTTCGCCAGAGCAAGATTTTCCAGAGTACGGTAGCGTCGCTTGAGGACGTCCACCACCTTCGGATCAAACGACTTGCCCGACTCTGCCGTGAGCCGCGTCATTACCTCATCCAGCGGCATGGCGCGCCGGTATTGCCGGTCGGAAGCCAGCGCATCGAGATAATCGACTGCGGAGAGAATGCGCGCGCCGATCGGAATCTCCGCCCCCTTCAACCCATAGGGATAACCCGACCCGTCCCATTTCTCATGGTGGGCGCGCACAATAGGCACAACGGGATAAGGAAAGCGAACGCGCTCTAGAATCTCTGCCCCCACCACGGTGTGAATCTTCATTTTCTCGAACTCTTCCGGCGTAAGCCGGCCGGGCTTCGAGATGATATGTTCGGGGACGGCGAGTTTGCCGATGTCGTGGAGCAGTGCCGCGGCATGCAAGGCTTCCAGTTCAGTCCCTGTCATGCCCAGTTCCTTGGCTACTTCGATGGCGTAAATGCGGACACGCTGCAGGTGATCGTGGGTGGTTTGATCTTTGGCTTCGATGGCCAGCGCCAGGGCCTCGATAGTTCGCAAATGCAGGTTTGCGATCTCCTCCACGTGCCGCTTCTCATCTTCCAACTTTCCCAAATACAAGCGGTAGGACCGATAGATCAGATAGATGGCCGGGACGAAGAGCAGCGAACTCTCCCAGTTAAACCTGTGGTTGAACCAGCCGATCACACCGGCGATGCCGGCTCCCACCAGGTAGTAAGGGAAGGACCAGAAATAGCAATCCACAAGGATCTGCCGGAGAGGTTTCCCGTCGCTTACAGAGATTACAACTGCGATGCTTCCGGCATTGACGATGAAGTATGTCGAAGCCGCCAGGCAGAGAACCAGGGGCCGGTTCTCGATGATCTCGTTGGCCAGATTGCTGTGATAGACAAGGTAGGCCAGAGCCGTCGACAGCGAGCCCGCACAAACATTGAACGTTAACTGAATGGCGCCGGGCCGGTTCGGGTGAATGCTCTGGGCCAGCATCGAGACCGCACCCAGCGTAAGCGCTTCTGAGTAGCTCAACTCGGCAACCGCCACCAGGATGAAAAGGAAGTTCACCGAAAGCGTGCCCGTAATGCCGGGCAGCGTGACGCGCAGCCGCGAAGCCAAAATCGCGATGCCCAGATAACAAATAAACTCTGCGATGTTCTTGCTGCTCTGGTGAATCGCAGCCTGTAGCAGAGACGCCATTCCAGCCGCGATCACCAGGCCAATGAACGCCTTCGCCCCGACGGGCAGACCTCTCCATGAATGTGTGCTAGCGGACATTCGTTTGTAGGCCACAGCGCGCCGCTCTGTCGCCAGCGCGCAGGCGTACCCTTGACCTAGGATACCCAGCTAACAGGTTTAGTAACAATGATTTATGAGCCCTGCCGAAAACTTCAGTAACGCTTGGAATCGCCTGATTCGAGGCAACTTTCAGCGGGGTAACCAGGAAAGCGTAACCAGTGGGAACTCAACTGACAGCTTTTCCCCAGAACTGCCGCAGCCCCACCGCAAGCAGCAGCGCGTCGAAAGCCGTCAATGCAACCAACACTGCAGGCAAAGGAAGATACGGAATTGGAGGATGCGGTACCAGCGTTCCGCGCAGCCCTTCACTCGCATAAACCAGGGGATTCACCAGCACTACTTTTTGCAGAATGGGAAAGCTGTCCAGAGCGCTCCAGGGATAGTAGGTGCAGCCAAAGAAGATCATCGGCGTCAACACCATGCTAAACATCAATCCGATGTGTTGCTGATTAACGCTGCAGCCCAGGGCAAGACCGCCGCAGGCGGAGAACAGCGCCACCAGCAAGGTAACACAGGCAAAAGTGAGAGGACTGTGCACAGTCACAACCACGCCAGGCCGCAGAATAATCCACGCTGCCGGAATTACTACCAGCCCGGCGATCAGCGCCTGCAGCGTTCCGGCGAGCACTTTCTCAACGGCCACCCAGGAAATTTCCATGGGCGCGAGCAGGCGGTCTTCGATCTCGCGGGTGAACTGGAATTCGGCAATCAACGGCATGGCTACGGCCCAGACTCCCGTGAACACCATGCTGATGGCCATGATGCCGGGAAGCAACAGGCTCTTATACGCTTCCGGCATGTAGCCGCTGCGCACCATGACGCGGCCAAAGATGAACACGAACATCAGCGGCTGCAGAAAAGTCTGCAGCAGCAACACAACGAAGTTGCGCCGTGCCACATGAACATCGCGCGCCAGCATGGCGAAAAACGTCTTCCAGTTCATTCCCGCAGGCTCCTTCCGGTGTGGTGCAGAAACAGATTTTCCAGGCTGGGCTCGGAGATGTGAACGTCACGCAACTCCACGCCCGCGGCCGAGGCCAGGCTGGCGATCCCGGCAATCAGCGAACCTCCGTGGTCGGAGTACAGGTCGGCGCCATTTTGATCGTTGGCGCGTACCTCCCGCACTCCGGGTAAAGACTGCAACTGCTGCAACAAATCGGGCGAGTGCTGGCCGAAACGCAGGCGCAGCAAATAACCGCCCGGCACCGACGCCTTCAACTCCGCAGGCGTACCCAACGCGATGTTCCGTCCGTGGTCGATGATGGCCAGGCGGTTGGCCAGTGCATCGGCTTCTTCCATGTTGTGCGTCGTGAGCAAAATCGTTTTGCCGGTCTGGTTGTATTCGCGAATGATCTCCCACAAAAGCAATTTCGTCTGCGGATCCAGGCCCGCGCTGGGCTCGTCGAGGAAAAGAACCTGCGGATCGTGCATCATGGCGCGCGCGATGGATAGCCGTTGCATCATTCCCCCGGAAAATCCGCGCACCATCTGCTCGCCGCGGTCGCGCAGCTTGAACCGGTCCAGAAGACTCTCGGCGCGAACTGCCCGTGCCTGCGAGTCAAGGCCGAAATAAGCCCCGTGAAACAGCAGAATCTCACGCGCCGTCAGGGAAAAATCGAGGTTCGGGCGTTGCGCAACCACGCCAATCAGGCGTTTTACTTGGACCTGTTCTTTCCAGACATCGTGCTCGCCAATCCAGGCAGAGCCCCCCGTTGGTCGTACCCGCGTAGTGAGAATTCCTACAGTCGTTGACTTGCCCGCGCCATTCGGTCCGAGCAGTCCGAAAACTTCGCCCGGCGCAATATCGAGCGTCAGACCATCGAGAGCGACGATCTCTGGTTTCGGCTGCTTCTTGCGCTTGTCGCGCGCGGCAGGCGGACCAAAGCCGCCGGCCCCGAACGGCGGCGACGAGGTATAAATCTTGCGCAGGTCGCGCGTGCGAATCCCCACCATAAGAAAACTCCTCGACCGGCCCGGAGAATACGCCGAAAGTTCTTACCCCTTTGCTGGAGAGTTTTTCGATGTTTCCAGAGGAACGCGGGAATGTCAATGCTTCTAGAATGGACTACCGGAAAACGAGAGAGTGGTGGCGGCGCGTGGACTCGAACCACGGACCTACGGATTATGAGACCGTCGCTCTAGCCACCTGAGCTACGCCGCCAAAAAGCTGGGGAACGCAACGAGAGGGACTAGTCGCAATCGTTGCGAACTCTCGCTGCCTTGGACGCAACGAGCCGGAGTGGCGCGTCACATCCAACCTTCGATTCTAAGAGCCGCTGTCAGAAGGTGTCAAACGGAGCGCGGGCAATTCCATTCGCCGATTCGACACTTGCCAGTTCGATCGGGAAACTGGAAACTAGTCGTCTCCATGAAAACGATTGCCGTAGTTCCCGCCCGACTAGCGTCCACCCGTTTGCCGCGAAAGATGCTTCGCGAGATCGCGGGCAAGCCACTCGTGGGCTGGGTGTACGAGGCGGTCCGCTCGTCTCCTCTTCTCTCGGATGTGATCGTCGCCACCGATTCCGACGAGATCCTCGAAAGCTGCCGCAAGCACGGCTGGAAGGTACAGATGACTTCCGCCACTCACCGCAGCGGAACCGAGCGCGTACATGAAATATCGAACTCCGTGACCGCCGATGTTTATGTCAACGTGCAAGGCGACGAACCGCTGGTACGGCCCGAACAAATTGCCACCTTGATCGAGGTGATGAATGACCCGACAGTCCAAGTGGGAACAGTGAAGACTCCCTGCCCATCAGAAGAAATTCGTAATCCCAACGCAGTCAAAGTCGTGACGGCCCTGGACGGCCGCGCTCTCTATTTTTCGCGCGCTACGATCCCGTTCGACCGCGACAACACCGGTCCGCCCTACTTCAAGCATCTCGGCCTCTATGCCTACCGGAAAGCTGCGCTCGACCTTTTTGTGAGCCGGCCGGAATCGGCTCTGGAAAAAACCGAGCGGCTAGAACAGTTACGTTTCCTTGAGAACGGAATCCCTATCTATGTCGGCGAAACGCCTTACGACTCCGTTGGCGTCGATACGGAAGAGGATTTGCAGCGTGTGGCGGAAATCCTCAGGAAGCGTTGATTTTTTGTCGGGCTCGGCACTCGGTACTTGCACCTCGAGTGTTACGCCTGCGGTCCTGAACTTTGAGTCTGGGTGCGGCCCCAAGCTTCCGCTGCCGCCACGCGCTTGGCGATTGCCGGATGCGAATGAAAAAGCCATTCCACCCACTTCGAAGGCGTGCGTTCGGCCAGGTTCTGCTGCGCCAGCTTGTTCATCGATGAAATGAAGGGCTCGACGCTGGCGATCGATTCAAACGCGTAGCGGTCGGCCTGCCGCTCGTTGTAGCGCGAGTAGGCATTGAGCGCCGGCATCAGCAGAAGCGAAAGCGCAGTCGCGGTGAGAGCCACCAAGGGTAGGTTGGCGAAGTCGGAAAGCTCTTCGAACATGTGGTGATCGACCGCGTAGTGCAACACCCAGTTCGCCACCCAGAAGCCCAGCAAGGTAATTCCGGCTTGCACCAGAATGCTTTTCAAAATGTGTCGGTGGACGTGATGGCCGAGTTCGTGGGCAAGAACTGCTTCGATTTCCTCGGGAGCATAGTTGTCCAGCAGAGTATCGGCCAAAATGATCCGGCGTGTTCGGCCCAGTCCAGTGAGCGCCGCATTCGCTTTCTTGCTTTTTTCCGAAAGCTTCCAGCGGTAGACTCCGCGCACCCGCGTGCCCGCCTGCTCGCTAAGTTGAATCAAGCGTCGGCGCAGGTCTTCATTGTCCAGCGGCTCGAACTTGTAAAAAATTGGAAAGAGCACGACCGGAGCAAGTTGTGCCAACACGATGAACAGTCCCATGAACAGCGCCCAGGTGATGATCCACCAATGCTGCGGAGATTGGCGAATCATGAAATACAACAACTCCACGACGATCCCTGCCAGCACCAGTCCCACCAGAAAGCCCTTGACTTCATCCCACAGCCACGAACGCAGCCTTTGTGTGGAGAGTTGGAACCTTCGCTCCAGCCGAAATCCGTAATAATCAAGGCCCAGGCTCAACATTTTGCTGATCAGGAGCACGAGGAAGAGATAGATGAAGACAGCCAGAGTGTAATTGCGGAATCCTTCGCGCAAGGCAAGATCGCGCAGCCAGCCCGTCCAACCTGTGATCAGCAAAAGAATCAGGAACGCAGAGCCCACAGCAAAATCGGCGACACCCAACCAGCGAGAAATGCGGTTATAGCGGCGCGCCTCCGGCGAGTCGTCTGGAGTCGAAGCTGGGCTTCCGGCAAAAGTCATGCTCAATTAGAAGTATCGCATTATCGCCGCGCCAAATGTGGAGATTCAGGTAGATGAGTAGGCTTGCTATGCACCGCTCTTAACAAAACTCTCCGCGGCGGCCAGGATTTCGTCCACCAACTCCGGCGAGGCGGCCTCCGAATACGCACGTAGCAAGGGCTCGGTTCCCGAAGTGCGGAACAGGATCCACGCTTCCGCTCCATTCCCATTCGTCGGCACATCAAGAAAAAACTTGATGCCATCGAGATTTTCTTTCTTCAGCACGCGATAGCGTCCCAGGCTCTGCGTGGTTTCCGCCCGGGCCCGCTGAATCGCGCTCTGCTTGATCTCTTCCGGAATGTGCAGGTCGCGCCGGCCGTAATAGTGCGGGCCGAACTCGCGTTGCAGGTCTGCAATCAATTGGCCCAGCGGCTTGCCTTCTTCGGCCATTGCGTTCGCCAGCAGCAGGCAATTCAGAACGCCGTCGCGCTCGGGCAGAAAGCGCGAGTAGCCGATGCCGCCCGACTCCTCGCCACCGATGAGAATGTCGTGCTCCATCATCAGGTCGGCAATGTACTTGAATCCGATCTGCGTTTCGTAAAGTTTGCGGCCATACTTCGCGGCAATGCGATCGAGCATGCGCGTAGTGTTGAAGGCGCGCACCACGTCTCCGGACCACTTCTTCCGTACCAGCAACCAGTGCAGCAGGACGCAGAATATTTTGTGAGAATCCACAAAGCTGCCATCTTCCGCAACCGCGCCGATGCGGTCGGCATCTCCGTCGGTAGCCAAGCCGGCGTCGCACTTTTCTTCGACGACCGTTTGCTGCAGTAAAGCGACATGCGGGAGGATGGGCTCGGGATTGATGCCAGGGAAAAGCGGGTTTACTTCCTGGCGAATCGCGACGAAGGGAACGCCGTGATCGCGAAAGATTCCGGCAAGAATGCCTCTGCCGGAACCATACATCGAGTCGATCGCGAACTTGAACTTGGTTTTGCCGATTAGATCCATGTCGGCAAAGCGGCAGACGGCGGCCACGTATTGCGTCTTTAGGTCGACCTCGTCGATGGCCGCCTTCGAACCTTGCGGCATCGCACCCGCGCGCAGTTCTTCTTCAATTTTCTTCATGATTGCGGGTGTCGCCGACCCGCCAAAGTTTCCTTTGAACTTCACGCCATTCCAGTTCCACGGATTATGGCTGGATGTGATCATCACTCCGCCGGCAGCGCCCTTGTTTTTTACGGTGTAGGAAACAGCCGGGGTCGGCGTGTAATCGTTGGCCAGTTTCACCGGGATGCCCGCGCCGGCTATCACTTCCGCAGCCACTTGCGCCGCGCGTTGCGAAGCGAAGCGCGTGTCATAGCCGATGATTACACCGCGCTGGACGTCCTCGTACTTCAAAACGTAAGAAGCGATCGCACCGGCAACCCGGCGCACGTTATCGAACGTGAAGTCGTCGGCGATGATGCCGCGCCAACCATCAGTCCCGAACTTGATTTCTTGAGCCATGGAAGATCAGTGTCCGGTGGCCAGTAGATTCCGCTGGGTTGCTGCCACTAACCACTGAGCACTTTTTTCACGTCAGTCTGTGCAGCTTCTTCTCGTCCAAATGCTTCACTATCTTCCCAACGTCTTGCGCGTGTTGCAGGGTGGTAATCAACAGTGCGTCCGGGGTTTCGACCACCACAAGATCGTTCACGCCTACGGCCGCGACAAATTTGCCTGGGGCGTGTACGTAGTTACCTCGGGCATTCAGGACAAACACACCGGCGCTGTTGATGAGGTTGCCCCCAGGCGGATGGCTCTTTGCCTGATGATGCTCGTGCAGCGCGGTCCACGAGCCCAGATCGTTCCATCCGAAATCAGCGGGCAGGCAGAAAATGTTTCCCGCCTGCTCGCCCTTTGCCGAACGCGGTTCGAGCACGGCGTAATCGATGCTGATGTTATCGCATTTGGGATACAGTCTGCGAAAAGTCCCCGCAAATCTTCGGGTTCCGAAAGCCGACGCAATCTCCTCCAGCAAGGAAGCGGTCTTGGGAAGATACTCACGCAGCGCGTTGGTCAGCGTGCGCGCGCTCCATAAGAACATCCCACTGTTCCAAAAGTAATTTCCCGCAGCGACAAAAGCGGCGGCCTTCTCGGCGTTCGGCTTTTCGGTGAAACGCCGGACTCTCAGCGCATCACCGGTGAACGCACCGCCACCCACCTCAATGTAGCCGTAACCGGTTTCCGCGCGATTCGGCCGGACGCCGAGAACCACAATGTTTTCGCCCGCGGCTGCGATTTCGGCGCCTCGCCCGATAGTCGCTCGATAGCTTTTTTCATCGCCGATCACATGGTCGGAGGGGAACATTCCAATGATCGCGTCAGGGTGCTCACGCAACAGCAGAAAAGCGGCCAGGCCAATCGCTGGTGCGGTATTGCGACCTACCGGCTCGGCCAATACTTGGGCTTTCGGCAGCTTGGGGAGCTGTTTCAAGATCGCGGGACGCAAGTCGTCGTTGGTAATGATCCACAATTGCTTCGGCAGAGCCAAGGGCAGCAGCCGTGCCACCGTCTGCTGGATCATCGTCTGCTTGCCATCGAGTGCCAGCAATTGTTTGGCGCGCCTTTTCCGGCTCAGGGGCCAGAACCGCGTGCCGCGTCCGCCGGCAAGGATTACGGGATAGAAGTTTGAGTTCTTAGCCACGTTTTCTCGGATTTCAGTCGCTACATTCGAGTTTCAGGCTCGGGCAAAGATTTTCCCGGAACACGCGCTCTCAAAAACTCCAGCGTCCACTGCGGCCGAACGGTGAACTTCCCCGACGACGCGGGAACTACTACCGCATCGCCCTTCGCCAGAGTAGCGGGCTGCGTTCCAGCCACTTCTATGACTCCACAACCCTCGACTGCCACAAGAATCTGGACTGAACTCATGTCGGATTCGTCGCGCGTACTCAACTCGTGCACATCCTTCAATTCAAACATATCCACTACGAAGTACGGAGCCGCCACGAGCGGCGCCCGTCGGTTGTTGCTCCCACGGATTTGCTCTGGAGCTGGCCTCGCAACTTTTCCGGATGCAACTTTCAACTTAACTGCGGCCATGCCTTCTTTCAAGTGCAGCTCGCGTGGCCGTCCGTAATCGTACAAACGATAGGTTGTGTCTGATTGTTGTTGCGTCTCGACAATCACCGAGCCGGGTCCCAGAGTGTGCACGGTTCCTCCGGCAACATAAATCATGTCGCCGGTATAGACATCGAGCCAGTTCAGCAGCTCTTCGGCGTGCTTCCCGTGGATGGCTTTTTCGAGTTCAGCGACGCTCACGCCCGGTTTCACTCCCAACGCGATCTGCGCCCCGGGCTTCGCATGGGCCACATACCAGCACTCAGTTTTCCCCCAAGGCTGACCTACGCGGCGCGCTTGCTCGTCATCGGGATGAACCTGCACTGAGAGTTTCTCATGCGGAAAGAGAAACTTCAGCAGCAAAGGGAATCGCTGCGCATCGCGGGCGGCGTCGCCTACAAGCTCACGCTCGTATTTCTCGCTGACCTGTGCCAGTGTCTGCCCGGTGAGCGGCCCGTTGGCAATCTTGCAATCGTCGCCGGTAAGCCAGGCCTCGCCGACTTTTTCCTTGAACGGGCGATTGGGATAGATCGGCGACAGATCGTGCGTCCCCCATGGACGCGGATCGAATGCCGGAAGCATTAAGAGTGGATAAAGATTGCCCATGAAACAAATAAATCTACACAAGAAAAGGCCGTTCGCGAGCGGACGACCTCGGCCGAACCTAAACTTCCCGTGACCACAGTGTCAAAACTCCGCGACTACAGTGCGGCGAAAAATCTGCGCATCCGTTCCAGTCCGCGATCCAGTTCCGCTTTCGAAGTCGCATACGAGACGCGAATGTGGTCGCCGGTGCCAAATCCTTCGCCTGGAACCGTCGCCACGTGCGCTTCTCTGAGCAACCTTCCCGCGACATCTGAAGCCGATTTCACGGAGCCGCGTCCCAGAAACGCTGAAATGTTGGGATAGGCATAGAAGGCGCCTTCCGGCAAGGTGCAGGTCACGTCTGGAATCGAGCGCAAGCCCTTGACTACATGGTCGCGAAGTACAATGTATTCGCGCCGCATCTGCTCGACGCAATCTTGCGGTCCGTTGAGCGCAGCCACGGCAGCTTTCTGCACAATCGACGTCGGATTCGACGTGGACTGGCTCTGCAACTTCGACATTGCGCTGACAACCGCCGCCGGACCGAGCGCATAACCCAGGCGCCAGCCCGTCATGGCATAAGTTTTCGAGAGCGAACCCAGCACCACAATGCGCTCCTTATACTCGCGCAACGATCCCACAGAAAAATTTTTGCCCGTGTAATTCAGGTAGACGTAACACTCATCGGAGAGTACCCAGATTCCGCGTTCATGCGCTAGGCGCACAACTTCCGTCAGATCCTTCGCGCTCATCACCGCGCCCGAGGGGTTCGACGGCGAATTCAGAATGATCGCCTTGGTTCGCGGCGTGATCAGCCGAGCCACCATATCAGCTGTGACCCGGAAGCCTTGCGACTCGTTTGTCTCCAGCAGCACATTGTGGCCGCCGGCATAGCGCACAATATCCTCGAACCCACGCTGGAGACTGTCTTCATGATGCCGGCCGACAAGTACTCCTACGTGAGCTCGCGCCTGGTACGGGAAGTCGCGCAAGCGGGAGGACCGGTGAAGGGCTTGGTTCCGGAAGTGGTGGAACAGAAGCTGCGCGAGAAACTCGATCCTGCCTACAAGCTGCGGGACGCACGCCTGATTGAAATTTTGGGCAAGAGAGACTTGGACAAGCGGGAAAAGAAAAGGAAAAAGAAGGCATGACCACTGCAACCACGGAAGCGCTAAAACTTACCGACCGGATCAACCGCATTGAGCCCTCAGCCACGATGGCAGTTGTGGCCGAGGCCGACAAACTGCGCGCGCAGGGCATCGACGTGGTCGACTTTGGCGCTGGCGAGCCGCACTTTGCCACGCCA
>Ga0206837_1008_pt1 | contig 21451 bp, 15 predicted proteins | sample Alteio_BWOrgCont_29_FD_152863 | JGI IMG/M metagenome (GOLD analysis project Ga0206837, IMG submission 152863) | Enriched cells from forest soil in Barre Woods Harvard Forest LTER site, Petersham, Massachusetts, United States -... | ecosystem: Environmental > Terrestrial > Soil > Temperate forest >...
AATCCATCGGTATTGGTCCCAAGGCCGGAGACGGAGCAGTTGGTTGATGAAGCCATTCGTCATTCCCGCGAAAGCGGGAATCCAGAAATGCAAATTCTTGATTTAGGTACGGGCTCCGGCAATATTGCCATAGCCTTGGCCAAATTTGTCCCTCAATCCCAAATCGTTGCTGTTGATATTTCAGCGCAGGCATTGGAAGTAGCTAAAATTAATGCCAGGAAACACAAGGTAGAAGATCGTATTGAATTTATTCAGAAAGATTTAAATGAATATTTGGTATCTGTCACCCCCGAATGTTTTAGTCGGGGGTCCAGTTCAAGCGTGTCTGGATTCCCGATAGAAACATTCGGGAATGACAAGTTTGACTTAATCATTTCCAATCCGCCCTATATCCCCACAAGTCAGTTAAGCAGACTGCCGCGGGATGTTCAACAAGAGCCTGCCGCAGCCTTAGATGGCGGAGAAGATGGTTTGAATTTTCATCAGATTATTATACAATATACTACTCACTTGCTAAGAACTGGTGCTTGTCTTATGATGGAGTTCGGCGACGGGCAGGCAGAAGCCATTAAAAAGCTCGTTGAAGCGCAGAAGGCATTTGCAAATATAGAGATCATTAAAGATTTATCAGGTCGTGATAGAATCATTAGTGTTAAGACGTTGGGATAATTTTTGGAACCCAAACGCGTGTTTTTGGAGCTTCTGCGAATGTCCGGTATGAGGACCTCCTAACATATCCAGGTATCAGTAAGTAGCAATTAGCGTTTTGGCGGAAAAAATTCATCCCAATATCTTAACCTATGTAGTGGAGGCTTAATGGAAAAGTTTATTATCGAAGGCGGCAAACCCCTTAAGGGAGAGATCAAGGTCAGCGGCTCAAAGAACGCAACCTTACCGATTTTAGCGGCGACCTTGCTGACTGACGGCGTATGCGAAATCCGCAATATCCCCAAATTGCGTGATACCTTGACCATGTGCAAGTTATTGCGTTCATTGGGCAAGACAGTTGAAATCGGCGCTAATAAAGTGGTTATTTCCGGTAACGCCAACAATCATGTGGCGGATTACAAATTAGTTTCAACCATGCGGGGTTCTTTTTGCGTCCTGGGGCCTTTGCTGGCTAAACTGGGCAAAGCCAAAGTGTCGATGCCAGGTGGTTGCGTTATCGGTGTGCGCCCGATTGATTTGCATTTAAAGGGCATTGTGGCCTTAGGTGTCAAGACGGATTTTGACGGCGGGTATGTTATGGCCACGGCCAATAAGCTCCAAGGTGCACAAATGTATTTAGGCGGCACTTTTGGATCGTCGGTGTTGGCCACGGCCAATGTGATGATGGCGGCGAGCCTTGCCCATGGTGAGACCATTATTGAATCAGCGGCGTGTGAGCCTGAGATCGAAGACCTGGGGAACTTTTTAAGCAGCATGGGTGCAAAAATTGAAGGGCAGGGCACGCCCCGGATCGTCATCAATGGTGTGCGTAAATTAAACGGGATCAGTTATAAAATGAACTCGGACCGCATTGAAGCCGGGACATTTTTGCTTTTGGCTGCCGCAGCTAAAAGCGATATCCTCGTTCGTGATGCGCATTATAACCATTTATTGGCATTGATTGATAAACTGCAATCAATCGGTGTTGACGTGCATAAAGACGGAGCAGACATACGGGTCAAGGTAAAAAAGACTTTACGTCCGGCGAATATTGTCACCCATCCTCATCCGGGATTTCCGACGGATTTGCAGGCCCAGTACATGGCTTTGATGGCCATTACACCAGGCGTGAGTATTATCACTGACCGGGTTTTTCCGGACCGTTTTATGCATATCGCTGAACTTAACCGCATGGGTGCCCAAATTCGCCGGGACGCCGGCATTGCCATTATCGAGGGGATTAAACATTTATACGGAGCGCCGGTCATGGCCTCTGACCTGCGCGCCTCAGCAGCCTTGATTATCGCGGGATTAGTTGCACATGGGAAAACAGAAGTTTACCGCATTTATCATCTTGACCGCGGCTATGAAAATCTTGATGGAAAATTGACCGGCATCGGTGCTAAAGTTTATCGGGAGAAAGAATAGAAATGATTTTAATGATCGACAATTACGATTCATTTACCTACAACCTTGTGCAGTATTTGGGTGAGCTCAAGGCTAAGGTGCAAGTGTTTCGTAATGACGCTTTGAACATTGCAAAAATACGTAAGATGAAGCCGGAAAAAATTGTCATTTCTCCGGGGCCTGGCCGGCCGGGAGACGCGGGTATTTCCATTGATATTATCAAACAATTGGGCCCTGAAATCCCGATCTTGGGTGTTTGCCTGGGGCATCAGGGCATTGGGTATGCCTTTGGCGGCAAGATCATCAATGCCAAACGCCTGATGCACGGCAAGACATCCATGATCAAGCATAAGTCCCAGGGAATATTCAAAGGTTTGCCCAACCCATTTGAAGCAACCCGGTATCATTCTTTAGTCATTGACCCCAAGCATGTCCCGAAGTGCTTAACAGTCACAGCGACAACAACCGATGATGGAGAAATTATGGGAGTGCAGCATAATGATTATCCAGTTTATGGCGTGCAATTTCATCCGGAATCGATTTTGACCAAACAAGGCATGAACATCCTCAGGAATTTCCTTCGCCTATGATGCGCGACTACATAAACCAAATCCAGCAAGGGGAGAATCTCAGCCATGATGAGATCACCGTGGTCATGGAACTAATCATGTCAGCCCAGGTGCCTTCTCAGGAAATCAAGGCGTTCTTATCAGCCCTTAATAAAAAGGGGCCTACGGTCGAAGAGATCACTGCCTGTGCCTTGATAATGCGAAAATTTGTTATACCGGTTAAAACCCATCATGAAGTCATTCTGGACACATGCGGCACCGGAGGGGACCATAAGGACACGTTTAATATTTCCACGGTGGCAGCCATTGTGGTAGCGGCCAGCGGTGTCGCCGTTGCCAAGCATGGCAATGTTTCAGTTTCCAGCAAATGCGGCAGCGCGGATGTCCTGGGAGCTTTAGGGGTCAATCTCCATATGGAAGAGAAGCATTTGAGTGAATGTTTGAATAAAATCGGTCTGGCATTTTTATTTGCCCAGCGCCTGCACCCGGCCATGAAGAATGTCGCTTTTGCCCGTCGAGAATTGGGGGTCAAGACCATCTTCAATATTTTAGGGCCATTGACCAATCCGGCGCAGGCTACCCATCAGATGATGGGGGTGTATAGCCGCGAACTTCTTGAGCCTATGGCCAAGGTATTGAAAAATTTAGGGCTCAAGCGCGCTTTGGTCGTACACGGCAATGACGGCCTTGATGAAATCACTACCACTGATACAACCTTTGTCACTGAATTTAACGGCCAGGATATATTCAGCTACGATATTAATCCTGATGAACTGGGCGTTCCTCGCGCCAGTATAGAGGATTTAACCGGCGGCGATGCTGCTGACAATGCTACTATTGTGCGCAAGATTTTAGAAGGTGAGCAAGGGGCAAGGCGTGATATTGTGGTGGTCAATGCCGCTTACGGGCTTTATACAGCCCAGGCTGTGGATAATCTAAAGCAGGGCATGCGCATGGCAGAGCACGCCATTGATTCCAAGCGTGCCATTGGGAAATTAGAAGAATTAAAGGAATTTACCAACCGTGTCCGCTGATTTTTTAAAATTAATAGCCAAACATAAATTAGAGGTCTTGGCGGCGAAGAAATCATATTATGAGAATTTGATCAAAAATATGAAGCCTGCAGGAGCTCGGCGGTATGAAGTTTTTAAAAAAGCCATATCCAAAAAAAATCAGATCAACCTGATCGCAGAAGTCAAAAAAGCTTCCCCCTCGGCCGGCCTTCTCCTTGAAGATTTCAACGCGGTTAAAATTGCCGGGATATATATCAAGAATAAAGCTGCGGCCATTTCCGTCTTGACGGAAGATAAATATTTTTTGGGAAAATTTTCTTATTTGGCCAAAATCAGCGAAAATTCACCGGTCCCGGTGCTCATGAAAGATTTCATTGTGCATGAGTACCAGATATATGAAGGGCTTTTTTACGGGGCCTCGGCGGTCTTGTTGATTGTGGCTATGTTATCGGACAAGCAATTGAAGGGATTGATGAAGGCAGCCCATAGTTTGGGATTGGATTGCCTGATTGAGGCGCATGATGGAGCTGAAATTAAACGAGCGGCTACAGCCGGTGCGGAGATTATCGGGGTCAATAACCGTAATTTACAAAACCTCAAGGTTGATTTAAATAACTGTTTGAGTTTGATTCCGCAAATCCCCAAGGGTATTGTCATTGTGGCCGAAAGCGGCCTTAAAACACATGAAGACGTCCTAAGGGTGCAGGAGGCCGGAGCTCATGCCGTATTGATCGGTGAAGTATTTATGCGCTCACCTGATATCGGCGCCAAAATAAAGGAAGTGATGCATGGTACGCGTTAAAATTTGCGGAATTACCAATGAGATTGATGCCCAACGGGCGGCCAGGGCTGGGGCTTGGGCCTTAGGGTTCATTTTTTATAAAAAAAGCCCGCGTTATATTTCGCCCTTTAAGGCCAAGAAGATCATTGATACTCTGCCGCCCTTTATTACGCCCGTTGGTGTTTTCGTCAACCATAATGCCGGGGCCATGCGGGACATTATTAGCCATTGCGGCCTGCGCGCGGTGCAATTACATGGGGAAGAGGACCATCATTTCGCCCACAGGCTCAGGCGTTACAATGTTAAGATCATCAAAGTTTTCCGCGTGGGTGAAAATTTTGATCCTAAAGCTGTAGAAAACTTTAAAGTGGATGCATTTTTATTTGATACCTATGACCAGTATAATTACGGAGGCACCGGGAAAACTTTTGATTGGAATGTTCTAAAACAGATCAAATCATCGAGTTACGTGCCGATCATTTTATCAGGCGGTTTAAATACCCAGAACGTGTTTGAGCCGGTTAATGTTTTAAAGCCTTATGCGGTCGATGTCAATAGCGGAGTAGAGGAATCTGTAGGAAAAAAAGACGCTAAGAAAATGAAAGATTTCATTGATATTGTGAACTACATCAGCGGGCCGAAGGTTAAAGAACATATTTGAGATAGTGAATATGCTTAAATGGTATGATTAATTGGTGACGTCTACCAATTAATAAGGTTAAAGAACATATCTGAAGTGAACAACAGCCATTGGGATGAATTTTTTCCGCCAAAATGCTAATTGCTAGTTACTGATTCCTGGATAAGTTAGGAGCAAAAACACGCATTTTGGCTTCAAAAATTATCCCAACGTTTGTTGTCTATGAGAATGATTTAAAATCTTATGTTAACCATTATAAGCCATAAGGATCTTCAAACTATTATTCAACTAAGCGGTAATGCTATCCGTGATTTTTTGTCTCAGGCTGATTCGAGCCAGTTCAAGGGCGAAGCCAAAATAGCTATTGAATCTTTTCAATCTAATCCTCTGGATTTTTCCGACGAAAAATTAGTTTCTTATGGCGCGGATATCATCGCTGCTATTGATCATCCCGTGCGCATAGAAGTACGTGGCGCAACAAAGGAAGGTGCCGGGCAAATGGTGGCCAAGGGTATTTGGGGTCCCAAGCGCGTTCAAGCTGCAACAGAGATTACTCAAAAATGTACAAAACTTGAGCTAGGCATGCATTTAAAATTGGCCGGAACATCATCCATCGAGTTCAATGTGGATGGTGTGGATAAGTCCCTGCCCATCCGATTTTTGCAAGGTGCTTTTGAAGATGTTTTAAATGAAATGAATTATCAGCCGGGAAACTGTATCGATAGCAGAAGAAGTAAAACAGTCATCGCTGCCGATGGAGATGGCACAATTTATGACGGCCCGCGTGTTGGGTCTTTGCCGACCTTGGCTGAAAGCCCGGTCAAAGATGCTCTTTGCGCCTATTTGCAAGCTGGCGGCATATTCATGCTGGTTTCAGGTAATGATATCTATCGGACATTTAAACGCCTGGTGGATGCCTTGCCGGGCCAAGTTTATTGCCGGGTGTTGGTGGCAGCCAATGGCGGGGCGGAATTAGTGTACGTGAACTCAAAGGGTCAAGCTGTCCCTGTTTCAGGATATAGAAAGCAGGCACTGGATTTAGCCCATGATAAATCTCACCAGCATGTCTTGGACATTGTTTATTTAGGGGACGACGGCTCAAAGGAAGGCAATGATTATCCGGCTTTTAATGCCGTTGGTAAAAAACATTCTGTTTTGGTGTCTTCATTGCAGGATACCAAAAAATTTATGGAAAGTTTTTTATCAATCCGTATGAATTCCGGTGGATAAAATTATGGAAACTGATAATAAATTGATTTTACCAAAATCTGATTCCTGGAAAATGTTTAACAGCATTGCCGGGCGGTATGATTTTTTAAACCGTCTTTTGTCATTAGGGCAGGACGCTCGCTGGCGCAATGCTTTGAAGCAATTTTTGCCGGATTCCGAGGGGCAAACCATTTTGGATTTAGCGACCGGTACCGCGGATGTTTTGATCTCACTTTCAAAAGATAATCCCAGGATCCTTCGAGGGCTTGGAGTGGACCCGGCGTTCAAAATGCTCGAGATCGGCCGTAATAAAATTAAAGCACTGCATTTGGATGACCGCCTGATGCTTCAGCAAGGAGATGCACAAGCTTTGCCGTTTCTTGATGGGACCTTTGATTGCGTAACGATCGCTTTCGGCATCCGTAATATCCCGGATTTGCGATTGGCGCTTCTGGAAATGTACAGGGTCACGAAAAAGGGCGGACAGGTCTTGATTTTGGAATTTTCCAAACCTGAAAATCCTCTTCTCAAGGCAGGGCATTGGTTTTATTTGCAGACGGTTGTACCTGTGGTTGGATTTTTGTTTTCCGGAAATTTTAAGGCGTACACATATTTAAATCAAACTATTCAGACTTTTCCCTACGGGGAGCACTTTTGCAAAATCTTAAAGCAGATGGGATTCATCAATATTGAGCTTCATCCCCTCATGGGAGGGGCTGCTACCATTTATGCCGCCCAAAAGTAATCCACTTTCTTTCGAAAAAGCCAAAGAACAGATGGCCTTGAGCTTGGCAGCTTACAAACCATCTCAATCCATTGAGCGTATTGAAATCAAAATCCAGCCAGTGGACATGCTTTCCTGGCTTTCCATTCAGAAAAATGAAGTTAAAATTTATGGGGCCAATCAAAGCGATACCGTTAGTATTGTCGGCATAGGACAGGCTGTTTGTATTAGAAGCAATCGTTTAGGTTCTTTCAAAAAAGTTTTCAAACAGCTGCGATCTTTTTTGTCAACGAAATATCCTTATTTGCAATGGTACGGAGGTTTTTGTTTTGACCAACATCATCCGGACGATGATTGGAAGGAATTTGGTTCCTATCGTTTTGTCATCCCGCGTTTTGAATTAGCTGCCCAGAGCGGCAAAATGATTTTTTGTTGCAACTTAGTTGGAAATGAAAACATTGGAAAAATTTTAAGACAATTAAATGAGATTATCATTCCATGTGTATCATCGGGTGGCCGAGGGAGGGGAATCCCCAGCCGCCCGCAACGAAGTGAGGACGGATGGGGAAACCCGAGGACAGGACCCGATGATCCGCTAAATATTTATGTCCAGAGAACTGATGATCCTGATCAAAAGCTTTGGCAAAAGGACGTTGAAAGGATCCTGGCGGACAGGTCTGTTGAAAAGGTCGTGCTGGCGCGTAAAACTTCCCTTAATTTTAAACAGGCCCCTGATCCCTGGTCCATGATGCGGCAATTAAAAGCTGTTACGCCTAACAGCTATCATTTTGCCTTTCAATTTAATAAAACTTGTTTTTTAGGTGCCTCACCTGAGCGTCTTTTTCGACGTTATCAGCGTTTGATTGAATCTGAAGCCTTGGCCGGTACCATGCCTAAACAAACAAGCCCTCAACAACTGCAAAATTCTCCCAAAAATAAGCATGAACACGCGCTTGTAGTCGATGCTATCAATGCTTCTTTTAAAGAATTTTGCAAAAGTTTTAGCCGGGACAAAACCCCTGGCATTTTGACCTTAGCTAACGGGCATCATCTGATCACTAAGTTCCAGGGCCAATTAAAAGATGGCATAAATGATGAAGATATCTTACAATTCCTTCATCCAACCCCGGCATTAGGAGGTTCACCGAGAAAAAAAGCCTTGGGCCTTATCCGCAAGCTTGAGGGATTTTCCAGGGGCTGGTATGGCGCTCCCATAGGCTATGTTGGTTTGGATTGGGCTGAATTTGTTGTGGGAATCCGTTCAGGTTTGGCGAGCGGCAAGAAGTTGTTTGTCTTTTCAGGCGCAGGGATTGTACGGGGATCGGAAGCTACACTAGAGTGGGATGAAGTGGAAAATAAAATCAGCAATTTTATAAAAATTATTCGTTAAATGGATTCCCGCTTTCGCGGGAATGACATGGGTAATGAACTTTGCCAATATCAATCATCTTTGGGGCACGCTGATTATCGAGGAGCTTTCACGCCTGGGGGTGGATTATTTTTGTGTGGCTTCAGGGTCACGCCATTCACCCTTGGTCATTGCCCTGGCCCAAAACAAGAGGGTCAAAAGTTTTGTTCATTTTGATGAGCGAGGGTTGGCTTTTCATGCCATGGGCTATAGCGCTGCTTCTAAAAAACCGGCTGCGTTGATCTGCACTTCTGGTACGGCCGCGGCTAATTTTTTTCCAGCGATCATCGAAGCTTCAAAGAAAAAATTACCTTTGATCGTGATAACCGCTGACCGTCCGCCGGAGTTAAGGCAAACCGGGGCCAATCAGACCATTGACCAGGTTGGGCTATATGGAAAATACGTGAAGTGGGCAGCTGACATGCCATGCCCGGACACCAAAATTAATCCTCAGTTTGTCCTGACAACGATGGATCAGGCCTGGTATCAAGCCGTACACAATTCCGGGGTGGTGCATATCAATTGCATGTTCCGCCAACCGTTGACCTTGGTTAAAACATCAGAAGACCTTAAAACTTATATCAAGCCTTTAAACCGTTGGATACAATCGAAGGGACCTTACACGGAATATGTGACCGGACTTCCAGAAGCATTTGGGAATGACACTGTTAAGAAACAAATCGCTAAGCGCTTGGAGACAATTAAAAACGGTGTGATTATTGTCGGAAAGCTTGCCGGGGCTGACGAAGCAAAATTAGTATTGCATTTGGCTGAAAAATTAGGCTGGCCGGTTTTCGCGGATGTTTCCTCTGGGTTACGTTTGGGGCAAAATCATCCCAATCTTATCCATTACCTTGATCATTTGCTATTATCCGGCAAAATTGTAAATAAATTGACGTTTGACGGTGTGCTTCATCTAGGCGGGCGAATGACTTCGCAGCGCTATTATGATTTTATTCAAAAGCAAGACCTTATCGAATATATCATGGTGCTGAACCATGCCCTTCGTAATGATCCCAATCATCAGGTCAGTTTGCGTATTGAGGCCAGTGTCAGCAATTTTATTCAGATGGTGAAGGGGGCCATCAAGCCGCGCAAGAGCTCCGCGGCACTTAAGGTCCTATCCAAAGCCAATCAATTTGCGGATGAGGCCATAGAAAGTTTTTTAGCTGAGGATGAACGTTTAAGTGAGCCCTGCGTTGCCCGCCTGGTTTCTCAACTGGTCCCTGAAGCCCAGGGATTATTTTTGAGCAATAGTATGCCCATCCGCGATATGGACAATTATGCGGATTATAAAGGAAATGCCGTTTCTGTTAATGGTAATCGCGGGGCCAGCGGTATCGATGGGATTATTGCTTCGGCAGCGGGGTATGCAAGGGGAATAGATAAACCCGTAACGCTTATGATCGGTGATTTGGCGGCTTTACATGATTTGAATTCCCTGAGTATGCTGCGTGATTTACCGGTACCGTTGATCATTGTTCTTCTTAATAACGGCGGGGGCGGGATATTTTCTTTTTTACCCATTGCTGAATTTAAAGAAGGTTTTGAAAAGTTTTGGGGCACTCCACACCCTTACACCCTGGCCGCCGCAGCGTCAATGTTTGAACTCAATTACAGCCAGCCGATGGATGCCAATCATTTTAAAAAAGCGTACACTCAGGCGCTTAAAACACAGACCTCAACGATCATTGAAGTCATCACCAACCGCGAAGAAAATTTGGCAATACATCGCTTATTGCAAGATGCTATAGATAAAAGTGTGCAGCGGGTGGCTCGGACCCGATGATCAGAGGCAACATGAACTTTGCAGAACTTGATTTTAACGAAGAATTTGTTGCTGCTTTTGAGGCCTTAGAGAATACCGGCCAGCATATGTTTGTCACCGGCAAGGCCGGTACAGGCAAATCAACCTTACTGCAGTATTTTCGTGAAAAAACAACAAAGAACGTCGCGGTACTTGCCCCCACAGGGGTGGCAGCCATTAACATCAAAGGCCAAACCATCCATTCCTTTTTTTGCTTTAAACCTGATGTGACCCCTGAAAGTGTGGGAGACATACCGGTGCGTAAACGCAAGAGAAAGTTGTACCGGGAACTTGGCGCGCTCATAATTGATGAGGTGTCCATGGTCCGGGCGGACCTCATGGATTGCGTTGATATATTCTTGCGCCTGTATGGGCCGGATTATGACAAGCCTTTTGGCGGGATACAGATGATATTTTTTGGAGACCTTTTCCAGCTTCCGCCGGTGGTAGGCCGGGGCGAAGAAGATATTTTTAAGACCCATTATCCAACACCTTATTTTTTTTCCTCAAAAGTTTTCGAGTCGCTGGATTTTAAGATCATGCAGTTAAAGAAAATTTACCGCCAAAAGGACGAGCATTTTATTCGTCTGCTTAACGCTGTCCGGGACGATAGTGTTGAGCTTCATCATTGGGAGGCGCTTAACCGCCGTTTTAAACCTGACCATCAATTTTTGCCGGAAGATTTTTATATTGTCCTCACCACGACCAATGCCCTGGCGGAGAAAGTCAACAATCAGCGCCTGCAAGGTTTATCCGGGTACCCAAAGATTTATCAGGGCGCGGTGTCTGGTGAATTTGAGCGCAAATCCCTGCCGACCCCGGAAGTCCTTGAGCTTAAGGTCGGTGCACAGATAATGATGTTAAACAATGATCCTGACAAACGCTGGGTCAATGGATCTTTAGGGAAAATTACGGCTATCATCACCGATACCGAGGGGGATGATGTGATTATGGTTGAGTTGGAAAACGGCTCCCAGGTTGATGTCAAAAAACATACCTGGGAAATTTACCAATATTATTTTGATGAAGTGAATAATTCCTTGGGCTCCAAGGTGATCGGTTATTTTACCCAATATCCCCTCAAATTAGCCTGGGCCGTGACAATCCATAAATCCCAAGGCCAGACTTTTGACCGTGTGATTATTGATGTAGGCTGGGGGACCTTTTCACACGGGCAGATGTATGTGGCCTTAAGCCGTTGCACGACCCTGGAAGGTATTGTCCTTAGGCAGCCGTTGACCCAGCGGCATATCCTGATGGATGAGCGGGTCATACGGTTTATGAAGAATTTTGTATTCCTTTTGTTTTTACCTTTTTTTTCGGGTTATGTATCGGCACAGACACCTGCACTGGATCGAACACAGGAAATTGCGCAGGATTTAAACAAAATCGAAGACAAACAAGCCAACCCCAATGCCTGGCAAGAGAAAAATAAAGATCAGCCCTACATCGGCCTTTTGGCTGAAACAGATACGATCATTCATGATGACTGGTCTTATGATGAAGATTACCATGCCCGTGTCAAAATACAGAAAGAGGCTGCCAAAAACCTGGGGCAGTGGCCTATTTATTATAATAAATCCCGTGAAGAAATTACGGACATCAAAGCTTTTATAGAAACAATCGATGGCAAGAAACTTGAAGCCACTGACATTAAAGATTTACAGGCCTATGATCAATCACCGTTGTACTCAGATATGCGCCTTCGTCTTATTACCTTTCCCCGGATAAATATCGGCACGATCATAGATGTGAGGGTCAAAACCAAGGTATTTAAGGAAGAGATCCCGAACCAGTTTTGGGACGAAGTGACGTACCCGTCCATACCGACAAAATACGCTCGTTACTCCTATGTTTTTCCTGAAAACAAATCTATAGGGTTTCATGCCTACAATAACGATAAACAGCCGCTGATCGCAAAGATCAACGGTACGGTTAAATATACCTATATTTTCGAAGACACCGCTTACACCGGGGATGAAAATTTTATGCCGCCTGCCGATGAGACTATAGGGGTGCTGTCTTTATCATCCATGAGTGATTGGAAACAGATCGCCGATTGGTGGCGTGAAAATATCAATAAAAATACGAATGATGATCCAATCATGGACGCCAAAGTCCTGGATTTAGTCAAGGACAAAACAAGTTCTAAAGACAAACTGCGCTCCGTCCTGGAATTTATCCAGGACAAATTCCGTTATGTATCCATGAGTTTAGGGGACCATACGGTTGAGCTTCATGATGCTCGCGATATTTTCCAAAATCATTACGGTGACTGCAAGGATTTGGCAGTATTGGCCAGGCAATTGCTGAAAAAAGCCGGTATTGATGCCAATATATGTTTATTCAGCGGAGAGTTTAACGGCGATCCCCGGCATCGGCTGCCCAATCCATCAGCTTTTGATCACGTGTTATTAGAGGTCAATATTGATGGCCAAAAATTTTTCGTGGACCCGCTGGCCAAGGGATTTGACCTGGGAGAGCTGCCTTCAAGTTATGAGAATGCCTATGTGCTTATCATCGATCCGGATTCCTATCGTTTTAGTAATGTTCCCATGGCGGATGAATCTTTTCATTCAGTGGTATCTGCCAGCGATATCACCGTAAACGCTGATGGGTCCGCTGATTTCAAAGTACAGGTTAAAATGCCAGTGGAAGCATCACAGGACATGAAAAGCAACTGGGATTCCAGCAATGACAGCAGTAAACAGAAATTTTTTGATAATTTACAGGCTACTTTCGCCCAGGGCGGAAAAATAACCGACCGTGATGTTAAAGGCCTGGAAAATCGTTATGGGCCCGTTGAGTTTAATTTTAAATACGCGGCATCCCATGTTTATCAATTGGCCAATGATATGGTCCTTTTGAAAGAAGAGCAGCAGGAAGATGTCCCTGATTTCTCGGAAGATACACGGCATTTACCTATTTTTGTCCCCACTGATTCTTTGATCATTAACCGTAACACCTACCATATACCCGATGACTTGACAATAAGCTTTGTACCTCCGGAATACAATATGGTAACGAATTTTATGCTTGTTTCAACCAAGTATACCAAGGGTGATGGGACGGTCATGGTGGAAAGTATTTATCACCTTAAGCGCGCCACCATACCTGCGCAAGGTTTCTTGGATGTCAAGAAATTCCGTGACGAATTGTATAAAAAAAATGAACTATATATTATTTTAAAGAAAAAGACCAATGCGGCTCCGGAAACAGAAAACTGGATCAAAAAACAGTGATGGGAACAAGGTAGGTCAGCCTATGAAGAGTCTCTGGAATGATAAAGAAGCTAGAAAATCTGGGAATGATCCGCTGGCGCTGCGCGTTTATACTTCGCGTTTATTGGGCCGGGACACAAGTTTGGTCATGCATGGAGGGGGCAACACGTCGGTCAAGACACAGGTCCGGGATTTTTTTGGGGTAGAAAAGCAGGTGCTTTATATCAAGGGCAGCGGCTGGGATTTAGCGACAATTGAAGCCCAGGGGTTTGCGGCGGTTAAAACGGACACTCTTTTGCGCATGGCAGCCATCAAGTCATTAACTGACGCTGACATGGTACTTCAACAAAGGGCTGCGATGCTCAACCCCCATGCGCCCAATCCATCTGTAGAAGCCATCCTTCACGCCATCATTCCTTTTGCCTATGTGGACCATTCCCATGCCGATGCTGTAGTGACCATCACCAATACACCCGATGGAAGAAAGCGTATCAGGGAAATTTTTAATGACCGTGTGCTTATTGTGCCTTATGTCATGCCGGGGTTTATTTTAGCGCGTAAGGTCTATGAAATGACCCTTGGAGCGGATTGGTCTAAATATGAGGGTATCATTTTGTTAAACCATGGTCTTTTTACTTTTGCTGACACTGCGGAAGAGAGCTATGAAAATCATATCCGGTTAGTCACCGAAGCGGAACAATATATTCATAAACAAAAAAAGTTTTCATTCCCGAAAAAAGTACAAATGTCATTCCTGAAAAATAAGAGCATGTCATTCCCGAATGTTTTAATCGGGAATCCAAACACAACAAACACCTTATTATCTCTGGCCCAACTGCGCCAAGCCGTAAGCCGTGTTCAAGGAGGAGCGGTCGTAGCCTTATTAAAAGATGACAATCGCAGTGTTGCCTTCAGCCGATTACCGCGTATTAAAACCCTCGCTTCACGAGGGACCTTGACTCCTGACCATGTGATCCGGACCAAGCCCAAACCCGTTATCATTAATAAAAATATCGAAGAAGATGTCAACGCTTTTGCCAAGGCATATAAAAGTTATTTTGACCGTCACAGTGACGGAAAATTAAAATGCCTGGATTTGGCTCCGCGCTGGGCCGTGTGGCCTGGGGCAGGTGTTGTAGCTTTCGGCCGTTCTTTCGGTGAGGCGCAAATTGTTGGTGACATAGTTGACCATACATTGCAGGCCATTCAAAGGGCAGAAGGAATGGGCGGATGGAAGGTCTTAAGTGAAAAAGATTTATTTGAAGTTGAATATTGGGAATTGGAGCAAGCCAAATTAGCCAAGAACCCAAAGCCTTTGAGTTTGCAGGGCAAAATAGTCCTGGTGACCGGAGCCGCCTCAGGCATTGGCAAAGCCTGTGTAGAGCGTTTACAAGCTCAAGGCGCTTGTGTTGTTGGCCTGGACATAAATAACCGTGTCATTGTGAGGAACGAAGTGACTAAGCAATCTTTTAACTATATGGGAATTAAATGCGACGTCACCAAAGAACCGGATATTAAAAAAGCCGTGGAATCCACCGTGCGCCGTTTTGGCGGCCTGGATATCATCGTCAGTAATGCCGGCAATTTTCCGCCGAGCATGGACCTGGAGAAAATGGATCCAGCAGTCTGGGAAAAGAGCATGAAATTAAATTTAACTAGCCATCAGCTTCTGTTCAAGGCTGCCATTTCTTATTTGAGCCTTGGCATAGATCCGACGATTATCATTATCGCATCTAAAAATGTCCCGGCGCCAGGCCCTGGCGCAGGAGCTTATTCTGTGGCTAAAGCAGGCCTGACGCAATTAGGACGGGTGGCAGCTTTGGAATTAGGAGCAAAGGGCATTCGCGTTAATATGCTCCATCCTAATCAAGTCTTTGATACAGCCATCTGGACCAAGGAAATTTTGGAAAAACGAGCTAAGCATTATGGCCTTTCGGTTGAAGAATATAAAACAAATAATATCCTACGCACAGAAATCACCTCACAAGACGTCGCCAATTTAGTTTGCGCCATGGCCGGCCCTGCCTTTGCCAAAACCACCGGCGCTCAGATCCCTATAGACGGAGGCAATGAAAGAGTCATTTGATGAAAAAATATTTTGTCATTTTAGCGATTTTGCTAACAACTTGGGTATTTTTTCAACATCCCAAAGCTCATTGGCAAGGACAATTAGCACCAACAGATCCTGTTAAAACATCCGATGATTTACCATCACCATGGCCCTATAAAGACTTTACAATAACGGCTCGAGCTAAATATCATATCAAAGCCGTTATCATTTCGAAACACCATTATTGGGGGGCAGAGATCGAAGACAATTTATCTTCATTTGATTTGGCTTTAGGCTGGGGGGCCATGAGTGATGCCGCGATCATCAATCAATTAGAAATTTCTCAAGATGGCAGATGGTATAATTATCATTGGAACAACAGTCCTCCGCTTGCCCCATCCGAAATCATATCTCATAGTTCTAATAATCACATTATTGCGGCCAATCAAGAAGTTTTAGATGCTGTCGGGCATTTCAAAAGGTATGATGTTGTTGACTTGAAAGGATATTTAGTGGATGTTCAAAGTAACAAAAAAGATTGGAATTGGCATACATCTGTTTCCCAATATGATTCGGGAGGAGGTGCTTGTAAATTATTTTGGGTCACAAGCGCATTTACGGTTTAGCAATTATCTTCGGCGCATGCGCATGCGGCGGGGGGTTGAAAAGGCCATCACCGGGGTTTTGGGATGATGGAATTTCTCTAAGGGAATCGTCGGATGGCTGTCAGTCACGGGCAGGGTTTGGTTGATGATCCTTTCGATATTTTTGACATCCAAGCGCTGGTCAGGCGTGGCAAAAGATACGGCATGTCCGGCAAGGCTTGCGCGGCCGGTGCGGCCGATGCGGTGCACATAATTTTCAGGATCATCGGGCAAATCGTAGTTGAGAACCAGTTCTATGCCTTTAACATCAATACCGCGCGCGGCAATATCAGTGGCCACTAAAACACGGTATTTACCCCGTTTAAAACCTTCCAAAGCTTCCCGACGCTGGCTCAGGGAGCGGTCCGAATGGATTTCCGCGGCGTTATGACGCATGGCCCGCAATTGTTTAGTCAGGCGTGCCACTGAGAATTTGGTGCGGCAAAAAATAAGGACTGATCCTTTATATTGGGCCAGTATGCTCTCCAGTAATCCATTTTTTAATTCTTTACGAACGATAAACAATTCATGGGTGATCTTGTCCGCCATGGTACCGGTGGGGGCCACTTCCACACGCACAGGCAGTTTCATATAACTTTTAGCGATGTTCATGATTGTTTCAGGCATGGTTGCTGAAAACAGCATCGTTTGCCGGTCATGAGGGACTTGGCGCATGATTGTGGCGATTTGCGGGCCAAAACCCATATCCAGCATGCGGTCAGCTTCATCTAAAACTAAAATATGGGCATCGTTGAAATTGAGTGTTTTTTGCTGCATGTGATCAATCAAACGGCCGGGTGTGCCGATCAGAATACGCGGATGTAATCTTAAGTTTTGAATCTGTTTGCCCATGGAATCCCCGCCGATCAGAACCACAGTCTTGAGCCCCAGCGCGGTTGCAATCTTGCGGAGGCTTTCATCAACCTGGATGGCTAATTCACGGGTGGGTACCACCACCAGGGCGCGTCCTTTGATTTGGGCCAAACGCTGGATTAAAGGAATACCAAAGGCCATGGTTTTGCCGGTTCCGGTTTGGGCGATGCCCATGACATCCTGGCCCTGCAAACCTATAGGGATAGCTTGGAATTGAATTTTGGTGGGAACGGTAAATTTCAAACGTTCGATGACGCTAAGAATCGCAGGAGCGATACCAAGCCCGTAAAAGTTAAGTTCATTCTGTGGCATAAGGGATAAGCCTAACACTATTTGGGCAAATATGCAAGTGTAGCAAATCTCGTTGGCGTTTGTGGACGATTATGTTATAATTTCGACCTCTTATGATTTCTGCCAATAATGTATCGCTCCAGTTTGGTAAACGCATCCTTTTTGACGGGGTCAACATCACTTTCAATCCCGGTAATTGCTATGGTATTATCGGTGCTAATGGTTCGGGCAAATCCACTTTTTTGAAGATCCTGTCTGGTGATTTAGATACCACCTCGGGCACCGTCAGTGTTGCCGGAGGAAAACGTATATCAGTATTGAAGCAAGATCAATTCGCCTTTGATGAGAGCACGGTGCTCATGACGGTCGTCATGGGGCATAAAGAGCTTTATAAGGTGATGAAAGAAAAGGATGAGCTTTACAGTAAGCCGGATTTTAGCGATGCTGATGGCTTGCGTGCTTCTGAACTTGAGGCCGAATTCGCTGAAATGAATGGCTGGAACGCGGATTCCGAGGCCGGCAAACTTTTGAGTGATTTAGGCATTGGTGAAGATTTGCATCAGCAGCAAATGAAGCAATTGGAAGGCTCCCAAAAGGTGCGCGTTCTTCTGTGTCAGGCCTTGTTCGGCAATCCGGACATTTTGATACTCGATGAGCCGACCAATTCCCTGGATGTTGATACCTGCATGTGGCTAGAGGAATTTTTAATTAATTTTGAGAATACGGCCATTGTGGTTTCCCATGACCGCCATTTTTTGGATAAAGTTTGCACGTATGTTTGCGATATTGATTTCAGGAAGATCCAGATGTATTCAGGCAATTACAGTTTTTGGATTGAGGCCAGTCAATTGGCGCTTAGGCAACGTTCGGACGCCAATAAGAAGACGGAAGACAAACGCCGTGAATTGCAGGATTTTATTGCCCGTTTTTCAGCCAATGCCTCCAAGGCTCGTCAGGCCACATCGCGCAAAAAGATCTTGGAAAAATTGACGCTGGATGAGATCAAGCCATCTTCACGCAAATATCCATTTATTAATTTTAAGCCCGAACGCGAAGCCGGCAATGACGTTCTTCATGTTGAAAATTTGACCAAGTCTATCGACGGTCAAATGATGTTTAAAAATTTTTCTTTGCATGCGCATAAAGGGGACAAAATTGCATTGGTGGGGCCCAATGATTTGGTTAAAACCACTTTGTTTCAAATTTTGATGGGGGAATTAAAGGCCGACAGCGGCTCTTTTAAATGGGGGGTTTCCACGACCCAAGCTTATTATCCCAAAGACAATACAAAGTACTTTGACGTGGACCTAAATATAGTCGACTGGCTTCGTCAATATTCTGTAGAGAAGGACGAAAATTTCGTACGCGGTTTCTTGGGTAGAATGCTTTTTACCGGTGAAGAGAGTTTAAAAAGCGTGAAGGTGCTTTCCGGCGGAGAAAAAGTGCGTTGTATGTTGTCCCGGATGATGCTGACCGGTGCCAATGTGCTGATTTTGGATGAACCCACCAATCATTTGGACTTGGAAGCGATTACTTCATTAAATAAGGGTATGGAAACTTTTCCCGGGACAATCCTGTTTTCGTCCCATGACCATCAGTTAGTCCAAACCGTGGCCAATCGTATCATTGAACTGACTCCTGGGGGGTGTATTGATAAAATAGGGCTTCCATACGATCAGTATTTGGAAGATAGCCGCATAAAAGAGCAACGGCATCAGCTATATGGTAGTTTGACGAGTTTGTAAGGAAGAGAGGTGGGCAAACTTTTCTGGATTGTTAAATTATGGAAGTTTGCACAGCACCTCTCCGTTTTCTGATTTATTTGAATATTAATTTTGTATTTAATAGTAAGTTTTTGGTACGGAGAGGTGGCCGAGTGGTTTAAGGCGCGCGCCTGGAAAGCGCGTGGACGTCGAAAGGCGTCTCGAGAGTTCGAATCTCTCCTTCTCCGCCATTTGAATTATAGTGAGGAGTTATATGAAGAAGAATTATTCAGATTATGCAGTATTAAAAATTCTTTCAGGGATCTTTTTAATTGTTTTTGGCATGGCCATGTCAGGCAATTCGTTCGCGGATTCCTCCTTCAGTTATATTAAGAATAATTTCGATGGAAGCCAGACCTTGACCGGACATGTACCATCGCAGGTCAAGAAATCCACCTTCAAATATCATGCCAACATATACATCAATGCCCAAATTATATTGCCTTTAGCGAATCAATCGCAGTTAAGCAGTTTTCTTCGAGACCTTTATGATCCTAAAAGCCCCAGTTATCATCACTTTTTAACTCCAGCCCAATTCGCCTTGCAATTTGCCTCTTCCACCGTTGATTCAACCTTTGTCCAAGAATTTCTTAAAAAGCAGGGGATTTTTGTTTTAGGGCAATCAGCGAATGGAAGCGTCCTGAATGTGAACGGGCCTGTGCCGGCGTTCGAACATGCTTTTGGTTTGCATATTAACATTTATCAAAAAAGTGACGGCACATTATTTTTTGCTCCGGATGCAGACCCGACGATTCCTGCTAACCTAGCTGGAAAAATTTTAGCGGTTGGCGGTTTGGACAATCTTCCTAAGTATCACGCGCATCATCAACGTCTTCTGAAGAAAGTATTACCTAAAACCGTTGGTTCAGGGCCGGGAGGATATTTGGCCCCAAGTGATGTAAAGACTGCGTATAATCTAAATTCCGTTGTTTCTACCGGAATTGGCCAAAATGTTGCTCTTTTTGAACTTGATGGATATGCAAGCAAAGATATCACGGCATATGAATCGTATTTTGGCCTTTCTAACGTGCCTTTACAGAATGTTCTTATTGATGGTTTTAACGGAGTGCCGAATTATGGCAGCAATGGCGGCGCTGATGAAGTGACCCTTGATATTGAATTGGTGGCAGCATTTGCCCCAGGCAGCAATAATATTTATGTGTATGAAGCTCCCAATACTACCCAATCCTGGATTGATGAGTGGAACAGGATCGCTACAGATAACATAGCAAAGGTCATCAGTTGTTCGTGGGGTGAGCCGGAATTTGATTCTCCAACTTTAAGTTTCGATAATTCGGTCTTTCAACAAATGGCGGCCCAGGGACAAGCGGTATTTGTGGCCGCGGGTGATAACGGAGCTTTTGATGCCGGCGATTCCACATTAGCCGTGGATGAACCTGCTTCCCAGCCGTACGCTACCGCAGTGGGGATCAGTACGCTGACAACTAATTCCAATGGGACCTATAATAGTGAAACGGCTTCTGTTTACGGTGGCGGCGGAGTCAGTTGGTATTGGTCAATTCCTTCCTATCAGACAATGGCCGCATCCCAAGCTAATAATGCAGCCATGGTATCAACGACGATGCGTAATCTGCCGGATGTTGTTTTGACTGCTGACGCTTCAACAGCGTATGCTTTTTATATCAACGGCTCTTGGGATGGCTTTTATGGCTCCAGCATATCGTCACCGATTTGGGCTTCTTTTATCTCCCGCGTCAACCAGGGGCTTAGATCAAACTCTCCCATCGGTTCTGTCAATTCAGCGCTTTATAGCTTAGCGCAAACCAGCAGTTATGCTAATGATTTTCATGATATAACTACAGGAAACAACGGTTATTATCCGGCGGAGCCGGGTTTTGATGATGCCACGGGACTTGGGTCTTTTAATGGCCTTAATTTGTATAATTATTTAATTAGTCAATACGGACAGTCTGCGCCAACGGTAAGCATAACGTCTCCCGGCAACAATGCTTCTTACACGGCACCAGCCAACATTACCCTGACAGCCACTGCTAGCGCTACTAATGCAACAATCAGTAAAGTTTCCTTTTACAATGGGACTACATTATTAGGAACAGCGACCAGCAGCCCGTATACCTATATCTGGAGTAATGTAGGCGCAGGGAACTACAGTTTAACGGCTATTGCGACTGACAGTGCCGGAGCGACAGGTACTTCATCGGCAGTATCAATTACAGTTAATTCCAATGCTGTGCCAACGGTATTTTTAAATTCCTATATTTATTCTTACACGGCCCCTGCGGTTGTTTATTTGAAAGCTACCGCTTCAGAGCTGGGTGGTACCATTACTAAAGTAGAGTTTTATAACGGGTCAACCTTGATAAACACATCTACCGTTCCTGAAATAGGCTCAACCAATACCTATGATTTTCTTTGGTACAA
>Ga0206837_1041_pt1 | contig 20601 bp, 20 predicted proteins | sample Alteio_BWOrgCont_29_FD_152863 | JGI IMG/M metagenome (GOLD analysis project Ga0206837, IMG submission 152863) | Enriched cells from forest soil in Barre Woods Harvard Forest LTER site, Petersham, Massachusetts, United States -... | ecosystem: Environmental > Terrestrial > Soil > Temperate forest >...
GGTCGGAGACATTTAACAAAAGCAACGCCGGCAGCGGCGCCAATGGGGTGATCGTGATCACCTACAACAATACTAATACCTCGGTGATCTACAATGCCAAAATCTATAATGCCAGTATCAATTAATACGTATTTATTACGGCCATCGCAAAAAATTTTGCTTGTAAAATGAGCCTTTATTATTGGTGGCAGATGAGAAACATTCACAGGATGAAAGTAGATTTAGAGCATTGGGCTATACTCAAGATAACAGGCATTTATATATTGTTTTTATGGTGAGAGACCATTTAATCCGGGTCATTTCAGCAAGAGATATGAATACAAAAGAGAGGAAAATATATGAAGGCTTTAAAAATAATACCTAAATTCAAGAATGAAAAGGAAGAACGTAAATTCTGGATTACACACGATTCTACTGAATATGTGGATTGGTCTAAGGCAAGGAAGGCTATGTTTCCTAATCTTAAGCCGACTTATAAGAGTATTTCTTTAAGATTGCCTTCTTATATGTTGGATGAGATTAAGCTTTTGGCTAATAAAAAAGATGTGCCATATCAATCGCTAATGAAAGTCTTTTTGGCTGAAAAAGTAAAAGAGGAGTTAGCGTAGTTTTCTTTAAACGCAACTTTGCGGGAACTTTGAAATGATTCGCTTATTATTATCCGTGGCTTTTGCCAATGCATCCAGGACCAAGATCTATAATGCCACCATTTACAACGCGACTGTGTATTAGGCGCCTCGAAAAATCAGTTCCAATCCTCGTCTAAGATAACGTTTCCTCCTAAATAGGCCGCAGGGAAATCCTCGTCGATATGAGGTCATTTTTTGAGTAATTTCAATGTTTTTTCGGCAGTGAGGACTTTAAAAGGCAGATTAGTCTGGCGGGAGAGAAAATGGCGGTTTTCGGAAACAAGCACTGCAGCCCCGATCCATTCAGTGTACGCTCCGATCATTGCGTCAGCAGGTTTGAGACCCATTTGTTCGTATTTAATGCCGATGTCAAATGGAACAATAATATCTTCGTCTGTTTGGGCCATTTCATGTACGAATAGAACAAATTCTTTGAACTGGGGAGGATTTAAGTGCCTGCGCGTTTCCCGTAATATTGTCCGGGGAATATGAATTGACACCTTTGGATAGAGAGCTGCAATCGTTTCAACCAGTTCTAGGCAAGATGGTTTAGGTATGTTTGAGAAAGTAAAGACAAAGATATTAGTGTCGAGCACTAGGCGCATATTTTTCCCGCCACAGTTCTTCACGCGTCTTGCGCAGTTTGGCAATGATCTGCTCTTCTGTCAAGTTTTTGAAAGGGTTCGGCAGGGTTTTAGCCAATTCACGTGCTTTATATAAATGTTTGAGAGCTTTGGCAGCTTTAGTAGTCATAGTTAAATTTAACATCTGTCAGCTGAGTTGTCAATTGTATTGTCCGCTTGTGTCCGCTTGAAGCCAGTCATGAGGACTTTCAATATTTCCTTTGCCCTTATCCAGCAAAACAGCACCACATCCGCGTCCGGCACTTCTGTCACCATGAGTACCACAGCCCCGACTTCGGGGGGACAAACCGCGCACCTGTATTTTGAAATGAATCCCCCTAATGCATCCAGGACCAAGATCTATAATGCCACCATTTACAACTCAACGGTGTATTAGGCACCTCGAAAAATCAGTTCCAATCCTCGTCTAAGATAACGTTTCCTCCTAAATAGGCCGCAGGGAAATCCTCGTCGATAGATTGTCTTCGTTTAAGGCAATACGGCGGGAAAAAAATTGGTTTTTGCCTTTGAAATATGTTATACATGAGATAGTGATGTGTAGTACGGGCAAACTTGGGGAAACCCAGGGACGCAAAGGATCGGGCCTAACCCGCCGATATGGCGCGGTATGGCAGTCGAGCTGCATGATGGACGATGAGAGACCCAGGTGTGCCCGATGGTTTTAGGACCGCGCCTGGGGTTTATTATAAAATTTATGGGAAAGAATATTAAAGAGGGCTTTTATATGAAAAATAATATCAAATTTTTACTTTCAGTTATCCTATGGCTTGGGCTTAGTAGTGTTCCTGATCTGGCGACGGCTGCTTCGACTGCGATCGTGCAATCAACCTATCTTGGTGGCTGGGCCCCTAAAACCCTGGCTCCAAAATTTTCGAACAATGTTGCCGCGGGGGATTTGATTTTAGTCATGGCAGTTGGCGGCGGTTCGGATACTATTACTGTGACAGATAGTGGATCAAATATTTATAATAAAATTGGTCCGGGAATGACCCAGGCCAATGGTCATGCACTATCTTTTTGGGCAAAAAATACAGGAGGTGCAGGCACAAAAGTTACGGTAACTTGTCATTTTAGTGCCCATAACACCAAAGAGCTTTGTGCGATACTGGATATTAGCGGGGCATCTTCAAGCCCAATTGATACATACAACTATTCTTCATTTGGTGGTAGCTCGAAGGCTTCTACTAAGTCGTTTACTACTGCTAAAAATGGAGATTTACTTATTGGCCAAATTTATGATGCTAATGGCGGTCAAAAAGCTAATTTTACAGCTGGCTCAGGATTTACAATGAATACGGCAGGCCAAATTTATTCAGGTAATGACTATTTTGCTAATGAATATAGCAATAGTGCAGCATCAGGTCCGCAAACAGTTTCTTTTAATAATGTTTTTAGTAACGGACAATCAACAGGTCCGATCTTTGGTGTTGGCATAGTTTCATCAGGCATACAACAAACAGAGACCCTTACTGTCAGCGCCGGAAGCAATGGTACCATCAGCCCCACAGGTACAGTGACAGTTAATTCCGGTGCCAGCCAAACATTTACTCTTACACCAACCTTAGGATACAACGCAAACTTAACAGTTGATGGCAGTCCAGTAACATTGACGAATAACACCTACACTTTAAGTGATATCACAGCCAATCATACAATAGCAGCGATCTTTGCCATAACTCCCGTCAATGGGATTTGCGGTTCTGCCAATGGTATCGCTGTCAGCAGTGCACCTACAACCAATCTTTGCAGTATTGGCACAGCTTCTTCAACCAGCGGCAGTGGTCCATTTAATTGGACCTGCAGCGGCAGCAATGGGGGGACGAATGCTTCATGTTCAGCCCCGCTGTTAACGCCTCCTGCGGTCAATGGGACCTGCGGTTCTGCCAATGGGGTCGCTGTCAGCAGTGCACCTACAACCAATCTTTGCAGTATTGGCACAGCTTCTTCAACCAGCGGCAGTGGTCCGTTTAATTGGACCTGCAGCGGCAGCAATGGGGGGACGAATGCTTCATGTTCAGCCCCGCTGTTAACGCCTCCTGCGGTCAATGGGACCTGCGGTTCTGCCAATGGGGTCGCTGTCAGCAGTGCACCTACAACCAATCTTTGCAGTATTGGCACAGCTTCTTCAACCAGCGGCAGTGGTCCGTTTAATTGGACCTGCAGCGGCAGCAATGGGGGGACGAATGCTTCATGTTCAGCCCCGCTGGCGGGAGCATACATATTGGACGATGAGTTTAATTCGACATCTGTCGATACCAATGTATGGGCTGTTTTGAACCGCCCTGGCGATAGCAGCAATTCCGAGGTCCAATATTATTTGCCTGGCAATGTCGTGGAAAACAATGGCAATCTCACGATCACAAGCAAGGCCGATACCTCTGTCTCCGGCTACAATTACACATCCGGCTATCTGCAGACAAAAAGTTTCAACTTCCTTTACGGGACAGTTGAGGTCCGGGCCAAGACCTCCGGCGGCAAAGGCACGTGGCCCACAGTCTGGCTCCTGGGTTATAACTGCCAGCAGACGAATATTACATCGGCTGACAATGTGCCTCCCTGCAACTGGCCTCAGCCAGGTTCTGACGAGATCGACATATTCGAATTTTTGGCCAGCGACTTTACTTCTGATTGGCAGTCGGTGCATACCAGCGGATTCAATTCCGGGTATTCCACTTCAACCAAGGTGACTGATGCGAGCCAAAACTGGCATACCTATACGCTGGTCTGGGCGCCAGGGTCGCTCATCTGGAAGGTAGATGGAGTAACGACACGCACGTTGAACCAATACGTACCAAACACACCTATGTTCCTCATTATCAACACTGCAATGGGAGGAGCCGGCGGAACAGTTCAAAGTTCCACCTTGCCCCAAACGATGAGCGTGGATTATATTCGCGTGTCTCCGCTGACAACACCACCGCCGCCAGTCAATGGGGTTTGCGGTTCAGCTAATGGAGTTGAGTCAGGCACTATGCCCGGCAGCAATTTATGCAGTACTGGAACATCCTCAAGCGTAACTGAAACAGGGAATACCACCTGGAACTGGAATTGCGCCGGAACCAACGGCGGAAGTACTGCTGCCTGTACAGCGCCTGTACAGCCTGTGGCTGTGAATGGTGTCTGTGGCTCTGCCAATGGTACAGCGGTCAGCAGCACGCCTACAACTAATTTATGCAGTACTGGAGCGGCAACATCAGTTACGGGCAGCGGTCCCTGGTCCTGGAACTGTTTGGGTACTAGCGGCGGAAGCAATGCCTCATGCTCGGCAACGGTAGGGACCCAACAAGCACTCCTGCCTCCAGACCGGGATGCGAGCGCTAACTGGAAGATGGCAGGCATGCTTTCCGTAGGCGGTATTCCGAACCGGACCACGGTTTGCGCTACGGTCAGCCCTAAGGGCGGCGGCGCGGACGACACGGCCAACATTCAAAACGCTATTAATGCCTGCCCGGCAGGCCAAGTGGTAAATCTTTCCGCGGGCATCTTTACGATCGCCGAGGGCAACTACGTCGCGCTGAATAAAGGAATAACGCTGCGCGGTGCCGGGCCGGGGGTTACGACGCTGCAGAGGACTAATGGCGCCAAACTAAACAGCTATATTCCTGGGTCCAACCCATCGCCGATGATAGTCGTCGGGAACAACAACGTTGGCAACGATGGTTCCACCACCCTGACTGTCGATGCTGCCGCCGGCAAAAATTCGGTGCAGGTAGCCAGCACGGCCGGGTTCTCAGTGGGGCAGATTGTCTTGTTGGACGAGGCTTCGGGCGCTGGCTGGCAACCGGACGTCGTTTGGACGAACATGAAAATTTGGGCATCATCGGACTATCGGGTAGTCTACCAGAAGCATAACCCTTTCTATCAATATGTCGACGATTTCGACGCCAGCACGTATCCCTACACCAATAGCAGCGCCGGGTGCTGGTTTTCCAACTGTGACCGGCCTACCAACGAAATGAAGCATATCTCGGCGATTTCCGGGAACACCATCACTTTCGACTCGCCGTTCACCATCTCCTACCGGGTGGGCCATCAAGCCAAACTTTACTACTCTAACGCCCCTTTTACACAAAATGCCGGGGTTGAAAACATGACTCTTTCCGGCGGCGACAACGGCAATCTTAGGTTCATAGGGGCCGCGTATTGCTGGGCAGAGAATGTCGAGAATACGTTATGGCTCAATGACGGCTTTGATTTGATCAACTCCTTTCGCGTCCAACTGGAAGGGGTATATGTCCACAACGCCGTTTGGCCGGTCAATGGCGGCGGGGGCTACGCGATCAGTTTCTCATGGGGATCATCCGAAATACTCATTGAGAACAGCATATCCGTGCAAGCCAACAAGGTCATGGTGGCCCGCTCTTCAGGGGCAGGCTCCGTTGTCGGTTATAACTATATGGACGACGGTTATATCAACGGGTCGGACGGTTGGGTAGAAGTTGGACTTAACGGTAGTCATATGGTCGGCGGCCATCATATGCTGTTCGAGGGCAATTATAGCTTCAACACAGATAGCGACCAGACGCACGGAAATTCTATCTACCATACGTTTTTCCGCAACTATTTGAGCGGTTTTCGCAAGCCGTTCACGGCGCTCGATGGTACAAAAATAGACGATACCACCGGCTGTTGCGGTCCCTTACGCACTGCCGGTGCTCATGCCTATGCCTACTGGTTCTCATACCTCGGCAATGTGCTGGGAACACCGGGGAAGATGAACGGGTGGGTCTATGATGCTATTGGCGGCACCAATTACATCCCTTCTCAAGGTATTTGGATGCTGGGTTGGGTGGATATCACGCCGCAGGGATATGACCCGAATGTGGCTGCCACGGCAATCCGCGATGGCAACTACGATTATCTGACCAATACAGTTGTTTGGGCGTCGAATGACACGGCCCACACACTGCCTGACTCGCTATACCTAAGCCAAGAGCCGGCCTTCTTTAACAGCGGTAGCGGCTACACCTGGCCATGGGTGGATTCGGTAAACGGTAAAGTCAACACACTGCCGGCCAAGGCGCGTTACGATGCCGGGACACCATTCAAGCAGCCATGACAGGGCGATTACCTCACCTTGACACCTGCTTTGGTGGATGGTATACTTCCGGATAGTGCTGTAGTAAAGAATGAGTATGGTAATTTATAAAAGGAATTCATATAAGGTATTGAAAATAAAAAAGTTATATCCTTATGAAAAAAATAATTCTCAACCTTATATTGGTCACTTGTTTCAGCCTTTCCAGTGTCAATGCCGCTTTAGCCACTCAGATCGTAGAGTCCTCACCGATTATTGTTCAGCCTTATGATTTGCGCGAAATAAGCCAGCAGATGCTTGCCCAAGACCGGATAAACCGTGACCAGGAATTGGCAATCAGGGGGCTTATTGATGACAACCAGAGGCTTGCTGATACGGCCCTGGCCCGCCAGCAGGATGCTACACTCGAGAAAGTCAACCAGACCATGGCCAAATACCGCGATTACCTTATAGCCCGCGACCAGCTGCGTATCACGGCCTATGGCCAGCGGATTTCCAAATACCATGATTTGATAGTCTTGACAGAAGATGTCGATGACATGAAAGATGCCGGCCAGACCTTACGGCTTAAGGGTGATACGCTTGCGGAAAAATATATAATGCTGACCCAGCTCAAAGATGAGATGGCGGCCTTGAATGAAAAGCTTAAAGGTAAAGCGGCCCATGAGAATGTGGAAGTGGACAAAATCCAGTTGCTTACCCAAAGGTTGGGAGAAATGGACCAAAGGATTGCCCGTTATGACGGCATTTTGGCCGCCAAAGACCGTCAGATTGCAAAATTAAATGAATCTGTCCGATGGTTAAACCAGGTGGCGGCCGCTAATAAGCATAAGGCAGAATATTACCAATTGACTTCTGACTCTTTAAAGAACCAGTTGGGCCAATTAGAAACAGAGCTGACCCAGAAAAAGGAACAACTGGACCTTTTAAAATCAGAACTTGAGAATAAAATCACTGAAGCCAATAATCCAGCCCTAAAAAACCAGTTGGGCCGATTAGGAGCAGAGTTAGCCCAGAAAAAGGAACAAGTGGGCCTTTTAAAACCAGAACTTGAGAATAAAATCACTGAAATAAACAATCTGGACCAACAGATAAAACAGGTCCCACAGGGCCTGACAAAGGATGACCGCCTGAAACTGGCCAGGGAATTAATTGAGTTACACCAGGAGCAAGCAGCTTTATTGGCTGAAAAAAGCAAGCTTACCATGCAGCAATATGATATCTTCGAACGGCATTTTGACGGGTTTGAGGCCAGGATGAAAAATTCCTTGGCCGAACACCGGTTCCAGGCCATCCAGAAAAACCAGGGCCTGCTCCAGATGCAGATACAGGATTTAAAGTCCCAGCTCCAGGATAAAGAGAATCAAATCGCCGCCATGAAGACAGCATCCGATCAAACGACCCTGATGCTGTCTGATTATCAGAAAAAACTGGAGTCCAAGAACAATGCCTACAATGAGCAATTGGGGCAAATTCTGGCTTCCAGGAACTATCAGGCCCAGATGGAAAAACAATACGCTGATTTAAACGCCCGGATACAGCAAAAGGAAGCCCAGGTCGTCAAAATTAAAAAGGACATGTACGATTTACAGGAATCGACCAAGGACAAAGACCAGGACCTTCAGGCTAAAGATTTAAGCCTTTCCATGGAGCAGAAGATGACGGATGAGAAAATCAAAGGATACCAGGACAAAATAAGGGACTTGACCACCGAACTGGCCCTGGACCGCGAGCGGTTGCGCGGCATGCCAAGCAGCGACGAGATTGATTACCTGAGGACAGGGCTTGCGAAAGCCGCGGCACAGTTAAAACAAAAAGATGCCATGCTTGCCGCAACCAAGGCCAATGCCGATGAGTATGAAAAAGAATTCAAGGCGCAGTCCAAGGAATTTCAAAGCTTAAAAGAGCAATTGCAAAGCGCTTACGTTGATATTAACCGCAAGAATGAAGACCTGAAATATAAAGACCTGGCCATTGTCCGCCTCAAAGAGCGTTCCGCCATTAAAGAGGGTGATTTGTCAGACCAGGTCAGGGCATTGACCAAACAGCTTAAGACGTCAGGAAAAATTCCTCCCGGCAATACCCCTGAGAACAAAATAGATAAATTAAAACAGGCCCTGGATAAAATTGATGAACAAGGCCGGATGATTAATGTGTTAGTCGAGAAATTGCGGGAATGCGGGCAGAGTGCAGACCTTACCCGAGAATAGCTTGAATTTTGTCCAACAAATCCTGGGTGTCAATAGGTTTCAAGAGGTAGGCTTTAACTCCATGGCGCTTAAACAACGGTTCGGTCTTGACCATGGAAGTAAGGACAATGACCGGTATGCCGGCAATGGCAGGGTCAGTTGATTTTTTCAAAATAAACGCATACCCGTCCATCTTGGGCATTTGCACATCTAATAAAATCAGGTCTGGTATTTTTTTCTTCAGTGCTTCTAAAGCTTCCAGTCCATTTTGAGCTGTGATGACTTCATGGCCTTTGTCTTGAAGGGTCCTCTTGACAAGCTCAACAATCATAGGATCATCATCTACAGCTAAAACGTATTTGGGCATAGTCTCTATCATTTATTAAATTATCGGGCTTGTCAATTGAGAAATCAAATACTTTTTTCAGTCTGTCATAAAAATATTGACGGACGGTTAGATTTTTGTTATCTTAATCAAGATTTAAGAATACTTTCTCCCCTGAAAGTTCGCACACTTTATTTTAATTTTCCCCTTCCTGTGGATTCTCCATGTTATCCAAAGTATTTTGTTTTGGCATTTTGGGTCTGGACGCCTATCCCATAACCATTGAAACAGATATAAGCCCCGGGTTGCCTAACATAACCATAGTTGGTCTTCCGGATAATGCCGTTAAAGAAAGCCGTGAACGCATTCGTGCGGCCATCAAAAACAGTGGTTTTGATTTTCCTGTCCAAAAGATCACCATCAATTTATCACCCGCAGACACCAAAAAACAGGGGCCTTGCTATGATTTGGCCATTGCCCTGGGCGTATTGGCGGCCCAGGGTCTGATATCACCAGAGGCTTTAAGCCCATACGCTTTCGCCGGGGAACTATCTTTAGACGGACGTATACAGCCCGTGCAGGGCGCGTTGTCCATTGCTTTGGCCGCGTCTGCAAGCCAATGCCGCGGACTGGTTGTTCCTTTTGAAAATGCCAAGGAAGCTGCCATGGCCGGTTTCCCGATTTTTCCTGCCAAGCATTTAAACGAAGTAGTGGCATTTTTGGTGGATCCGCAAACGATAAGTCCGGTGCAAACAGATTTTGAGCTTCTACTTAAAGATTCCAACCGCAGTAGTTTTGATTTTGGCGAAGTGAAGGGCCAACAATACATTAAACGAGGGCTTGAGGTGGCAGCGGCTGGAGGCCACAATGTAATTCTTATTGGTGCCCCGGGCAGCGGTAAAACCATGTTGGCCAAACGATTACCCACGATTTTACCGGATATGACGCCTGCCGAAGTGCTGCAAACCACCCAAATACATTCAGTAGCCGGCTTGCTTAAAAATGTCGATGGTTTTATCACACAACGGCCTTTCCGGGCGCCTCATCACACGGCCTCGGACATTGCCGTTATTGGCGGTGGGAGCGGTCCCCGTCCAGGAGAGGTGACCTTGGCGCATAACGGCGTTTTATTCCTGGATGAATTCCTGGAATTCAACCGTCATGTGCTGGAAGTCTTGCGCCAGCCTTTAGAAGACGGTTATGTTACTATTGCGCGTGCCAGGGCGAGCTTGCGTTTTCCTACCCGGTTTATGTTGATTGCGGCAATGAACCCCTGTAATTGTGGGTTTTACGGTGTTTCCGGAAGAATTTGCAGATGCTCATCGCTGCAAGTCGAGCGTTACCGGCAAAAAATGTCCGGTCCCATTCTTGACCGCATTGACATACACTTACACGCCATGCCCTTAAAAAATCAAGAGCTCGTCGATGCTCCTATGGAAGAATCTTCGGCAGCCATTAAAGAACGTACCACCAGGGCACGTCAGATCCAATGGCAAAGATTCAAGGGCCTCCCGGTCCTATGTAACGCCCACATGGAAACTTCTCACCTGCGCCAATTCTGCGCTTTGTCTAAAGAAGTCAAAAACATATTACTTGGAGTAATGGAAAAATTAAAATTTTCGGCACGGGCGCACGACAAAATCCTTAAAGTAGCCAGGACTATAAGTGACCTGGCTGGAAGCGAGGATATCCTGCCCGAGCATATCTCCGAGGCGGTTGGATACAGATCATTGGATAGGGCGTCTTTTTAAGGCCTTGATAGTATTATGAAATAAAAGTTGACATCTTTTGTATATACACTATGCTTTAAGGAGATCACCTTGCGTTTTCGAACATTTGAATGGGACCAGGCCAATATTGCCCATATCGCTGAGCACCATGTAACGCCGGAAGAAGTAGAAGAAGCCTGTTATAATAAACCTTTGATTTTCAGAAGTCGTCTTGAACGATACTATGCTCTTGGACGTACCGATAACGGACGTTATTTAACCGTAATCGTAAGTCCTAAAAATAAAGACACGGTACGGGTAATTACGGCTCGTGACATGTCTGAAGCCGAACGTAACAGATTTTACAGGAGATAAAATATGAAGACTACCGTAACTAAAACTATTCCTAAGTTCAAGTCCGAACGCGAGGAAGTTAAGTTCTGGAAAAATCACTCAATAACCGAATTTGATGATGATCTAGTGGAAGCCAAAAACGTGTATTTCCCCAAACCGCGAAAACGTCTTATCTCCATGCGCATTGATGATGCCGTGGTTTCCGCTCTCAAAAAATCCGCAAGCAAAAAAGGTGTAGGATATTTGACCTTAATCCGTATATGGATTATGGAACGCCTTTCAAAAGAACCTCGCTGATCATTACGTTAAATCGAGGCTTCAACTCCAAATAAAGAACGCATATTTGCTGGCGCAAATAATTATATACTTTTTTACTCAGCAAGATATAATATAACCCAACACAAAGAGGATTATCCGTCGATTTCTCATGTCAGGCCTATACCCACATTCGTTTTTTCCGGAGATTTTTCATAACCGGATTTTTTTAATAACCCTGGCTGTTTGGGTCTTGGCCCAAATGATCAAGGTTGTTTTGGGTATAATCAAGGAAAAACGGTTTAATTTCCGCTGGTTTATCGGTACCGGCGGCATGCCTTCCAGCCACGCGGCCGGAGCTTCGGCTTTGGCAACTTCGGTGGGGCTGGAATATGGTTTTAACAGCCCCTTGTTTGCGGTGGCAGCGGCCTTTGCCATGGTCACGATGTTTGATGCCCAGGGAGTGCGCCGCTCAACCGGTTACCAGGCCACCATACTCAATAAAATGATGGATGATATTTACTGGAAAGGCCAGATTGACGAGCAAAGGCTGAAAGAATTGGTGGGGCATACGCCCGTCGAGGTTTTGGCAGGATTTGCATTCGGCGTGATTTGCGCCATGATTTTATATTAGGTTCCCCTCTTTTTTATAAAGAGGGGTTAGGGGAGTTCGTATGAATCAAAAAATTTTAATCGGTATCATAGCGTCCATAGTATTTGTTGTAGGCACCGTCTTTGTGCTTCATCATCATAAAGGGGTTTTTGCTTCCCAAGGTTCCGAGGAAACAAACGTCCCCGTTAACCAGCTTTTGAGTGAAGCAGCCAAGTACGAGTCCCAGGGGGACAAACTTAAAGCCAAGGAGGCCTACGACCAGATTATCAGTAATTATCCGGATTATGACAAGATTGAAGAGGTGCAGAGCAAACTCGGGAGTTTAAACATCGACCTTATTTTTTCGCCTGCTCAAATGCCCCAAACGATTGATTATGAAATCGTCCCCGGGGATTCTTTAGGGAAGTTGGCCCGCAAATACAACACCACCACCCAGCTTATCAAAAGGGCCAATGGGTTAAAGAGCGATGTGATCCGTACCGGCGAGAAACTGCGCCTATGGACAGCGCCGTTTAATGTCCTGGTCAACAAATCGCAAAATGTGCTGTTTTTGAAGTCCGGGGAAGAGGTGCTTAAGATTTATCATGTATCGACGGGGAAAGACAATATCACGCCGGTGGGGACTTTCAAGATCGCCTCAAAAATCGAAAAACCGGTATGGTTTAGAAATGGCGGCCCGCCCATCCCCTCCGAAAGCCCGGAGAATGAATTGGGCAGCCGCTGGATGGGTTTTGATAGGGACCCTCATTACGGCATCCACGGCACTCTTCATCCCGAAAGCATCGGGCAGCAGATAACGGCCGGTTGCGTGCGCATGAAAAATGAGGATGTTGAGGAGCTTTTTGACATCATTCCCGTCGGAACAGAAGTAGTGATTCAAAATTAGCAGAAAGAACCCTGTCATTCCCGCGAAAGCGGGAATCCATATCTATGGCCATATTAGATTTTGAAAAGCCCATCCTCGAGCTTGAACATAAAATCAATGACCTGCGCCAAATGGGCTCCAAGCGGGTGACCCTTGAGCCAGAGATCAAGCGCCTGGAGTCCAAGCTCGAAAAACTCAAAAACGATGTCTACAATAATATGACCCCCTGGCAGCGCGTCCAAATCGCCCGCCATCCCAAACGCCCCTACACGCTCGATTATATCCGCATGATGACTGATGAATTCCTGGAATTGCATGGTGACAGGCTTTTTGCCGATGATATGGCCATGATCGGCGGTTTTGCCAAACTCGATGGGCAGAAGGTGATGGTCATAGGCCATCAAAAAGGCCGCGATGTCAAAGAAAATGTCTTGCGTAATTTCGGCTGTGCCCATCCTGAAGGCTACCGCAAGGCCATGCGGTTGATGCGCCTGGCAGCCAAATTCCAAGTGCCGGTCATTTGCCTGATCGATACACCCGGCGCCTACCCGGGCATCGGGGCTGAAGAGCGCGGGCAGGCCCAGGCCATTGCTGAAAATCTGCGTGATATGGCCGGCATCAAGACACCCATCGCGGCGGTGATCATTGGTGAGGGTGGCAGCGGCGGGGCCCTGGGGATTGGGGCGGCTGACCACGTTTTTATTTTACAGCACGCCTATTATTCCGTAATTTCTCCTGAGGGCTGTGCCTCCATCCTTTGGCGCAGTTCTTTAAAAGCACCGCTTGCGGCGGAAGCCCTGAAATTGCACGGGGAAGAATTGATAAAATTCAATATTGTGGATGAAATCATCCCTGAGCCTTTGGGCGGCGCTCACCGGGGGCCGCAGGAAACAGCGCTTCTTTTGAAGGCGGCGCTCATCAAATATTTTAAGAAAGCATCCGCTTTAAGCCCGCAAGAACTTTTAAATGCCCGTTACAAAAAGTACCGCAATATCGGTGAATTCATCGAAAAATAGACATTGTCATTCCCGAATGCTTCTGTCGGGAATCCAGACACTCATAATATGGACCCCCGATTAAAACATTCGGGGGCGACATTAAGATATGCAAGATATTCGTGATCTATCTTTAGAAGAACTGGCGGCTTACTTGAATTCCGTCGCTGCAGAGCCTTTTCGTGCCCAACAGATTTTTCAGTGGATCTATCAAAAAGGGGCGTGGGGCTTTGAGGCGATGAGCAATGTCCCCAGCGGTTTAAGGGACCGCTTAAAGAAAGACTTTACCCTTAAACCCAATGAGATTGCCCAAAAGCAAATCTCCAAGGATGGCACTACCAAATTTCTTTTTGATTTGGCAGATCGGGAAAAAATCGAGAGTGTGCTGATCCCCACGCCAACCCGGACAACCGCCTGCATTTCAACCCAGGCCGGTTGTAAGTTCGGCTGTAAATTTTGTGCCAGCGGTATCGGCGGGTGGAAAAGAAATTTGACCTGTGCCGAGATTGTCACCCAAGTATTACACGTTAAACAAGAGGCCTTGAAACATAAAAGGCCGTTGACCAACATCGTGTTTATGGGCACCGGAGAGCCCCTAGACAACTTTTCCAATTTGATGAAAGCTGTCCGTTTGATTAATTCAGATAAGGGGATCAATATCGGTGCCAGGCATATCACGATTTCTACCGTTGGAGTTGTGCCCAAAATCAGGGAATTGGCACAGGAGGGGCTTCAGGTGGAATTGGCCATTTCCTTGCACGGGTATGATAATCCGTCCCGCAATGTGCTCATGCCGGTCAATAAAAAATATCCCTTTGATGAACTGATCGCGGCCTGCCGTGATTATGTCCGCAAGACCCATCGGCAGATCACTTTCGAGTACATCCTCATTAAGGATGTGACGTGCACGCCCCACGCCGTGGTGTCTTTAAAAAAAGCTTTTAAGGGGATCATCTGCAAAATGAACCTTATCCCTTATAATCCTGTTTCAGAATTTGGCCATCAAACTCCGTCGAAAGAAGAGATGACGGCCTTTAGAAACAGCCTTGAAGATAGCGGTGTCCATGCAACGATCCGCACGCCGCGCGGTAAAGACGTGAACGCCGCCTGCGGGCAACTAAGGCATTTGGGGACTAAACAGCCATTGGAATGAATTTTTTCCGCAGTTAAAATAGAAAATATATTCTGGAAGGCAAGTATGTTATACTATAGAAAAGGAGGTAACTTTTAATGAATAATACTTTTACTGCCGTCATAAAAAATGAAAATGGCTGGTGGATCGGTTGGATCGAGGAGATATCCGGTATCAATTGTCAAGAGAAAACGCAGAAAGAACTCATGAAAACCCTTTCGGTGACATTAAAAGAAGCTATCCAATTGAACAAAGAAGAAGCTTTGCGCGCAGCCAAATCAGGATACTCTGAGGCGTTGGTTCAAGTATGAAGCGCAGAGATTTGCTTAAGCATCTTTCTGTTCATGGTTGTGTTCTTCTGCGAGAGGGAGCCCGTCATTCCTGGTGGCATCATCCCGTTCTAAATTCACGCTCTTCCGTCCCAAGGCATAATGAAATTCATGATCAATTAGCCAAGAAAATATGAAAAGATTTACGTATTGAGGTTATATGATTAAATGAGGGTCCGGTATATGGACGATGAGGATCTATTTGATTTAATATAGAGAAAGGGAATGTCATGGCACGGCCTAATCTTGTTGTGGTTTTGGGCGTATCTCTGGCATGTTTTTTGGGAAGCGTCAAAATTGTGTATGCGCAAGCCCATCTCGCCAGCGGCCATTTTACTGGCGCGCATTTCGGGACGCCGTCGTCGTCCTCGTCGTCGCCGGACCCTTGCGCCGGGAAGTCGATAGGACAGGCTTGCACGGACGGCGCGATCTATGCCGGCACGGGCTATTCCGCCGGAGGGCTTAATTCCGCATTAAGATATGAAGTGACTCCAGGGGGCTGTACGGATTATACCAACAACTCAACTGCTTTTTCACCAACTTGCGCGGGCGGCACGGATACGGTAACGCATGCCTGGGCCAATGGTTCAGGGACAACAGCATATGGTGTCAGTACGGGAGCCACAGACAATAACAATGGTAATAGCAATACATCAACCCTGGCTGCCAATTATACGGATACAGACGCGGCCCGCTATTGTCATTACATGAATTATGCAGGCCATACAGATTGGTATTTGCCGTCGTTGGATGAGCTTAGTACTGTGTTAAGTAACAATTCAGCGGCATTGGGAGGATTTGCGTTAGCCGACTATTGGCCGTCGACGGAGGCCAGTACCACCACCGCCGATAGCGTGCCCTTCAGCCTCGGGTCCCCCACCAATGATAAAAAGAATACCGAGACCGTCCGTTGTGTCCGGAGTTATTGATGATTCGAGCATTGGCCTCATCAAAAAATGAAGTCACACTAGATTTGTGGTATAATTAAAGTGGAGGTGAAGATCATGGAAATCAAAGTTAGATTTGAAAAAGATGAGGATGGTATCTGGGTTGCTACTTGCCCATCATTACCTGGTTGTATTTCACAGGGGAAAACGTTTAAAGAAGCCCAGAAGAATATTAAAAACGCCATTCAACTGCATGTTCGTTGTCTTTCCGAAGATGGGCTGCCTTTATTAGATTCCCGGGATGTTAAAGAGTCGTTAGTTGAGGTCCATCTGTGAGTCGTCTTCCCGTCGTCTCTGGAAAACAAGTTATCAAAGCGTTATTACGTTTGGGGTATTATGTGCGTGACCGTGAGAACAGTCATGTTCACTTGCGGCACCCGTCCCGTCTACCTTTAACAGTGCCTGATCACAGAGAGGTTGCCCGGGGAACGTTAAGAACGATTATTAGAGATGCCGGACTTAGCAAAGATGAATTTGTCGACCTTCTGTAATTGAATTTTTTTAAAAAGGGAACGCCTGCCTTTTTTATGGATCCGTATTATTTCCTGCGATGGTCGGGCCTTATCCTGCTCGGGCTATTGGTCTACGGCCAGACATTCCATTTTGATTTTGTCTTTGACGACCATCTTTTCATTGTCACCAATCCCTTCATCAAGAACTTTAATAATTTCCATGTGATGTGGCATGCCTTTCCTTTGACCCGATTGGTGGGCATGTATTCCTTTGCGTTGAATTATCATTTCAATCAGCTTAATCCGCGAGGGTATCACATTTTTAATTTTATCGTGCATCTGGCGGCCGTGGGGCTGGTGTGGGCTTTGGCAGACATACTGTTTACTGTCATTCCCGCGAAAGCGGGAATCCATACAAAAGACCGCTTGACGAGGGAACTTCCCTTTATCATAGCCGTTCTTTTCTTAGTCCATCCCTGCCAAACCCAGGCTGTGACCTATATCACCCAGCGTTTTGAATCCATGGCCACTATGTTTTATTTAGCAACGATGTATTTTTATCTGCGCGCGCGTTTATCAGCGGGAATAGCCCACAAAACCATATTTTTTGGACTGGCGGGCATTTCGACTATTTTAGGGATATTGACCAAGGAAGTGATCATAACCGTTCCGGCAATGATTTTAGCTTCGGAGTGGCTACTATTAAATGGTGACGTCTACCAATTAAAAATAATTGGTAGACGTCACCATTTAATAGGTAGGCGTCCCCTTTTTATAGCCATTGGAGGGGTTTTATTGTACCTGTTGTTTTCTAAATTAGTCCATGCCAATTTAAGCATTTTTTTAGGTGCCATCCCTTCAGAATCCCACGACGGGGATGTCTTGACACCCGCGCGTTATTTCCTGACCCAAATGAGGGTCTTTTTGACCTTTCTTCGCCTTTTGGTCTTGCCCATCCATCAGAATTTAGACTATGATTACCCGGCTTCAACCGGACTTTTTTCCCCGCCCTTGACCCTGGCGGGAATAGGCGTGATTTTGGGTATTGTATTTTTCATCATCAAACTGCGCCGCAGCTCTCCTTTAATAGCATTTGGTTTGGCCTGGGTCCTTATCACATTTTCCATTAATTTGGCGCCCCGGTCCAATGTGATCTTTGAGCATAAATTGTATCTTATCTCATTTGGGTTTATTTTGGCCTTCGTGGCCGCGTTGTCCGGGTGGGTACGCAACCGCGGAACATTGCTTAAGATCTTATGCTGCATGATTGCTGTTTTGGCCTTCATCAGTTTTCAGCGCAACAAAGTTTGGGCCAATGAATTGATGCTCTGGGAAGACAGCATTAAGAAGTCACCCCACAAGTCCCGGGTGAACGCGAGTCTGGGACGGATTTATGGTTCTTTGGGGCGGTATGACGAGTCGATAGATTATCTAAGCCGTGCCATTGCGATAAAGCCGGATAATATCGATTATGAGAACCGCGGGATTATTTATGCCCAGCAAGGCCGGTATGATCAAGCCTTAGAGGACTTAGACAAGTCAATTGCCATGGACCCTGATTATTTTCCGCCTTATGTGAAAAGGTCCTGGGTCTATCAAACGCAACATCATTATAAGGAAGCGCTGGCTGATTTGGCCCGTGCCATTCAGCTTGAGCCGTATTTTGCGGATGCTTACCTGGAAAGAGGGATGCTGTTGATGGAAATAGGCCGCGCCCAGGAAGCTCGCAATGATTTTCAACAGGTATTGAAGATAGATCCTTTTAATACGCAGGCCGCCCAATATTTAAAAACCTTAAAATAACCCTCAAGCTAAAAATTCCGATAATGTTTAGCATGTCATTCCGGCGCAAGCCGGAATCTTTGACAATGTGAATAAAGATCCCGGCTTTCGCCGGGATGACAAGGACGTTAAACATTTGCAAAATTCCCCCCAGGAAGAAAAGGACCTGACATAAAAACATTTAGTTTTTGTGGCTTTTTGTATTTTTTTTTATATAATTATACCATTAGATAATTATATAGAAATTATTGAAGCCAATCCCCTATTTGTAAATTGTTTAGATTTACATTGCGGGGGGTATTAATCTTTATATAATTATAGTGTTACATAATTATATAAAAAAATATCATGCCTAAAATTAAACCCAAAGAGCAGATGATCAAGACTTCTATTGATCTGACCCACGATCAATACCAGTTTCTCAAGATCAAGGCCCTTGAGCGCAAGATGCATGGGCAAGACCCGTCATTTGTGACTATTCTCAGGGAATTAATAGAGGAAGACCGTAAAGCATGGAAAGCAAAACCAAAATTAATATAGGCACATTACGCAATATTGGCAAAGAAAAAGGGCAAGGTGAAATTCACCCTGCCCATGTGCTATCCAGTAGCTTAATGGATAAGCGCTCCTCTGCCGAAAGACCGTTTAAAATATATCATATCAAAAAATGCTTGTCAATAGCGAATCGCATGAAAGTCCTCTGCCTGCTTTCATGCGATTCATCAGTACGCCCCGAGTGGGATTTGAACCCACAACCGATCCTTAGGCAGAGGATTGTTCTATCCAGATTGAGCTACCGGGGCGACTTTAGCTATAATAATAAAACAAATATATTTGATAATATATCAAGCATGGACATCAATGTCAAGCAATTTATAAATCTCTATGTACATCACGCGTAAAATAGTTTTGAGCTTAGCTGTGCAACTGGCTTTAGTGCCTTTGGCCCATGCTTCATATTTGCCTTTCAATACCAACGTTAATATGAACGTGGGGATAGGCACCACCACACCGCAGGGCGGTTTTGTGGTGCCCAGCGGCAATGTGGGTATCGGCACATGGACCACAGCGGGCGGAAATTTGATTGTTAATGGCGGGGGCAATGTCGGTATCGGTTCCGCGTGGCCCGGCCAATTGCTCGACGTGCACGGCACGATACGCACAACTAACTTTACGATGAGCGCGCAAACGCCCATCAGCGGATATGTGTTAACAGCCAGCGACAGCAGTGGCGACACCACCTGGACTTCAGCAGGATCAGTGAGCGGCTGGACAATATCAGGCAATAATGTTTATGAGACTCTTGGCGGCAACGTTGGCATCGGCACAACCCTGCTTACTACTTCCGCATTGACGGTGATGAACGGCAATGTGGGGATAGGCACATGGATACCTCGAGCACAATTAGACGTAGAAGGGACAGTACTGGTAGCATCCTTCGCAGGCAATGTAGGGTTAGGGACATGGATACCGGATAATAATTTAGTAATCCAGAGCAACCTTGCAGGAATTACTTTAAAGAGTTCTACTGGTTTGGTATATGGTGATTGGAATGGCACAATAGATGGTTTCGCTAAGTCAGAGATCTTTTTTTCCCCTAGTACATCATCTTCATCGAGAAGTTTATCAATAGTGCTTGATTCCAATGATTCGGGTGCGGATGTCGGCATCAATACAGATAATGGTTATGCGAAATTCGAGATCAATGCCCATACTAGCACATCTGTCCCTGCGATGTATATATCTTCGAATGCTGCGACAGTAGATGGCGATATATTCTCTGTGTTAAGCAATGGCAATGTCGGTATCGGCACAAAAGCCCCGGGTGCGGAATTAGACATAGAAGGAACTCAATATCCTACTGTGTTTTATGCCAGGGGGACTGACCAAAATGTCGGCATCGGCTCCCTGACCCCCGGCCAGTCACTGGATGTCAATGGTACCGCGCGCATGACGGGATTCACCTTAACCGGACAAGGGGCAAACAATGGCTATGTAATGGTCGGAAGCAGCATTGGTGTAGGCACCTGGATGCCAGCATCGACTTTGCCGGCTTCAGCTAGCGGCACAGCAGGGGGAGGGATAAACGCGGTCCAGTATAACAGCCCCATAGGCACATTCGCGGGCAGCGAAACCGTATTCTCCTTCAACGGTACGAATGTAGGGATAGGAACGACCAATGGCACCCAATTATTAGACGTAAGAGGCACAGTAAAGATAACAGGGGCCTCAGTAAATGCAGCTACTCTTCTTGTGCCGACGGGTAATGTCGGCATCAATAGTGCAAGTCCTGGTTCATTTTTAGATGTTCAAGGGACAACACGTTTATATGCCTTATCCGCT
>Ga0206837_1042_pt1 | contig 20443 bp, 12 predicted proteins | sample Alteio_BWOrgCont_29_FD_152863 | JGI IMG/M metagenome (GOLD analysis project Ga0206837, IMG submission 152863) | Enriched cells from forest soil in Barre Woods Harvard Forest LTER site, Petersham, Massachusetts, United States -... | ecosystem: Environmental > Terrestrial > Soil > Temperate forest >...
TGTCTTCTGCCGGGCCAGGGCCTGTCAAGACCCTACCCAGGCCAACACGGGGATTTCCGGTTTGATGGGCTGGCCTGGCCTCAAATCCGAAATTCAAAGCACGAAATCCAAGCCCAACCCAGGGTCCGGAGGGAACTATTCGGAGCGAAGCCACGTCAACTCTCAGGCAAGTATCACCCGGTTTCCGACGTCGAATTCCAGGCTTTTCCTGATCCGATTAAGCATGCGCGTCTCGGCGGGCCGGTCGTGACGGCGGGGTCTTTTTAGTTGCAAGGTCGTGCGGATTCCGCTTCAATTCAGAAAGTCGGCACATTCTGCGCAATCCTGACGTGCGTTCGGAGACGTTTATTCATGGCCAAGGGCAGCCGCGGCGATTTCACTGATATTCTGGTCGCCAAGAAGGTACTGAGTCCGGATCAGCTCAACGAAGCGCGCACGCTGCAAGCGCAGAGCGGCATGAAGCTCCAGGACGCGCTCGTGAAGCTGGGTTACGCCAGCATGGAAGAGGTGATGGCCGCCGTCGCCGAATTCCACAGCCTGCAATTCATCAGCCTGGTCGACGTCACCATCCCCGCGTCCGTCATCGAGCTGGTCCCGGAATCGGTGGCCCGCGAAAACGTCGTCATTCCGATGTCCCAGGAAAACGGCGTGCTGCAGATCATCATCAGCGATCCGACCGACTTCGACACCATGCAGAAGCTGCAGTTCATCCTCAACAAGGACGTGCAGCCCATCATCGCGCCCCGCGAACAGATTATCGAGGCGATCAACCGGCACTACGGCCAGACGGAAACGGAATCGGTCGACTCGATGCTCCAGGAGTTCACCGACACCGCCATCGATTTCACGGAAACGGAACGCACCGCGGCCGGCACCTCCGGGGATGAAAGCGACGCGCCGGTCGTCAAGCTCGTGAACTTGATGATCTCCGAAGCCATCAGCCTGCGCGCCAGCGACATCCACATCGAGCCGTTCTCCGACCGCGTCCGCGTCCGCTACCGGATCGACGGCGTGCTGGTCGAGCGCGATAGCCCGCCCCGCCGCCTGCTCGCCCCCATGCTCTCGCGCCTCAAAATCATGGGGAGCATCGATATCGCCGAACGCCGCCGCCCCCAGGACGGCCGTATCAAGATGACCGTGCAGGGCAAACACTTCGACCTGCGCGTCAGCATCCTGCCGACCAACCATGGCCAGTCGGCGGTCATGCGCATCCTCGATCGCGGCAGTATACAAATTAACATCCAGGAGCTGGGCTTCGGCGAAGAGGATTACGGACGCTTCCAGCAAATCATCAAAAGGCCGAACGGCATCTTCCTGGTCACGGGACCGACCGGCTCGGGTAAGACGACCACCCTGTACGCTGCCCTTAACGAGTTAAACCGACCTGATCGAAAGATCATCACCGCCGAGGACCCGGTCGAGTACTACCTGCCGGGCATCAATCAGGTCGAAGTGAAGCACAAGATCGGCCTCGACTTCGCGCGCATCATCCGAGCCATGCTCCGCCAAGCGCCGAATATTATCCTGGTGGGTGAAATTCGCGATAATGAAACGGCGGAGATCGCCGTACAGGCTTCCCTGACCGGACACTTGGTTTTTAGCACGCTACATACGAACGATGCGCCTAGCGCTATTACAAGACTGGTCGACATCGGCGTGCAGCCGTTCCTTATCGCTTCCTCGGTCATTGCCATCATGGCACAGCGTTTGGTTCGTGTTATCTGTCCGAAATGCAAGGAACCTGACAAGATCAACCCCGCCGAGCTCAAGTCCGCCGGCATCACCCCGGAACGGGCTGCTTCTGCCAATTTCAGCCGAGGCCGGGGCTGTACGCATTGCCACCACACCGGCTACCGGGGCCGCAAGGGCATCTACGAACTTCTCAAGATGAATGCCGCCATCCGCGAGATGACTTTCAATCGCGAGCCGACGCAGACGATTCGCAGGCAAGCCAGGCTTCTTGGCATGAAGACTTTGCTGGATGACGGTATCAACAAAGCAGTTAAGGGAATCACCACGCTCGACGAGGTGCTCAGCATCTGCCACCACGAAGTGTCGACAGACGTGGCATGAACCAATAAGAAAAGGGATGAAGGATGAAGGATGAAGGATGAAGGATGAGTAAAAACAAGGGCGCGGTCTTTTCCTGACTCGTAGGAAGGCTCTCGACTCGTTCGGTTCTAATTTGGACGGCTCTGGAGAGCCGTCCTGGTTATGAAATGCACCAAGAAATGCGACGCATAAACGGCTCGCAGCCCTTCCGGTTCATCCCTCATCCCTCATCCTTCATCCCTTATCCTTCATCCCTCATCCTTGTTTCCCGCGGGGACAACGAGATAATGAAGGATGCTCTGGGAGCCGTCCTTCGGGAGTCTTCTGGCGATCCGTTCGCGATCGAGCCCGTGTGACGGGGAGGTTCCGTGGCCGCCGCAGCTTCTACGCAAACGCCCCTGATCGACAAATTGCTCACCACGGTCATCCAGTTGAAGGCGAGCGACCTTCACCTTACCGTCGGGCAGCCACCCGTCTTGCGCCACCATGGCCGCATGAAGCGCCTGGAGACCAAGACCCTGGACAGCGACGATACCACGGCCCTGATGAAGGCCATCACGCCCGATCGTTGCCAGCAAGAGCTCCAGGAAAAAGGCGGCTGCGACTTCGCCATCAGCTTCGGCGACACGCGCTTTCGCTGCGCGGTGTTCAAGCAAAAGGGCATGATCGGCCTGGTGCTGCGGCGCATTCCGAGCCAGTTCCTCACCTTCGAGCAGATCGGCATGCCCGAGGCGATTCCCCGGCTCATTACCCGGCCGCGCGGGCTGCTGCTGGTGACCGGGCCGACCGGCTCGGGCAAGACCACCAGCCTGGCCAGCATGATCAACTTCATCAACCAAAACTACGATCGGCACATCATCACGATGGAGGATCCGATCGAGTATTACCACACGCACAACAAGTGCACGGTCAACCAGCGCGAGATCGGCGTCGACGTCCCGAGCTTCCCCGAGGCCATTCGCCGCGCTTTGCGTATGGACCCCGACATCATGCTCGTCGGTGAAATGCGCGACCTCGATACCATCCACGCCGCCATCGAGTCGGCCGAAACGGGCCACGTGGTCTTCGGCACGCTGCACACCAGCGGCGCCGCGAGCACCATCAACCGCATTATCGACGTCTTTCCCCAGGAACAGCAGGACCAGGTCCGCACCCAGCTCTCGACCGCGCTCATCGGCGTGTTGTCGCAGACGCTGCTGCCCAAGATCGGCGAAGGCCTGGTTGCCGCCTATGAAATGATGGTGGTGACCCCCGCCATCCAGAACCTGATCCGCGAAAACAAGGTCTATCGCATCGACTCCAGCATCCAGACCGGGCGCAAGCACGGCATGTTCTTGCTGGACGAAAACCTGTTCCGCCTCTGGAAAGAAGGCATCGTCGAGAAAGAAGAAGTCCTGCTCCGCTCGTCCAAGCCCGCCGAGCTGGCCGCCAAGATCACCGCCTACGAACAAGGCCTCTACGAAGAAGATGAGGACGCGGAAGACGAGGAAGGCGATGAGGACGAAGATGAGGATGAAGAAGAAGAGGACGACGAAGACGAAGAAGACCGCCGCCCGAAACGGCCGCCGCCGAAGAAACGCGAGTGAAGGAAAGGATGAAGGATGAGGGATGAAGGATGAACAAATGCAGAAGCGAGCCTCCCTCGTAAGAGGGGGGAGGATTCAGAACAGGCAGGATTCCAACGCGGGCAACGGCCCGGGTACAACGCTCATTTACCCCGAATGGGGTTAGAGCTCTCAGCCCAGAGCTCTCAGCCCAGTAGCCAGTAGAAATGCGGGAGAAGTAGACAGAATACAGGAGACAGTAAACAGTAGAAATGCGAAAGCGAGCCGAGAGGCGTAAGTTTTGAGGGTGGGCCTTTTGTAGCAAGCGGTTCACGCGATCGCTGGCAGGCTTTGGCCTTGCTTAGCCCCAAAGGGGCGACGGTCAATAGCCAGGGGTGGTAACCCCTGGTAAGTAGTCGCGAGTACCCGGAGCAAGCCCTGTAGGGGCGACAGTGTAGTGGTCCATGGTCCCTTTACTTTCGCCCCGTTGGGGCTGGGAAATAGGATTGGATCATGTTCCAGGGGTTAGCACCCCTGGCTATTGACCTGCGCCCCGTTGGGGCGAAAGCAATACGAGTTTTAGATGCCTGGATAACCAGAGTGCAACATGGCCTCCGCGCCGAACGATAAACCGACCGGGCCCAACAAGCCGACGCCGCCCGCGGGCAAGGTTCCGCCGAAGGCCGCGCCGCCGCCGGCCAAGGGCGCTACGCCGCCCGCGAAGGGCGCCACGCCCCCGGCCAAGGGCGACGGCAAGAAGCCGGCTTCGGGGGCGAAGAAGCCGGCTCACCAGAACGCTTCCCCGGTCAAAGCCAACATGGCCAACAAGGGGACCGGACGCCGCTTCGGCCAGGTGCTGGTCGATCTCGGGTTCATCGACGAAGAGCAGCTCTGGGACATCCTCGAAGAGGCCAAGTCGACCGGCAATCTCACCGGGCAGGTGGCCCAGTCCCGCGGCCTGATCACCGAGGAGCAGCTCGACCAGGCCCTGGCCGAGCAGTTCGGCCTCAAATCCGCCGCCCTCGAAGATGCCAAGCCCCAGCCGGAAGCCATCACGCTGGTTCCCGAGACGATGGCCACCGTCTACAAGGTGCTGCCCCTTTCCTACCGCGACAAGATCCTGACGGTCGCGATCTCCGATCCGAATTGCTTGCCGGCCCTCGACGACTTGAAGAACTTCCTGGGCGTCAAGGAAGTCCATGCGCAACTGGCCAGCGCCAAGGCGATCAAGGAGGCCACGACGCGCTTCTATGCGGGCGGCAAAGAAGAAACCATCATGGACATCATCGCCCAGCTCGAGAGTGACCCCGAGCTGGGCGGTCGCCGCAACGAATCGAGCATCGACCTGGAAAGCCTGATGGAAATTCAGGACGCGGCCCCGGTCCGCAAGCTCATCAACATGGTGTTCTTGCTGGCCATCCGCGATCACGCCAGCGACGTCCACTTCGAGCCGTTCGAGGAAGAATACAAGATGCGCTATCGCTGCGATGGCGTGCTCTACGAGATGGTGCCGCCCCCCCGCCACCTCGCCATGGCCATCTCCAGCCGCATCAAAGTCATGTCCAACCTCGATATCGCCGAGCGCCGCCTGCCCCAGGACGGCCGGATCGAATTGAACGTGGGCGGCAACCAGGTCGACATGCGCGTCAGCGTGCTGCCGACCATGTTCGGCGAAAGCGTCGTCATCCGCGTGCTCGACCGCACCGTCGTGTCGCTCGACCTGAACAAGTGCGGCCTGGATCCCCAAATGCTGGCGGGCTTCCGCCAGATGATCCACAAGCCCAACGGCATCGTGCTCGTGACCGGACCGACCGGGGCCGGCAAAACCACCACGCTCTACTCGGCTCTCAATGAATTGAACGAAGTCACCGAGAAGATCATCACCACGGAAGATCCCGTCGAGTACGACGTGGACGGCATCGTCCAGTGCCAGATCAACCACGAGATCGGCCTCGACTTCGCCTCGGCCTTGCGCAGCATCCTGCGTCAGGATCCGGACATCATCCTGGTCGGCGAAGTCCGCGATCTGGAAACCGCCCAGATCGCCGTGCAGGCTTCCCTCACCGGGCACATGGTGTTCAGCACGCTGCACACGAACGATGCGCCGTCGAGCATCACGCGCTTGCGCGACATGGGCCTCGAGCCCTACCTGATCACCGCCACCGTCGAGGGCATCCTGGCCCAACGGCTCGTGCGCAAGATCTGCGAGGATTGCCGCACCGAGTTCGAGCCCTCGCCCGAAATGCTCATGGAGCTGGGCCTGAGGTCGCAGGACGTCGTCGGCAAGAAATTCTTCTATGGCCGCGGCTGCGATCGCTGCAACAACACCGGCCACCGCGGCCGCATGGGCCTCTTCGAGCTGGTCGTCATCAACGACGAGCTCCGCGACCTGATCTCCGGCGGCGCCTCGACCGACCAGCTCCGCGTCGCCTGCCGCAAACAAGGCATGACCACCCTTCGCGAATCCGGCCTCCGCGCCCTCTACGAAGGCAAAACCACCATCGAGGAAGTGGTAAGGGAGACGGTGCTGGAGGAAGACACGTAGGGGGGGAGAAGTAGTCAGTAGACAGTAGTCAGTAGACAGTAGAAAGACCAAGGGGGCTGCTTTCAGGTGACGATGATGCCTTCCCGGTGTTTCCAGGAAGTAGAGGTCTGGAGGAAAGCTCATGCATGGGTTCTGGCGATTTATCGCTACACCGAACAGTTTCCTAAACATGAGTTGTTTGCTCTGGTTCAACAATTGAGACGAGCGGCGGTGTCGGTGCCTGCTAATTTCGCTGAGGGGTTTAAGAAGCGCGGACGTGCAGATAAGGTTCGGTTTTACAACATAGCGCAAGGTTCCCTTGAGGAATGTCGCTATTATCTGATTCTGGCCAAGGACCTTGATTATGGTGATTCATCCTTATTGCACGAAGAACTGGAAAACGTCAGCCGCATGCTCGAGGCATACATTCAGGCTGTACCGAGTGCCTAACCTACGTATTTCTACTGACTACTGACTACTGGCTACTGACTACTTTTTATCGTCTCCCTTTAGGATTCCGCCATGGCCACCTTCAAGTTCGAAGCGCTCGACACGACGGGCACGGAAGTCAAGGATCAGATCCAGGCTCTGAGCGAGGAAGAAGCGCAACAGAAGATTCGCCAGATGGGTTACTTCGTGACCAAGATCACGGAGGTCGGCGACAAGAAGAAGAAGGGCAAGAAGGGCGAAGCCAAGAAGACCAAGAAGAAGGGCCAGACCTTCGCCCTGGGCCGCGTCTCGACCAAGCAGCTCTGCACCTTCACCCGGCAATTCTCGACGCTGCAGGACGCCGGCCTGCCCGTGCTGCGCAGCTTGAAGATTCTCGAACATCAGATGAAGCCCGGCGCCTTGCGCAACGCCTTGATCGACGTGGTGGACGACGTCGAATCGGGCTCGACCCTGAGCGAGGCGTTCAGCAGGCATCCCAAATGTTTCGATCGCCTCTATGTGAACATGGTGAAGGCCGGCGAGGCGGGCGGCGCCCTCGAAACGATCATGCAGCGCCTGGCCGACTTCAAAGAGCGCGCACAAACGTTGAAGCGGCGCATCATCCGGGCCATGGTTTACCCGATCGCGGTCATTAGCATTGCCGTCGGCATCTTGACGTTCATCATGGTGTACATCATTCCGAAGTTCGAAAAGATCTTTGCCGACTTCAACATGACGTTGCCGGACTTGACGCTCAAGCTCATGGAGACGTCGCACTGGTTCGCCAATTACTGGTACACGCTGCCGTTGTTCCCGATGGGCTGGTGGCTGTTCATCAAGCTGGTCCGGCTCAATAAATGGGGCAATTTCGCGGTCGACTGGTGTTATTTGCGCATACCCGTGGTGGGAAATATCATCGAGAAAACGGTGGTGGCAAGGACAATGCGCACATTGGGTACGCTGGTGAGTTCCGGCGTGCCGATTTTGGAGGCGCTGGCGATTACGCGCGAGACGGCCGGCAATGCCGTGTTCGAGCGCATGTATTCGCGCGTGTACGATTCGATCCGGGAAGGCGAGACGATTGCCCAGCCGTTGAAGGAGAGCCGGCTCGTGGACGACATGGTGACGAACATGGTCGACGTCGGCGAGGAGACGGGCGAGTTGGACCGCATGCTCAGCAAGATCGCGGACGTTTACGACGAGGAAGTGAACGTGCTGGTGGAAAGCTTGTTGAGCTTGCTGGAGCCGATCATGATCGTGGTCCTGGGCTTGATCGTCGGCACCATCGTCATCGCGCTGTTCTTACCCATGATCAAGCTGCTGGAGTCGTTGAGTAAGTAGGGGAAGAGGAGACAGAGGTCGGAAGTCAGAGGTCAGCAGTCGGAAGTCGGAAGTCAGCAGAAATGAAAACACCCGGGCGGGGGATTGATCCCCCGAGTCTAGGTAGAAAAGAGACTGACAATGAGAATAATTCAAAGAAAAGACAGGCAGCGGGAATCTCTACTGACTACTGACTACTGTCTTCTGACTTCTTCTCGGCGTGCTTTCACTCTCGTCGAAATGCTCGTCGTGGTGGTGATCCTGGGGATTCTCGTCTCCCTGATTACCGGCGCTGTCATTCGCGCTTTGGCCGTCGCCAGGCGCACCGGCAACCGCACGGAAATCAGCCAGCTCAACGCGGCGGTGGAGACGTTTAAGACGTTTTACAAGGTTGATTACATACCGAGCAGAATCGTCCTGTGCGAGACGCTCACGAACTACACGACGGGACCCAATGCAGGTACTCAACTTTACCAGGAATCCTACCAATATCTATTGCGGCTTTGGCCCAGGCTTGGACCAAGTTCTGGCACGATTGATTGGAATAACAACGGTACTCTTGATGCCGACATGACACTCGAAGGAGACCAGTGCTTGGTCTTCTTTCTAGGCGGCATTCCAAGCTTTAACGGCACGGCGCCGAGCACGACTGGTCCACCCTCTTGCCTCGGGTTCAGCACGGACCCCACCAACCCAACCAATTTCAGTTCCGGAATACAGATCCAGAAACCCTTTTACGAATTTACCACCAGTCGGCTCGTGAACAAATCCAGCAGCGGTGTGGTCATTCATGCTTCGGCTCCCCTCTTGTTCTCCTACTTGGACACGTACGGCACGGGAAACCCCCAGGGAAGTCCTGGAGTTATTGTTACGGGCCTTCCTTATGCCTATTTCAGCGCCTATCAAACTCGTAACGGCTATAACAGGTACGGTCCTACGGATTGCCCGACATTGCGCGTTTGGCCCTATGCACAATCTTCCGCAGTCTCGGGGACACAAGTTCTCACTCAATACTACAATCCTTCAGGCTTTCAGATTATTTCGGCAGGCGCAGACGGCGCGTTGTCAACGGGCGGTTTTGGACAAGGGAGTTTCTTCCCTTCCGGATCATCGCTGCCCCAAACGACACTCACAAACCTAACACCAAACATTTGGAATCCAGCAAGCGCCGCGAACAGTTCAGCGCTTAACCCATTAAGTGGCACAGCCACGATTCCCCCGCAGGGCGCCGACGATCAGACGAATTTCTATTCCGACACCCTGGGCACCTCGACCGTTAACTGAGCGAGGTCGATCATGACAACTCGAAAAGATCGCAGGCCGGGCTTCACGCTTGTCGAGATTCTGGTGGTGCTGGCCATCATCGGCATCCTGACGGCCATTGCTGTTCCTGCCGTGTTCAAGATCATCGGCATCCAACAGAGAAGCAATACGCAACTGACCGTCAAGACATTGTCCAGTCTGCTCGACCGGCAATGGGGTGCCGTCATCGCCCAAGCGAAGACCGAACAGCCTCCCCAAAGTGTCTTGACAATGGCAGGCAATAACCCTCAACGGGCCCAGTTGATCTGGATCAAGCTCAGACTTAGGCAGGAGTTTCCGCAGAACCTGGCCGAAGCTGCCTTCCCTTGGCAGTTGTTCGGCGTCACCGGCACGTTATCATCCACCGATCTCCCAGCCAAGCCTGCCTATTTAAATGCGATCATGCAAGCATTGCAGATTAATAGTAACTTGGTGAACACCAGCCCAACTAGCACTGGTAATACAGGCACTAGTATTAGTTATATTGCTGGCAATCTCCAATTGAACCCTTACGCCAATGCATCTGTCTGGCCGCTCGAAAGTGCTTTCACGTTACTGATGGCTCTCAAGCAGAATCGTAACGGCATTGTGTTTAATGATGAAAATTTCCCGCCGGCAGGCCTGGCCACGGAGATTTACACCTACACGAGTCCCTCCAGTCCACCGCTCGTGCAAACGCTGGCCTTTCAGGGACCGAAAATGTTGGTGGATGCCTGGGGGGGACCGATTTTCTTCTACCGTTGGCCCACGGGAAACCCTGATTTCGGCCATGTCAACTATGGCACCAGCGCTGGGGCCGGAATGACCCCCAACAGCCCCGTATCGTCGTCGTTACGAAACCCGACACTTGCCGATCCTCTCGATCCAACCGGTCTTCTTTTAGACGCCACGTGGAATTTTAGCGGAAGCTCCAACGCAGCCATGTTTGAACAATACTGTCACCCAATCCATGGCACGGTAAAGAACACGTATATTCAAGCGGCCTGGTACACGGTACCGGTTGTCATGTCGGCGGGACCCGACCATGGTATCGGCTTCGCGCCTGCTACTTCTTCCACGTCACCGCCGGATGTGATGGCGCCATCGGGCACCCCGGCCGACGCCAACGACAACATCATGAGCTACAAGCTGGCCGAGGGCGGCACCGGGGACAAATGACCATGGCTATTCGGGCAACAGCTTCTGAAATCCTCGCTCCGCCGCGGCCCTTCCGTGCTTTCTTTCCCTCTCCCCTTGTGGGAGAGGGACCAAGGGTGAGGGGAATCCTCATTCGGCTACCAGCTGGCTACCGCATTTGTCTTCCGTTCATCCTTCATCCTTCATCCTTCATCCCTCATCAGGGAGAGGGACCAAGGGTGAGGGGTGTTTTCTCTTCCTACTTGCCTCTGCACAATTCCCCACGCCGTGGCCTTACGCTCATCGAACTTCTGGTCACCATGACGATCATACTCATTATATCTACCGTGCTTCTGGCCTTCGCGCCCGGCTTCCGGGATAAAGAGAAGGTTCCGCGCGGGGCAGATAGCTTGCAAGGCTGGCTGGCGACGGCTCGCCAGTGGGCCAAGAGAGATCGGATGCCCACGGGAATAAGGCTTGTCCCCTACAGCGGCACTAATCCGGCCTACTCAGCTACCACAACCTTTATCGAGCTTCAATACATTCAGCAGCCGCCGAATTTCACCAGCATCGTTACGACTCCCGGAACAAGTGGCAGTGCTACCGGCGCCACGTGCCCGATTTCTGTTTCGGGCACTACCGTGACCTCTGTTTCGGGCACTACCGTGACCTTAGCTCCTCCAAATACCGCTAGTTGCACGGATTTTTCGGGCGGGGTGGTTGTAAAAACTAGCTGGCCGGTTTTGGCGAATGACTTTCTCGTCGTGCAAGGGACCATTCACCAGATTAGCAGCGTGAATTCTGCCTCTACTCTGACTCTTCTGAGTGCCGCAACATGTGTTACGTCAACGACCGATTACTACATAGTGCGAGCGCCGCGGCCCTTCCCCGGTGAGGCATCGTTAAAGATGCCGCAAGATGTGGTGATCGACTTTCGGAATATACCAGGCACGCCAAGCCCGGGAACGCCGCGGTCCACTCTCGTTCAGACAAATACCCATTACGACCTCGTCTATAGCCCTTCCGGTGAATTGCTCACTCCCGCCGGATCGAACTTGGTGATGTTTTGGATTTGCGACAACAGCAAACTAGGCGCCACGGGGACGGTTCCACCGCCTATTAATGACGACGAACTGATCGCGGTCAATGGCCGAACCGGCCAGGTGGCATCCCATCCCGTCAATCTGAGCGGGAGCGCTGCCTCCACTAACACATATTATTCCTTCTGCCTGGATGGCCGCTCTTCCGGAATGTGAGGCGCCCATGAGAATTCCACATGCCGGGACGAGGCGCAGGGGCGTCACTCTCGTTGAATGCCTGGTCGCCATCTTTGTGGCGTCGATCGGCTTGCTGGCTCTGCTCGCGCTCTTTCCTGTTGGCGCCCTGGCCATGCGGCAAGCGCTCAAAGATAGCCGTTGCGCTCAACTAAGCGCCAACGCCACAGCGCTCTATTTGGGCAGGGTAGGCCAAGATCCTGGTGTGCTGACTTCTCTCCAGACTGCCACTAGCACATACAATACCGCCAACTATCCGATCTACGTCGACCCCATCGGCATGCAAACGGCGTCTAGTACGTTGGCGGGTAGCAGTACCTATCCCATCCCCCGGACAGGCGTTTACTTCATTCCAGTTACGAGCACCAATTATGCATCCCTCTGCGTGCGCTGGTTTACGCTCCTGGACGACATCACGTTTCCTCAGGACGACTCGACCGGCTTCAGTACCACCAGTTATGCGGGCCTTCCCTGCACTCCGGGCTCGGTTTATACGCGCGATCCTCGTTATTCCTTTGCCTACATGGTTCGCCTGCCCAATCCCAGCTTGCTGATTGCCGGCAACGTGACGGTTGTCGTCTATTCCGGGCGACCCATTCCTCCGCCAGCCTCGTTGCCGGGCGAGTACGCCTATGCCTTGTCCAACTCCACAACTTACACAGGAACGGGCGGAACCTACGCGGCGACGCAGAATACGATCACAATTAGTTCTACATCTCAACCAAACGTCAAACCAGGCGGTTGGGTTTTGGACGCGACCATGTCCGATACCAGCAATGGGCCACACGGCTACTTTTATCGCGTCACTGATGTAGTCAATAACGGGGACGGCACGTACACGCTGCAACTTCAAACCAATCTCCGCGTAGCCATTACCCCGTCCGGAAACGCCGGCCAGATCATGGTGCTGGACAACGTCGTCGAGGTCTTCGAAAAAGGGCTCCTGTACACGCCCTGACCGTGAAGAAATGTGTTGTTGACCACAAAAGGCTTAACCGCAAAGGACACAAAGAGCGCAAAGAAAAGTGTTTGCCTTAGTTTCTCTCCTTCGCGTTCTTAGCGTGCTTTGCGGTTAACTAACTATTCTTCTTATGCCCTTTGTGGTTCACTTATAAGGAAGCCGGCCATGCGTAAACGAGGCGCGTTCACCCTGGTGGAAATGCTCGTTTCCGTCGCGCTCACGTTGTTTATCATGGTGCTTCTCTCGCAAGCGTTTGCCGCCGGCCTGCAAGCCTTTCGTCAGATGAAGGCTCTGGGCGACATGGAAGAGCGGCTACGCTCGACGAGTACGATCCTGCGCCGCGACTTGACGGCCTTCCACTTCGAGAATGTCCGCAAGCTGAGCGATCCCAATTTCTGGAGCACAACCTACGGCGGCGGCCCGCCCGCACAGGGTTTTTTCCGAATCTGGCAAGGCGTCGCTTCGACGCAGGAGGGCACGGACGGCGACGGCATTCAATCGTTCCGGGCCACAAGCCATATGCTCAATTTCACTTGCAAACTCCTGGGCTTGGGACCGGACGATTTTGCATCTGCGTATCTTCCACCCAGTTTGGCTGCGGCAAACCCGCCCATTACAACTCCAAATCTTTATGGTTCCAATACCTGCGACACCCGGTTTATTGCTCAATCACAGGCACAAAGCTTATACCGCAGCCGCTGGTTCGAGGTCGCCTATTTCCTGCGGCCATCAGGACTGACTGCGGGCAGCAGCGTTCCCTTATTCACGTTGTATCGCAGACAGCTTACAGTGGTTAATCCCGCGCCGCCCATTGCACCCACCACTTCGACATCCTCGTTCAGCTGGCCGGACTACTATCAGCTTTCCTGCAATCTTCCCAACCTAAACGCGGGAACCTCGGTAACTTTCAATAAGCCGTCCATGCTCACCATGCCGGCCCGCCGGTTTGCGATGGCGACGGCGACAACAAGCCCGACAAATTATCTTGCCGGCATTCCGTCGGATAGCGTTAACAGCGTAATCACGTATCCCTGCCTTGGCGAGACAGCAACTCTGCCTGCGAACCAAGTGCCCATTTTTTGGCAGGATAATACATCTTATAATGGATCTGATGTCCTGCTCTCAGATGTCATTTCCTTTGAGATTTCTGTACTGACTGCCGACAATCCCGCACACTTTAGCGACCTTTTCCATCAAACCAACTTCACCGGCTCGAACTCCGCTTTCACGACCAGCGGGCCTATGGTCTTCGATACCTGGAGCAGCCAAAACGACGGCACGTACAATTACAGCGGCTGGGCTTCCTCCGGAACGTATACCAGCGCTCCCATGCAACTGCACATTCAAGCCGTAAAGATCATCATCCGCGTCTGGGACAATAAGACCAGACAAGCCAGACAGGTCACGGTCCTGCAGGATATGTAGGGAAGAGGAGTAGTCAGTAGAAAGTAGTCAGTAGCCAGTAGAAATTACGCGGCCCTCTTTTTCCCTCTCCCCTGGTGGGAGTGGGACCAAGGGTGAGGGGGATGTGAGGAAAGAGTAGACAGAATGCAGTAGACAGCAAACAGTAGAAGCCGAGCCCGTTGCATTTTCCCTCTTCCCTCCTGGGAGAGGGATCGAGGGTGAGGGGCAATTTCAAGTTATCAAATCGGAACGGAACGGCAGAGAATTCGAGGAGAAGCCATCATGTTTGCCAACTATTCGGTTTCACGAGCCGCGCTGCCCCGCCGGGGCGTCATCCTCCTGGTCGTTCTGGCCTTGCTCACCGCCTTCGCTGTCGTGGGCCTGGCATTCGTTCTCTATGCCGATTCGGAAGCCAAGTCATCGCAAATCGCCCGCGAAGCGGAACAAACCGGCACCTGGCAGGCGACGCAAGGATTTTCGAATAGCTCTACGGTATATGACGTGGACCCGCGCCTGCTCTTGTCGGCCTTTCTCGGACAATTCATTTTCGATGTCGATGACGACACGGGCATTAACTCAGCGCTTCGCGGCCACAGCTTGGCCCGATCCATGTTCGGCTACAACTACAAGACCGTATCAAATGTCAAATTAGCTCAGAACAACACGACACCTTTCAATGGCACAGGGCGTTTGCACAATAGCGTTACTCTCCCCTCAATTGGCGCCACGGATGAGTTTGGACTGATCAATTACTTTTACTTCCCCAATGACTTATTTATCCGCCATCCAGAGCGACCAGGGTTCACTTCCGTGCCTTCGGGAACCCCTTATTCATCGGCACTCACGAAACAACCGTTTGCTGGCGGATTCAACGCCCCTTACACCTACCCCGATGTGAACAACATGTTTTTGGCCGCAGTAGATCCCAGCGGCAACGTGATATCACCTTCGTATTACCGCGCATCCTTGTTTGGGGCAATTGGTCCTACCTCTCAACCTGCTCCTGCTGGGACCTCGCCAAATGCCAATTGGACCAGCCCTGTGGGGAGATACCAGATTCTGCGTCCCCGTCCAGCAGATCAGGTAACACAATTGCAAACAACGCCACTTTTTCCGTATCCCGGCAACACGATGGGTGATGTAGCCAACCTTTCGAGCACGGGTTCACAATCAACCTACGACAGCATTTGGATCGACATTGGCTTCCCAATCCTTACGACCCCGGATGGCACACTCTACAAGCCGCTGTTCGCCCCCCTTATCATCGACCTGGACAGCAGGGTCAATCTGAACGTGCATGGCAATGTTCTGGGACAGACGACCGATGCAAGCAGTATCCCCCAAGTGTCTCATGTCTCCAACACCGGTTGGGGCCCGTGGTCCGTCAATATTGGACAAGTGCTTCAAGACCCGACGAAATCTGCAACTCCCCAACCTACCCTCAATTATGAATGGAACAAACTATTCACCGGTCAAAGCCAGGGCTACTCTGGCCGTTACGGAACGGACGGGATTCCTGGCACCAGCAGCAATTCGCTTACCATCTACCCAAACCTGGCAAGTCATTTTTATTCGCAGTTCGACTTCGATGAAGGTGCACTTAATACCAGTACGGGATACCGCACAATTCCCACTTCCCAGTTGAACCCAATGCCTACAGGAAGCCTCTTCCCCGCCTTTCCACAAGCTGCTCCAGCAACGCCCACAGCGTTTAGAACAAGCGTCACCACGACAAACACGGCTCCAGGGGCCCTCACGAATCATCCCCTTTGGTATAACCTGTTTTCCAATTCCAGCACTACCACTGGCTATGACCAACCCTTCGCAGATGGAAACATGGCAACGATATGGGGCGCGTACACTCCCACGATCACCCCACAACCGAGCTTTCAAGTGTTATCCAATCTCTGTTCCGACTTCTTTCCCATGACTGCGGGCACTAGTTCGGTTTCCGCTACAACTCTTCCGAGAATCGCCAGCCTGGTAACTCTCCGCAGCTATGACATAGATGTCCCTGGCATCTCGCCATGGCTCACATCTCGAAGTGGCATCTATACACTAGGGCCAACAACCCAGTCCTTGACTTCTGCATCCTTTCCGACGGTTGCGGCGAGTCCTTTCCCCTCAGTTCCGGCTGTGACCAATCCTACCGCCACTTGCGATTTCACCACAGGCGATGGCAGAATGAACTTCACGCTGGCCTCGGCGCTCAATCTTTTGTCACAACGACTTGATTTGAACCGTCCGCTCCCCGATTATCCCACCCCGACAAACGGCGTCATCACCGACACCGTTGGCTTCAACGTTGCCCAACAGGCGCGCCAGGATTTTGCCAAGGATATATTTGATCGATTGCGCCTCGTCACCGGCGCTAGCGACCCGGCAACTTACAATACCATGCCTCAAAATGAAAAAGATGCTCTGCGTTGGCTGGCCCAGCTTGCAGTCAACATCGTCGATTTTATCGACGACGACGACATTATGACCCCCTTCAATTGGGCTTCCCAGGGCGCAGGAACCGATTATGTCTTCGGAACTGAGATGCCCCGAGTGCTCATCAACGAGGCGTTCGCTCAATACACGCCTCCGCCAAACACCAACCCCACGGGACCAACGAACATCGACGTCTGGTTTGAGCTGATGAATCCTTTGAGCACCGACCCGACACTAACCTTGTCCGAACAAGGCTCTGCACGCCTTCAAAACACGAACGGAAACTGTTACCAGGTTTCCGTTTGCCAACTGGGTTCACTGGCCAAGATTGTAGGCAACAACCAGAATGTGCTGGGCATACCTAGCAGTACGAACAATTCAAGCAGCCTAGATTTGATCTATAACACGACGCCAACTGGCTCGACAAACTGCACGGTAAACAGTTTCTCCGCGGTAACTACGGGCCTTTTATCACCTTCCACTGGTGGCACAAATCCCCAGGGTTTCCTGCTCGTAGGACCTACTTCCCCAACCTCGAAGCCCACCAGTATGCCGACCCCGACCGTCACGAGTTCTGGGCTTAGTTATCAAGTTACAACGGTGTCCAACGTTCAGCCAAACGCCCCGACCCTCATACTCCAAAGGCTGGCGTGCCCCTATATCGCATTTAACGCCACTACCAATCCATTTGTAACTGTCGACGTATTTGAAAACGTTTCTGCTTATGCCGCCGGCATTTCGGCTGGCACCCTTCCAACTACGAACAAGGGGCCACTCACAACTCCAAACTCTGCTCAATCCGACGGGAGGGCTAATCCATTCGTTGGGTCCATCTACCCTACCCCTCCTAGCCGTGCAATCCAGTCAGGAGGCACCGGCGCCGTTTCCAATTCCTTTGTCAACGCAGGAGCCGGTGGGCCAAACACCCCCAATGGAGTGGCGAGCTCCCAGAATCCCGTGCCCTGGCTCGTTCAACTCGACCGCAACCTGTCGAGTCCAGTCGAGCTCATGAACGTTTCCTGCTACCGTCCCTTTATGCTTACTCAACAATTTGGCAACAACAATATTCCAACGCTGAGCACAATGGGGCAATGCGCCCAAAGAACGCCTTGGTTCGACGATGATCTTGCCGCAGCAAGCACGAATTCGACACAATCCCATCGTCTCTATCGCTTCTTTGAATTGGTGGAGACACGTAACTGGATGTCTGGAATGAGCGCCGCGACATTCACCGTATCAATAAATTCCGTAGCTGCTGGAAACGGCCAAACTGTGACCCCTTCGTCGATGTCCGCAATCGCGGGAAACGGAGCCCTGATCACAATCAACGCTGGGGATATTCTCGTTTTCGAACCGGGAACCACAAATATGGAGAACGTCCGCGTGATTTCTCCATTGCCACCCGGAGGCAAAAGCTTCACCGCAAACTTCCTGCGCAGCCATGCTGTTGGCGCCACCATTCTGCACACCGCCACCGGCGGCAGGACCCTGGGCAAAATGAATCTGAACACAGCCTACCCTACCCTACCCCAAAATACTTATCCCTATGATGGCGAACTTCTACGTGCGCTTGCTGACCCCCAGACCTCCAATTACTTCACCACTAACGATGTCAATACGGCCTGGACCAATATGCAGACCGTGGTCCGCCAGAATGGAGCGGCGACTTCCTTCACCCAATCGATTAGTGGTTCTACCTACACATATTTCAGTGATCGACCTTTCTTGGGAATGGGCATGGGCCAATACCCGTCAACCGATACTCAATTCTATGTTGCTAGCGGCCAAGCATCCCAGGGAATCCAAAGCACGTTTTTCCGTACGGGAAGCGCGGGGGGCACGCCCTACCAACCGCTGTTTGTTCCGACGTCTTTTTACCCAGCTACGTCAAGCACTCTTCCTCAGCATCCTGTCGTCCAATACGAGATGCTCAACAAAATCTTCAATAACACGACGAGCCGAAGCAATGTTTACGGCGTCTGGCTTACCGTTGGGTATTTCCAGGTCTTAACCAACCCTACTACCAAGGCAATCCAATACAGCACCGTTACCAATCTTCCGGCTCTTGGCGCCGAACTGGGCAAATCCGAGGGCAACCTCGTGCGGCACCAAATGTTCGCCATCGTCGATCGTTCCGCCCTGGCGATTCCCCGGCTTGCAGGCACTCTTACGGCGACCGTCACCGCCAATTCCGTTGCCCAAGCGATCCCCATAAGCAGTTCCGTGGGAATCACGATTGGCACGCAGCTACTCATCAATCCTGGCGGCTCCGACTACGAAACCGTGACCGTGACCGGCGTCGCCAACGGCGCCTATCAGGCAATCTTTACCCAGAATCATACTTTTGTTGCGGCCTCCCCGGAGTCGGTTTACATCGCGCCCGGTTTCTGGGGACCCCAGCCCGAATTCGACGTCTCGCAGCCGGTGCATCAACCGATCGTGCCGTACTACGGGATCATTCGGTGAAAGGATGAAGGATGAAGGATGAGGGATGAACGGAAGACGCATGCGGTAGCCAGTTGGTAGCCGAATGAGGATCCCCCTCACCCTTGGTCCCTCTCCCACCACGGGGAGAGGGAAAAAGGCGCGGGCCCTCTCCCACCACGGGGAGAGGGAAAACCCAGGGCCTGCATTTCTACTGTTTGCTGTCTACTGTATGCTGTCCACTCTTCGCCAGATCCCCCTCACCCTTGGTCCCTCTCCCACCACGGGGAGAGGGAAAAAAGGCGCGGGCCCGCTTCCACCACGAGGCGGGGCTTTGCCCCGAAAATTCGAAATTCGAAATCCGAAGCTCGAATCTAACATCAGAACTTGCGAATTGTCATGGCTTTGCTTGATTTCGAATTTCGTGCTTCGAATTTCGGGCTTTGGCAAAGCCCACGCCCCCCCCCCTTGGCAAGGTTGGCGAAGTGGCAAAAGTAAGAGATGGTCGGTGCAAACATTTGGTAAGTAAGACTTTGCGGCCAATTCAACTTTTGCCACATGGCGAAAAAGTGGCAAGGAGTTGAACGTAAGTGGCAGAAGTTGAAGCCACCGCCGTCGGTCCCTGTCCGACCACGAGGGGTCGTGCGAGGTCCATTAGCACTCCACCGTTAATTGTCTTAAGCCCCAGCGGGGCGGCGGGTTGTAGCCACGGGTAAAACCCGTGGTAATAACTCTCTCCTCTTGCGCCCGCCCCGGCAGGGGCGGAGGAATCAAACGTATTCGCGCGGCCACCGAACCTCCTCCGCCCCTGCCGGGGGCGGGATAAGAAGATTGTCTTCCACGGGTTCCGCGACGCCTAAATCGGCGTCGCTTCACCCGTGGCTACAACCCGCCGCCCCTCCGGGGCTGATACCAAGCCCGTGCACGCGCGCAATCCGCACCTCGGAAGCCCTGCCCCGAAGGGGTTCGATCACCGCGGGCCAACACCGGTAGTCCAACCCTTACAGGGTAGGAAATTCGATCGTGATTCCCGAACCCAGGGTGCGCTTCGCGACCCTGGGCTTTGGGATCTAACCCCGTTGGGGTAAAAATTGGCCACGTCTCTCCTCCGATGAATTTCTACTAGCTGCGTCTTCAACGAGATCCCCCTCACCCTTGCTCCCTCTCCCACCACGGGGAGAGGGAAAAAAGGCGCGGGCCACGGCTCGCGGGTTTCTACTGGCGGCTTCTTCAAAAAGATCCCCCTCACCCTTGGTCCCTCTCCCACCAGGGGAGAGGGAAAAAAGGCGCGGGCCACGGCTCGCGGGTTTCTGCTGACTTCTGTCTTCTGTCTTCTGTCTTCTGACTCCTGACTCCTGACCTCTGGCCTCCGACTCCTGACTTCTGACTTCTGACCTCTGACTTCCGACTTCTGACTTCTGACTTCTGAGCTCTGACTTCCGACTTCCGACTTCTGACCTCTGTCTCCCTGTCTCCTTGTCTCCCCGTCTCCTTGTCTCCCCGTCTCCTTGTCTCCCCGTCTCCTTGTCTCCTTGTCTCCCTGTCTCCTTGTCTCCTCTCCCCTCCTCCGCTTTCCACTGGCCACCGCCTCCCGTCTACTGTCTACTATTCCTCCATGTCCGACTACGATAAGCACGAACATCACGACTTCATGACGGCT
>Ga0206837_1043_pt1 | contig 20224 bp, 19 predicted proteins | sample Alteio_BWOrgCont_29_FD_152863 | JGI IMG/M metagenome (GOLD analysis project Ga0206837, IMG submission 152863) | Enriched cells from forest soil in Barre Woods Harvard Forest LTER site, Petersham, Massachusetts, United States -... | ecosystem: Environmental > Terrestrial > Soil > Temperate forest >...
GGCCTCGACATTTATGCAGCATCCACGGAACCCAATTGGTTTGCCAATTATCGAAACCAGATGACGTTGTATTCTGATGTAGCAAACACTGCTTCTATTCTAATCTTGCTGAAGATGAGCGAACCTTACGGGGGAACGAGCGCTGCCCCAGAATCACCGTGGGTGCCACGGGGAATTGTCGCCGATGAGGCACCGGCAGGCCGGCTTCCAAATAGTAATGCCGCCGAATTCGCTCGTTATAAGGCTTTTTCGAGTCAGGAAGAGATTGCGAGCGCCCCTCGGGTAGGTAGTGCGTTGAAGACGGATATAATGCATCGGGCACCAACTTTTCTAGTAAATGGCATAGCAGAAGAAGGCACCGTTTTTGGAATTCGCGGAGCTGATGGTATTCAGCGCACTCTCACACAGATGCCCGCCGTCGTTAATGGCGAAGCTGGGGTTGCCGAATAGATTATAGATTTCAACGGCAATTTGACCCACCAGCGGTTTATTCCACAAGCACCAGTTACAGGATTTCCTAATTTCTAATTCTCCTGCGTTGGGTTTTTCCATGACTACAGCAATGCACATTCCGGTAGACTTCATTATCGCAAACTCTTGTTTGGAGTGGGCTGACGTTCGCTACGGATTTGAGAAAGGATTCGTCAATCAGGAGGATGTGGTAAAGATTGCCATGCATGAGGTGGCGCAAACGAGCGAAAACAGGGCGGAAGAGATCGAATTGGCAGGCTTATATGGACATGAAATGTATCGAGTTTCCGAATTACTTGAGGTTCTCTCTTCACATCAGGTTCAAAAGCATGATTCAAAGGGCAAATGGCTTTATTTGTTTCTTGCCTGGCTTTATGCGCAAAAAGAAACAATTGATGATCCCTTTGGCGCAGTCGAACATGTTTATGCAGAATTTGATTATCCGGTAGAGATCTCCTCCTTCGTAGCATATATGCCACCATCTGACGGCTACAGGCCTCAAGACCATTCGCCCGATGAGAATCGCCGACGTCTATATACCTTATGGCATGAATTCGTAAGCAATAATCCGTTCAACATTAAAACCAATGAAAAAAAGACGAATCAGTAGAGTCTGAAGGTGGCACTGCGGTGTGGGCGGCTGCAGATCCGTGCAACCGGGTTTTTCCATTCAGCGGTCGAGCGTACGTCGTAGCTCGTTTCTATTTCCTGCCTGACACCGTTGCCATCACCGACGTCAACGGCAACGATACGGGCAGCGACAATTACACCTATCAGGACCAGGGCTCGGATTCGTTTTCTCTGCAACAATCGGGCACGTTCGCAGGTTTCGGAAGAAGAGTCGACGAGCGACGCCAACAACAAAACGTGGGCATCCGCGATGGCTCGGTCAGCTGCATCGGCATTGCCATTGAGTTGAGGACTTGGCGGTACTTCGGCTGCGGGGCTAACGGCGAGACCATCTCGATTTCCCGAGACTCTTTCCCAGCACGGTTCTTCCCCCGGACTTGACGCGTCCTACCCATTCTGGGTATGATCCCGCTCGATTCGGAGATCGCGCGACCGGATTTACCTGCCTGGACTTTCGCCCTGTCAGGCGCCCCCGGAAAAGGGATTTTGCGGGTATGATTGTCGACTGCAGCCAGGGACGGGCTCCATTTCTCATGCTGCCCTTCCAACTATGTTGATCGCGAGGCAAGGCGATGCCGTTGTTGTGCAAGCGCCCGCCAAGGTCAATCTTTTCCTGGAAATCCTGGCACGACGATCAGATGGATATCACGATATTGCCACGCTCATGATGGCCGTTAGTCTGTACGACACGCTGGAGTTTACCAAGGAGGACGGCGATTCGATCCGGTTGATCTGCGACGACGATTCGTTGCCCGTGGGCCCTGAAAATCTGATTTGTCGCGCGGCGGAAAAGCTGCGCGGATTTGCGGGAGGTCGACTCGGCGCTCGCATACATCTGTCGAAACGGATTCCCATGGCAGCTGGATTGGCGGGAGGCTCTACCGACGCCGCCGCAACACTGGCCGGGTTAAATCTGCTGTGGGACCTGGGTCGGTCGACAGACGAGCTGGCTCGCCTTGGTGAAGAAGTCGGCAGCGACGTGCCGTTCTTTTTCTCAACGCCGGCGGCCTGGTGTACGGGCCGTGGCGAGAAGGTGGAGAAGGTCGTTCCGGGTCGCCCGATTTGGCTGGTGATTGCGTGTCCTCCGGTCGGCCTGGCAACGGCGGAGGTTTATCGGAATGGGGTGGTTCCCTTGGCTCCGCTTGACGGCGGACCGATCCGGCGGGCCTTTGTTGCAGGAGACATCGATGGCGTGGGCCGGCTCTTGCACAATCGTTTGCAGGAGGCAGCTGATCTCTTGAGGCCGGGGCTGCGAAAAGTAAAGGAAACCCTGGCCAGATCGAAACCGGCGGGAACTCAGATGAGCGGCAGCGGAACCAGCTGTTTTGCTCTTTGCCGTGATCGGCAGGAGGCCTTTCGAGTGGTCGACGGGCTTCCTCGGGACCAGAAAAAGGCAGAGCTTGGTCGCGTCTACATCGTTCGCAGTTGCGTTTGAGGTCGCCACAGGAAAAAGGAGAAACGCTGTGGTTATCACCGAAGTCCGCATTAAACTCATGGAAGACCACAACGAAAACGAGCGCTTGCAAGCCTTCTGCTCGGTCACGTTCGACAACGCTTTTGTCGTGCGCGACCTGAAAATCATCGAGGGCACGAAGGGGTCTTTTGTGGCCATGCCGAGCCGTAAGCTCAGCGATCGCTGTCACCAGTGCGGGTGCAAAAATCATTTGCGGGCCCGCCATTGCAATCAGTGCGGCGGCAAACTCGACGAGGACCGGGCCATCCGGGCCGCGGACGGCCGGGCCAAGCTGCACGCCGACATCGCGCATCCCATCAATTCGGCGGCGCGCGAAGTTGTCCAAAATGCCGTCATCAAGGCCTATCAGGAAGAGCGCGAACGCTCCAAGCTTCCCGGCTATACCTGCACCTACGACGACTTCGACGGGGACGACCCCGAAAACGCCTGCGGTCAGCTGATCAGTGACTTGCACGCCTCCGGCCGGACTCACGGCGCCGACTACCGAACGCACGCCACCCACGGGGCCCGTTCCCATACGCCTCGCCACGCGAGCCCCGAGCCGGTGCGCGGCTATGCTGCTCGTAACGAGGATCGATCGGAAGGCTTCGGAGCCGGCATTCTTTAAGCGAGATTTCGATAAGCGGCGGGCGGTGTTTCGTTGCACCGCCGCCGCTTCGTTTGCTCGCTTACTTCGTCTCTGAGGAGGAGATGAGGGGTATGCGAATCGCCATAATCAGCACTCCACGGTGTGGCAACACCTGGTTGATGCACATGCTGGATACGCTCTACCAGGCTTTTCCGGTTTGGGCCCATAACCCAACCGAAGTGTCCTGGGGCTCGTTGCCGGCCTCCTGCGTCTTGCAGATGCACTGGCACCCGGAGAGGGCATTCGTGGATCGCCTGGAACAGGAAGGCTTCCGGGTCGTCGTGTTGAGTCGACATCCGCTGGATGTGCTTATCTCCATCCTTCACTTCGCGCTGCACGATCCCACGGCGCGCTGGCTGGAGGCGGAGGAAGGGGACGAACGTCCCATCCATGGCGCCATGCCGCGCAGCACCGCCTTTCGAGATTATGCTCTTGGACGCCGCGCCAGGGCCCTGTTGGCGGTTAGCCATGAGTGGTGGAGCTTGCCCACCAGCCTGCGTCTGCGCTATGAAGACCTCGTGGCGGAGCCCGTGGCCGAGCTTAAAAAGCTCGTCGAAAACCTTGGTGGCGTTACGGCTTGTTCGCTGGAGCACGCCATCGCCGCGAACACGATTCCGCAATTGCGCCGCCAGTGGCAAAACCCTCATCATTACTGGCAAGGCAAGGCAGACCTCTGGAAGCGGTTGCTGACGGTAGAGGAAGCCACTCCCATTCACGCGGCTCACTCGGCACTATTCCAATGCTTCTCCTATCAATGCGAGCCGGACTCCGGGCTGGGTGGCGCCGAGGCGGACGCAAACTGGATCAACTTGGTGTGGTCGGAATTGGCCGAGTCTTTGCACAGCCTGCGCGAGACCCGTCGCCGACTGGCCGAGCTGGAAGTGGAGCCCGGAAAGCTACGCGCCGACCTCGAACTGGCGCGCGGCGAACTGGCCCGCTTGCACGAAGCACATGACGTTTTGCGCTGGCAGCACCATGAGGTCCTGGCGGACGTCAGTCCGCGCGTTCTCAGCGTAGCCCGGCAATTTTCTCGTCTCTCGCGACGGCATCCGCAGGCGGCCGCATTCGTGAAGAAATTCATGCGGATAGCGGGCTGATTCCAGCCGAGTTGCTAGTGCTCTGTCACGGGTTGATTGAGGAATTGGTAGTGTGGACTTTAGTCCACACGTGTGGACTAAAGTCCACACTACGAATCTATCGACCCAGCCGTGACAGTGCACTAGTCGGAAGCATCTTTGGAGTTGTTGCTGTACAGGGCTTCCAGCGTTTTGGCGTTATGGGCCACGACAACTTCGCGACGAAGCTTGAGACTTACCGTCAGCTCTTCCTTGGCGATGCTGAACGGCTCGCTCAAGATCACGAATTTCTTTACCTGCTCCCAGGGCGACACTTCGGCCAGCCGCTTATCAATGCGCTGGCGCAGTAAATTTACCACTTCCGGCATGGTTGTCATTTCGTTGGGCGAGATGCTTGCCAGATCGTTCCCCTGTTCGCGCAGCGTTTTGCGAACCAAATCCCACTGCGGCACGATCAGCGCCGATAAGTAATTTTTTCCCTCGCCGAAGATCGCGGCTTGATCGATGCAATCATCGGCCACAAGAAGACCTTCCACAAAGCTGGGAATCAGCTTCTTGCCGTTGGAAAGAACCATCAGCTCTTTTTTTCGCCCGGTGATGGACAGGAATCCGTCGGCGTCGATTTTGCCCAGGTCGCCGGTTAGGAGCCAGCCATCGTGGAGAGCCTCGGCGCTTGCCTGCGGGTTGCGCCAGTAGCCTTTCATGATGTTCGGACCGCGCGCGAGCACCTCCCCATCAGGACCGATCTTGATTTCGACTCCGGGAAGGGGCAAGCCCACGGTGCCGACCCTGTTGGCATCGGGGCGGTTGAACGAGATGACGGGGGACGACTCGGTCAGGCCATAGCCCTGGTAAAGAGGCAAGCCCGCGTTCTGGAAAGGGGTTTCGATCGGCACGGGCAAGGCAGCACCGCCGGAGCTGAGACGCTTGATGCGCCTGCCAAAGATGGCGCGCACCCGCTTTTTTGTCATTTCCGGATCGGGAGTGGCACAGGCCGCCAGGATTTTTTCGTAAAGGCGCGGGACGCTGGCGACGTGGGTCGGTTGAACTTCCTGAATGTTCTCGATTACCGTTTCCGCCGATTCCGCCAGGACGAGCTCGATGCCGCCGATCATGGTCTCATAGTAATCGACCGTACGGGCATAAATGTGGCTCAAAGGCAGCCAGTTCAGAACCAAGTCTTCCGGGTCCAACGGCTGCACTTTCAGCGAGGCCGTGGCGTTGCTGAGGAGGTTGCCGTGCGTGAGCATGACTCCCTTGGGATTCCCCGTCGTCCCCGAGGTATACATGATGGTGGCCAGGGAATCCAGGTTCAACGATCGAACCCGGCCGGCGATTTCGGCGGCAAGCCGATTGTGCTCATTGCGGCCTTTCTGAAGAAAACCGTCCCACGACATCAGGTTGACATTCGAACCGAGAAGGTTGTCGTTGGGTGATGAGCTGACGCCGTCGAAGGTGACAATTCCTTGAAGAGCCGGCAGCTCGTGCAGAACTTGCTTTAGTTTTTCCAGCTGCGCGGCTGTGGACACGAACGCAAACTTTGCCTCGGTTTCCGCAAGTTGAAATTGGATCTGTTGCGCGGTGAGGGGAGCGTGCAGCGGAACGTTGATGGCGCCCGCGGTCATGATTCCCATGTCGCCGAGAAGCCATTCCAGCCGATTCTCGGACAACAAGCCCACTCGATCGCCGAAGGCAATCCCGCAGGAGGCCAGGGCCGTCGCGCATGCCCAGGCGTCGTCGGCATAGTCTTGCCAGGAAAATGTGTGAAACAGGCCGTACTTCTTGAAACGCAAGGCAGAACGGGTACCGAGACGGTCTGCCTGGGCCATCAGAACGCTTGGAAGGGAGGAAAACGCCATAGGGTGGCCTCGACCAAGCAGGAGGTTGGATGCACGGCCTTCAAGGCCGTCTTGTGAATTATGCCTGGCGCGGCCCCGCGTGCAAGAGAAAGCCTGGCCAGGTCAAATCGAAGAACCAGGATCATTCGGCACAACCATCGCGTTGTCAAGCCCGCGGGCACGATATCGGCGACGCATTGAAGCGATCCGGTTCATTCGGCGTTGTCAAACGGCAGCATAAGCTGGCTACCGGGACGTCGAAAGCGAGCCGTGGATAGCTCCGGGAAGGGCCTTTCAAGCCCAGCTCGTTTTCGTGCCAGTTGGAAGATGTTTCGGATCGCCTCGGCCATGGCGCCTTCACCTCGCATCCGATTGCCGAAACGCGGGTCGTTCAACTTGCCGCCGCGCGTCTCACGAACGCGTCCCAGCACCCGCTCTTTCTTGTCTGGAAAGTGATCGTCGAGCCAGCGCTCGAAGAGTTCTTTGACGGCGTAGGGTAGACGGAGAATCGTGTAGCTCGCATTGCGAGCGCCCGCTGCTGCCGCTGCTTCGAGAATCGCCGGGATTTCGTGATCGGTCAAGCCCGGTATGACGGGCGCCACCATAACGCCAGCAGGTATTCCGGCCGCGGACAATTGCCGCAAAGTTTCCAGGCGGCCCTCCGGCTGCGTCGCTCGGGGTTCGAGTTTGCGTGCCATGGACGCGTCGAGGCTGGTGACGGAAACGTAGACGGCCGCCGCCCCAAATGACGCCAATTCGGCCAAAACGTCGATGTCCCGAACGACCAGGTGATTCTTGGTGACGATGCCTACGGGGTTGCCGAATTCCAGGCAGACCTGCAGGCACCGCCGGGTCAATTCAAGCCGGCGCTCGATCGGCTGATAGGCGTCGGTGACGCCGCACACTCCGAGTCCTTGTGGCAGCCATCGTGGTGAGGAAAGCTCATGACGCAATAATGTCGATGCGTCGACCTTGACCATGATCTTCGTTTCGAAGTCGATCCCCGAAGAGAAACCCAGGTATTCGTGATTGGGGCGCGCGTAGCAATAGACGCAACCGTGCTCGCAACCGCGATAGGGATTGATGTGTGCTCGGAAATGGATATCGGGACTGTCGTTAAAGGCAATCAGCGAGCGCGAATCGTCGCGGTAGAAAACGGTCTTGGGTCGGCCTGGTTCTTCCTCTTCATCGTCGATGTCGGCTTCGTATACCAGCCGCTCAAATCGATTGGGCGGATTTATGGAGGTCCCCCGTCCCGGAACTGGCTCGCGATGCGCCGATGACATACTTTTTCCCGCCTTGAAGACCCAGAACCAAAAAGAAGGCTACATATAGTGTTCTTATGTATATTACTTGTCGGCGCGCTTGTGTGCAAGATCTACACACAAACCTGACGCGCAAGCGAAGGGCCGTCCTTCGCTTGCGCGTCAGGCTTGTGTCAAACTTTGGTCAAGAAGTTGTCGCGTCGGGAAAATACTTGGCGGCGAGCTGATGATCGGGCTTCGATGCCCAGCTTACGCCGAATCCTAGCACCAGCGAGACGAGGAAGCCCCAGACCAGCGTGTCTACACCTCCCAGATAGAGAGGGGCCAAGGAGGTCGGTCTTTTTTCGCCCCAGCCCGGAATCCAGCTAAGGTTGGTCTGCAGCCAGCTGGCGACAGCGGGGGGATCCAGCGTCGAAGCGCTGGAAGCGTGCCGGATCAAGGCTTGCTGGCTGAGCGCACGCTTCCAGCGCTTCGACGCTGGATCCCCCCGCTGTCGCCAGCTGGCTGAGCGTGTCTGTCTAACCTACGGCGTAAAGGATCAGGACGGTTGCCAGGCCGCCGATCATCCCTGCAAGCACTCCGGGGCCGGTAGCGCGCCGCCAATAAAGGAGGAGCAGCATGGGAATCAAAAAGGCACAGGCCATGCCCGTGCTCGTGAACACGATGATGTACTGCAAAAAGTCGGGTGGGTGCAAGGCTCCCACGAGTACGCAGAGGCCCACCAAGGCGGTGGCGAAATAGCTGGTGGCTTTCAGGACGCGCGGCGTAACCTCCGGGTTGATCGTGCGCTGGTAGATGTCTCGGACCAAACTCGAGCTGATCATCAGCAAGAAGGCGGCGACCGAGGACATGATCGCCGCATAGGGGGCAGCAAGCAGCAGGCCGGCCACAAGGGGTGGGGCAACGCGCAAGGCCATCGCCGGCATAATGCTGTCGGGCTCGCCAAGCTTGCCAACTCCTCGGACGTATTCGGTGGGGAAGATGGCCCGCGCGCAAATGAAAATCACCAGAAGCGCGCCGTACGTGAGTACGTAATAAATGCAAACGAGCAACAAGGACCTGCTCAGGCTGCGCGAATCCCTGAAAGACATGAGTCGCACCATGGCGCTCGGCTGGCCCGGCGAGGTTACCGACCACATGAGAAAAAAAGAAAACGCCATGCCCAGGGGCAGGAAGTTATCCGGCCCGGGTCCAAAGACCAGGTGGGGATCTTGGCGGCGAAGGTGCTCGGTGGCGGCAGCCAGGCCCGTCAAGCCGTCCACGGGTGGCACGGCGCGCCAGGCTAAAACGGCCATGAGAATCACACCGCCGATTTTGACCGACCCTTCAAGCACGTCCGTCCAGGCTACCGCCCAAAACCCTCCGTACGTCGTATAGGCGACGACAGTGACGGCAAAAACCAAGAGACCAATGAAGTAGCCCTTATCGATCGTGGAGCCCAGCCAGGGCAGTACCAGATCCTCTTGCGGGAGATTTAGGGCCTGTTTCATGACCAGCCCGGCCGCCTTGAACTGGGCGATCAGATTGACGCTCAAAAAGCAGAGGATCAAAAGCGTCGAGAAGATTCCGAGACCCGGGCTCCGAAACCGGTCGCGAAAGACATCGGAAACCGTTACCGCGCCCGTCAAGCGCGACACTTGATTGAGGCGCTTGCCCATGAGAGCGAGGGCGGTAAGGGGTACGACCATGTAGCTCGCGATCCACAGGGCCATGATCCAGCCCTTGGAATAGATGAGCGAAGGAAACCCCATGAAGGTGCCGCCGCTGATGGCAGTGCCGGCGACCGTGAAGGCCAGGACCCAGGGGCCCAGGCCGCGATTTCCGATGAAGTATTCTTTGACGAAATCGCCCTTTTTCAGGAAGCGATGCGACACGATTCCCAGAGAGGCGACGCCCAGCAAATAACAGCCAAACGCGACCAGAACCAGGTAACTCTGGCCCGGAGTATCAGGGGGCATGCGCGTCTTCCCCCGATTGCTCCTGTCCCAGGTCGTCGTCGGCCATGCCGCGGAGGCTAAAGATGATGGTAGCGACCGTGCAAAGGCCCCAGGGCAGCGCGATGCCAAAAAAGACCCAGTCGGGCACTCCGGCAAAGGTGCTGAGCGCGTCGGGAGTGCGATTACGAGCGATGCCTTGCTTGACTAACCAGCTGTCGGCCGGATGCTGGTAACCCCGGAGCGCGCAATAACCGACCGTCCACACGAGCGCGAGGACGACGATGACGGTAACCGTCAGCGCTTCGCGTTTGCCACTGCGGAAAGTCTTTTGGGCAGCCGTGCGGTCTGGGTTCACGATGCACTCGGGCATGACAGCGGGCATGGGCTCATGCCCAGGATTGTAGAGCAAGAGCAAGCGGAGCCCAAGTGCCTGGCGCCAAGTTCGAGGGGATGGATGCTCGCGGAGACGCGGTGCTATTGCGTGAGGATTGCTTTGGTGAATTGTTCGGGTTTGAATTCAGGATTCATCCGAATATCGCGGAACAGGTATTCGCCATAGAGCTTGCCGTCGTCACCCTTCAGGATAGTGCCGACCTGCAACCAGTTCTCTTTGTCGACGTAAACGGTGACTTCCGAGAAGCCGTCATCCTGGGGCGTCGCGTCAATGCGCTTGAAGCCGTAACAAAGGCGATCGCCCAGCTCCTTCACTTTGACGACGCCCAGGTATTCAACCTTCAGGGTTCCCTTGGCCTTCTCTCGCTCGAAGCCGCGTAGTGTCCTCTTCATCGTGTGGTAGACGCCGAATTCCTTGAGCGAGTAGCGCCCCGATTGCTTGGCGTCGGGTCCTTCGGGATCGCGTTCCACGACAGGGATCAGTTTGCCGGGCAGACCGGCGGGATTGGCCAGCACCTTGTCGTTGTTTTTACCTTCGACGTACAAGGCACAATTGGTCAGCCGCTGTCCCTTTAGCCATTTGAAGACAACGCTATGGGGATCGCGCAGATAATGAACCTCGATTTCTTCACTGGGCTGGAGCCTGCCATTGATGCGCTCCTGCTTGAGGAGCCGCATCTCATAGCCCTTGACGTTACCCCGCTCAAAACGATTCAGGCATTCTTTCAAGAAGGCGATGGGATCGCCAAGCGGCAACGACTCCGTCGACACCTGGGAGGGGTGGGTGATCAAGGGCGGCGTCGTCTGTTCGCGATCAGACGCGACTGCCATGCACAGGGGTAGGCATATTGCTATTGTTTTGTACACCGCTTGAGGTTCCTTTCGCGCTAAGCGTACAGTTTATATCTACAAGGCGGATAGCTCCGGAGCAAGCGGCATTCGAGCCGAACTTCTTTTGTGCAGACAAGGTAACTTGCTTAATCCGAACAAACCGCCATTTGGGCTGTCCTCACCTTGGTAGATGGTCTTCAGGCCCTCTATACTGCAAGGGAGTTGCAACAGATTGAGGTGCCGTTATGTCCGCGCGCGTTGTCCTTGCCATGAGCGGTGGAGTCGACAGCTCCGTCGCCGCCTATCTCTTGCGGAAGCAGGGATATGAGGTGATCGGCCTGTTCATGCGCACGGGTGCTCACGGTACGGAAGAGTCGGCGACGCCCAGCCGCAAGAAAGGCTGTTGCAGCGCGCTCGACGCCGGCGACGCGCGCCGGGTCGCGGACAGGCTCGATATCCCGTTTTATGCGCTCGACTTCGAAAAGGATTTCGATCGCATCATCGAATACTTTGCCGACGAATACCTGGCCGGCCGCACACCCAATCCCTGCGTGGTCTGCAACGATTGGCTCAAGTTCGGCAAGCTATGGTCCTATGGCGAGCAGCTGGATGCCGATTTCATCGCGACGGGCCACTACGCCCGGATCGTCCGAACCGAAGCCGGGCCTGAGCTGCATCGGGCACTCGACCCGGCGAAAGATCAATCCTACGTGCTCCACGGCATTCGCAAGAGCATCTTGCCTCGACTGTTATTTCCGATTGGCGGTTTTACCAAGGCCGAGGTCCGCGAGCTGGCGCGCCAGGCAGACCTGGCCGTGGCCGACAAGCCGGACAGCGTCGAGATATGCTTCGTACCCAACGGCGATCATGCCGATTTGATTCGCAAGCGTCGTCCCGGCCTCAGCACGGCCGGGCAATTCGTGGACCAGGGTGGACGGCCGCTCGGTGAACATGATGGTATCGAGCGCTTCACCGTTGGGCAGCGCAAGGGACTGGGAGTTGCCCTGGGGGACCGGCGTTATGTGCTCGAAATCATACCGGCCAGCAACGAAGTAGTTCTCGGGCCACGCGAGGACTTGCTTGCGGAGGGACTGGTGGCCTCACGCGTCAATTGGCTGGCCGATGTGGCTCCCGGCACGGAGCTGACCTGCTTGGCGAAGATTCGCTATCGCCATGAAGCGGCGGCTTCTACGGTCCATGTCCTGCCCGACTCCAATGCCCGAGTGTACTTTGAAGTACCCCAGAGCGCCGTGACTCCCGGGCAGGCCGTCGTCTTCTATGACGGCAACAGGGTCCTTGGCGGCGGCTGGATCGAGAACGCGTTGCCGGCCGACGATTCAGACGAAGCCCCATAGCCGGCGCAGCAACCATTCCATGCAAAGGCAGCCCGCGAAGATACCGTAGAAAAGCGCTATGCCGGAAGAGGTTAGCGTCGACCACTGAGAGGCCACGGTGCTGGCGGCCGGGCCCTTGCGCCAGTCGGGCCAAAGCCGGGCATGCTTCATGTCCTGCGCGTCCGGTTCTGTTCCGAGCCCGCGCAGGAAGCTCTTCAGATCCTCCGCGGTGTAGGACTTGCCGCCGCCTGCCGTGGCAAGACGTTGTAGAAAGGCGTGGTCGGCGCCCTGCCGAGCCATCTCTGCTTCGTCCTGGTAAATCACGAACCGGGCCAAGCCCGGGGGCAGGTTTTCCAAAGCAGAGCCGTCCATTTCCTTTCCCGAACCGCTTACTTGCAGCTCGTATTCTCCCGGAACATCCGTCTCCAAGAAGTTTCCGCGCAGCTCACCCCGCTCGGCCACAAGGGGCACTTTGACCTCCTTGCCGTCCGGCTGGCGAATGCTAACTTCGACATGCATGTTCTCGGGCGGTATCTCGATGCCGCCCTTGCCGCGCATCATTACCCGGAACCCGAGCCCGGTTCCGGCAGCCAGGCGGCGGGAATCCGGCAGCACCAGGAGGTTGCCGTTGGCTTCCTCTCTCTTTGCCAGCCACAGGATCATCTGTTGCCAGAAGCGCGCGTGAAGGCGCATGTCCTCGACGGAACGACACCAGAGCCAGGTCGTGTCCCCGGCAAAGGCCATGGTCCGGCCTTTGCCGTAGGCGAGTTGACCAACCAGTAGAGGCTCGCCGCTGGCAGACCGGGCCAGCACCTGGGCGCCCGGTTTAGGCGTTCCCAGGCGCGTGACTCCGTCAAGTTTTGGCAAGTTCAGCCACAGACGCTCATTGTCTTGTTCGCGATCCGCCAGCCGCAGGATGAAGTGTCGTAGACCCTCTTGCGTAGGAACCATTTGCACCGGCTGGTCAATCTGGCCTGTCTGATCGAGCCGCACGGGAAGCACTTTCGCGACGTCGGTGTTGTTCCAGTCGCTGTTGCCGAATGTTTCGTAGCCGCCGATCATGAGCAGCCCTGTCCCCTTGTCCGCAACTAGCTTCCGCAATCCTTCCAGTACCTCGGGGTCGCCTCCGGAAAGACGCCGCGCCGAAATGTCGCCCAGGATCACGACATCGTAATGCTGTTTGCCGAATTGCAAGACGTCGCGGTCGCCAGGCGGCGCTGCAAGGTCCGAAAGGCGCACAGTTTCGTACAAACGGATGTTGGGTAGTTGTGCCAGGGCGAGACGGATGAACTTGGGCTCCCAGTAGCGGAATTTCCCCTCGACGTAGAGAACGCTCAAGCCTTCCTTCGTAACGGTCACGAAGGTGCTGATTTCGTTGTTGAGCTGTGATACTTCTCCGGGCAGCGGATCTGCCTTTAGAGTCACCTTGACCTCGCCCGGCTCCGCGGGAGCGTCGCAGGTCAACTGGACTTCGTTCCCACTCGATTTCGTCATTTTGAAGTCGCCGGCGGTCACTTCGGCGCCGTTCAATTCCAGCCGCGCGTGCACGACCGCCCCCTCGAAACCCGGCGCATCGATGATTCCCCGAACCGTCAGTTTGCCCTTGATGGGAACCGGGGAGGGATCGGGCACCATGTTGACCAGGGCGATATCGCTCTGGTGGGAGGAGGTTGTCGTCTTGCCAAAGGCAAAAGTGGAAACCGGGCAGGGCAGCGTCCGGACGCGACCGGCAATCGTGAGAGCGGGTAGCCGGGTGCCGTTGTCGGCGCCATCGCTCAGCACCAACAGGCCGCGCAGATGACGCTCGCCGGCATAGCGATCGTGGAGCGACTGCAGCATTGTGCCGAAATCGGTCCGTTTGCCGTCGGCAGTTTCGCCAGGCTTATAGTCGCCCAGTTGTTCGGCAAACGTGTGCAGGCGCACCGAAATTTGGTGTTCGCGTTGGAGGCGCTCGAACTCGGGCTGGCAATCCAACATGAGCTGATTGAGGTAGTCCCAACGGGACAGACTGTCGTGCTGGTCCTGAATCGTCATGCTGCGCGAACGATCCACCGCAACCAGGAGTACCCCCTGATTTTCGACAGAAGACGGAATTGCCAGCGAGGGGCGCAGGACTGCAAGGAGGGCGACGAGCAACGCCAGAAGTCGCAGACCCACCAGGAGCAGAACGCGAGGGCGCGTAGCTTTGCGGACATCCTTGTAGGTCCAGAAGGTAAGGAATACCAGAAGTACCGCGATGCCGACAAAGGCAGCGGGGCCTACGCCAGGCAGGTTCCATGGCCAGGCCAGGTCAGTCGTCAGGCGAACGCCCCCAAAACGGTTCATACGATTCCAGCCCCTTTTATGCTGCCTCCTTGCCCGCCTCCGTGTCGACCCCCGCGGGTCCTGACTTGCGATAAAAGCGATTGCTCAACAGATTCTCAAAAGCCAACAGAATCAGCACGAAAATCATGAGGCCGGGAAACAACTCCAATGGCTGGCTGCGGTGTTTCTGCAACGCCTCGCTTAGACTGGTTCCCCGAAGAGCCGGCAAAACCGTGTCGGGACCGAGCACGGCTTCGATCTGCTCGACAGGAACCTTGTCCCAGCGGGATTCCTCGGGGGCCAGATTGACGCTGAACCGGGCTACCGGTGCGCCATCGCCGCCCTCGAGGACGTAGTTGCCAGGAACGAAGGGCTGGGTCAAAACGATCTCCGCCTTGTTATCTGCGCGACGCACAACGGCCTGATCCGGCGCCAGGCCGGGACCACGCAAGAGATAACTGGCATTGGCAGAGGCGGCAGGCACGGGGAGCAAAACGGGCTGACCGCACCTGAAATTGAGCAACCGGTCCGCGGCGTCGCCGGCCAGATAGTCCATCGTCTTGTTTGCCAGGACAAGATAGAACCAGGACGGGAGGTAGTTGTTCCAGGGTTTTCCCAGGGCATGATCCAAATGGCTTCGGTCCATCGGCGTCGTAAAGAGCAGCACTCGGCCGCGCACGACAGCGGGGTCAAAGGAACGTTCGAGAAGTGCCGGCCGGCTACTTTTGTCGGCGTAGGAAACGATGACAAAACTGGTGGACGGGATGGGCTGAACCTCCCAGTAGCGCTCGGCCGCCGGCGGAACCACGAAGCCAACGCTTGGCTGATTACGCCATTCACGAAATGCCGCCAAAACCGGATGGCGGTAGGACTCTTCGTTCCATCTGGCTCCATCCGGTCCTTCGGCGCGAACGACCGTCCGCAGCTTGGCGGGCATGAGAAAGGTCTCGGCATAAGCGGCAGGCTGCATCTCGGCGCCGCCGGGCATGATGGCCAGGCCGCCTCCGTCTTTCACGAATTTCTCCAGCAACTGCCAGAGCGCCGCCGAAGGTTGCGCCACGTTCATCAAGCAGACGGCTCGATAGCTGGACCACTCCTTCATGGGCAGCCTCAACACGTCTGCTGGACGGCGCACATCGCACTGGAAAGCATTTGTCGACTCGAGCGCGAGCTTCCAGAATTCCGCATCGCGCAGGTCGTCAACCACCAGGAGAATGCGCCGGCCACCGTGTACCTCGTATGTGAGGTAAATCACGTCGTTGGCTGCAAGGGAGTCGCTGGTGGCCAGACGAATATCGGCCTGGTGCCAGCCTGCCGCCTGGCGATCGCGCTCGAAGGTCACGACCTGGCTCTGGCCCGCTTGTAGGCGCACGGGCTTTCGTTCGGGGGTCGTTTCGTTGTCGATCTTGCAAATCAACTCCGTATCGCAATCCGCGCCTTCGGCATGCACCGTGGCCCGCAACCTCAAGCGCTCTTCCGTCCCTAGGACCTTGTTGGGCAGATCGATTGCCAGCACCGCAACATCCACGGGCCGCTCGGGACCGACGTCGACTAGCGTCGTCAGCACGCCTTTTCCTTGGGATTGCCGAAGCGCTTCCAGCTCCTGCTGGCGGCCCGTGTCCCAGCTCGCGACGGTGCGGTCGGTGAACAGATAGAAAAACCGTGGCAAGTCCTCCTGGAAATCTTCCCCCTGCTCACTGTGATCCGCGAAGAGGCGATAGGCTTCCGCCAATCGGTTCGTCAGGGGTCCATTGGCAGGTTTGATGCGCAGCGACTCGATTTGTTCGCGGGCAATGGAAGGAGTCGGCGCCCACGCGCCGCCTGGTTCGGCGGTGTCCAGGACCGCCACCCGGCTTCCCTCGGACAACTTATCCAGAAGCTCCAAGCCCTTCTCCTGCGCGATCTGCAGGCTGGTCTTGCCGCCGGAGCGATACTCCATGCTCGCGCTGGTGTCGAAAAGCAGAACCATGGCGGCCGGCCTGTCGCTGCCAATACTCAGGCGCTCGCTGAACACTTTGGGACGAGAAAGGGCCAGGCAAAGTGCTGCTAGCAGCATCACCCGCAATGCCAGCAAGAGCCACTGTTTAAGGCGTAGCTGGCGTTTGTTGACCCGGTAATTGGGCACCAGGAAGCGAAAAGCAGGAAAGAGAAGTTGCCTGGGACGCTGGTGGAGCAGGAGGTGCAAAAGAACGGGAACTGCCGCGACGGCCAGACCAGCCAGGAGTAAGGGGAACAGGAACGTCATTATTCAGGCGACCGTGAGATCCAATGCAATTTTTGGACGAGCCGCGAAGCCGCGTCTGCGCACCGCACAGCCTCGCCTACCCAGAATGGTAAAGGCTCCCAGCCGTTTGGCCAATGCGAACGGCAATCGGGTACACGGTAGTGATACCGTTTGAACAGGGGGCATCTGGTAGGTCCGGCTTGCCGAGCCGGACCTGTCGCCGCCCAAGTCCCGCCCGGCAGGCGGGACCTTTGTCCAAGTTCTTCGTCGGCGGGATTGTGATCCTTCATACGGTATCAGCACCCGTCGCACCTGGCTGTTGCCGGCCACCATCCGGACACGGTAGACTGGTCTAAGTAACCTGGTCGGATCTGACATGGGGGCGTCGATGATCACCGTCGGCTCTTATGAGGCCAAAACGCATTTGCCCGCGCTCTTGGAGCGTGTCGCTCATGGAGAAAGCATTCTCATTACCCGGCACGGCCAGGAAGTTGCCATGCTTGTTCCGCCAAAGGGTGGCCGGAAAGACCGGGTCCGCGACGCGGTTCGCAAGATGCGCGAACTGCGAAAGGGCGTAACCCTGGGGCGGGACCTCACGATCCGCCATTTGATAGAAGAGGGGCGGCGCTTCTAAATCAGGGTGCAGTAATCGGCAGCACGTTAGCCCGAAGCGCGAGCGAGGGAAGCCGCATTATATCTGCCTCGCTTGCGCTTCGGGCTAACCCGGGTGCGGCACAAACGTGCGCGGCCATTTAGTCAGCCAAAACCTGGAAGGGAATCGCGATGGCCAAGAAAGGAAGGACCCAGCCGCCCCGCTTCGTTTGTGCTCGATAATTCGGTAACGATGGTGTGGGCCTTTGAAGATGAAATCGATCCCTTTGCCGAGGCGGTGGCCGACTGTCTGCCGGAGTCCCGCGCGGTCGTGCCCATGCTCTGGCGGCTGGAAGTAGGCAACGCCCTTTTGGTGGGCAAAAGACGCAAAAGGATCTCGGAAGCCAAGGTAACTCAATTCCTGGGCCTTCTCGAAGCTTTCCCAATCGAGGTCGATGACCAGACCGTTACGAAAGCCTGGTCAGAGAGCCTGAACCTAGCCCGTTCGCATAACCTGTCGGTCTACGACGCTTGTTACTTGGAACTGGCGCTTCGCAGAGGACTGCCAATCGCTTCCCTTGACGTGCCCCTCAAAGCCGCCGCCGCCAAGATTGGGGTGGAGGTTTTTAAGCCGTAGTTTGCGTACCGGGTAACCAGAAGGGTGGAGAGTGGAGGTGGGGGCGGGATTCGATTCGTGTTTCGCGAATCGATTCTCGCCCCAATTGCTCCACAAGAGTCAGGCCATGCCTGAATCCAAGCCCGATTTCATGAACGCGTCTTCTAAGCTGCCATCATTGAACAAGATCTTCAGCCACGTAGTTAGTCGATCGTGGATCAACGCCAACTGATCCCTGGCCGTATTGGCATCGGCGATCACATCTGCCAAACAATCTCTGGCAATGAGCACAGAATAAGGGTTACCATTACCTCGCTCGCCTTTCAGCAAAATGCTTGCCGCTGTTTTCCCAAGCCCCGTTCGTTTTTTGTTCAGTACGTCCAGAGTAGGCCGTAAGTTCTTTGTGTTCTTCGGTTCGGCTTCGATCCTTAGCATGAGGTCAATCCCCCGTTCGGGATTGATGAACGCGACTCTATGATCCGTGGTGTCATAGAGAAAGCCGACCGTCATAGCTGGGCGCCAGTCCGGGGTTTCAAAACGAATGCCCGCACGGCCGTAGGCACAGTGAACATACGGCTCCGAAAGGAACCGTTTGGGAATGGTCTCCCAGGGGTATTCAATGTAAAGTTTGTTCGCCAGGTTCTCTAGCGAGCGCACAAAATCAGATGCCTGTAAAAAGGCTTTCATCCCTTCAACGGTCAACGGCTGCGCCGGGCTAAGGCCTTGCGTCTTCATAAAAGTTAAAAACTCCATCAGGATTGGCGATTTGCTGGCCAGGTTGTCGAGGGCCTCGTACACGTTCTCCCACCGGAAACAGGCGCTCCTGGGCAAACACCGGCCGGCATCGGTAGTCTGCCGATGGCTTGCCGCAATAAAAACGAGGACAGCATTCTGGCTCTTTGCCAGCTTGTCGTATTTCTTGAGCTGACCTTCATCGCACGCAGAATCCCACTTGTGCTCGCTGTAAATGGCAAAGTGCTCTCTATCGGCCAGTTGGCCCTTGATCAACATGTCGGGATAGATCGCCGTCTTGGCCTCTACATCATGTTCGGTCCCTCGCGTCCATATATCGCATACCGCTTCATCGGCTTTTGTCCCCAGTAGCCTGCTCAGCCAGGCAGAGCAAACACGACCGTCCGTTCGCAGAAGATACGCGAAGGACTCGGTGAGGAAATTCTCTTTTGGCGTATGGCATTCACGCGAATGGAATGTAAAAAGGGATTGGAAGAGGTTTGCTTGCGAGGGAGTCATGGCCATCTTCACTCAGGGTTGTCTTGCTCGCATTCTATTCCCTTCTACGACAGCGGGGAAGAAACAGGGTCGGGAATCAATTGGTGCTTCGCGAATCGGCTCCCGCCCCCTTTGTTCCGATCAAGGGGTTGGCATCGGCATATCGGCACAAATTCCTAAAGTAGGCATCCTCTCAAACGGGAAAGCTCTTGTACCGGCCCTTGTAACGTGTCCACCGCCTCTGCCGTGATAATGCTCGTGGTGTCGGCGGACATTCGTTACGCGGATCTTGACCGAGGGCCGGTCTCCGTGAGAACATTGCACTCTGCGACGGCGCTAACTAACCCGTTGACGCATTATTCCGAGGATTGCTATGGCGCCAGAAGAAATGCGCAGTCGGCCTTCTGCCCGGGATGTAGGTCGGCGACTTGTGGTCTTGAAATACGTGGTTGCTTACGGGCTTACGGTGCCACCTCGCGACATGCTGGCCGAATTATTCAAGAAGTGGGATGAAAAGGAAACAGAAAAATTCCGCAAGGACGCCAAGGTTCGGTGTGAGCACTTTTGGCAACCGCTTCGGAAGGCGGGTCTCTGGGATTATGTCGCAGAGAGCGAATGCGCCTTGGCCGAGACCACCTTCGTGACTATTACTCCGCAGCAGCACCTGATTGCCATCTGGCGCATGGAATCCGCGCAGGTACTGATGTGGGCCTTGGGGCTTCTTTCGGATATGCCGGCTTACGACAAGCAGGCAGATCCTGAACTGCTGAAAGCGATACCTCCTGACATTGCTGCATTCGTTTCATCGGCCCAATTACGCGACGAATCCGAGGTGGAATCCGCGCGTGATCTGGCGGAGCTCTGGCACTGGAGAAGCCGCACAAGGCAAATCATAGAAAGCGGCGAAGAGTTTCCAGCAAGCGCGGAGCTAAGAGCGCAGGGACTGAATTCCTACGACGACGTCGTTCGTCTGAGTTCCGAAAGAGCCTCGGAGGAGGGACGCATACCGGAGTGTATCGATGGAGACTTTCCTGTAAGCGGGAAGCCATATCGTGCCCTGAGCGATGACGAATGGTCGGAGGTCCGATCGATCAGCATGGAACGCCACTTCGCACTAAACTGGCTTTGCGGGTATGCCCCGGGAAATGACTGGGACCACACCCCCACCGAGTCGTGAACCAGTGTTCCCAGGGGAGGAGAATCTCCCTTCCAAGCCGCCGCCAGTTCGACGCTGATAAACCAAAATCTCGCGCAGAGACGCCAAGTTTGCGCACAAAACGCCATATTCAATGAGAGAAGTGGGGACTCGGAAATATGGCGCTTGCATATAAAACGTAGGCCTCAAGCTCATCATTGCATGAACACGGCGGCCCGACTAAGAT
>Ga0206837_1044_pt1 | contig 19895 bp, 18 predicted proteins | sample Alteio_BWOrgCont_29_FD_152863 | JGI IMG/M metagenome (GOLD analysis project Ga0206837, IMG submission 152863) | Enriched cells from forest soil in Barre Woods Harvard Forest LTER site, Petersham, Massachusetts, United States -... | ecosystem: Environmental > Terrestrial > Soil > Temperate forest >...
CAAGAAGCAGGAGATGCAGGAAGCAGCTCGGGGTGGCGTCATCCTGGTCGATGAGGCCAGCCAGCTCGGCACGCGCGACATGCTCCAGGTGCTTGACGTGGCCGAATCCGTGGGTGCCCGTGTGGTATTGGTCGGGGATCGCCGCCAGCACCGGAGTGTGACCGCAGGGGAGCCGCTCAAGCTGCTTGTCATTGGGCGCTTTGAATCCAGCCACGAATGGGCGCGTTTCAGGGCTTCAAAACCAACCAGGTGACAAGGGTTCAGTTCCACACATTCGAGTATCGCATCCGTCTTACGTGACAGAGAGAGGCTAGCCGGGGTCCAGGGGCGGCAATGAGCGCCCTGGTCGCGGCATGGATGCAGCGAAACACCTGCAGGATGCCCGCTGTCCGAGGGCGTCTTTTTACCCTTTGTATTTGCATGGTCAACCCGCCTCCGAGCCGGAGGGCGCTTTGGCTGGTTTTGAACTTTTCGAGCTGCCTGGGGACCCGGGGGGCGCTTTGGCTGGTTTTGACTCATCGTCCGGCGGCAATGCCTCGTTCTCGGCCGTGTCGACAGGCAGTACCGTCGGGCCTCCTGGCTGGCGTAAGCGATAGCTTTTGCCGGTGATGCGCACGATCTCGGCATGATGGAGAAAACGGTCAAGGATGGCCGTGGCACTGGGCACATCCCCGAGAAGTTTGCCCCAATCTTCCAGGGGGCGATTCGAGGTCATGATCGTCGAACGCGTCTCGTAGCGACGCATGATGATCTCGAAGAGATACTCGCCCGATCGTTTGGGGAGGTGCTTCATGCCCATGTCGTCGATGATGAGCAGATCGGGCTTGAGATAGCGGGCCAAGACGCGATCTTGATCGCCCAAGGCTTCGTCGTGCATGAAGTCGCGAATGACATCGAAGATGGAGCGGTAGAGAACGACGAAGCCACAGCGGATGGTGGCGTAACCAAGGGCCTGCACGAGGTGGCTTTTTCCCGTTCCGGGAGGTCCGATCAGGAGCAAGTCGCGATATTCGCGAACAAAGCGCCCGCTGGCCAAATCGTATAGTTGCTTCCTCTTGATCGAAGCGTTGAAGGTCCAGTCGAAGTCTTCGAGGGTTTTGCGGTCGCGAAAGCCGGCCGTTTTGACGCGGCGGGCCAGGAGCCGATCGGAACGGACGACGAGTTCGTCCTGCAAGACCAGTTCGAGGAATTCGGCATGGGTGAGATGATTGCCGGCAGCTTCTTGCAAACGCAGGTCGAGTGTTTGCAAGGCGCCGGACATGCGCAGTTGCCGCAGAGCCGAGGTCAAGGCGTCGTTCATTTGAAACTCTCCTTTTGTAAAGCGTGGTGAACAAAGTGGTCGTAGTGCTCCAGGGGACGGATCAACGGGTGCTGGTCGAGAAAAGCAAACGTGTGTTGTCGGCCGACACGGTGGTCGAGCAAGTAGCGGAGGGTGCGTAAGCGATAGCAAGCATGGCTCTGGGCAATGGCGCACGCTTCTTCGAGATGTTCGCAGGGATACCGTCCGGCCAGATGCTTGAGGCCTTGCAGGATGCGGATGGCTTCGATGCCCTGGATGGCTAGCAGGCTCTCGGCCCAGCGGGTCGTCTGCGGGCCCAGGCGGCGGATTTGCTTGAGGAGGAAGGCAGTGCCCCGTTCGACTGCGCTGATTTTTTCATCGGCCAAGTGTTGGCCGTGCGTGCTGAAGCGCCCCGGCTCGCGTTGCGCGTGCGTGGTGATGGGCCTCATCTGCTCATCGAAGATCTTGACCAGTCGGCCGTCCCAGCGCACCCAGACGTGGCGATAGAGGAACTCGGGAGGAACGGAATAGTAGGCGTGAGCGACTTCGATGTGTCCGTCGCGGTTGACGTGCCTTTGGCCTTCGTGAAAGAAGGGGAAACGCTCCAAGGGCAATGACTGTAAAACGGGCCGTTCTACTTCCAGGAAGTGCTTGCCGACTTGTTGCCGGGTGGTGCCGTGGATGCGAGTGTCCGCGACGGTGGCTTCCCAGGTGAGCAGATGCTGATTCTGTTCCTCCAAGGAGGTGAAGGTGCGTGCTTTGAGCCCATTATCCTGGACATAGCCAACGCCGCGTTCGACCTTGCCCTTGTGCTCGGGCTTCCGCGGGCGAAGTGGCCAGGCCATGATGCCGTAATGCTGGCAGAACGAAGCGAAGCGCGGATGCAGTTCGGGATCAAACCAGTCGGGCTGGAGAACGCCTGCCTTGAGGTTGTCGAGCACCAGTCGCCTCGGCGCCCCTCCAAAGTGCCTGAGCGCATTCTCCAAGCAGTGAAGGAAGTCATCGTTGGTCTGGCGAAAAACCGCCTCACTGTAGCCCTTGCGCGAGTGACTGAGCACGATGCGGAAGACATGCGTCTTGCGCCGCTTGCCGTCAGGCGTATGCACCCAAGCGCCGGTGCCGAAATCGACCTGGGCTTCTGCGCCGGGTGAGCACTCCAGTCGGCGGAATGGCAGCTCCTGGGTCGCACTGAGCTTTTTGACGAAACGGCGGACGCTGTAGTAGCTGCCCGCGAAGGCGTGTTCGGTGACCAGGTCCTGATAGATACGCTGGGCCGACAGCTCCTGGGTTAGCTTGGTCTCGATGAGGGTGCGCCAACACTCGCAGGCACTTGCTTGTCCCCGACTGGGCCTGGGCGTCATTGCCGGCTGCTCGATTACTTCCGCCTCGACGGAGATGTCGGAGCCGGAGGGCGCATTGGCTGGTTTTGACTCGGCAGGAATCGCTTCCGAGCCGGGGGGCGCATTGGCTGGTTTTGACTCCGGCGGCCGTCGTCGCAGATGCCTGGACACGGTCTGCCGGTCAATGCCCAGTTCACGGGCAATCCGCCGTTGCGACCAGCCTTGTTGGTGAAGGGTATAAATCGTCTCGATCAGGACCATTTTGAGCAGATTCGCCATGGTATGCCTCCCACAGCGCTGGAGCTGTGGCTGAGCGTACCAGACGAATCTTCAACTCCTCAAAATGGCTGGTTTTGAATGCGCCCATCACTGGCTGGTTTTGAGCGCCCGCTGACAACTGGAAACGGCGCTATAACGGCCGCAGCACCGCGTCGATTTCCGCTCGCAGCGGCATCGATGGCGCGGTTCCCGGTCGAGTTACCGAGATTCCGGCGCATGCCGACGCAAATCTCGCCGCCTTCGCCGCGTCAAATCCTTCCGCCAGCCCCGCGGCAAAAGCGCCGCAGAATGCATCGCCGGCGCCGGTGGTGTCGAGCACAGGTCCCGCATTAACGGCCGGGATCAGCGTGCTCTTGCCATCCCGCATGCGCAGCAGCGATCCGCGACCGCCGAGCGTCAGAATGACATTTTTGGCGCCGCTGGCAATGAGCGAATCGGCGGCCTTTTCGGCCTGGTCTACCGATTCGACCGGCATCTCTGTAAGCAAGGCGGCTTCGGTCTCGTTCGGAATAAAATAATCTGAAAGCGCAATCAACTCCTTCGACAGCGGCGACGCCGGAACCGGCGCCGGATTCAGAATGGTCGTTACTCCGGCGGCACGCGCGATCTCCAAGCCACGCTGCACGGTGGCCGCCGACAGCTCCAGTTGCGTCAGAAACACACTAGCCGAGCGAATCGCAGCGCTTGCCGCATCGACCTCCTCGGGCGTCAGGGTGAAGCAGGCGCCGGGGACGACGATAATGGCGTTTTTTTCTCCCCGTGCCGCGTCAATCAAGATTGCCGCGGCGCCCGTGGCCTCGCCGCAAGTGCCGGTCAGGGAGTCGTCGATACCGCTTTGGCGCCAAATGTCGCGGGCCATTTTTCCAAACGCATCGTCGCCCAGCTTCGAAAAAAACCTTACTTTGGCCCCGGCGCGTGCGGCAGCCACGGCTTGATTCGAGCCCTTGCCGCCGGGTCCGAGCGCAAACGTGCCCCCCATCAGCGTCTCGCCCCATGCAGGAAGCCGTGGGGTGCGGAAGGCCAAGTCGGCCACGAAACTTCCCATGACCAAGACATCGTGTGCCATGCGAAGACCCTCTGCGAAGCTCCCATTATTCCACGAGTTTTATGCGAGCACGCTCGAAATCGCCGTGCATCGATACCTGTCGGGGCGATTGAGCGGGCTCTTACGGAGGAGCGTCGGCCGCGTAAGCCCATGCGATCAGGACCAGCGCGAGAATGTACGATGCGAACATCGCCGCCAGGTAACCGTTGGCTTTCATGCTCGCGCCGCGAAATTCTTTGAATGCGAAGACACCCCACAAACTAGCCACCATCGGCGACGATTGCCCAATCGCGTAGGAAATGGGCACGCCAACCAGCGACGCGGCGACGAAGTTGAACACGGTGCCGGTGCCCCAGATCGCGCCGCCCAGCAGCCCCAGTGCGTGAAAGGAAACGGGTGCGTGGAAGTAGTCGCCGGCAGCGACCGGCGTGCCCACGATTGGCTTTCGCATCAGGATCGTGTTGAAGAAGAAGCAACACACAAATGCACCGAGCGTTAGAAACACCGCGGTGGTGTAGGGCGTCAGGGTGTTGCCGGACGTCATTGCGCGAGTGACAAACGGGGCGAAAACACCCATCAGAATTCCAGATACGACGCAAACGATTACGCCCTTGCGCGAGATCGACTGATTGCCGGCGCGCAAGGCGCCGTACGACTTGCCGACGAGAATCACCGCCAGGACCGCCATCACCACGCCGGCCGCGAGCAGCATTTTGTTGCCGCGCGGTTGCAGAGCATAGCTCAATACCACGCCCTCGACGAGGGCAATGCCGATCGAGATGGGAAACGCCACCGCCAGGCCGACAATTTCAATGCCGGCGATCAGCAGCACGTTGGCAATGTTGAAAATGAAGCCACCGAGCGCCGCGTAGAACAGGTTGACGCCGTCCGCCGTGCGCAGGTTTGCGAGAAAGGCGGTTGGGCCGCCCGCATAGCTGCCCATGGTAAACGCCAGCACCAGAGCAATCAAAAAAATCCCGAGGCCGTAATCCCAGTAGTAGAGTTCGAAGCGATAGTTTTTCGTCCCTTTGAATGTGTTAGCGAACGAGCCCCAGCAGATCGTGCTGAACACGGTCATAAGCAGGGCAACGGCAAAAGTAGTAGGAACGAACATGAAGTAAAGCAGTAATCGGTCTGCGTCGCTCCGCCAATGACAACATCGCCTCACGAAGCAGGCATCTTACCATCAGCAATTCCATATACAACCGTTTTCGGAAACCGCTTCGGGCAATGGCGACTTGGGGATGATCGGATGAGGGAAGAAACGCGGTCGGAGGGGAAGAAACGGGGTCGGGAGCCACTTGCCTCTATCATTTCTTACTGGGCCGGACCATCGTAGGAGGCGGGGGCGAGTTGTCTGGACCAAATGCTATCTGCTCCTGCCAGCCACGCTTGACGGCCACCGCCGGAAGAAGCGCTCGCAGCTTATCGATTGGCATTGACCATTTGCCATGGTAACCAACATAGAGCGTTTGCAAGCTCGGCAGCTCTTTCAAACTTGCAAGCCCAGCGTCCGTGATAGTAATCTTGGAGCCGTTCATGTAAACCGGCGCCAAAATCAGCGTTCTCAAATGAGGCAACTCTTTCAACTGGGCGACTGATGCATCGTTCAGGTGTTCAAAGCTGCTGAGAATCAGCGTGTGCAGCCGCGGCAATCCCGCCAAGTCCTGTAATCCGCCGGAGAATTCTGACTGGCTCAAATCGAGCACTTCAAGGTTCGTCAGGCCGTTTAGATAACGCAATTCCGAGCCCTGGAGACGGTGCTTTTTGCCCGATGGTTCCACGATCTCAATACCGCTCAGCGACAGTTCCGTGAGTAGATGGCATTGACCGATTTCTTGGAGTTCATCTTCCGTCAGAGTCAAGTAGTTGACGTTCAAACCTTTCAGGTTTTTGAACTCTTTCAGGAACAGGAGCGATAACGCAGGCTTATCATTTGCGTCTGGAGGAGTTGTCCTTTTTAGGAATTCGGTCATCCAACCGAGTTCGAGGTATTGCACCTCCGCTTGTTTGCCGGCCTTGCGAATGTCTTGTAACTCAGCGAATTCCTTTACCGCGGAAGGAGGAAATTCTACGCGTGGGGACGTTAAATGGATCACGGTCCGCATTCCAAGCCCCGAATGCAGGACATGTTGCAACTTGTCCAGGTAGACTCCTATTCCCCCGTTAGAAGAATCGAACTCTCCCGCGAAGATCAGCCACGCGATTGCGCAGCACAAGATTAGCAGGAATGCTGCCAAAAAAAGTCTGACCCGATGCGGCCTGAAGCGGTTGTCCTTTACCGCAGCGGCCGTCGCCGATAATGAAGAATTATTTGTCATAGTTCAGTGGGAAACAGAGCCTTGTCAAATACTGGGCGACGCATCCGCAGAGACATGAGGCATTGTAGCCCCTCTTAACATTGGCCAGAAACCAAATAGTGGTCCGGGGGTCAAGTTTCTTGCCAGTTTTACAAGGAAGCAAAGAAACCCAGCCCCGTGGCAGGCGGGCCCATCGGCACTGGCTCTGCGTAGGGCTACTTCCGTTGGCCCGAGGAATGGGCGACCCGGCGGTAGGCCTCCTGGATATTCGCCTGGTAGCCCTGCGAGGGGGCTTCCACGCATTTTTTGGCCCCTCGTCCTCCTCTGTCTCGCTGGATCAACTAGAGGCAACTAAAGACTGGCGGCTGCAAGGCTGCTCTAATCCAGAAAGGGCTATACCATGTTTGGCAAAATGATCGGCGAGGTGTTGGCAGGATGGCGGTTGTTGACACTGGGGAGCTGGGCTGCGCCAGGCGACTGAGGCGCCAGCAGGTTCCGAGAAGACTGTCTGAAACGGAGTCGTCTGCGGCGGGGCGCTGATCTTGCGCGTCAGGTACTACAATAAGCTCCGCCTGATCGGCAAGCATCATCCGACTTTCGCAGGAGGAACCTCTCCCATGCAATCGCATCGCAAGATTACCCGCCGAAAAGCCCTTCAGCTTGGCCTGGCCGCTTCCGCCATTCCGATGATCGTACCGAGCCGCCTGTTCGGCGACGACGCTCCCTCGAAGCAGATCACCCTGGGATGCATTGGCGTCGGTTGGCAGGGCGGTGGTAACCTCAACGCTTTCCTCAAGCTCGCCGATTGCCGCGTTTTGGCGATCGCCGACGTGGACCAGGGGCATCTGAATGCCGCCGTCGACAATGTCAATCGTCACTACCAGAACACCGATTGCAAGGGCTACAAGGATTTCCGGGAACTGCTCGGCCGCTCCGACATCGATGCGGTGTGCATTTCCACTCCGGATCACTGGCATTGCATTCCCGCCGTCGAGGCCGCCCGCGCCAAGAAAGACATTTTCTGCGAAAAGCCCCTCTCGCATACTCTTGCCGAGGGAATCGCCATGGTTGAAGCCGTGAAGGAAAACGGCCGCATCTGGCAAACCGGGTCGTGGCAGCGCAGCCTCGCAAACTTCCGACAGGGAACCGAACTGGTGATCAACGGCTATATCGGCAAGGTGAAGCGCGTGGAAGTCGGGCTTCCATCCGGCCACGGCGATTTCGAAAAAACAGGTCACGACAAACCCAACGGCGCGCCTCCCAAGGATGTCGATTACGATTTCTGGGTTGGGCCGGCCGCAATGATCCCATTCAATCCCTGCCGCTTCCACAAGAACTGGCGCTGGTGCTACGACTTTGGCGGCGGCCAGCTCATGGATTGGATCGGCCACCACGGCGACATCGCCCACTGGGGTTTGACCAATCCGAAATTTGGCGTCGGACCGGACGATCGGATTGGACCGGTCGAGGTCGAAGGCAAGGCCGAGTTCCCCGCCGGCGAAGCAGTCTGGAATACGGCAACCAGATTCCGCGTCGAGTGCAAGTATCCCAACGATATCGACCTGGTCATTGCCGGCGGTTACGGCGATATCAAGAGCGGGACCAAGTGGATCGGCGAGCACGGCTGGGTCTGGGTGGATCGAGGCAGATTCGACGCCTCCGATCCGAAACGGAAAGAAGATATAGCAGAGCGCGAAAGGAAGCACGACCTGGAATTCGCCTTGGCGATCTCCCCGGGCCACCAGCGTGAGTTTCTGGACTGCGTGAAGTCGCGCAACCGCACGCTGACCCCGGTTGAGATTGCTCACAGGTCGGCGACGCCAGGCCACTTGGGCTACATTTCCTCGGTGGTGGGACGCAAACTGAAGTGGGACGCTGCCAAGCAAGAGATCGTCGGCGATCCACAGGCGTCGCAGTTTTTATCCCGGCCGATGCGTGGGCCCTGGCATCTGTAAGAGAAGCGGCTACCTGGTCACATCGACAACCGCGGATAACACGATGTTCGCTGCGCGCTCCGGACGGACACGCCGAAGTAGTTCTTGTGGGCGATGTTCAGCGCTCCGGTTTCATCGACCGCCGGAAGGGCGTACCACAAAGAGCGAGTTCTGTAAGTATCGTCTGGAAGAATCTTGTCGATCAGTTCGCGCGACCCATTTTGCTCCATTCCTTTGAAAAGTCTGCAAGAGCCGTCACTGTTGAGGCGACTTAAACGAGCTATTATCCATGCGTTCCCTTTAATAAAACCACAAGTTCGGCGGCCTCGGAGGGGCGAATGAACCGCGAGCTGATTCCGCAACTGGAACCGCTGGTCGAGCGCCTGAGCGAGTGGCGCGGTTCACTTGTGGAGGTGGTCGAGCAACTGACCCGGTCGCCGGGCACGCTCGACCGCCATTTCACCACAACTACCACTCTTGTTCTGCGGCTTGAGCACGTCGGCATCGCGTTCAGCGGCGGCTCGCTCCTGGTGCTAGGTAGGGCCTTCGGCAGGGATGTGGGGTATCAGGCCGCCGTGGAGCGACTGGAGAGGCTGTCTCTTGGCCCGGAGGAGGTCGTATTCGTAGAGCGGTTCGGGGCGGCGGCTGAGCGGCACTCCACGTTCCGGAGGCTGGCAGAAGCCCCAGACGCCGAAGGCCTATATGAGCTTGGGAGTCAAGAGGGCGCACCGCGGAGGTGATTGAGTCAGCCGGCAAACCTACTACGGTTTCATCGACCGCGGGGTTGAAGGCTATCAGACCGGAAGAAGCGCGGCACCAGACGTTAGCCTGCCGATACCTTTCGCATCAGGGACTGCGGGCGGCGAGGATGGCGTCCTTGATTCCTTTGTCTGTGCCGCCTCGGTGGTAGACTCGACTCTCAAAGGTAGGCCCAGCCGAAAAGGCTCCCTCCTTCCCCATCGTCTCGTATAACGAGATGCGGAAGTGACTCCCTCCCTTAAGCGTCAGGTCTAGATCCCCGAGGGCTGCCCACATATGGGCATCGGAGTCCCGGCCACAAGGACGCAGCGCCGCAAGGATCGATGCGAAATGACTCGGAGGAACGTCAATCACTTCGCCAGGCAGCATCCCCCCAGCCGTGGCTTTCATGGCCACCACCTGGCTGGCATCGGGAAGGTCGCAGTCCCCGACAAATAGGAACCGGAGTCGCATCGCCGCAACCCCGGCCAGCACAAGCAGAATCAGGGCCGTGATGAGGTGCTTGCGCTTCGGCATGGTGGAACTCCTGGGCTCGCAGTGGGGCGATACGATGAGTGAAGACTCATTCTTGACGCTACAAAAAAGTTTACGAATGTGGCTCAGTTTTCTGGGGCGCCAAATTCGGGCGTTCAGGCTAGAGAAGCGGGCCGAGTTTGTCCTTATCTACGAGCTTCTGCACTTCCTGGAACATGGTGTCCGCGTCGGCTTTGACCTCGGCAGCGCGGCGGTTGATGGGTCCCCAGTGCCTTCGGATATTCCGCAAGCCGATGGCAGCGAACTCGACCGCGAAGAAGGGACAGTCCTTTGAGAGCTTCTGGAAGTCCCTGCCGTCGCCCGCGCCGAAATCTTGCAGGTTTGCGTTTCGGCAGCGCACACCTTCCTTAAAGACGTCCTTAAAGCTCGGCGTGGGATTCGCCATGAAATCGGTAAAGAGCTTCGGAAGCAGCGGGCTGGCACGGCGGGCGTTAAAGCTGGTCTGGAAGAGACCGGCTTCCGCGGTCTCGGCGGTGGTGTTGTTCGCCGACAGGTCGCGCCCCTCGCAGTGCTTGCCGCTGCTTTCGCGCATTCCCAGGCCCAGCATCAACACGAAGAGGTGGCGCAGGGTGTGCTCGCCTTCCTTGGTGTTGTCCATCCCCGCCTGGCGGAAGATCTCCTCATAGTGTTTGAGGGCGTCCTTCGAGGCATCGGCGCTCATTGGTTTCGCCATCTCGACAGCGTTGGCATTCCTGGCCCCGAGATCGTAGTAGACCTTGGCGTAGCTGATGGCCATTCCTTTGATGTAGCCCGCCGGCGCCTTGCCTCGGTTCGCCCAGGCGTAGGAGGCGATGGCGGAGTTCGACGCAACGAGGGCGATGCGGGAGATGGCGTCCGCCTGCTTGAGTTGGGATGCCCGGGCCGGACGCGGCTCTAGCAGCGAGAGCCCGCCGCCCAGTAAAAGGAGGCCACTGCCCCCGGCGGCATTGAGAAACTGACGACGACCAATATCGTTCGGTCTTGCAGCTGACCTGGAAAACAAAACTGGCCTCCTGTCAGAATGTGGTGGACGGCCCTTATCTTATCATGCGCTTCGGTGCAAATCAGTTTCGTGGCAAGCCGGAGTTATTCAGGGCGACCAGCCTTACAAATATTTTCGGGACAGAACCGGCCGCATTGATTTCCGAGTTCGTCGGGTAAATCGGGGATGAGTACACTGCGCGAGAGGGTAGTGATACCGTTTTGATTTCAGTCCGAAGGACTGGGAGCTCTGAGCCCTGGGCATCGCCCAGGGAAAATGGCACGGAATTGCATTCAGCCTGAAAGGCTGAGACGGAGACAACCATAAAGTCCCGCAGGTCGCAGCCTTACAGGCTGCAGGACTAATCCGTGGTTCTAACCCAGGGCGTTGGCCTGGGCTGAGAGCTCTCAGTCCTTCGGACTGACGCAATAGTCCCAACCTTTCAGGAATTGGGAAACGGTACCATTACCTGCGAGGGATGGTTTTTGCAGCGAAGGAGACACAATGGCCAAGATAGCGGTTCTCGACGATTGGCAGGGAGTAGCGCGAAGCAGCGCGGACTGGTCGCCGCTAATGGCCCGTGCCGAAGTCGTATTCTTGGCACAAGCATTCACGGACGAAGACGATGCCGCCGCCAAGTTGGCGGATTTTGAGATCGTCTTGTCCATGCGCGAGCGAACGCCGCTGCCGGCCTCGTTGATTAACCGCCTGCCCAAGCTTCGCATGATAGGCATAACCGGCTCGCGTAACGCATCGCTCGACACGGCCGCTTGCGCGGCCCGAGGCGTGTTGGTGTGCAACACGGTGGGCGGAACTAGCGGAACAGCTAGCCGAGACGCCACCGCGGAGCTGGCACTTGGCCTGCTCCTGGCAGCGGCGCGAGCGATTCCCGCTGCCGACGCGAATATTCGCGCGGGCCGATTCCAGGAAGGCTTGCCGGTCGGCGTCAGCCTGGCGGGAAAAACCATCGGCATCATTGGACTCGGCCGTCTCGGGTCGTGTATGGCCAACTACTGCCGGGCGCTCGGCATGACCGTCGTGGCGTGGAGTCAGAACCTAGCCGCGGAGCAGGCGCGAGCGACGGGCGCTACTTTGGTTTCCAAAGAGACCCTTTTGTCGCGCTCCGATGCGGTCAGCATCCATCTCGTGCTGTCGCCGCGCTCGCGCGGGCTGATTGGCGCTGCCGACATCGCCCGGATGAAGCCCGGCGCGATCTTGATCAATACGTCTCGCGGTCCGATCGTGGACGAGGCGGCGCTGCTCGAGGCGGTGCAGTCCCGCCGCATCGTTGCTGCTCTCGATGTCTATGACCGCGAACCGCTGCCAGCGAACCATCCGCTGCGCAGCGCGCCCAATACGGTGCTGACTCCGCATCTCGGCTATGGCGTGCAGGAGACCTGGACTGAGTTTTATCAGCAGAGCATGGAGAACGCCCTCGCCTTTTTGGACGGGAAACCCGTGCGGGTCTTGGCCGTTGGTTCGTAGGCGGCAGAGGACTCCCCGATGACGGACCGCCCGGAGTTGGTCGAGGAGTTTCATGGCACATCTCCGCTAGCAGTGCCTCTCTCGATCCATTCATCTCATCCGGTCGTTTGCCGGCGTACTAGACAGCGCTGGTTGGATAACTGCTGCCAATAGGGTTCTTTTGCACACTGCACGGTTCGTTAGGTCAAGCGATTTCACAGGTTTTTCTGCTTGCCCCATCTGGCGCGGCGCGGGACTATGCGGCACAGAGTTGCAGAATCAATGGCTCGGCATCAAGAGGTCGTCGTGGTTGAGGTTCTCCGATTCAGCATGGTCATGCTGATCGCGGCAGCAATGTCTGTCGTCGGGTGGCAGTTGATGGCCCACTTCCCCGCTGTATGGGAGTTCGACCGCACCTCCTTCGGTCTGATCTTGCCGTCGATCTTCCTTTGGGCATTCCTGATAGCGGCCGTGCGGCGGACGACGGTAGCCGGTGCGGTAGCTATCGGCCTTTTGTCCCCCTTGCTCGGTGGCTTCTTGCTCGGAGGGCCGACCGGCGTCGGGATCGTGTTGTCGGCTTGGCCGGCAGCGTTTCTCACGGGCGCCTTTACCGGGCTATTGATTCACCGCTGTCTTTTCTGGGATGATGCTCGTGAGCCACGGCTAGCAGGTGGTCGAGCCGAACCAAGCGAGCGAAAGTAAACATACAACCTGGCCTGGCCCGCCTCAACGGATCTGGAACTTGGTAGTGGGCCATCAGTGTGTTGATACTTCTGATAGCGCCTAAAGCAATTCGAGCGTTGCGCAAGAGCTGTAACCAATTGTAACAGATCAGCGCGAGGGGTTTATGCGTGTGAAGCTCTTCTGGAAGAATGATCCACTCGGCCCGCGGAAGGTGTTTGCATTCTCCCAGGCGCGGGCGCTGCCGGCCGACCACGCCCAGGCCCTGGAAGACCAGATCAACGCCTGGCTTGCCGAGCACCCCGGGATTAGAGTCGTGGAGGTCAAGCAGTCCACCAGCGGCGGAAGCTACGGCCCGTCGTTGTGGCTGGTCTCGGTGTGGTACGAAGAGGGCACTGAGCCCCCCGTTGCAGCCTCTTGAAGACAGACTCAGGGGGTGATTCGATCAACACACAGTTGACCCACTTCCGATATCTCGAAACCCGCCTGGCGTGCTACCAAGTCAATCAAAGAATCCCTTTTTGACTTCAAAATCCTTACTGTCAGTAAAGGGGAAAAAAGTAAGATCTTTAATGGACTCTATAACCGGCAACGGCTGTTCAACATCGGGGAACTTGTAAAGGGGAATTGTTTTTCCTGTCTTGTGGTCCCAGATCTTCGCGACCGGTTTTGGTTTGGCCTCGCCGGGCTTCAGGTGTATGACGACAAGCTTCTTGGTGACCGGATCGAATCCATTCAAGCTGCTTCCTCCGGCCTTACCTGATCCGAAGCGCAACTTATACGAAGTGTTCCCATCCGAACTCGTGATAAGATAGAACTCTCCAGAATAGGAGAGACCGACGATCGTAACGAGTAAAAACAACGAGTAGACTATTCTGCGAAAACTCATTTGACTCCTCCCCCCCTGCCGAATGAATCTTTCGAAACCATCTGAACAATAAACGGGCTCAGCGCCTGGCGGCTTTCGGCGCCGGCACAGTATTGTGCCTATTGGACTTGTGCCGGCGCGGGCCGTCAATCCCCTGGATGCGAGAGCATTTCCCCGGCCTCGACGACCCTCTCGCGCGCTCCGGTCGTACATCCCGAGGTAATCTCCGTGGGGACGTTCTGCGCCTCGATTTCATCGGCTGTATTCGCGTTCAGCAACAAAATCTCTCCGCCGATTGACAGCCGGCGCCGGCACTAGTCAAATACCGCAATAATGTATTGGCTCGGGTAATACTGCGCCGGCGCCGCTTATGTAAATCACAGGCACGACAGTTAGCCGAGGGGCAACAGTGGCTGAACTCGACGATGCGGTTCACGAGCGCATCCAGGGCCTCTGTGCCGAAGGTGAATCGCTTGCGAAAAGAGCGGAATATGCTGCCGCGCTCAAGAAGTACTGGGCTGCATGGGACCTGTTGCCTGAACCCCAGACTGATTGGGAGGCAGCTACGTGGATCATGGCTGCCATCGGGGACGCAAATTTTCTTGGCGGTGATTTCGTAGCGGGTCGGGATAACCTGTCGAGGGCCATGCACTGCCCCGAAGCTATTGGCAATCCGTTTCTCCATTTGCGGCTGGGCCAATGCCAGCTTGAGTTGGGTAACTTGGATCGCGCGGCAGATTACCTAACCCGTGCCTATATGGGGGCGGGTAGCGAGATATTCAAGGGCGCTGACAAGTACTTCGAGTTCCTCAAGACTCGGCTCAAGCCGCCATCCGGTGGTTGGTAGTCATCATAAAGCCGGCCCGGCAATGAGAGGTGTCGTTGCGTGCGTCGGTTTCATCGACCGTCTTCGCATTCGACAAGAAAACGCGTCCGCCGGTTGACAGCCAGTGCCGGCACGGGTCGAATAGCCTAAATCTGCAGGCGCTTGATTCTTTGCCAGCGCCGGTTGTGTAAATCGCCTTTTCGGCAGCTGAGGAAACCCGTTGTGGAAAGCGGTTGCAAATACTGCCGATCCTTCATGGAAGCAGTTGCCATCAAGCTACCCCGTGATTTTAATGCGGTGCAAGAGCGTGCTCTTTCTGCGGTAAACTCGGGCACGTTGCAGATATTGTCGGGAAGTTTAGGCTGGTCAGATTTCATCGAGTGCGAGTTGGCCTGTGCTCACTGCGCTTTCCGGTTCCACCTCGACTGCGAAACGTATCACGGGATTGGGGGTAAGTGGCAACCGGCCGAATCAGACAGTCGCAGTTGACCGCGCCCGCCATCCTGGGCTTTCCGAGGTTCATCGTCGTTGCAGACGACATCCGGAAGCTCTTCTTGGTTTTTCGACGGCTACGACATGGACACGCCAACTGAAATTCCCTTGGCAGGCGACATACTCGAGGTGGCGCGCTGGGTTTGGTACAACCTCGTACCCAAGTCAGGCCAGTGCAATACCGTTCAAGGGGAGCTACTTCGTGCACTCGAGAAGTTATCTTGGGAGGCCCGGACCAATGGCAACATCAATTGGGACTCCGGGTTCGAGATACTTGTCGACTTCCTTGAAAGCAGGCTCTGTAATGAGCCGGGCCTAGCCGAGGTGATGAAAGAATCTATCCGAGAGGACCTGGACAAACTTCGGGACTACGAGAACCCTTACACCGAGGAAGACCTTCACGGTCGCTTAACCGAGGCGGTCGTGGCCTACTGTCGGCTGCATCCAGGCTTGATTCCGAAGACTGCCAATCCCTTGTTGAATCGATGAAGTTGCCTTGCCGCGGGCCGTCAAGGTGGCAGATACTCCTTCCAAATTCTGCCGCTGTTTCATCGACCGCCGGGATGTTTCTCCGGAACGGGCAGAGAGCCCTTCCATAAGGCCACCGACTGCAGCCCGGAGAGCAAGCGGAAGAATATGAATGACTTCCGGCCCCTCATTCAGGGCCGGGCGCTTCGCTGAGCGAGCTTGCGGAGCAGCCAGGCTATGGCGAAAGCGGAGACGCCCGCGCCCAGCACCATGCCCGAATAAGGTATCTGCTCTGAGTAGGAGGGCGCCGGAGCTACCAGAATACGATCCGCGCCGCCAACGGGCGACGCAATCGGGCCATGCCGTTCGTGGAATGCATCGTAGAAATGAGGATCATCGAGCGGCGCCTTGGCCGCAATGCGGTCGGCTTCGTATTCTTGATACGCCCTCTGATAATCCTTGCCGAATTCAAGCTCGCCTTGAAAACGGGGCCGAAGTTCGCTGCGATCGCTCGTTGGGATTTGCTCCTCGATCAGGCGTTGCCTGGCTCGACAGTGGCTCACGAACTTTTGCCTGGCTTCCAGATCCGGCCAGAATCGATCTTCGAGCGTGACGGCACGCTCGAAGGCGCACCAGGCAATGTACCGCTGGCCCACGCGCAGCATGATCTCCCCCAGCGCCAGGGCAAAGTGGGGATTGGCCCCGCTTCCCAGACGCCAAATACCGATAATGCCCAGTGCCGGCTCATCGAATGCGACCGGCTCGATATGCCGGGATTTGACCGCTTCTTTCCAGCCGGCTTCGGCGCCGATCCGTGTAATCTGAGACCGGATCGACTCGCTGCTCCACCCCGCAGACTGATGGAATTGCTGACGTATATAGGTTGCCTGATACGACCGGGCACTCGCATTGTCTACCGGTGCATCCAGCCTGTCGCCCACGAAATCGTAAGTCGCAAGCAGGTTAGGCAGGTCGATGGCGGAGTCGAGAAACTCGCCGAGGATGACCTGCCAGATCTCACGGCCGAAGTGTGCTTGCGGATTCGCCTCGATGGAGTCCCGTACGAAATTGAGCCCCTCGGCTACGCGGCTGCGAGCTTCGTGATCTCCCCGTAGTGCCGCCCGAGAATAGGCGTGGCTCAGAAAAGTCCCCAGATTTGCATACGTGGTATAGAGGTCTTTGCCCTTCAGGCCGAGGGTTTGCTGAGCTTTCAGTTTCTCCCGCAAGAGTCCCGCAGCTTCCTGTGACTGCCCCAAATAATCGAGGCCGGCCCCCAGGTCATCGACAAGAGCGAAGTACTTGGCGGCAGTCGTGGCATCCAGAGAATTGGGAGACTTGAAAGCCGCCAAATCGCGACGAACTTGTCGATTGCGCTCTTCGTAATAAGCACGTCCGTGCCGCGGAAAGCGCTCGTGAATCACGTCATGCACCATCGCGAAGCGGAGCGTCGTGGCCTCGGGAAACCGAGGCGTGTGGTGTGGCGGGGGATACGATTTGGCCGTAGAAGCGTCGGGAGCGCCGGGTGGCACAAACCGATATGCAACGGATGCCCCAGCCACGCAGCCTGGAATAGCGGCAAGCAGGACCAGTAAAAATCTCGCACCACGACCGAGCATGGCACCGGTCCACAAGGAGGAAACCACGGGCCAGAACGATCAAAGCCTCTTGAAAGTCAGGGCTCCCGCACCCAGAAGTAGCGCCCCGCCCAGGCCAAGAGCTGCAGTCCTCTTTACCCGTGCGTCGATTGATGTAACGGAGCCGGGCGCAGACGTGGTGTCGTAGTCCGGCGAGGTCTCGTAGCTCGACTTGAATTCGCGCTCAGCGTTGTTGATTTCCCGGTCGTTGATGCAAGCTCGGGCGGTGCCGCCGACAAAAGCCGTGCACAGAAAGCACAAAAAAGCTAACCCCAGGTGCTTAAGCATATTCAGCTCCTGATAAGGCACTGGCCACTCCAGCGGCTACCTGATGGTTCGCACCAATTCGGCAAGGCCGCTCTACCACTTCGATTCGACCCAACGGCCCGCTGATTCTTTCCTGGCTAATTCCCACCCTATCGCAGCTCCGAGCGGCTTGCAAGCTACCACGGTCATGAGATGCACGCGATTCTAATTCCTGCGATTATCTCGAGACGGTAGACGTGGCGACCATGGAATCGTCAGTTCTCGGCAAAACAGGTCTTGTCGTTTCACGCATGGGTGTCGGCCTGGCGGCCCTGGGGCGGCCCGGTTGCATCAAGCTGGGACATCGCACGGATCTCGGCGGCGAATGCGATCCGGCGTCGATGGAGGCGGGGGGCGGGAGTGCGGTGGCGACCTCGGCTCTGGTGCGTCGGTCGAGTGGACCGGAGCAGAAAACGCTTCAATGCGAGTTTTCTTCGGCGTGTCGGTCCACAGCAGATTACGCAGATTGGCTTGCGCGCTCTAGTCCATGGGACCGTAGCAGACTGTGCACAATTGAAACATCGTGTTCACACTGCGATGCCACGGATCGTTTCCGCGAAAATAGCCAAAAACACGGGCCGGACGTGTGTCTCCATTTCAGTTGCGGCAGCTGGTAGGTTCACGGCGATTCCCAGGGGGCCTAATGCACGGTATGCAGCGATCCGGCTGTCCCGTTCATTCGGTGTTGCCGAACCCGAGCACGCCGCAGTTGACGGACCGCATTCATCCAGTGAACCTCGGACGGCGCATACTTGGGGATCTGATTCTCGTAGCTAAAGTATGCGGCATAGCGCAGATCATCTTCAGAGATATCGTGCGGGACAGGGACAGGGCTAATGTCGGCAATATCGGCGACCGCGGACCGCAATGCCTTCCGGAAGTTAGTATCTGTTTTGCCGTTGCCGCCTTGTTTCAGCCCGGCAATGCCAGCGTGTCCCTCCGCACCTGGCTTGGTATTAGGCACCTTGTTCCCAGACCCATCGTCCATCAGCGCTTGTTCCCACTCAACTCTCAAGGGTGTGAAACTCGGTTGCGGGGAGATTGCCTCAATTTGGCCAACTTCGAGACAGGCCACCACGGTGCTGTCGGGTTTCGCACCCATAAAGTCCCATGCTTGATCTGCTATCGTCAGTTCCTCGACCCAGACCGATAGCCGCTTCCCAGGCGATGCCTTGTCCGCAGACGATAATTCGAACATCTCTGGTAAGGCTCTGCGCTGTGCCAGCGCGTGAGGACTCAGATATACATTTTTCGCGATCCGAAAAACGAGGGTTCCGGTGGGAACCGAATCTCCGTCTTTGCCTGGATGACGTGAACTCATTGTAACCCTGACGGCGCTGCAGGTTTATGTTGCGTCGTTGGCTTGAATTATAAGCTGGAGTTTTTGTACAGCTTCGGTGGGCAGTGGGGCTCCGACCCGATACTGTTCGCCCCACAGAACCCCAGTTTCACGGTCCCGGTAGAAGAATTGGGCCGGTTCTTTTGGAATGATTTCAAGCTCGAAGTGATGCCTTCCACGGTCCCACGAGTAGAACATCTGGCCCTCAGGACCAGTGCAGGCAGCAGGCACTTGCAGTTGAAAATCCGTGGCCTTCCACAAATCCCACCACGCTTGCCGAGCTTGCGCCGCGATTTCTTGTGTGATCGGAGGAGGTTCGCCCTGCGTTGACATCCTCCTCACGAAGTCCAAATGGTCTAACACGTCCTTACGTTGTACAATCGGTTTTGTTGCTTCATCAATAGCTAGTGCCTGATATTTAGATTCATAGTCGCGCTCGCTAATTCTCTGAGGAATAGGCTCACCCGCGCCGAGTTGGGGCCGCAGAAGGCGCAACGCGGGCGGCGATGGAACATCCAATGATAGTGTGCTCAAATCAACAGGTGGAAGAGCGATGAGAGGGAACGCTCGATATTCGCTCTCTAACAAATAATAACCCTCTTTACCCAGTAACCGCTCGACTATAGACAGATTCTCTGGCTTGCAATCCGCGAATGTGATCCAGAAATTAAGTGGCAAATGAACATCCGACGATAATTTTCGCAATGATTGTAGGAGAGCAGTCCCATAACCGCGTTGCCGGTATTGCGGTCGGACGTATAGTTCATGGACAGCCAAATAGTCTTGACTCTGGACAGCAAAAGCCCAGCCCACCCTCTCGTCGGAGTTGGCATCGTGGAACTCGCGCGCGTGGAAGACTCGTCCAGCAAAATCCGGTATCCCCCAGGCAATCTGAACTACGCCACTCTTCGGCGGCAAGGGCGGCTTCGACCCCAGGCCCCAACGTATCCAGGCTTCGGTTAACAAGGCTTCCAAATACTGATAAGGCAACGATCCGAAGCCTTTGTCGCCCCAATCTCTACCCCAGCTATTGGCGAAAATGAACCTTTCCTCTTTGTCCGAATAGCCGAGGAGGGTAACGGCATGAGAGCCAACGATTTTATCACCCTTCACTGGCAACTCAATCACACCGTTCTTGGCTTCAAACCACTGGTGCGTGATCTGAAAACTTGCCCCTACGAGGAGGCGGTTTGAAATGGCCAGCTTGCACTCGTACAAATCCGTGATCGGTTGGTAGCCGAGAATACGAAATTGCTTTGCCTTCTCATCCGCACCTGGGGGTTCAGGGGGCGGCCAAGGGTCATCCGTCTTGGGGTACGCCCACTCGCTCTCAAGCAGTGCACCCCATCCGCGCGAAACGCGGCATGATGTAATAGGCCAAACGCC
>Ga0206837_1045_pt1 | contig 19101 bp, 13 predicted proteins | sample Alteio_BWOrgCont_29_FD_152863 | JGI IMG/M metagenome (GOLD analysis project Ga0206837, IMG submission 152863) | Enriched cells from forest soil in Barre Woods Harvard Forest LTER site, Petersham, Massachusetts, United States -... | ecosystem: Environmental > Terrestrial > Soil > Temperate forest >...
ACCCGCCACGAGTACGTGCGCCAGGTGAATTGCGTCGCTCGATTCCAGAGACATTATCATGCAACTCGCCTTTTTCCCTTCTTACTCAACCGAGAAGGCCGCTTAGTCCAGCCGCAATGGAACTCAAGAAAGGAGAAGCAAATGGGATCGATACCTGACGACAGGGCACAAGAGAAGAAACTCGACGAATTGCCCTCGGTCCCCGACCGCAGCGCGGATTTAGTCGAGGAAGCCAGAATCGCGGGCGCTGGTTTAGGAAGCCTTGGCCGATTCTCCTTCTTTCAGCTCATGGTCTATCTCGCGATCCTGGCCGCCCTTGGCTTCATCATTGTTTGGGTATTTCGAAAACCGTGAGCGTTGCCCGAGGCGAATGATCTGCGGCGGCGGTCGCGCATCCATGATCGATTGCTGAGGGCAGGGGGATTGTCAAAAGATTTCAGGCGGCAAGGATCAATCGGACGGCTAACTCGGAGGGCAGGATACGGTCGGTTTGCTTCGAGGAAACGTCCGTCAGCCCGGCGTGGTGTTGACCTGCTCTTTTGCGAGCCCGGTGCATTTCCGCCACCAGAGCCCCCATCCAAGAGCCGTGCAGCACGCCATCCAAACCGACAAGCCGCCGAGCGCCAGCGGTTCCGGACGGTAAAGCAATTCCCGCCGTGAAGCCGGTCTGTAGACTTGGAAAGCCGAAAGGGCACTGCAAGTCACGAACAGCGTACTTGCGGTCAGAATCCAGATAGCCGACGGCGCCTTCGATTGCTTGGATGTCATTGCTCACCTAAAGCGGAAGCAGTTCTACACTGTCATATTGTCAGCACGCAGGCCAGCCCGGTCAAGCAGAATGGCGGCCTCGTCTTTTAACGTCCCGTTAACCCCCGGCTGCTGACACGGCCATCGAGCGGGATGGAGTCGAGCTGAATGTTGAAGCCCTTGCCGTCGGCGTGCGGCCATGCTGCCCCGATACTCGTCCAGAAGCTCTCCTTCGAAGAGAGTTCCTGCGGGGGGCTCGAACGAGAGTCGAGTTCCAAATCGCATTTTTTGAATCCCGCTCCCCTCCAACCCGACCTAACTCCACCTAGATGATGCAACTGCGAAGATATTCGCGCGCAAAAGTGCGCGAGAGTTTTGTGGGACATTTACAAACACCGTCATACCTGCTGTTCTCTCATTCAAACGCGTTATCAGTGGATGTTCGACCGTGTGCCACTTATTTATATTGGCCGAACGATGTAAACCGACCGAACGCAGGCTTGACGGGAAACAGCTTTTGATATTCTATATAATCTATTTCGATCCTGCAGCTGAGGGCACGGGCGGTGAATATTTCCAACCATTCTCCCAGCGGCCCACGCACGATAGCCGAAATCTTGCAGACGCGCGCGGATGCCAGGCCGGACGAGCTGGCATTCTGTTTTCTCATTAATGGTGAAGAAGAGGGGCCACGGCTGACGCATGCCGCGCTGGACCGGGCTGCCCGCGCGATTGCCGCGACGCTGCGCGACATTGCCGAGCCTGGAGAGCGGGCGATCTTGTTGTATGAGGCGGGACTGGAATTCATTCCTGCGTTTTTCGGCTGCCTTTACGCGGCGATTGTTCCGGTTCCTCTTGCTCCGCCCCGGGCGGGCCGGGTGACCCAAAGCTGGCAAGTGCTGGCAAGCGTGATTGCGGACTGCCAGGCGCGGCTTGTATTAGCGACGGGCGACCTCGCGGCCAGCCTGGCCAAGGGGTTCGAGAACTTTCCTGGCGGCGACCAGGTGCGCTGGCTCGCCACGGACCAGATCGACGGTTCGCACGCCCGGCGCTGGCGCGAGCCAGGGATCAAAGAAGATACCCTGGCCCTTTTGCAATACACTTCGGGTTCCACGGCCATGCCCAAGGGCGTGATGGTGTCCCATCGCAACCTGATGCACAACGAGTCCATGATCAAGACAGCCGTGGCGCATGACGGCCCCTTGTTCGGAGTCACTTGGCTGCCGTTGCACCACGACATGGGACTGATTGGCGGCGTCTTGCAGCGGATGTTTTACGGCGACATGCCCATGTTCTTAATGTCGCCCCTGGGAATGCTGCAAAAGCCAGTGCGCTGGCTTCAGGCCATGTCGCGCTACCGAGCAAACACCACCCTGGCCCCGAACTTCGCCTACGATTTGTGCGTGGACCGCATTCGTCCGGAGGAAAAAGCCGCCCTGGACCTGAGTCATTGGAGCGTTGCCTTCATCGGCTCCGAGCCGATCAGCGCCCGCACGATGGAACGCTTTTCCGAGGCGTTCGCTCCGTGCGGCTTTCGTGCCGAAACGTTCTATCCGTGCTATGGTTTGGCCGAAGCGACCCTGCTAGTGACGGGCGGCTCCGAGGGGGATCGTCCCTTCGTGCGCACGGTAAGCGTGGAAGCGCTGGCCCAGGGCGAAGTTGTGGCCGAACGTGCCGATGCTCCGGACGCACGGAGACTTGTGGGCTGCGGCAGGCCCTGGCTGGACCAGCGCGTCGTCATCGTCCACCCGGAGACGCGCGTACGGCTGCCGCCGGGGAAGGTCGGCGAGATCTGGGTCGCGGGCGCCTCGGTTGCCCAGGGTTATTGGAATCGGCCGGACGAGACCGAGCGCACGTTTCGCGCTTGTTTCAGCGATACGGGGGAGGGGCCGTGGCTCCGGACCGGAGACCTCGGTTTCTTAGAGGACGATCAGCTGTTCATTACCGGCCGCATCAAGGATGTGATCGTGATTCGCGGCGGGAATTACTATCCGCAAGACATCGAAGCAACCGTCCAGGCGGTCCATCCAGGCTTGCGGCTGAACTGCGGCGCGGCGTTCGAGACCGGCCCGGACGGTCAGCCGCGGTTGATTGTGGTGCAGGAGCTGGCGCGGCGGTGCGGCGACGTGGACCTGACGAAACTGCGTGGTGAGATCCGCAAAGCGGTGGCCGACCGGCACGGCTTGCACGTGGACGACATTCACTTCCTCGAGCCCGGCAGCGTGCTCAAGACGAGTAGCGGCAAGATCCAGCGCCATGCGTGCCGGGCCGGCTACGAGCGCGGCGTCCTGCGGGCCTGGAGAGGCACATGAGCCGGTCCGCGCAGGTCATTCAGAACTGGCTTGTCGACCGGGTCAGCCGGCGTTTGGGCCAGCTGCCGGAAACGATCGACGTGCAGGCGCCGTTCGAGCATTTTGGACTCGATTCGGTGATGGTGGTGACTCTCATCGCTGACCTGGAGACCTGGATGGGTTGGCGCTTTCACGAAAACCCCCTGGAAGATCACCCGACGCTTGCAGCGCTCGCGCAGTACTTGGCCGAATGCGACGAGAAAAAGAACCCGCGAACGTGAAGGACGGCTTCGTGAAGACAGCCAGCGTTGTCCCGACGATTCCACGACCGAAATCCGCGTTTTTCAAGCGCGTGGTCAAGTTCGCGCTGATTTGCATTCAGCTCAAGCTCATTCTGGTCGTCGTCGATAGCTTCGGAATCGAGAAAAGATCGGACGAATTCAACCCGCTCCTCGGGATGCTCAACCTGGCCGCGTTCGCGTTCGCGATCCACGCCTGGCTGCCGTTGCGTTTTCGCGCCAGTTTCTTCGCCCTGGTGTCGTTGGCAAGCATCGTTCTTTTTCTCGGCTGGTCGAACGGCTTCAAGCTGATCGGCATTGGGCTCGGCCTGATCGCGGTTTGGCATCTGCCCGTGCGCCGGTACATCCGCGTCATTATCCTTCTGTTCGCCGGCATCCAGGTCGCCGCGCTGCGACTGGAATACCCGGAGCCGTTCTGGCCGGTGCTGGCCTCGATGTTCATGTTTCGGCTGATCGTTTATGCCTACGAGACTCGAAAGGATGCGACGCGGGCGCCTTTCGCTCATATCCTGGCGTACTTCTTCGCGCTGCCCAATATCTGTTTCCTGCTCTTTCCGGTAATCGATTTCAAGACGTTCTGCCGAACCTATTACGACGAGGACGACTACCGCATCTACAAGACCGGCATCTCCTGGATGGTTCGCGGGCTAAGTCACCTGATTCTTTATCGCTTCATCAAGTACTACGTGCTCCCCGCGCCCCATCAGCTGGGCGACCTGCCGCACTTGATCTTGTTTCTGGCCGCGAATTACGCCCTTTATCTGCACGTCTCGGGTTGGTTTCATTTGATCACCGGCCTCCTGCACCTTTTCGGGTTCAATTTGCCGCGCACGCACCTTAACTACTTCCTGGCGTCGAGCGTCGGCGACGTTTGGCGGCGGATCAACATTTACTGGAAGGACTTCATGGCGAAGGTGTTCTTCTACCCTGCATTCCTCGCGCTGCACCGCTTGGGAACTCCGTTTGCCATGGCCGCAGCTGTCATGGTGGTGTTTGTCGTCACCTGGTTGTTGCATTCTTACCAGGTGTTCTGGTTGCGAGGGGAGCTGCCCCTTAGCTGGAACGAGGCAGCGCTGTGGTTGTCGGCCGGCGTGCTGGTGTCCATCAACCTGCTACTCGAGCTCCGGCAGTCGTCCAGGAAAGCCGCCTTGCCCCGGGCTCTCCGCGCCGGGTGGTTCCAGTCGGAAGCCGTGGCAGGCGCCCTACTGGGTCTGCGCATCGCCCGCACGTTCCTGCTCGTGAGCCTGTTCTGGGGCTGCTGGACGATTCCGAAATTTCCCATCTACTTGCGCGTGGCAGCGACCTCGGGTACGATCCGTCCCAAGGACCTCCTGATCGTCGTGGGCTGCATGGCAATCATCGGCGTGGCCGGCGCGCTGACGCGGCTAGCGCGGGGCTGGCTGTCCCGCCGCGGCATGCCAGCGCTGGCGGTCTCGGTGCTGCAATCGGGCGCCGTTCCGATCGCGGTGCTGCTGGTGCTGATTGCCTCATCCGTGCCCGACGTCGGCGCTGTCCTTGGCCCCGAGCCGGCCGGTATGCTCGCCAACTTGCGCCAGGAGTCCGCCTCGCCGCTGGAGGCGGCAGTAGTTGTACAGGGATATTACGAAGAGATCGCCGTCAAAGCGGTGCAGGCGTCGCCGCTGCTGGCACTGCCCGGGCTTCCCAAGAAGCAGGAGGCCCCTCCTGATTACTCCAGCATAATCAGGCCCGCCGACGATTTCCTGGAACACGAGCTGATTCCCGGATGGAGCGGAGATATCAACGGCACGCACCTCAGCATTAACAGCCTCGGCATGCGCGATCGCGAAGGAATCACCAAAGAGAAGCCAGCCGATACCTGCCGGCTCGCGTTCGTTGGCTCGAGCGTAGTGATGGGTTACGGCGTCGGCGACGACGAAACATTGTGCCGAGTGCTCGAAGCGCGGATGAACGCCGAGCGCCCGGAGAAAGCTCGGCACGTCGAGATCTTAAACTTCGGCGTTGGCCTGTCGAATGCGATCAACCGGCAGACCTTGATCGGGCGCAGAGTGCTTGTTTTCAAACCCGATGCTATCTACTATTTCGCTCATCAGGATGAGTACACAGGCACGGTGCGCCATGTTGCGACGCTCGTCGCGCGCAAAAATGCCCTGCCTGCCTATTTGAACGATATTTTGCGACGGGCCGGAGTCGAGCCGGAGACCCCGCCCGGCGAGATCGAAATCCGCCTGGAACGCTTCGCGCCCGAAATCTTACGGGGGATTTACGCCGACATCGTCGGGCAGTGCCGCCTTAACGACGCGCTGCCGGTATGGGTCTACCTTCGCGTGCCGACAGTGGTCAGCGCGCCGACGCAGTCGGAAAAGCTTACGGCGCTGGCAAAGGAGGCCGGTTTCATCGCCATCAATCTGAATGACTGGGCAGAAGGCCATTCCTTCAAAAAGATAATGGCCGACGACGCTCACCCCAATGCGTCCGGCCAACGGCTCATAGCGGAACGATTGAGTGCGGCGCTGCGGGCGACGCCCTATTCTCTCCCCGCTTGTGCCCTCCCCTAGAACGGCTATTTCCACACGACTTTAGGCAGTGCCTTGAACATGGTCAGCGGGTCGTCGACGCGCCGCTTCTGAAGACGTTTCACCGCCTCGGGGGTTGCCTTCGTGCGGGCGAGATTGAGGTTCATGAGCACGTACAGTCGGTTCAGCTTGTCCAGACCCGCGTCGGTCACCCCCGTTTGGCTAAGATCGAGCCTCGCGAGATAGAAAGGCGGCACCTCATTAAAATGCTCCAGCTGATCGTCGGTGATCGACGAATTGCTAAGGTCCAGTTCCGCGACCCGCTTCAGGCCTGCCAGGTTCCTGAAGGTGTCTTCCGTTATCGTGGCGCCGCTCAAGTTGACCACATAACCACTGTCGTGAACCTTGGCAAACCTCCTCTCCTCGACTTTCGCCCCTTGCGCGACCAGAGCACCGACGCTATCTTTCTCGCCTTTCTGGTCCTTCTCCAATTCGCTAAGCCCACCGCCCCCCCCGCACCCGGGCAACACGATCAGGAGCAGCGCGGCCAATAAAGCGCAAAGCCCTGGGCCGTCGTGGCGATCCGAGAATGAGAATGTGTCACTCACCTTGGTTTCTCCCCGTGCTTAAAACAGTGTGCGTGAATCGGGAACCTGTTAGCCCAATGCGGCAGCGAGGTAAACTGCTCGCTGGCGCACCGGGCCAAAGAACGTTCTCCAGAATCCTGCGGAGCCGTTCAGGCCGTTCAGTTAGTAGGCATTGGCGGGTATCGGTTGCCCGTCCGCGATCATGCTCAGAAAGTTGAGCGTCTGGGGCGGAGTACCTGACACCGCTGTGTTTCCCCAGGCAATGCCAAAGGAGATGAAATGTACCGACCCATCACAAAAGCAGAAGTTGAGCCCACCCAGATGCTGGCTGCCAAAACAATACGCGGGAGTGGGGTTGGTATAGCTAATGCCCGTCATCAATTGGAACGTCGTACTGCCACAAACGGCCTGTTCGCCGGTCCCGGTCGAGCCGTCTCCCGTCGTGCCACAAATAAGTGCGGCGTAACGGGCGCTCTTAGCGCCGCCGGTGCCCAGGCTATCCCGCTCGCCGACCATGATGGTGTTGCTGGTTCCGTCGGTGATGTCCAGGAGGCGAACTTGAGAACTTGGTTCGAAGACGCCGCCGCCACCGTTGGTGCCGAAATCGCCGTTGCTGCAGACGTAATTTGTCTGGGCCGTGAAAACAGGCGTGGTTGCACTTGCACCTGTGATGAAGGTATTCGTCCAGGGGCGGTTCGCATTCAACTGCCCCATGGTCGAGGCGATATCGGACGGGCAAGTAAACACCTTGCCGCCCTGCTGGAGCGCGGTGGGATTCGTGTTGAAAACGGTCAGCAATAAATTGCCCGGATTGGTGGTGGAGGCCACTGGTTGGGCTATTACTGTTAAATTGGGATTAATCGCAGCAAAAAGGTTCCCTTGCTCCAAGTCGGGCAGGATGTAGACCATCCAGCCATAGTTCGGGTCGGGGTAAGGAGCCGTGACGTTCCCATAAGCTCCTGTGAGCGGCTGAAACCCGCTCGCGTAGGCGGGAGGGAACACGCCACATCTACTGACATAATTGTGTAGTGCCAAGCCGAACTGCTTGAGGTTATTGGTGCACTGCATGCGGTTCGCGGCTTCACGAATCTTCTGGACCGCGGGCAACAACAGCCCGACGAGGATGGCGATGATGGCGATGACCACCAGCAATTCGATCAAGGTGAAACCGGGTCGGACGCGTTTTGTCGAGGCCATGGGACAATCCTCCTACTGAATCTAGAGCTACATGAGAACACTGTGCCCAAGAACGAAATGATCGGGAAGCGTGGAGCCGCCAGCATGTTGCCTCCGGCGCAGGCTGGAACAGGCGGCCAAGGTCAGGAATTCATGAGAGTTCATCGAGATAATCTCGAGGTCTGACCGATAAAGAACCAGCTTTTATATATTATATATTAGATGGCTGCTGTCCAGACATTTCGCGAACATTCTTGGATTCCGACAACTTGCCTGGCCGGTTACCTGACCACCCTCAGGCGAGGATCTGTTTCACCACTTGGCCATGGACATCGGTAAGTCGGAAATCCCGCCCTTGGAACTTGTAGATCAGCCGGGTATGGTCGAAGCCGAGCAGGTGCAAAATGGTCGCGTTGAGATCGTAGACCTCGACGGGATCTCGCACGATGTTGTACGAGAAGTCATCGGTTTCACCGTGCACGTATCCCGGCCTGGCGCCGCCCCCGGCTAGCCAGACGGTGTAGCAACGTGGGTGATGGTCCCGTCCATAGTTCACCTCGGTCAGCGCGCCCTGGGAGTAAACGGTGCGGCCGAATTCCCCGCCCCAGATGACCAGCGTGTCTTGCAACAGCCCGCGCTGCTTCAAGTCGTCGATCAGGGCAGCCGAGGCCTGGTCGGTGTCGCGACACTGGCCGCGTATCTGCGTGGGCAAGTCCGTATGTTGGTCCCAGCCCATGTGGTAGAGCTGAATGAAGCGCACGTCGCGCTCGGCCAGCCGGCGGGCCATCAGGCAGTTGAAAGCGTAAGTGCCTGGCTTGCGAACGTCGGGACCGTACTTGTCCAGAACGTATGCCGGCTCGCGCGACAGATCCGTCAACTCGGGCGCCGCGGTCTGCATGCGATAAGCGAGCTCATACTGAGCCACCCGCGTCAGGACCTCCGGATCGCCGGTGTCGGCATAGCGCAGCTGGTTCAACTCGCCCAGGTCGTCGAGCATCTGCCGGCGCGTGTGCGGATCGCAGCCGGCGGGATTGGCCAGATACAGCACCGGCTCCTTGCCGCTGCGCAACTTGACTCCCTGGTAGCGGCCGGGAAGGAAGCCGCTGCCCCAAAGGCGGTCGTACAGGGGTTGGTCGACCGGATGGCCCGTGCCGCGCGACACCAGGACGGCAAAGGCTGGCAAATCCTTGTTGATGCTTCCCAGGCCGTACGCCACCCAGGCGCCCATACTCGGCCGGCCCGCCAACTGCGAGCCGGTCTGGCAGAAGGTGATCGCCGGGTCATGGTTAATCGCCTCGGTCTGCATCGATTTGATGAAGGAGAGATCGTCGACGATGCGCGCCGTGTGCGGCAGCAGCTCGCTGAGCCAGGCCCCCGAGCGCCCATGCTGGGCGAATTGGAAGATCGACGGCGCTACCGGAAGCTTGCCCTGGAAGGCGGTCATGGTGGTGATTCGCTGTCCCATGCGCACGGATGCCGGCAGCTCGGCGCCGCGTTTGTCCTTCAGGGCGGGCTTGAAATCGAACAGATCCAACTGCGACGGCGCCCCCGACTGGAACAGGTAGATCACGCGCTTCGCTTTCGGTGTGAAATGCGGCGCGTCGGCCGAAAAAGGCGCGGCTGCGCCAGCCCGCGCTCGATCCTTCGCAAGCAGGCTGTTGAGAGCCACGGCGCCCAGGCTGAAGCCGGCACGGCTTAAAAAGGTGCGGCGGTTGAGTTGTTGCGCTGTTTGCAAAGCTTCCACGTCGGGTCCCTCACTCTTTCGTTATGGTTTCGTCCATATTCAGGATGACGCCCGCGACCGCCGTGTAAGCGGCCAGTTCCGCCGCGTCCAGCTTCTCGTTTACGGGGCTGTCTCCCTGACGAACGAAGCGCCTGGCCGCCTCGGTGTCGGCTCCAAACGTTTGCCGGTATCGCTCGAGGCCCGTGGTCAGAACGCGGACTTCGGCTGGAGTTGGATGGCGCGCGACGGCACGGCGGAAGCCGTAAGCCGTGCGTTCCTGCGGCGAATTCCCGCCGTTCGTCAGCATGAGCTGGGCAAGCTGCCGCGCGGCTTCGACGTAGGTTACGTCATTGAGCAATTCGAGCGCTTGCAGCGGGGTGTTCGTGCGCGTCCGCCGCACCAAACAGAATTCGCGGCTAGGCGCGTCGAAAGTCAACATGGACGGATGCGGGACCGTGCGCTTGCGATACAGGTAGAGACTGCGGCGGTAAAGAGCCGGGCCCTTGTCTTGCACGTACTTGGTCAGGCTGAAGCCGCCAGCCAGCTCTTCCCAGAGGCCCTCGGGCTGGTACGGCTTGACCGACGGGCCGCCCATTCTTTCCGTGAGCAAGCCGCCGATCGCCAGGGCATTGTCGCGCACGACCTCGGCTGGAAGGCGGAAGCGCGGTCCTCGCGCCACCAGCCGATTCTCGGGATCACGCTGCACGAGCGCCGGCGGCGCCGTTGAAGACTGCCGATAAGCGGCGCTCGTGACGATCAGTCGTTGCATCCGCTTGACGTCCCAGCCGGAAACGACGAATTCGGTCGCCAGCCAATCGAGGAGCTCGGGGTGAGACGGCGCTTCGCCCTGGATGCCGAAGTTTTCCGTGGTGTTCACCAGGCCAACGCCGAAATACCGTTGCCAGAATCGATTGACCGCCACGCGGGCCGTCAACGGGTTACTCGGATCGACCAGCCAGCGGGCCAGGCCAAGGCGGTTGCGCGGCGCGCCGGCAGGCAAAGGCGGCAAACAAGCCGGCACCCCTGGTTCCACCTGCCGGCTCTTGTCGGGCTGATCGTACTGCCCGCGCTTGAGCACGTACGTTGGTCGCGGCGTCGGCATGTCTTCCATCACCATCACGGTCGTGATGCCCTTCTCGAACTCCTCCTTCTCTTGCTTGATCTTGGTCAACTTGCTTTTCGCCTCGATGAAGTCGGGGGCCGCCTCGTGACGAAAAAATTGCTCGACGAATTCTTTGCGCGCCGGCGTAAGGCTAGCCGCCGGCGCGTCGAGAATGAGCCGCAACGGCAAAAAGGCAAGGGCGCGAGCTTCATCGGCCGATAGTGCTCGCTGGTAAATGCGCGCGTCGGCCAATTCGCCCTTGAAGGGTAGCGCCGTCGAGCGCTTGCCCAGACGCAGAGGCTGCGCAACCGCAATAGAGTCCGTCAAATGGTCATTGGTGACTTCCAGGGCCGCGCGGCGGCCGTTGACATAAACGGCAACGCCTGCCGCCTTTCCCGAACCGTCGTAGGTGACGAATAGATGCGCCCACGCGTCGGGAAACACTGGCGCGCGGGTTTGCACCCTGATTGCGTCCATGGGCCATGTGTGAACCAGGTGGACCGAGATCTGCCCATTGAAAAGAAGGAGATCGCAGCCGCGCGCCCCATTGGCGTCGTCCATTTTGCTCAGGATGGCGCCTGAACCCGGGCCTTGTGGCTTCACCCAGGCCCCGTACGAGAATGGCTCGTTCCGCTCCAAACGCACCGTGCCACCGGCGTCCACGAAGGAATCGTCCTTGCCGTCCAGGCGCAGGTTTTTACCTAGCGGACCGTCGGCCCACCCGGGCTTGCCCTTGCCCGGGTAAACGCCCTCGATCTTCGCGCCGGCAGCCTCCGCGTGCAAGCTGCCATCCAATGGCAAGCGCAAGATCCAGTCGCGCGCCTCGGCGGGCAGCGGCAGGGCCCGCTGCTCGTCTTCCCAGTGACGCTGGCGCACGGGCAGTTCCGTCTCCTCTTTCTTCACGACCTTGTCGACCGCCGCGATCGCCGCATCGAATTCCTGAATGCGCCGCTCTTCCTCCGGCTTTCGGATTTGAACCAGCGGCAGGACGTTGCCGGGCGTCTCAATATAGACGCCCTTTTCATTCAGGCTGTTGAAGAAGGCATAGAACTGATAAAACTCGGACTGCGAAAATGGGTCGAATTTGTGATCGTGGCAGCGACAACAACCGAGCGTCAGTCCCAGCAAGGCCGTGGCCGTGGTCTCGACGCGATCGACGCCGTTCTCCACGCGCCACTCTTCGTCGATCGAACCCGCCTCGGTCACCGTGCGATTGTTGCGATTGAAGCCGGTCGCGATTCGTTGCTCCAGGCTCGGCTTGGGCAGCTGATCGCCTGCGATCTGGTCGACGACGAAACGATCGAACGGCATATTGCTGTTGAATGCGCTTACTACCCAGTCGCGCCACGGCCACATCGATCTGGCAAAATCGTTTTGATAACCGTTGGTGTCGGCATAACGAGCGGCGTCGAGCCAGTCGACGGCTGTGCGTTCACCAAAGCGACTTGAAGCGAGCAGCCGGGATACCAGCCGTTCGTATGCGTCGGGAGAGCGATCGGCGAGGAAGTCGTCCACGTCAGGCGGCGTCGGCGGGAGACCGGTCAGATCGAGCGTGACGCGGCGAATGAGCGTTTCGCGCGCGGCCTCGGGCGCGGGCCTCAGCCCTTCTTTGTCGAGTCGCGCCAGGATGAAACGATCGAGGGGGTTGCGGGGCCAGGCGGCGTTGCTTACCGCGGGCGGCTGTGGCCGATCCGGCGCCTCGTACGCCCAGTGCTTGCCCCACACCGCTCCCTGATCGACCCAGCGCCGCAACAAGTCCTTCTGCGCGGCGCTGAGCGTTCGATTCGATTTCGGAGGGGGCATGCGCCCGTCGCCGACGTCAGCGTTGACGCGGCGGATCAATTCGCTGTCCCCGCTGGCGCCGGGAGTAACGACCGTCAGGACCCCGTCATGCGCATTAAGCCGCAAATCGGCTTTGCGGGCTTTCGCATCCGGGCCGTGACATGCAAAGCAGTTTTCCGACAGGATCGGAAGCACGTCGCGACTGAAACGGACTCGCGGCAGCGCGTCTTCCGCACGCATCACGCCCGGGAGCAGAACGGCCAAGATCACCGACCAGCCGGCTCGGCTGGTAGACAGCTTCACCACTCTCCCTCCGTCCTGAACGTCTTGGGACGTCATCCAGGTGGCACTTGCTGCCCCGGTCGCAAGCTGAATTCCGGAATTCTGAGCGGCGGACAAATCCGAAGGATCTTTGGCTCGTTCCCTGCTGATGGACCGATTGACCGGCTTAGCGTTTAGCCGCTTTTCGATGCCGCCTTCGGCACGTCGCCAAAGAAAACTGCTTCCAGGTACCTGGCTGCGCTCCTGATATGCGCGTCCATGGCCAGCGCTGCACCTTCCGGATTCTGGGTGACAAGCGTTCGCACAATGGCCAGGTGTTCCAACGTATCGTTGGAGCGGGAATAGTTCGTGCCGGCATCGCGCGCATGGGAGACATCGCGAAGCGCCTGAAACAGCGACTGGTACCGGCAGATTTCGCTCTTGAGACGGGCGCTGCCGCACGCATTGGCGATTAACCCGTGCAGCCAGGTGTCGGCGGCCCGGGCGTCACGATCCCATTGCGCGCTGGGGGGAATATCCGAAAGCCGGGCAAGCTCTGCCTCCAGTTCGCTGAGCTCGCCCGGATCAGCCTGACCGCACGCGCATCGAGTAGCTTCAACTTCCAGAACGCGGCGAATCTGGCAAATCTCTCGCACTTCCGCGGGACCGAATGCCCGAACGACGGCGCCGCGATTGGGCAGCAGGTCCACAACACCCAAGCCCTGCAGTTCCAGCAGCGCCTCGCGGACGGGAGTCGGGCTCACTCCGTACCGGTCCGCCAGTCCCTGCATCACCAGGCGCTGGCCCGATTGGAAGCGGCCCTCGAAGACCGCGGTCAGAATCTTGGAGAAGACCAACTGTCGTAGGTTATGCTGGACCACCAACTCGGTTGAATTCGTTGGTGAGGAGCTTTGCGGAGGACTCATTGCGCCATACTCAGCCGAGCGATTCGAAACGCCGGTCTTCGATCTGACACGAACGAACGGAGAGTCACTTCCGTATATTATATACAAAAAAGGCCTGCGCCAAGTAACTTCCTTTGCCAGCATGCAGGGTAATTGCTTACTACTACTTCTGTTCGAGTTCCTGCTTCAGGAATTGCACCATCTCTTGCTTGGATTTCGCGCGCTGTTCCGGCCGCCAGAAGATATCGAAGTGGCTGGCGCCTTCGAGAGGCACCAGCCTGGCTTTGACTCCGGCGCGTTTCAAAGCGTCGTAAAGAACCTGAGCTTGCTGGAACGGCACCCAGGTATCCGCTGTGCCATGGATGATCAACACGGCCGGGTTGCCCGCGCGCACATAAGTAGTCGGCGAAGCCTCGAGCATGCGCCGATCCTGGCGGTCACTCGTCCCCAGGAAGTCGACCAGCAAGCCGTCCAGGTCAACACCAAGGGATCGGCGCATGAGATCATCTGCATCTCTATTGATCTTCCATGTCGTGAAATCGGTCGGGCCGAGCATGTCGACGACGGCGCGCACGGGAGGATGGCTTTTATCCTCGCCCTGGTCAGCCAGGCCAAGCATGAGCGCCAGATGTCCACCCGCCGACCCGCCGCCAACGGCAATGCGCTTGGGGTCAATATCATACTTGGCCGCGTTCGTTCGTAAGAATGCCAGCGCATGCTTTATATCGTCAAGCTGCGCAGGAAACGTATAGGCGGGTGCTAGCCGATACTGTACTGACGCGCCCGCAAAGCCGAATTGGGCCATGTCGCGCATGCCCGCGTGATAATCCTTACGATCGCCCATCAGCCAGCCGCCGCCGTGCACCCACAGGACGAGAGGAAGAGGTCGCGTGCCCGAAGTCGGCCTCACCAAATCGAGCCGCAGTTCCCGGCCATCGATTTTGGCAAAGACAATGTCTTTCTCCAATGTCGAGGCCGCGGACTTCACGTCGTCAGCGTGCAAGGGAGTCGCCAGGCAGACCAGCACGGCCTGGACGATCCAAACGCTCGAGCGCATTTCGATATCCTTAAAAATGAACCCATTACGTAGTAAGGGGATAGAACCAGGAACTGTCCGCTTACTTCGTGCGCTTCTCGATCGCCGCTACTTCGCCACGTCCGCGCCGGGCCAAACCAGGTCGTTGAATCGGTCCACCAGTTCCTTCCCCGCCCACGCAATCCCGCGCAGTATTAACAGCCGGAACAGGGGTCGTGGAAAGTCCAGGAGAAGTGCCCTGGGATGGACACAAACACCTGCCCCTTCCCCCGCTCCAGAGACCACATTTGCGGCTGGGGCTTCCCGTCCTCGATGGCCGTGCCCAGCACGCGGCCCGCCGGCAGCTCGCCCGCCAGCTTCCAGTAACTCTCATCGGTCATCATCCAGTCGGAGCATACTCTAGCCTGATTCATGTGGATGCCCATAGCAGAGTCGCAATCTCAGCGGCCCCACTGCGCGTCTGGAAAAGTTCCTTCAATCCACCCAGTTATTCCTCGCTCAGGTTCATTTCTCCGCCTTAGCGCCCCTGTTTTTTAGCGCCTTGCTGACCCGTTCCGCCTGGATCTTATAAATTGCCACGCTCGGATCACCGCGTTTGGTTCCAAGCTCGATGGCCTCTTCGTAACTGGTCTTGGCAAGGTCGAGCTTGCCGATCATTTCGTAGCCGTGAGCCAGGCCAGCGAAGGCGCTCGCCGAGTTGGGAAAGCGTTCCGTATTCTTCTTGAGCACGGCAATCGCTTCGTCTCTTTTGCCGCTCTTCAGCAGGTGATAGCCAATCTGGTTCACTAACCGCTCGGGAGGCTCGCCCGTGAAGTGATACTTGGCGGAGAGTCGCTTGTAATGTTCTTCAACGGCTGACATCCCTTCGGCAACTTCCTTTTCACTCGGGCGCCAGTCGTCAAACGTTTTCTTGAGCGCGAAGTAATGGCTTCGCAAAACCACCGTTCCGTGATCTTCACCATCCAGGATCATCGAATCCCAAACGAAGCCCTTCAGCGAATGGTGACTGAGTAACTCCTTGGCCTTGTCAAAGACCAGCCGCATGCCACCCTTCTCATCGCTCCCCACCGTCAGAATTAGCGTTCGATGCAATTCCTGGTGCGATTTCAAGAACTCCTCCAGTTCGTGAATGGTATATTCGTTGTCCCACCCCAGACTCGGGCTGACTGCGATGTAGACATTGAATAGATCCGGCTTGGTCACCAGAGCGTGGACCGCCAGAAGCCCGCCGAACGAGTGGCCGGCAAACAGCCGGTAAGGTTGCGTGCGATAGGTTTGTTCGACCTTGGGAATCAATTCGGTTTGAATGAACTGGAGGAACTTGTCGGCGCCGCCGCCGTTGGGCAGAGCATTGCCGCCCTTCACCTCGTTGGTCGGCGTAAGATCTCGGTCGCGGTCGGTATTGGTGATGGCGACCACGATCGTTTCGGGCATTCGGCCGTTGCGGGCCAAGAACTCGATTGTCGCGGCCGTGTGTCCGAGATGTGAGGCTCCATCGGTCATGTACAACACGGGATAGCGTTCGCTGCTCTTGTCATAACCTGGCGGCGTGCGTACCAGCGCGACGCGCTCTTCACCGAGGATCTTCGATTTGATGACCACCCGGTTTTTCGGATCGGTGTCGCCGGCACGCGCGGCATTGCAAGGTGCCAGGACCAGCGACAGGAGTGCCAGCGCCCAAAAGCACGGCTTCACGCTACTTTTTCCTGGCGATCGCGGCGGCCAGCGCTTTCACCAGTTGCTGGTCGTCCGGGGAAAAGGCCTTCGGAGTGCTGCTCCAGACATTGAACGTCGACGGCAACGATTCGAGAATCACTGGCACGTGGACGCTCGATTTGAGAAGACTGCTCAGGAGCTTGATATCCATGCCGGCCATCGGCCCTTTGCTAAACTCGCCGAGGTCGGCCGGCGCGGCGAACTGATTGAAGAGCGCGAAAGCCGTCAGGGTGAACAATTCCCCCTTTTGCTCGAAGCCGGTCTCCGCGAGGTGAAAGATCTTTTTGCCGGGATAAGCCGAGTATACCACGCGCAGATTTTCGCTCGTGACACTCGTAACGCAGAGCCGATCTACCTGCGGCAACTTATCGTGAACCGCTTTGGCAAAAGCGTTGAAGTCCTTCTGGGAACTTAGCGCCGAGTTCGCAAGCTTGCTTAACTCGGGCGCCAGCGCCGGTAGCGCCTTTGTCTGCTGCGGCGGCCTGGCTGCGGCAGGTGGATTCTTGAGCCGATCTTCCCGAAGGGTGGTGCGATCGAAGTAGCCGATCATCATCTCTTCCCAGGTCTGCTCGCCCCAGAGAACGGTCTTGTTAGGGTTGGGATTGGCCAGATTGCTCTTCGAGTTGTTGTAATAGGCGGTGCAGTGCAGCCTGGTTCCCTTGGGCAGCACTTTGGGCTCGGCCAGCACATACGAATTCTGCCAGTTGAAATCGTACGTGGGCACGTCCAGGAGAATCTCGTTCTTGCCATCAGGGTAGGTGGCGTCGAACCGAAAACCCGTCCCACGAACGTGCGTGTGGGGCATCCAGGTCCAGATCTCGCTGTCCTCTGACAGCACCCTGTCTGCTTCTACTTTGAAGTGCGGGTCGTTTGGCGGAATCCGGAGTTGATCATTGATCACGAGGTCGGTGTGGACCTCCTTGTGGACGGTGTTGGGATCGGCGAAGGTGAGGCCGATACTGGTCTGGTCGACTTGCTCGCCGCCGTTGGTCGTGTAGTGAATCTGAAACAACAGCCGCGACCCCGCCGGCACGCGTTTGGCGAGCCCGTCCCGTAAAATCATCGGCCGGGCGCCAGGCACCGAAGCCGCCAGCCAATCGGAGACGAATTCCGCCTGTCCGGGAGACGGCGGCGTGTCGGGAGGCTGGACGAATACCAAGACGTGGTGGACGACGGCCCGACAAGAAGGCTTCACCTCGGCGGCCCGGATCCATTTGTCTTCCGTGAACCCGGTCTCTACCGCGAAAAATTGATACGGAATGGTCCCCGTGGCCGGCACCTTGAACTTCCGGGCAATCGTCAAGACAACGTCGGGCTTGGGAATCCGCCAGCCCTCCGCGAACGTGGGCGCGGGAGGAAGGTCTTTCGGATCGCCCTGGGGAGAGCCGGCGCTCACCCAGTCGGCGATCTGCTTCTTCTCCTCATCGTTCAAGCGGGACTCATTGCTGAAATGGCCATACTTCGGGTCGGCGTGCCACGGAGGCATGCGCCCCTGCTGGACCACTTCGTCGATCGTCTCGGCCCAGCCGACGGCGTCTTCGTACGACGTCAACGAGAAGGGGCCGATTTCGCCGGGACGGTGGCATTCGACGCATCGACTGTTGAGGATTCTCGCAATGTGCCGGGAGTAGGTGATCGCGCCCTGCGTCGCCGGCTTGTGGACTCGGCCGATGAAGCAGCCGAGGGCAGGCTCCGACGGGTGACTGACGGGCTTCCCCGCCAGCAATTCTTCCAGAGCGTCACGCAGATCATTACGCGTCGGCTTGTTTCGCATGATGCCAATGTGATACTGATCGTCGACTCGGCCGCGATAGCGAATCACGCGCTCAGCGTCCAGGACGATCACCTCCGTCGTCCGTTTTACCCCCAGCTGGTCGGCGAAGACGTTGTTGACATCTTTAAGGACGGGGAATGCGATTCCGGAATCCTTGGCGTACCTGGCAATGTCCGAGGGGCTATCCTGTTGGTTGGCGTCGATGCCCACGAAGGCAATGCCCTTACTCTCAAACTCCTTTGCCATTTTTGCCAGGCGCGGCGCATATTGCTTCGAGATCGGGCATTCGCAACTGATGAATGTCAGGACGATCGCCTTCTGGGAAGCGAAATCGTCGAGCGAGCGTTCGGCGCCGCGGTAATCACGCAGCTTGATGAAAGCTACTTTAGACCCGATGGCCGGAGCTTCCGTCTTTTCGCCGGCCAAGGCCAGACTTGTCCCTAAAAGGAGGAGCACGCTGCTTACATATTTCATTGCAAAACCTCGTTGGCGCCGAGGCCAGGTGACGCCTAGAGACGAACGACTTCGACGATGGGAAATACCTTCCCGATCTTAGCAGGCACTGACATGCTTGCAAGGGGCGCCCAAGTCCGTCACGAAGACGTGGAAGCCGAGATGGCATTTCTCTTGTTGGCTGTCTTTATGGAGACTCGGTTTCGATTGAAGGGGAAGCGAGCTTCAGTATACCAGTGCTGTCCCCGTTTTTATCCTTCAAAGACACGAATTCAACACGACGCACTGGTGCAAAAGGAGAAAGCCCACGGCGGACAAAGCGATGGGCCTTTGCGAAAATCAAATCGACTGCTTGCGGGGGTCAGGAAGGCATTGTACACTGTTCGCGTGAGTGAAAATCAGCCTATCTGTATCTGATGGATGGGAGTTGCATCGTGGGGGATATTCCGTGGTTCGCTCTTCGCTTTACGCCACCGGCATGTTGGCGTGTTTGATCCTGTCTGCGCCGATAACGGCGGATCAGCCCGACCCTCTCGAGGACCTGATGCCGCTCATTGCCGAATACCCGAAGTCGCTGCGCGAGGACATCCTGTACTTGTCTTCTCATCTCAAACTCCTGGCGGCCCTGGAGCACCGTGACCCCAAAGCGAAGCTGGATCCGATGGATCCTCTCCTGAAGGGATGGCCGCCGAATGTACAGAAAGCGGCCCTGAGGCTTGCTACGGAGCCGGACATATTGGCAGCGCTCCAGGCC
>Ga0206837_1046_pt1 | contig 19098 bp, 16 predicted proteins | sample Alteio_BWOrgCont_29_FD_152863 | JGI IMG/M metagenome (GOLD analysis project Ga0206837, IMG submission 152863) | Enriched cells from forest soil in Barre Woods Harvard Forest LTER site, Petersham, Massachusetts, United States -... | ecosystem: Environmental > Terrestrial > Soil > Temperate forest >...
GTGCCAAACCGTGATGGCATGATTCACATAAAGCACATAAAGCACTATGGCCTGCAGCATGGCCAAGGACTGGGTGATGAGTAATAGTCGGTGGCGGTGATGGCGGTCAGCAATCACACCTGCCAAAGGGGCAAGAAGAAAGGTGGCTATCTGACTGGAGAAACCGACTAACCCTAATAAAAATGCGGAATTAGTCATGCGATAAACCAGCCAGGAGACCGCGATCTGCTGCATCCATGTGCCGATAAGCGAAATGCTCTGCCCTGCAAAGAAAAGGCGGTAATTTTTATGGCGCAAGGCGCGAAAAACTGTTTTAATGTTCATAATCAAATCACAATAGCATATCAGCCAATTATGCCAAGCAAAATTTCATCTCATTATTTCTCTGCCGTCCTGAAAAATCCTGATATCCCTTTTTGGATCGGTTCTGTCGGATTTTTTACATTAGGCAGCCGGGCCCTGGCTGTGGTCATTGGTTATCAAATTTATAAAATCACCCACAGTGCCTTGAGTCTTGGGTGGCTCGGCCTGGTGGAAGCCATCCCGGCCCTTTCCCTGGTATTAATTGGCGGTTATGTGGCGGACCATTTTAGCCGCCGCAAAATTCTCTTGATAACAAGGGGAGCGTCCTGTGTCTGCGGACTGGCCTTGGCCGCCTTATCCTTGCATAGCTATGCACACTCTTTATTCGGACTTTACTCTGTTATTTTCGCCGCGGGAATTGCCCGCGGTTTCGCAGACCCCGCCAGCACCGCTTTTGAAGCCCAGGTGGTACCGAAGGCCATGACCGCTACTGCTTCGTCGTGGATCGGCAGTGCCTGGGTGGCATGTTCCGTCATTGGTCCGGCCATCATCGGTTTTGTTTTTGACGACTGGGGTGCTTATGGCTCTTATCTTTTAATCACCGGATTTTTTATTCTTTCCTGGGTGTCAACACGGACAATTGGCCCCAAACCCCAGGTCATGCCGGAGCATAAAGAACCCTTATTAAAAAGCATTTCCATGGGCTGGCGCTTTGTGTTGGGCCACCAACCTTTCTGGGCTGCCATGGCTTTGGATTTGATTGCCGTGCTTTTCGGAGGGGTGATAGCCATTTTACCCATTTTTGCCAGCGATATCCTGCACGTCGGGGCCAAAGGATTGGGTTTGCTTAATGCCGCGACCTCAGTTGGAGCTTTGGGCACGATGCTTTATGCCGCCAAACATCCTCCCATTGCCAAGGCCGGACGCAATTTACTATTGACCGTCGCTGGTTTTGGTGTGAGTATCCTTATATTTGGCTTCTCCAAGAATTTCCTGCTGTCTTTGGCAGCCTTGACTTTAAGCGGAGCGTTTGACGGAATCAGCATGGTCATCAGGCGATCGATGGTGAGGCTCTTGTCGCCCGACGACATGCGCGGCAGGATATCGGCAGTGAGCTGGGTATTTATTTGTTCTTCTAATGAATTAGGCGCATTTGAAAGCGGTATGGTGGCGGCCTGGATAGGGGCCATTCCCTGTGTCGTTGTCGGGGGTGTGGTGACTTTAGCCGTGGTGGGCCTTACCGCATGGATTGCCCCGCAACTGCGTAAACTGCGCTTTGATCCGCAAACGATGGAGCGGGTTTATTTGCCGTAGTTATTCCCTACAAAGGTGCCGTCCCCGGCAAATGGGGTATCTGTCTCTTTTTGTTCTTCCTTATCAGAATAGTCTCCGGCAAAATAACTATTTTCAGAATTGATAGTTCCTTCTCCGACAAAAGTGCTGTCTGTCTTTTTTTGAAGGTCTTCTTTGCCCCAAGATTCATTGACCATGCTGTTGGAAATGTCCCCGACAAAAGAACTATTGATGGATTTTGGAGGTTTTCCTCCGACAAAAGAACCATCTGTCTTTTGCTCGACCTCATCGGCAAAGACTTTATAACTCGCAATGAAACTGAATAATATCAAGATCAGCCATAAATATTTTTTCATATTCAACCCTTAAGCTTTACCAATACCCCCGCCAGATCGCGGCCGAGGGCTTCGATGCTGGCTTGCTGCTTGGGGTCTTTAAGTTTTCCGTCGGGGCCAAAGGCTTCGTGGGCTTTGGGAACGGCTACCTGGGTAGGAAGGACAATGACACCCATATGGGAAAGAATGGCTCGGACGACAATCAGCCCGCGCAAGCCACCGAACGCACCTGGTGAGGCGCTCATAAGGGTCCCTGCCTTGCCTGTGAAAGGATTCTCGCCAGGCGGACGCGAGGCCCAATCAATGGAATTTTTTAAAACCCCGCTGATGCTGCTATTGTATTCCGGAGCAGAAATTAAAAGCCCGTCATGCGCCAGCAGCATGGCCTTGAATTTCTTTGCATTCTCGGGTAATCCCTGCTCTGCTTCCAAATCCCCATCGTAAAGCGGCATAGGAATGTCCCTCAGGTCAAGATAGGTCACTTGCGCGCCTGCGGCGCGGGCCGCGTCTGCCGCGATTTTAACAAGCTTCTTGTTAAAAGATTCTTTGCGTGTACTGCCTGCGAATGCCAGGATTTTGGGTATATAAGCCATATATGCCTCCATCTTTTGAGCTTGGATTAATTGGTGACGTCTACCAATTAATTTAATTGGTAGACGTCACCAATTAATCTAAATGACTGTTTGGCCCTTTCACTAACCAAAAGTAAATGCGTAGACTAATGTTCCTGCATTCGGAAATTCAAGACGTAATTTATGGGTTTCTACCGCGCCTTTGAGATCAATGATATTATAGAGACGCTGATAATCCAAAATGATATCATCCATAGCTTTGCCGTCCATGAACATCTTAATTTTATCACCCGCGTGTGCCGGGCCTACAACTAAAAAAACCTTGCTGGCTTTGAACTTGAACTCTAACGCCGCTGCCGGCCCTGACCTGGCGGATTCAGCCCGCACGCTCCAGATACCTTGATAAACAAAATGATTAAGTGGAATTTCCTTTGGTAATGTAAATACCTGGTCCCCACTCAAAATTTTCTCAGGCGAAGCAAAGCGCTGCATACGCCCTGTCCCAAGATACGTTTCAGGGGTGCGGTCATATCGGGGAGTCTGGTCTTTAACTGAGCTTAAAACCCCTTCGATAGAATGCCCATTTTCTTTTAATAGGACTCGTATTGCTTCTTCCATAAGATCATAGCCGCCCTCGCCAAAATGCGTGCGCCGGATATGCCCCCTGGCATCTATTAAATATTCCGCGGGCCAATAATGGTTCTGATAATTTTTCCAGGTTTGATAATCATTGTCTTGAGCCACCGGATAGGTAACGCTGAATTGTTTAATGGCGTTCTGGACATTTTGGGTCTCGCGCTCAAAGGCAAATTCTGGTGTGTGAACGCCCACAATCACAAGCCCGTCATTTTTATAACGCCCATACCAGGTGATCAAATGCGGCAAGGTGCGCACACAATTGATACAACTATAAGTCCAAAAATCAACCAACACCACTTTTCCATGCAAATCCTGAAGGGATAGCGGCAGTGTATTCAACCATTGGGCAATGCCTGCAAACTCCGGCGCCAATCCCCCCTCAGACAATAACTTTTCATTATCTTCGGTAATGGCCTGCGCTTTGCGGCCGGCCAAATTATCCAATTCTTTTTGCAGATGGCTATTATTTTCAAACTGGCCCAGGAACCGGCTATAGCCGGGAAAAAGATTAAGCACGCGGGCCTGAAGCGTTGCGGCATAATTCGTATAAATTAAAATCGCTGTGACGATCATGATAACGCCGAAAGCCTGCTGGATCAAGCCGGTGTACTTATTGACTGCGCGCATTTTCTTAAACAGCCCTGCGCTAAACAAAGAAAAAATATACAGCGGGATCCCCAAACCCAAAATATAGGCCAGGGTGATGGCCACGACCTTGATGTTGACTGATTGTGTCGCGGACAAGGTAGCGATCGTCGCTAAAATCGGCCCCGCGCAGGGCGCCCAGACCAAGCCTAATGAAAAACCTGTAACCAAACCTGCGCCTAAACCTGTCCCTTCCTTTTTGAACTTCGATTGCAGGGGCCCTAACAAATTATTGATTAAAACTTCAAATCTGGCACCCAAGGCTGGGACCAGCATGGATAAACCCAGTAAACCGATAATGACCGTGGCGACCAGACGTAAACTATTGGGATTAATGGGAAAAATTTTAACTAGATAGGAAATGCCAAGCGTGAAAATTGTAAAGCTCGTCATAACGCCCAGGGTAAGGCCAAGCGATTTTCGCCTTCCCCCACCGGAAGATGCCGAAAACACAATGGGCAAAAGCGGCCATATGCAAGGAGCCAAGATCGTAATAAATCCGGCTAGAAATGAAAAAACCAGAAGCGTAATCATTTATCCTCCAGTGGAAAAACCTGGATATAAGGTCATTCCACCATCGGCAAAAATAGTTGTTCCGGTGACATAATCTGAATAATCAGAGGCCAGCCATACGGCCACGCGGGCAATGTCCTCAGGCACACCTATCCGCTGATAAGGAATTAATGTCAAAAGCGCATTCTCTGCTTGCGGGGTGGCCCAGGCATCATGATTAATAGGCGTCTTGATGGCCCCTGGCCCGATGCTGTTGACACGTATACGATAAGGGGCCACTTCCTGGGCGATACTCTTCATCAACTGCATCACCCCCCCTTTGGATGACGCATAGTTGACATGCCCGCCCCAAGGAATGACCTCATGTACAGAGCTCATGCAAATAATTTTTCCGGCGGCACAGGAAACGGATTCAACAACACCCCGTCTTTTAAACTCTTTGACCGCTTCCCGGGCGCAAAGGAATTGACCGGTTAAATTCACATCAATGACCGCCTGCCATTGGGCCAGGGTCATCTGATCAAAAGGAGAATCTCTTTGAATGCCGGCATTATTGACCAAAATATCAATAGTGCCAAATTTCTTTAACATCGCCGCATACATGTCCAGAACTTGAGGTTCCTTTGATATGTCGGCCTTAAACCCAAAAGCCTGGCTGCCATAGCTTTTAATCTCCTTGATCATTTGGTCAACCGAGCCGTCGTCAACAACATAATTGATGAGTACCGAGGCACCAGCCCGGCCTAAGGCCAAAGCAACTGCCTTGCCAATACCGGAATTGGCACCGGTGACCAATGCCTTTTGCCCTTTCAGAATTATATTTTGCTCAAGACTGGGCATGCGAGGCTTGGGATAATCTTTTTTGGGATAAATATTACGTACCATTTGGGACTCCTACGCGCATAGAAAAATCTGCACCTTCCCAATGGTCAGTTTCCGGCCAATAGAAAGTAAATTTAATTTCACTTCCCTCAGGGACCTTCTGTGTCAGCAGATCAGCCACAAAAATACCTAAACCCGTGTCCTTAGTCTTAAAATCTTGTCTTGTCGTCCAATTATCATAACTCCAATGGACCACTGCCGGCGCCATGGTTTCAATACGCAAACACTTACCATAAGGGATCGATGTGCGGCGGTAAGTAAATCGCCACAATACAAAAGGAGAGGTTTTCTTTTCAACTAAATATCGCTGCACTGTTTGCGGCGGCATATCAAAGACACGTCCATCACGCAAGGAACGCAATAATTTAACATACTCCGCATGCGCCCATACTAACGGCATAGCTGATCCTGAAGGCCTGCCAAAATAAAGCTCACGTTCGGGGATATCTGCGGCATCCCAGGTCTGCTCAGGGATCATCCCTCCTTCATTGGCAAAATTTTCCAATGCCTTCAGAAGTTTATTCGCCTCTTCTTTCTTACCGGCCGCAAGTTCATAATGGGCCCGCTCACCCGTCAGCAAAGGCCAGGCCCGGCCGATCCCTGTACCGTCAAAAGGCAAGCCATCCGCATGTTCCCCATAACCGTCTCCATTATAACGATGCCAAATCGGGCCTTGAGGCATATCAATTTTTAACAATGTGTCGATCATCTTGATGGTATCTAGGATGCGCGGATCGTCAGGCGCACGTAAACCGAAACGCACCAACGCTAAAGCATCAGGGCTCACCAAATGTTCAGCTAATTGCACCGCCTTATCACACGTCACATTTTTAACCAGGACTTTCTCTTGAGGCACTACGTCCACGGCCGTATCCATAGTGGCGATGCGGATATAATATCCTTTAACATTATATTTTTTACTCCAATCTGTATCCGTCACATACAGCCAGCGGTCGATGGCAGAATACCAGTCATCAGCCACCTCCCGAAGGTAGACAGCCATTGGAGCTTGCTTATTCAAATCAGCCATCTCTGCGGCCACCAGAAGGGCCGTGATCTCGGCACCAATGGTAAAGGGTGTATAACCGCCGTCTTCTTCCCAGCGGTCTTGCGGGCTTATGGGGCCATTTTTAAGTAAATAAATCGCAGCTTGACGGACCATCGGCCAAAAACGCTGCCGGTCTTGATCTCCCAAAGCTTTTTGGCGCCACGCTAAATCCACCAAAAGGATAGGTAAAGCTGTTTCATCCATCTGGATACCGCTCCAGTAAGGAGTGCCGTTGAGCCACATGTTCTGGGCCCAGTGCCCGTCTTTTTCCTGAGTGGATTCCAGAAAGGCAAGCACCCGGCGGGCATTTTCATGCGCGCCTGCGGCCAGAAGGCCTCCGGCTGTCTCAACCAGATCACGCGGCCAAACAAGATGATACCCGCCTAAATCTTCATCCCCTTTGCTGAAACCCCAAGGCACGGCAAGAGAGGCGATCGTAGCACCCGGAGCATTGACCGCCTCATGCGAACGCATCACAATGGTGCTGGCGCGGTAAACATTTTTCTTGTCCCGCTCTCGGGTTTTGTCCAAATCCAAAAGAGACTTCTGCCAATTCACCCATGCAGCGGAATATTTCTTAAGCGCCGTATCAAAACCTTCCTGCAACGAAAGACGCGCGCGATTGGCTGCTTCCTGGGGATTGCTGGCGAATCCCACGGCAATCACAAATTCTCCTTTTGTCTTGGCTAGATCGATCTCGGCCATCATGGCCACGTTGCCGTTCTCTGCCCGTTCATATTCCCAGGTCATTTTCTTATGTGCGGACAAATCCTGCCATCCATCGGAGAATCCCACAAATCCCACTGAGCGTTTAAGCCAGTCTACTGAACAAGCCAGGGCCAGGGCATTGCCGTCTCTTTGGGCAAAGAGCATGGGAACACCTTTGTAATCTTCAACCCAGGCCGTATTGCCAAATCCCTGATTGCTCAGATGGGCAGCAAGCAATACATATAAATGCAAATCCCCTTGAGATGCTTTCAATGATTTAAAACGGCTTCTTTGCAATAACACCGGCCTTTGAGGGTCGATGGTGATCTCTTTTTCTATCCTATAGAATCCTTGAGCGCAGGTATTGATGATCCGAAAAGCCGGAACCCCCTCGGTGATGCAATTGGCCGTGCTCTTGGCACTCCTTTTTTCTTCTGACATAAAATCCTTGCCGTTAGTAATAATAAATTCCATATCGCGGGTTGCAGCCTGATCAACACCGGGATAATAAAGTTCGTTTAAAATACCGTGACTAAAGGTAAACCAAAGAGGACTTGCGGGATTGTGAGCTGTGCCTACACCGGTCTTGGCACTGGAAGTCAATCGTGGAGGAATTCCGGGCCAGCCCGGCGCGTAACTGCCGGGAGTTAATGCCCCTAAAGTTTTTTGTGGCATATTTTATCCTTTATTTCTTGATGCCCCTGTTTTATTCCCCTCTTTTTTATAAAGAGGGGTTAGGGGAGTTTAAAGAGAGTTGCTTTTGGATAGCATCATAAACTCCCTCTATATTTTTTAAAACCTCCAGATTGTTAAATCGAATAACATTTATACCGGTTCTTTTCAAAAAGTCTTCCCTTTGACGATCATACGCTATACCTTCTTCACTATAATGCTGCCCACCATCGACTTCTATAACTATCTTCAGTAAGGGACAATAAAAATCAACAATATACGAGCCTACGCCGTATTGTCTAAAAAATTTATGTCCGCCCATCTGTTTATTTCTTAATATATTCCATAATTTTCTTTCGGCATCTGTTTGATCCTTCCTTAATGCCTGACGCACTTCTTTAGTCGCAACGGGGTTAAAAATTTTCATCACCTTAACTCCCCAGTCCCCTCTTTATTAAAAAGAGAGGTAATTTTCTGATCCTAACAGAATACGCCTATTTACGGATTTGGTACATACCTCTAAAATTCTTATAAACACTGCGCAAAATCAACCATTATGCGATAACTTACAATTTCTATCTGTGCTTTTTTTGCTTCACGATTTATTACCTTAGTTAATTTCTGCGCACCTCCATGAACAAGAATACCTCTGGGTTTCTTAGAAATTTCTTTCTCTAGCCAAGCCATATACTGGCAAAGTTGATTGATATCTTTTACTGTTGGGGCATGCTGTTTACACTCAATAATCACTGGCTGCTCTCTCTCATCAATAAGTAACACATCAAGACGGGTTTTATCTGGAAAGACATGTTCTTGAATATGAAAATCGGGATAAGGGTAAAGGCCATCTTCTAAACGACTAGGATAATTTGCAATATAATCCGATAACGCTCTTTCATATACGAATTTTCCAAGTAAACCTACCCAATTTTCTGGATCCTTCATTACTTGACAAATTCGGCTATAATTTTGAGAATTAATTTTTGACACCGTTGGTCGTAACTCACCATCCGTAAATCTACAATCTTCCGGTAATTGAATAATCAAATCACTATCCCTGGGGCCTATATTTAACTCCCATCTAACAAATATTCTTCTTCCCATTTCTCCAAAGGGTGGTTTGATTTTATCAGAAATAATAGGATCCCACTGATCGTCGTTAATAGCTATTTTAGTTATTTCACCCAATCGTCCAACGCGATTATTCCTAAGCGCTACTATAATTTTGTCACCAACTTTCATTCTTTGAATCTCATTTCTTGCTCGATTCCATCCACCTTTCTTTTTTGTTCGTTCATGAAGCTTATAGCCAGATTTGCTTGGCCAACCAACTGCAACACACTGGTTTTCAAACCACCGTTGCCACATGCCCGGATATCTATCTTCCTGGCAAGCTATTTTCCAAAGTGTTGGATTTTTACCTATTTTTGTAGACATAGATGATCCTTTTTTAATCTGGTTTGAGAAAACGCATGGATAACTCCCCTATCCCCTTTTTATAAAAAAGAGGAAAAATTTACTCCATGCATAGATGAATAGCTATTATGTGTGAGGCACAATAAAGAATTTTTTGCCAAATGTCTGCAAGGTTTTACAGCGAGGATGCCGCGAATGCCCTATCGCGATAGCAATCCGAGCTGTAAACCGTAGCAGACGGCAAAAATATTCCGTGCCGAATCACATAATAGCTGTTCATCCTTCACGCGTGCTGAACTCCCCCTAACCCCCTCTTTAAAAAAAGAGGGGGAAAACTTTATAAAACCTGCTTTAAATAGTCGGCTACCCTGAGCGCGTTGGCCATGATGGTCAATCCCGGATTGACGGCCGAGCTTGACGGAAAAAAACTGCCGTCAATGACATAAAGATTATCCAAATCGTGGGCCTTGCAATTGATATCCAGCGCAGAGCTTTTAGGGTCAAGCCCAAAACGCACTGTACCGCATTGATGCGCGGTGCCCGCGATCGGTATTCTTTTGTTCATATACACCGAACGGCTGAAAAGATGGTCGTGACAACCAATGTCTTTTAAAAGACCTTTTAATTTAGCGGTCAAGCGCTTATGGCCCTCCTGATTATTGGGAGTGTACTGGAGTATTATCTGATTTTGTTTGTTGATAAGCAAACGGTTATTGGGATCAGGCAAATCTTCAGAGCACAGCCAAAAATCAATGGCATGACGGGCGACCGCATCAAGGATGAATTGCGGCACAAATTTTGGCGCATTGCCCTTAAGGATTTCTCCGTCAGTCTTGCCTAACATTTGAATATGCCCCATGGGATATTCCCATTCGCTGCCCCCGAAATAAAAATCATTTAAGGCCAGGGTCTTTTGGAACACCGTTGGATTTTTCTCTTTGGAGATGGCCATAAAAGCGGAATTATTATGACACATATAATGGCGTCCCACAACATCGGAGCTATTGGCCAGGCCATTGGGATGCCTGTCATTGGCCGAGCGCAAAAGTAAAGCCGCGGAATTAATGGCCCCGCAGGAAACCACCACTGTATCGGCGCTATATTGCTCATTTAAACCGTTACGCCGGGCATGCACGATTTTAACCGTACGTCCCGAAGCATCGGTTTGCAGGTGCGTGACAAAGCATTCGGTCAAAAGGGTGACATTAGAGTGTTCCAGCGCCGGGCGGACACAGATCATCTCCGCGTCGGATTTGGCATGGACAAGGCAGGGAAATCCGTCACAAGTAGAACAACGAATGCATTTGCTAAAATCACGGTTTTTCTCATTAAGGCGGACACCCAAAGGCAGGTGAAAAGGACGCAGGCCTATTGTCTTTAAATCATCAGAAAGTTGTTGGATGCGCGGCTCATGGCTGACCGGAGGAAAAGCATAATCAGCGCTGGCCGGCCCTTCGGTTGGATCAATGCCATGTTTGCCATGGACCTCATAAAGATGCTCGGCTTTGGTATAATAAGGCTCCATCTGTTCATAGCTAAGCGGCCACGCCGGTGAAATCCCTCCATGATGGCGCAGCTCTTCAAAATCCTGCGGGCGCATGCGTAATAGTGCCGCCCCATAAACCTTGGTATTTCCGCCGACATAATAATGAATACCCGGATGAAAAGGCTGGCCGTTTTTATCAATCCAGGTTTCGTGAGCTGTGTATTTGCCATCGGTGAAAACTGCGCGGGCATTCCAGTTGTCTTTTTCCTGCGGAAAAAAAGGGCCCCGTTCTAAAATCAGGATGCGTTTGCCTGTGGGGGCCAGGGCATGAATCAGCGTGCCGCCACCCGCACCAGTACCTATGATAATCAAGTCATAGTGTTCTATCGCCATAGAAGGAGATATTCTACGAATAATAATGAGTGTCCGGTATGAGGACCACCATTATGACCTGTCTATAAACACTTCATTTTGGTCGAAACGGACTTTCTTGAGCTTGGCGTGCTGGTCATCGACGGCGCGATAACCGATGGTGCAAAGCACCACTGACTCAAGATCTACTTTAGGAAGTTCTAAAATTTCATCAAATTTTTTAGGATCAAAACCTTCCATGGGGCAGGCATCAATTTTCCGGTGGGCACATTCCGCCAATAATATGCCTAAAGCAATGTATACCTGGTTCTTCATCCACTGCGAAATCTCTTCAGCGCTTTTGCCCTTAAGTGCGGCCATTACCATTTGCTCATATCCCAATAAAGATTCTCTCGTTATCCCGCGGACCTTGGCAATCAGATCAGCGTATCGTTTGATATGTTTTTCATCCATGGTTTTTAAAGCACAAAAGACAATGAGGATATCTGCATCTGTGACCTGGGATTGGTCCCAGGCATAGTGCCTTAATTTTTTACGTAAAACAGGGTCCTGGACAATGACGAATTTCCATGGCTGTAAGCCGTAGGAAGACGGGGAATAACGCAGGACTTCCAGAAGCTGGGCAAATTCCTGCTTTGAAATTTTTCTAGAAGAGTCGAATTTCATAGTATTAAAAAACCCTCTGCACGCCTTTAGGGGCAGCAGAGGGTCGAGGAAATACAAGAACTTGATTCTTATATTTTTACAACGTTTTGAGCTTGTTCACCCTTAGGGCCGTTGACGATTTCGAACTCAACATCTTGTCCTTCGCCGAGTGATCTGTAGCCTTCACCTTGAATTGCAGAGTGATGCACAAACACGTCTTTGCCGTTTTCAGGAGTAATAAATCCAAAACCTTTTTGGTCGTTGAACCATTTTACTTTACCTTTAACCATAATCTTTGAAACCTCCTTTTGATCTATACTTGAGTCCCTTTTACGTGATCCATAAAAAAAACCGCCAGGCTTGAACCTACCTTGCGGTTATAGATCACAATCCTTGAATCGAACTCGTGTGATAGTATGCCCTACTTTAGTGCATTTGTCAATTTTTATTTAAGGGTTTTCCTTTCGGTCCTCAAACCGGACATTCACAGTTGTTCAGAAGCTTCCAGGTATTCCCAACGCTGATAGGCTTCCAAAAGTTCCTGGGCCAGAGTTTCCAAGCGGGAATTTACGCGGGCAATTTCTTCAGGTTCTCTTTGATAAAAATTTATATCCGCCAATAAGGCAAAGATTTCTTCCTGCTCTATCTCGAGCTTTTCAATTTTTAAAGGAAGGCCTTCAAGCTCGCGCTCTTCTTTAAAAGAAAGTTTTCTTAAAGTAAGCGGTTTAATAGGTTTTTGTTTCTCTTGTGCGGAAGTGATTTGCGGCTTGGCACCGGGCTTCTTAACTTGACGCTGATTGACCCAATCATCATAGCCGCCCGGAAATTCTCCGATTTCTCCATCTCCTTCCATCACCATGGTGGAAGTGGCCACATTATTCAAAAAAGAACGGTCATGGCTGACTATGATCAGTGTACCGGAATATTCCATCAGCAATTCTTCCAAAAGCTCCTGGGTTTCGATATCCAAATCATTGGTCGGCTCATCCATAACCAGAAAATTAGACGGCTTAGTAAAAAGCCTGGCTAAAAACAAACGGTTGCGTTCCCCGCCGGAAAGGACCTTGACCGGCGTGCGGGAACGGTCCGGAGTAAACAAAAAATCCTGCAAATAGCCGATGATATGACGGGGCTTGCCGTTGATGGTCACGGTGTCCCCGCCGGGGCAAACACTTTCAATCACGGTTTTTTCTTCATCAAGCTGCTGGCGTAATTGATCATAATAGGCAATCTCCAAATTGGTGCCAAAGCGTACCTTGCCTTTCTGTGGTTCTAACTGGCCTAATAAAATACGTAAAAGCGTGGTCTTGCCGCAGCCATTGGGGCCAATGACCCCGATTTTATCGCCGCGCATGATTTGAGTGGAAAAATCTTTGATCAGGTATTTGTCCCCATAAGCAAACCCGAGATGAGAGGCTTTGATGACCAAATGGCCTGAAGCCTCGGTTTCCTGTGCCCTTATACGCACCTGGCCGATGAGCTGGCGCTGAGAGAGTTTGTCTTTACGCAGGCGCTCCAGGGCCTTGACCCGTCCTTCATTACGCACCCGGCGGGCTTTCACGCCCTTGCGGATCCAGATTTCTTCTTCAGCCAATTTTCTGTCAAAATCAATGCGCTGGCCGGCTTCGACTTCAAGGGCCTGGGCTTTGCGTTCCAAAAAGGTCGGGTAATCGCAGGACCAGCTGAAAATTTTGCCGCGGTCAAGCTCCACGATCCTTGTGGCCAAATGCTGCATAAACATGCGGTCATGGGTGACGAAAAATAAAGTACCCGGATAATCCTTTAAAAATTCTTCCAGCCAATTAATGGAATCTATGTCCAAATGATTGGTAGGCTCATCCAAAAGCAAAACATCGGGCTTTAAAACCAGGGCCCTGGCTAAAAGTACACGGCGTTTTTGACCGCCGGATAACTGTTCAAAATCCGCCTCGCCATCAAGCTTCATGTGGGACAACACCAAATTAACCTCAGCGTCTATGTCCCATCCTCCGCTTTGGTCTAACTCCGACTGCAAAGCATCTAATTGACGCATTAATTCGGGAGTATGCCCGGTGTGCAGGCGATGGACCAGATGATGATAATCGCTTAAAAGCTTGGCACGCGGGCCTAACCCTGAGAAAACAATATCAAAAACAATGCCTTTGATGTCATGGGGGACTTCCTGGGGCAGGTGGGTGACCTGGACCCCTTTTTGAAAAACAATCTCTCCCTCATCAATGGAAACCTGGGATGCCATCACCTTCATCAAGGTGGTCTTCCCGACCCCGTTACGGCCAAGCAGAGCAATGCGTTCTCCAGGCTCCACCTGAAGGCTTAATTTGTCAAACAAAAGTGGGCCGCCAAAGGCCACGGATATTTCCTGCAGACTGATCAGTGCCATAAGCTGGATAGTATACTACAGGTCTATTTTTTAAGGGCTTTTTTCTGGTTTTTACGGCGGTATTGGGTGGGGCTCGTCTTGGTTATCTTTTCAAACATGCGGATAAATGATTCTAAATTCTGATATCCAAGTCGACGAGTGATTTCAGTGACCGTATAGTCCGAGTATTTCAAAAGTTCGCATGCCCGGGTGATTTTAACGGAAAGCCGGTACTCATTAAAACCCTCACCATTAATTTCTTTAAAAATCCGGCTAAAATATTTTGGACTTAAGCAGACTTGTCCCGCCACATCTTCAAGTGTGACTTTCTTATCATAATTGCGTTCAACAAATTGCTTGGCCTGCCCTATTTTGGCATGAATACCATGAGCAGACGTGAAGCCCTTCCGGGCTTTTGCGGCCAGGGTAGATTGGACTGTCTCCAAAAATTTACCGACATTGACAGGCTTTTCGATGTAATCATCAGCACGGCCTTTTAGAGCATCAATGACAATGTCCTTGCTGCTTTGGCCGGTCAGCATAATGATGGCAAGGCCTGGCCTGATTTTCTTGATTTCCCTTAATACTTCTGTTCCTGATACCTGGGGCATAACAGCATCAAGAATCACCAAATCGATAGCATTTGGCTTTTTTAAAATAGCCAGCGCTTGGGGGCCATTGGCTGCTTCTATAACAGTATAATCATTCAGACAATCCCGCAGTTCTTCACGAAAGTCGGCATCGTCATCGACCATCAAAATTTGATACGCCATAGGATAAGTATAATCATATCTCCTTAAAAAACAAGCACTTCATAACCAGCAAAAAAATACCCGACCCCATGGCGGGACCGGGCGTTTTTAGACGGGAACTGGGATTATCCCATTACTGTTTATGTCCCGTCGCTTTCGTATTCCTCCTGACGATTCCCCAGGGCAAACTCAATTTTAGTGATGAGATTGAGCGGCCTGAAGGGCTTAAGGATGGATGTTTTGATGCCGCAAAGTTTCATCATCAAAAAGTGCTGTTTTTCTGTAAAAAAGCCTGTCATGGCAATGACCGGGACATCTTTCAACAACAGAGAATTCCTTATTTCATCGGCAATCTGAAATCCGCTTTTGGGACTCATTTTCAAATCCAATAAAATAAGATCCGGCTTATTTTTTAAAGCGACATCAAAAACCTGGGTACCGTCGCAGATGGCGATAACGTCATAACCTCCCAATTTTAATAAATTCTCTAATTCTTCCAAGAGTTCAATATTATCATCTACAAGCATGATACGGGGCTTAGTTCTTGGAACTGCCACCTGCTGGTCCTGTTGAGTTTCGAAATTTGTACTTGTCATTTCTACCACCTCCTAGTAGTACTGCCATCTAAAGCATACCTTTTATCAACCAAAATGACAATGGCATGGCTCCTCTTTTTACTAGCCTTTTTCCACTATTGTTAAAGCCAATTTTTTGACCTTTTGAAGAAAATTTTCCACTATAAAAGGCTTATTGATCACAAAATCCGCCATATTTAAAACTTTTTCTTCTTCATCTTGAGAAACACCGTCTTCTTTTAGCAACGGCTCTCCTAAAGGCCGTCCAGAAAGCACCAATACTTTAACGGGTTTGGCTGTTTTTTTAATACCTTTAAGGACTCCGTACCCGTTAAGCCCTGGTAACTTCAAATCTAAAATTATAATTTGATATTGCCTCTCCTGCAGATGCCGTAAACCCTGCCGGCCGTCCAAGGCTATGTCTACTTTAAACCCTTCCACTTCAAGGACCTCCCGGAGTTCCGCGCACAACTCTTCGTCGTCATCAATCAGGAGCAGTTTCAGCATGTATTCTCCTTTGAATCGGTAACAATACACAGACAGTGGTCCCTTCCCCCTGCCGGCTGTTGATTTCAATTTTGCCTTGATGCAAATTGACTAATTCATTACAAATAGTCAGGCCCAAACCGGTACCTTTGGATTTACGGGTAAAAAAAGGCTCGAAAACTTTATCCAAATCTTCCTGGGCAATACCCATGCCGTTATCAATTACGCTGACACGGACCATGTCCCCCTCACGCTGGGCCTTTAATCCAACTTTGCCGCTTGGCGTAACAATGGCCTGACAGGCATTATTTAAAATATTCAAAAAAATCTCGCGGATTTGATTGGGATCAGTCTCCATAATATCCAGGCCATCTTCGTATTTTTTCTCAATGATGATGCCCTTTTCACCAAAACGTCCCTGGGCAGAAGCCACACATTCATCGAGAATATTAAGGATACGGACATTTTCATAATTGGGAATTTTGATACGCGCATAACTCAGGAGATTATCAATGATCTGATTGCCTTCCCAGACCTTCTTTTCAATGTTTGCCAAATGCTTATTGTCACCCAGATCATTTTTTTCTTTCTTTAAATTATAAGCTGCTAAATTAATGACCCCTAATGGATTTCGCAGCTCATGGGCCACGGTCGCGGCCAGGGTCCCTATGTCTGCCAGGCGGCTAAACTGCTTGAGCTCTTTCTGTGTTTTGATCAATTCTTTGGAGCGCTCATCCACCAATCTCTCCAAACTTTCCTTGTCCCGCCTTAAGATTTCTTCAGCTGATTTTCTATCCGTGATATCGATACAGGAGCCGATAAATCCTCCAAAATAACCATCAGAACTAAAGCGCGGCACTCCAGTATCCAGAACCCAGCGGTAGGCCCCGTCCGCGCGTTTAAGCCTATAGTCCAAGGTAAATTTTTCCCGGGCCTCAAAAGCCTTTAAATAAATTTGGTTGCAACGTGAATGGTCTTCCGGATGGATCCTTTTTCTCCAGCTGTTTCCCAATTCAGCATCGTTAACATTCCCTATAAAAGTCATCCAGGCTTTATTAAAAAAACTGTAAAGCCCGTCGGCCCCTGACATCCAGATCATGACCGGCGCGGTATCAGCCATGGTCCTGAAACGCCGCTCGCTTTCCTCGATGGCCAGCTGCGCTTTTTTGCGTTCCGTAATGTCCCGCGTGATCGATGATATGCCGATAAGCGTACCCGCATTGTCCCGTAAAGGAGAAACTGTCAACAACACATCAATAAAGCTTCCATCTTTACGTCGTCGTATGGTTTCCAGAAGTTCAATTGTCCTGCCTTCTTCGAGGTCCTGAAATATGCTCACCAGCTCTTCTTTTTTATCTTCAGGAACTAATATATCAACTGAACGTCCAACGATCTCTTGAGCAGTGTACCCGTAAAGCTTTTCTGCTCCTTTATTCCAGCTGGTGATGGTCCCATCCAAAGTCTTGGAAATAATGGCCTCATCCGAGCTTTCTACAATAGACACAAAATGCGCCTGTACCTCTTCATATTTCTTTCTTTCGGTAATATCGCGGTAATTAACCACCACCGCTGCGACTGCCGGTTGGTTTAAAAGATTACATCCTGAACCCTCCATCCAGCGCCAGGAACCGTCTTTACGCTGCATACGGCATGTGGCTTGGGCGATAGCTCCTGGTGTTTTTAACAGTCCCTGAAATATCTTCTCAACACCGGGAACATCCTGGGGATGCATCCACTCAAACATGGAATGCCCAACAAGTTCCGCGTTATTATAACCCAGGACGCTTTTCACCGGTGGGCTCGTATAAAGCACCTTGGCTTGCGGGTCAACCATAGCGACAACTTCAAAGGAATTTTCCACCAGGCTTCTAAAACGCGCTTCATTATATTTTAGGTCTTCCTCCGCCTGCTGACGCTCAAACAAAGCCGCGGCCAAGCTCAGGACTGTCACCGTAATAACTCCCAAAAAGCATTCCACTATCACCAGGTCTTCCGGCACACGTTGGCCGACAAAAGGCCCCATATGATTGGTAGACCCGGTGACCGCAATGACCGCGGTTGTTAAAGTAGATAACGTTGCTCCCGGGAAACCAAAACGATACGTAGCCCATATGGCAAAAGGCAAAACTAAATAGGTCACGTGAGAATAAAAACCATATTCCGGAAATCTTCCCATAAAAACTCCGGCATTAACCATAATTAAAACAAGGCCCACCAAAACAGCCTCCAGAACATTCTTCCATGAACTTATTCGCCATAATTGCCTGTGGAAGGTCAAAAATATGGAAGCAATGACCAGGATGCCAACGGCATCCCCCAGCCACCATGTGAACCAAATCATATCAAAAGGAACTCCTGGCGCGGGATGGGTAAAATAAACGGTAGATGTTCCGATGGTGGCACTGGATAAACACGCCACCAGGGTGGCAAAAACAAATTTAAAAATGTCCCTGATTTTAGATAAAAAAAAAGGCTCCGAGGTAAAACTACGCAGAAGAAAGACCCCTAACAAAGCTTCAAAGCTATTACCAATAGCAATCAGTACAGAAACCGGGGCCGCCGGAATAAATGCCCAACCATTATTATGGGTAAAGACAACTATATTAGCTATAAAAGCTCCCAGCCATATACCGGGCCAAACCCTGTATCCAAAAAACCAAACAGCAGAAAACGCTAATCCCGAAGGAGGCCAGACAGGCGATGCATTGGTGCCTTCAAAAGCTAATTGGAGGGAGCCAATGGCAATAAGGGCGTAAAAAATGGCGATGACAACTGAAAGGCGGCCGGTAGATAAAAGGTGAAACTTTTTTAAAAGTGTCATAAAACCACCTCTATTAACCTGCTTCTTCGATTTAGTATACTATTTCCAAAGCCATTTAGGCAAGAGTCTTGGTTACTGGCTGCCTGCGTTCAGCCAGCCAGTTTTTTACACCGGAAACGTCGCTCCAGTTATAATCGGTTTCCAATAGCAAGACCGTCTGGATAAAAGCCAGGTGAGAATACCCTTGTGGGAAATTGCCTGTCAGCCGGTGGGTAGTGACTTCTATGTGTTCCGAAAAAAGGCCTGAGGGATTGGCACAGGTAAGAATGTTTTCAAACATCTGGCGGGCTTTTTGTTCTTCACCGATAAGATATAAGGCATTGATCATCCAAAAAGTGCAAACAATAAATGCATTCTCAGGGACGCCAAAATCATCAGGCTCCACGTAACGAAAAACGAAATCATTTTTAACCAGATGTTTATAAATTTGTTTGACAGTACTGATCATCCTCGGATCTTTGCAGTCAAGAAATCCGTAATGGAGCATCAACAGTGCCGAGGCATCCAGCTCTTTGGCCCCATAATACATGACAAATGATTGTATATCCTGACTCCATCCATGGACTAAAATGTCTT
>Ga0206837_1047_pt1 | contig 18924 bp, 11 predicted proteins | sample Alteio_BWOrgCont_29_FD_152863 | JGI IMG/M metagenome (GOLD analysis project Ga0206837, IMG submission 152863) | Enriched cells from forest soil in Barre Woods Harvard Forest LTER site, Petersham, Massachusetts, United States -... | ecosystem: Environmental > Terrestrial > Soil > Temperate forest >...
CCGCCTCAAGGCCCATGCCGATTATGCCCTGATAGGAACGAAGCATTGCCATCTGGGCCGTGTTCGACATGTACCGGGATTCTTCTCTCCACTGAGCCGCGAGACGCTGAAAGCGTTCTCGAGATGCTGAGGAGTCCGATTTGGCAGCGGCGATTGTACCTGACACCGGTTTGGCCCCCGTCCTGTCGAGCAATCAGCGCGTTTCAAAACAGGAAGAACCAAAGAGGCCCAGCGATCCACGTGAGTGAACCGCAAGGCCTTATGCGAGTGGAGGATACGAGATTTGAACTCGTGACCTCTTGAATGCCATTCAAGCGCTCTCCCAGCTGAGCTAATCCCCCGCGGAAGGCTTTCTCCCTTCGTTACGTAAACTTAGCGAGCAACGGGAATACTGTCAACTTGAGCGCGATCCGCTGCGCGTTGTAGGTAAACAGCAGGTCGGACTGCGCACTAGCTCACAGGATTTGATTCTCCGGTGTCCAACGGCTTCACGTCGCCAGCCTGACGGACAAACCAACGGATCTGGCGGGCCAGGCCGAGAAGGAGCTTGGCCTCGGCGACGGTGGGCCGAGCTCTGCCAATGAGTTGACGCAAGCCGTGCATCAAAACGGGTCCCTTGGGCCCGTACAAGTAATGGATTTCCTCGAAAGCAGTCTGCAGGGTGGCAAACATCCTCTGTTGCAGGGCGCCGTCCGCCAGGGGCTCGTCCATGACCGCGGTCTCCGTAGCGGCCAGGTAGGCCTGTCGCAGCTCATAGAGACAGATGGCGGCCGACTGCGCCAGATTCAAAGCCGGGTAGGACTCGTGAGCCGGGATGTGGATCAGATGCTGACATAGCGTTATCTCTTCATTGGTCAATCCGCTCGGCTCCGGCCCAAAGACGAGAGCCACTTTGCCATGTCCCAGCATGGGCACGAGCAACTCCCCTACCACGGCAGGCGGACGCGCGTGGCTGCGCAGGAGCACGCCCGAGCGGGCCGAGGTGGCTGCCGCCGCCAGGCAGTCCGCCAAAGCCGCAGCTAAATCCGGAACGATCCGGGCGCTGTGCAGAATCTCTTCGCCGTGCGTGGACTGACGCCGGGCCTCGCGGTCACCAGGTTCGACTTGCGGATCGACGAGTACGAGTTCGCTGAAGCCCAGGTTGCGCATGACGCGAGCCACGCTGCCCAGGTTCCCCGCGTAATGGGTCCGGACCAAAACTACTGCGCACGGTAACAGACCGGGATGGTGAAGAGATGGCATACTTCAATTCTGCGAAACGGGCGCAGGTACAGACGGAGGATAAGAGGGTTTTGATACGGGTGAGCGCTGCGAATCCCTAGCGTGCGCACTGAACTGCCATTTCCTTGACTTTCTTGAGATCAATTTTGCCCGTGCCCAGCACGGGCATCTCGGCGACCTCGAAGAAATCGCGCTGGGAAGGGACCCACAGACTTGGCAGGCCCCTGCCGCTCAGCTGCTTCCAGAGCGATTCGACACTCCAACCATTACTTAACTTGGTGTGCAGCACCACGAGCCGTTCGCCCTTGCGCTCATCGGGAAGCGCGGTGACGGTGAACATGCGCTCGTTGCAACCGAGGAGAACGTGCAGCTCGTCCTCGATCTTTTGATGGGGCACCATTTCGCCGCCGATCTTGCTGAATCGAGCAAGCCGATCGGTGATAGTGACGAAGCCTTCTTCGTCGTAGCGGGCAATATCGCCCGTGACGTACCAGCCGTCACGTACGGCCTCGCGGGTCGCGTCCGGCCTGCCCAGGTAGCCCTTCATGACATTGGCCCCATACATGAGGAGCATTCCCTCCTTGTCGGGGCCCAATTCCTTGCCTGTTTCCGGGCAGACGATCCTGACAGCAATGCCGGGCAAAGGTTGACCGATAGTTCCCGGCTTGTTGCCGATCTGCTTGACGCCATTATGATCCCAGTCGGGAACATTGAGTGCGGCCGCGGGGGACAACTCGGTGCAGCCATATCCTTCTAGGGGTGCAATGCCGAACCGTTCGGCGAACTCGACAGACAAAGGTTGCGGCAGCTTCTCGGCTCCGGTAACGAGTATGCGCAACGATTCGAAATCTTTCGCATCGCAGCGCTTCAAGCAGAATCGCAACAGAGTGGGCGTCGTCAGGAAGATCGTAGCCTGGAACTCCTTGACAAGCTCGCCGATCTCTTTCCCCTGGCGCGGATCGGGAAAATACATGGACGAAGTGCCTGTCTGCAGAGGGACCCAGATGGTCACCGTGTAGCCGAAGCTGTGAAAGAACGGCAGAATTCCGAACAGACGATCGCGTGGCGTGGGATTAATGGCCTGGATAAGCGACTCGACGTTGGCGCTGATATTGGCGTGGGTCAGCATGACGCCCTTGGGCTCGCCGGTGCTGCCACTGGAGAAAATGACCGTCGCCAGGTCTTCCGGTTTGTGTTTGCCGAGCCCCAGAATCCAGTGTTCCATGATGAACCGGGGCAGGAGCCAAATCAGCAGCATGGTCGTTACTTTTTGCAAGCGCGAGAAGCCTTTGACGAAGTCCTCGACGTAGTGCAACGTGATGCCTTCGGGAACCTCCATCGGGACCCGATGCAGAAAGGCCCGGGCCGTAAGCACGTGACGAATCCTGCACTGGCGCAGACACGAACGGACGACATCCGGAGACGACGTGTAGTTGAGATTCACGACCACCTTGCCGAGGAATGCCAGGGCAACATTGGTCATGGCGCCGCCGATGCTCGGAGGCAGCCAGACTGCCACCTTGTCGTCTTTGCCGACGATTGGCCGCAGGCCCCGCGCCAGCAGCCGCGCTCCCACCAGAGCCTCCCCGAACGTCACTTTGCGCCGGGAGGGATAGTCGACGTAGCAGAGCAGCCTGGGGTGTCTGCAGGCTGTGCGAACGAACTGGCGATGAACCGGCCTGCGCTCGTTCGCCTGAGCAACGCTGCACTCAGCAGACAGTTTTTGGATGGCGCGGCGAACTACATAGGCCGGCGTCGACGGAGGCAACGGTGGCCCGAAGGCAACCGTCACCGGATAAGGAAACTGCTGCGGCCACTTCCACAAAAAGCGCCCGCCCTTGAAGCTGAAAATGCTTCCCCAAACCCGATCGAGACAAACGGGCACGATCGGCGCCGGGTATTTCTTGACAATTTGCTCCAGGCCCCGCTGGAAGGGCAGGATGAAGCCGGTTCGCGTTATCCCGCCCTCGGCAAAAACGCAGACGACGTCGCCCCGAGCCAGCACCTCGCTGGCGGCGTACAGCGAGCGCAGCAAGGCGCGTGGGCCCGCCGAGCCGTCGATCGGAATGACGCGCGTGAGTTTGAAGAACCAGGCAAGATAAGGCGCGCGCGTGAAGGGCGCCCAGATCAGGAAATGAACGGGGCGGCTTTGAGCCAAAAAAATAAGGCCAGCGTCCAAGAAACTGACGTGATTGGAAACAAACAGGACGCCGCCCTTGGCGGGAATGTGCTCCCGACCCACGACGCGAAATCTGTAAAGCAGATGGGCCGGCGGCCAAAGCACCATGCGCATCAGGATCTCAGGCCGAAAAACGGCCAGCACGACTGCGAGCGCGCAAACCCCAACGGCGCAAAGCGTAGCTGCAAGCCCGTACGAGCCAAAGCCCGCGGCGATCAGGACAACCGAGCTACCCGCCTGGAGAGTAGGCACGTCGCTCTCCTGTGAAATGAGCCACCCAGTATTGTACCAGATAAAGACAACAGGGAAGTTAACCAGGGAGGAAAGAACGGTCAAGATCGGGGGAACGGGGAGATCCGTTGCACAAGCTCAAGTGCCGCAATAACTTCCTTGGTTTTTCCTGGCCGGGATGGCTTCTCAGAATTGAGATTGTTCGCTATCCCCGTCGTCGCTATAAGGCCCGCTCTTCAATGACATCCGCGAGGGGTAACCGGGCTTCTTTTGTTGCGGGGGCAACGAGAGGCCTTGGGGGGAGGTGTGGATGTTGGCAAGGTCGCTCCTGGACCTCATCCTGGGGGACGAGGCGCTCACGCGAACACTTCGCGATAGCGAAGCGCGCTTGTTGATCGAATGGCTGGTGGAACAGGCCGAACACCTGGACCGCCGGTCTCGAGACAAGTCCGCGCTGGCTTCCCAGGTCTGGCGCATGTGTAGGCGGGCCCGATCCATTGGTCGATTCATCGATCTGTGGTTCAATCAAACCAGCAGGGCCTCAGCCTGTCAGCTGTGGGCGTCCGAACGCTTTGGCTGGCCAATGCCCGATTCGGAAGAAGAACCATACGAAGCTTTGCAGGCCATTCTCACCTGGGAAGGCGAGCACCAGGAAGCGATTCCTCAAGCAGCCTGAAATGATCCACCCAGGTGTCCACGCCCGCCCATTTCATGGCTCCTGTCGAGAATCCATTACCCAGGTTGGCCCGTCTTTGTTATGAGAAGGCAGGGCCGGCGTGGGCCCTGCCGGGCAGTTTGCAGAGCCTGGAGAAACTGGACCGACATCCCGCCGCGCGAAGCCGCAATCCTTTCGCGCCTTTCCATGCTAAGATGCAACGTAAGGCCGGGCCTTCCCTTGTATGGTTTTTTCCTGCCGGCTAGAATCGAGCGTCGCCCAGACAAGGCCCATCTGTTGACGCACCCGACGATTCTTTTCTCAACGAGGATGCCGTGAGCACGACTCCAGAACCCCAGGTAGACCTCAACCTTCTCGAGCATGCCCGCCGCCGGATTAACCTCCTGGTCGAGGAGATTGCGAAACTCTCGGAGACGGACTCTTCTCCCGCGGAGTATTACGGCGAGTTTCTCAACCGAGTGCTTTCGGCACTGGGAGCGCCTGCGGGCATCGTCTGGATTCGCACGCCCCAGGGACATCTGCAACAACAATATCAAGCGAATATGCACCAGGTCGGCGTCGATCGCACCGAAGCCGATCGTCAAATGCACGACGAGTTGCTGCGCTCGGCGGCCTTGATGGCTCGGCCCCAAATGTTGCCGCCGCACAGCGGCATCGGCGCGCCGGAAGAAGGCAAGGTCGTTCCGGGCAATCCGACCGATTACGTCATCTTGCTGGCGCCCATCCTGGTCGACAAGCAGGTGGCGGGTCTGGTCGAGGTCTTCCATAGCCCGGACCGAAACCTGGGCGCCCAGCACGGGTTCTTGCAATTTCTAACTCGGATGGCCGACCTGGCATCGGCCTATACCCGCAATCACCAACTGCGCACGATGATCGGCCAACAGGCCCTTTGGACGCAGCTCGAGTCGTTTGCCCGGCAGGTACACGGCAGCCTCAATCCCACTGAGGTCAGTTACCAGGTCGCCAATGAGGGCCGCCGACTTATCGAGTGCGATCGCCTCAGCGTGGCTCAGCGCCTCGGGAAAAAAGCCAAGATCGAAGCCGTCAGCGGCACAGACGTCGTCGAGAAACGCTCCAATTTGGTTCGGCTCATGGCCAAGCTGGTTACCAGGGTGATGCTCTGGGGTGAAAGGCTGGTTTACTCCGGGACCAAGGACGAGAGCCTGCCGCCGGATGTCCTGGACGCCCTCGATAATTACTTGGCAGAGAGCAACAGCAAGCTTCTAGTTGTGCTTCCATTAAAGGACGAGCGCGAGGAGGAGAGCACCAAGCCAGTGCGGTCCGCTCTCCTTATGGAGTGCTTTGATCCGCCGGCCTCCGCGGAGCAGCTGGTGGCCCGGCTCGAAGTTGTTGGCCGCCATTGCGCCAGCGCCCTGTACAACGCTGCCGAGCACAAGCGCATTCCGATGCGATTCTTGTGGAGCCCACTGGCGAAGGTGCAAGAAGGCCTGGGCGGCAAGACGCGAGCCATTATCGTCGCCGTGACCGCCGCCGTCGTAGCAATTGTCCTGGCCATGATCTTCGTCCCCTATCCATTGAAGATGGATGCCAAGGGTCAGCTCCTCCCCGTGCAGCGGGGCTACATCTTTACCCCCGTTGAAGGGCATATCGAGAAGTTCTTGGTCGAACCCAATCAGATTGTCAACCTGGGCGACCCGGTCGTGCGCATGCACGACCTCGAACTGGAAAAGAAGATGCGTACGCTCGACGGCGAGATCAAGGCCGCCCAGAGCAAATCGCTCGCGTTAGCAAACGAGTCTCAGAAGCCCGGCACTCGGGACAACGATCGAGCCAGTTACAACGTTCAGAAAGCATCTGAAGACAACACGATAAAGCTCAAGCTGGAAGAACTGGCGACGATCCGCGACCAGACCCACGCCATACCCGGCCTGGCAGGATACTTCTATCTGGTGGCCCCGCTCTCGGGGACCGTCCTGAGCAGCACGTTCCGGGAGGATTTGGAGCACAACTTCGTCAAGCAAAACCAGCCGATCCTCCGCCTGGGGAACAAGACAGGCCACTGGGAAGTGGAATTGAAGATACCCGAAAAACATATTGGGCAAGTCCTGGCGGCCTTCGCGGATGACCCGTCCAAGGAACTCGACGTCGACCTTATCCTGCACAGCGATCCCACCAAGACTTACCATGGTAAGCTGGCCCGAAACAAGGTGGGCGGCGAGGCCACTCCCAATCGGGACGAGAACAACGAAACGGACCCGGTGGTAACGGCCTATGTGCGGCTGGACGGCGACGACATCGCTCCCGCCTATCTGTTGCCGCACAAAGAGAATTTGCTGGTCGCGGGGACCGAGGTTGCGGCCAAGATCCGCTGCGGCAACCATCGCATGGGTTATTCCCTCTTTTACGGAGTGTGGGAATTCTTCTACGAGAAGGTGGTGTTCTTCTTCTGAGAAACACGCCAGAGCGCGTGGCCGGGCGGATCATTCTCCGCCGGCTCTTGCACCCTCCCGGACAAGCCCGATCGCGGGTGTCCAAAAGAAACCGCCGAAGAATACCTGCGAATTTACGCTAATTTGGATTGGAGACCGACCATGTTGGGACGCACCGCTGCTTGCCTGCTCCTGGGAACGGGACTTTTTCTGGCTATTGTCTGGAGTCTGGGGCTCTTCCCCGTCATCGCCCAGGATGGTTCACAAAGGGTAGGCGTTGCCGGTAGCAGCGAACCGACCACCATAGTGCGGACCGCCTCGGCGGGTCCAACCATCGGGTTCGGGTCGCCCAGCGAGCCGGCGCCGCCCGCCAAGCTGGATGCCCCCAAGCCTGCACCAAGGCAGGACATCGGCGCCAGACTTTATGCACAGAATTCCGCACCCTCGCCTGCCCCGGCGCCCACTCGCATTGGCGTGGTCAGGGATCCGATCGTGATATCCAACGCGCGTGTCGATTTTATCGATACCGAAGAGGTTCCCAGTCAACGGGATGGCGTCCTTTCCTATATTGGTACGCCCATTCTTGCTGAAGATCGGGGGAAATACCCACCTGATCGCGTGCGCGAAATCATCGTGGGCGGTAAGCCGAGCGTACCGCCGAAGTTCTATCTCACGTTGAAAGTCGGCGATTACGTCGAGGCAAACCAGCAGATCGCCCAGGTTGATAATTCATTGGCCGAAGATGAATTGAGGACCAAGGAAGCCAAGAGAATCGCCGCCGGCGCAGACAAAGATTCATCAATAAAAACTCGAGACGAGGCCGCCGAGCGCTTCAAGACTCAAACGAAGCTCTATGGTCAGGGCGGCAATCCAGTTGCCTCTATGGAAGATGTGCGTGGCGCCAAGCTTACCTGGGAACGGTACATCTACGAGGTAACCAGCAAGGATTCTGCAATCAAGGTTGCTGATGCTGAACTCGGTCAGGCCAAGACCACGGTGGCCATGTACGAGATCCGAAGCAAAATCCCGGGTTACGTAAAGGCAATTAAAAGGAAGGATGGCGAATCGGTCAAAAGCCTCGATCCGGTCGTGCAGATCATCAACACCAGTCGACTTAAGCTGGAAGGCAGACTCGATCCACAGTATGCATACAGCTTGAAGAAGGGCATGGAGGTCGTGGTTGAGCCAACCTATCGCGACCCCCCCAAGAAAACGTTCACGGGCCATACCGGGGCCATCACGAGCGTGGCCGTCAGCAAGGATCCGATCAAGCCATACATCGTCTCTGGCAGCACCGACTCGACCGCAATCGTTTGGGACCCTTCGCAGCCAAGCGCCTTACGCACCTATGTCCACCCCGCGCACGTCCGTGTCGTGGCGTGCACGCCGCCCGGCAGCGAAACAAACCTCTGTCTGACCGGAGACGCGCAGGGCAAAGCCCGGCTCTTCGATCTGGATCAGGACACCGACAAGCCGCTGCGTGAGCTAAATGGCCACCATCGCACTGCCATTACCGCCGCGGCCTTTAGTCCGGATGGCAAAACCTGCGCCACGGGTAGCGATGACGGCGAGGTCATGCTTTGGGACGTAGCCACGGGGGCTCTCAAGTACTCGATATCGGAGCTGCACTCGCAAGTTGGCGGCCTGACCTTCACTCCTCAGAGCGAGCTGGTGACCGCTACGGGCGCCGATATCCGCGTCTGGCAACTCGGCCAAACCGGCGCTCAAGAGAAAAACCACAAGACGCGCCAGTCGAACCAGGTAGCCCAGGTGGGCGTCAGTCCTGATGGCAAATACTACCTGGACGGGCTAGGGAACGAGATGCGCGAAATCTCCTTTGCCACCGGCGCCACCGAGGCGGTTTTGCGTAATCCTGTGCAAGCAAGCATGTTTCAGACTCTGTCGCTGTTCTCCCCCGACGGACGCCTGGTCCTCACGGCAAGCGGTACCGACGGGAACCTGCAGATCTGGAAGCTTGGCGCCGAACGCAGCTTCGAACTGCGTCAACTCACGAAGGGTGAAGGCGCAGGCGGCAAATCGACTGCCTGTGCGGCCATCGCCCCGAATATGCAGTTCATGACCGCGGGCGGCAAGGATGGCAAAGTCTACGTGTGGAGTATGCCTAGCGAAGCCGAGATCAACCAACAGCTCAAGGGAGTGATCGTCAGTATCGATCATACCATCGAAGGGTTGGAAAACCGTACGACCATCACGGCCGAGGCCCCGAACCCGAGCAGTCGCTACTTGTTTGGCAACGACGTCGCCACCTTCGTTGTCTATCCCGAAAAATAGGCCGCGAACCGTCGAGTCCGCGCGAGACCCGCCATGGAAGCTCCTCCCAAAGCCTTTGATGTCGAACGCCGGAAGAAGGTCCGGATTCGCATCCGCCCCGACCTGGGCATCCACAAGCAAAAATACGAAGGCCGCACTTACTATGTCGTCAAGGATCCCGTCAGCCTTCGCTACTACCGCTTCAAGGAACAAGAGCGCTTTCTGATCGAGATGATGGACGGCAACCACACGCTCGACGACGCCCAGAAAGAATACGAGAAGCGATTCAGTCCCGAACGGCTCACGCTCGAAGATCTGGAAAGCTTCGCGCAACAGCTCCTGACCGCGGGGCTGGCCCAAAATGAATCGCCCCAGGCAGGCAAGCAGCTCTTCGATCGTCGCAAGAAGCGACGCCGCACCGAATGGATGCAGACCCTGACCAACATCCTCTACATCAAGATTCCCGTATTCGATCCGGACTGGCTACTGACCCGGATGCTGCCCTACCTGCACTGGATTTTCACCGTGACGTTCGCGATGGTCAGCATCGCCGTGATGGTGGGCGCGGTCAGTCTGGTGGCCACGCATTTCGAGACGTTCTACGAGAAGTTGCCTTCTTACCACGAGTTCTTCAGCTTCGGCACGGTCGCTTACCTGTGGCTGGCCCTGGGCATCGTGAAGGTGATTCACGAATTCGGCCACGGGCTTACTTGCAAGGCGTTTAATGGCGAAGTTCACGAGATGGGGTTCCTGTTTCTGGTTTTCTCTCCGTGCCTGTATTGCAACGTGTCCGATGCCTGGACGCTGCCCAACAAGTGGAAGCGCATCCTCATCAGTTTTGCGGGAATTTACGTAGAGCTGATCATGGCGTCCGTCGCCACGTTCATTTGGTGGAATACGCCGACGTCGCCGTTTATCAACAACCTGAGCTTGAGCTTGATGATCGTTTGCAGCGTGAGCACCGTGGTGTTCAACGCCAACCCGCTCATGCGTTACGACGGCTATTATGTGCTGGCCGACTGGCTGGAAATACCCAATTTACGCGACCGTTCGAACCGCTACTTGCAGCGTCTGGCGATGGAGCATTGCCTTGGGATCGAGGTGCAGCCCGAACCCTACATGATGCTTTGGCGGCGGATTCTTTTCGTGGTTTATGCGACTATCAGCTACGTTTACCGCTGGGTCGTGACCTTCAGCATTCTTTACATCATGTCCCGATTTTTAGCGCCCTACAAACTGGGCGTTATCAGCGGCATGCTCGCCTGCGCCTCGGCGGCGTCCATGGTGGGTTGGCCCCTGTTCCGTATGGGCAAGAATCTTCACCGCCGTGGGAGGCTTCCTGACATGAAACCGGTGCGCGTGACCCTCACCTCGATCGGAGTGGCCGCCGTGCTGCTGTTCATCTTCTTGGTGCCGCTGCCCGTAAGCCGCATCCGCGAGCTGGGCGTCGTGCAGACCCAGCCGGAAGAGTCGACCAAGGTCGTGGTGGAGATTCCCAAGAATTTCCCCGCGATCTTGAAGAAGCTGTACGTGCGCGACGGCCAGACGGTGCAAAAGGGACAGCCCCTGGCCGAGTTCAGTTCCGTCGAACTCGAGAATCAGACGACCGAAGCGAAGACCCAGCGCGACATTTACGACCATCAATTCGCATTTTTGTCTCGGACTTCTCAATCCGAACTCGATCCCGACGATCGTTCGCGGCTCAACAGCCGCATCGGCGACGCCCGCGGTGAGTTTTACAAGTATGACGAACAGGTGAGAGCCCTGGATGAATATCGGCCCAAGCTGGAGATCAAGGCGCCGCAGGATGGCGTGATCATGAGCCCTCCCCGACTCGACGACATCGGCAAGCTGTACGACCAGGGCGCTACCTTTTGCAGCGTGGGCGATCCGAACAGTTTGCGCGTGCTTATTCCATTGGCGCCCAAGGATTTCCGTATTCTCGACAGCGATCTGAATTATCGGCGCAAGCAAGGGAAAGACCTGGAGGTCAGTATTCGTGTCAAGGGCATGGCCGAGCGTACCTGGAAAGGCCGTATTTCCCAGGTTCCTGGGTCCGAAGCCAAGGACATCCCCATCCAGCTGACCACGCGGGGGGGCGGCAACATCGCCACCAAGCCTTCCAATGACCCCAACGTCCATGCTCCGCAAAGCCAGCAATTCCTGGTCGGCATCGATATTCTCGACACGACAGGTTCGATCAGTCCCGGCAGCATGGCTTACGTCAAAGTCCATTGCCGCTGGCGGACCGGCGCCTGGTTCATCTGGCGTGCCTTCTCGTCCGCCTTCGATCTGGGTCTTGACTGGCGCGACGTCCTGCCTGAAGCGCTGCGCTCCAAGGATTGACGGGCCCTGGCCAAATAGAGAAGGGACTGGCTGCGAGGCGCCAGTCCCATTTCTTTTGGTAACTCTATAGTTTGACGAAAGCGCCGAGCGTCAATTCTCCCTTTTACAGGAAAGCATCCCGGATACGTGTTGGTGATTAGCGCCAGGGGACGAGTCCGCCGAGCTTTGATTCCATCTTTTGCAGGTGTTGGTTGGCGACGTCCAGGTCTTTTTCGGCTTGCTGAAGTTCAGCACTGATCGTTTGCAGCTTTTGGTTGGCGGCTTCCAGCTCTTCATTGGTATGCGCCAGCTGACAGTTGACGGCGTCGAGCCGGCTCGTGACCGGCGTCAAACAGCCGCCGCAAAGAGTAACAGAAAGGAGTAGAAAAGTTATTCCGCGCATACCGTCTCCATGGTTTGTTTCGTTTGTATCGACGGCAACCGCTGGGCAAGTTTAGAGGAATAGCGAAAAAGCTTAAGAAGGACGGGACTATGCTCGATCGGGCCAAACTTCGTGCCGTTGTCTTCGACCTGGATGGCACGTTGATCGACAGCTACGACGCCATCACGGCAAGCGTCAACCACGTGCGCGGCCTGCGCGGCTTGCCGCCCCTGAGACGCGCGGAAGTCTGCGGCCACGTCGGCCGCGGAGCGGAGCATCTTCTGCGCGCCACCGTGCCTGGTGGCATCCTCGCCGAGGACGTGCTGCGCTACAAGCAACACCATCCTTCGGTCATGCGCTCGCTCACGCACTTGTTGCCCGGCGTCCAGTCCACATTGACGGCCCTCAAAGATGTGGGATTCGACCTGGCGGTTTGCAGCAACAAGCCCGTGGCATTCTCCCGCGACCTGCTGGCATCTCTGGGCATTGGCTCGCTCTTCTCGGCGGTCGTGGGGCCCGAAGACGCCCCACGTCCGAAGCCTGCCCCGGACATGCTGCTCAAAGCCATGGAACTCCTGGCCCGGCGGCCGGATGAAACGCTGTACGTGGGAGACATGGTTGTGGACATCGACACGGCCCGGGGTGCGGGGGTCACCGTTTGGGTCGTGCCGACCGGATCCGACGCCAGGTCCACTTTACAGCAGGCCAGTCCGGATCGTCTCCTGAACGCTTTCGCGGAGCTGGCAGCGCTGGCCCAGGGCGCTCCTTCAGTGCCATTCTCGCATGACACTGCTTGACAGCGGCCGCAAAACAGGAGTACGGTAACCCGGACCAGAGTATGCAGCGCAATGCAAGAGACGCACTCACGCCTCGGAAAATGCCGTGCCCCGACTCATCGTCATCAAGGGAACCAACGAAGGCAAGCAGTTCGAGCTTGACGGTTCCTTATTGAGTATTGGCCGAGACGCGGGCAATCACATCCGCTTGCACGACACGGAAATCTCCCGCCGCCATGCCGAGCTACGTCAGGTTGGCGATCGGTATTGCCTCGTCGACATTGGCAGCGCCAATGGCACCTTCGTGAACAACGCTGCCGTCAAGGAAGTGGTGCTGCAGCCGGGCGATCGGGTCCAGGTGGGCCAGAGCATCCTTCTCTACAGTGCGGCCCGGGCCGGCCGCAACGACAGCGATCTTGCCGACCGCATCAGCATGATCTCGCGCCAGGAACCGGAGTTGACCTCCGCCATCGTGAAAACCGTGGCCGATACGGAGGGGAGCCGCATCCTGGCCAATCCCCAAGAGGCTGGCACCGCCTGGCTTCAAGGCGCCTTGACCAATCTTGCCGTCTTGTACGAAGCCGTTCACACCACCAGCCACATTCTGGATCTGGACCAGCTCCTGGAAAAGATCATGGATTTGATCTTTCGCACGATCGAAGCGGACCGTGGCTGCATCATGTTGCAGGACCTGACAACCGGCCAGTTCGAACCCAAGGCGCTGCGCTGGCGGCAAACGCGCCGACCCGAAGAGAAGATGGCCATCAGCAGGACGATCATGGACCACGTGCTGCGCCATCGCCAGGGCGTGCTCGTGACCGATGCCGCGCGCGACGAGCGATTCAACTCTGGCCAAAGCATTGTCCGCTTTGGAATCCGCGAGGCCATTTGCGTGCCCATGAAGGGCAGGCACGGGACGCTGGGCGTTCTCTACCTCGACACGTCGATCGCGGCGCGCGATGCCCTGGACGGCCCACTCGTTCCTTCGCGCTTCACCGAAGATCACTTGAAGCTGGCCATCGCGATCGCTCACCAGGCCGCGCTGGCCGTCGAGGACACGCGTTACCATGAGGCCATGATCCAGGCGGAACGCCTGGCGGCCATCGGGCAAGCAGTTGCCGCCCTGTCCCACCACATCAAGAACATCTTGCAGGGGCTCAAGAGCGGCAGCGAGATCTTGAAACTCGGCCTTCAAGGAAAAGACGAGACGATGCTCCAGCAAGGCTGGAAAATCGTGGAAAAGAACCAGGCCAAAATCTACGACCTGGTCATGGACATGCTCGGCTACTCCAAGGAGCGCGAGCCGGCCATCGAGATGACCGAACTCAACGCCGTCGTCCACGAAGTCGTCGAGCTGCAAGCCGCCCGAGCACAAGAACTGGGCGCGGCTTTCGAAGTCAAACTGGCCCCGGGTCTGCCTCTGATTCCGATGGATCCCGAGGGCTTTCATCGGGCACTTCTCAACATTGTGGCCAACGCCCTGGACGCCGTCGAGGGGCAGGAGAAACCCCTTGTCGCTGTTGCCACGATCCTGGACGAGGGCGGCGACTGGGTGCGCTGTACCGTGTCCGACAATGGCCCGGGCATCGTGCCCGAGAGATTGGAAGAGGTCTTCAAGCCTTTCGTAAGCGACAAGGGAGCGCGCGGCACCGGCCTGGGTCTGGCCGTCAGCCGCAAGGTGCTCCGCGAGCATGGCGGCGACATTCTAGTTGCAAGCCAGCCCGGCAAAGGCTGCAAATTCACGCTCAGCCTTCCGCTCAAGAGCCTGTTAGCTCCGGAGCCAGTCCACACATCCCTCGATATGACCGCGCTGCCGCCCAAAAACGCTTAGCTCTCCAGGCACTTGCGCAATCTGGCTCGTCATGGCGCCAGGCCGTTTCCTTGTCAGAAGCGTACCCTTCTTCTTAAATGAATTGTGGCAGAACAGCTCAGGGAGAGTTCGTTCTTCCCGGAACAAAAGAGAACCCGTCGATGAGTGGTTCGAGCTTGGCCTCTCGATGGAACCTGGACGCGATCGAAGCGGCTTATCGGGATTGGAAGCAGGATCCCGACTCCGTGAGCGAGAGCTGGCGTCATTTTTTTGAGGGATTCGAGCTGGGTCAAGGCGCCACGGCCCCCAGCGACGACATTTCGGCGCAGACCGGAGTCGTTCGTCTCATCTACGGGTATCGCAATCTGGGCCACTACCTGGCTCAGCTCGATCCGCTTAGCGATGCGCGGGCGTCGCATCCGCTGCTGGAGCTTTCCGAATTCGGACTGACGCCCGCCGATCTCGATCGATCGTTTGCCGCCGCTCCCTTCGTCGGCCTGACCCGCGCCACCCTCCGTGAGCTTATCGACGTCTTGCGGCAAACATATTGCCACACGATCGGCGTCGAATACATGCACATTCTCGATACGCCCATCCGGCGCTGGCTTCAGGAGCGCATGGAAAAGGGCCGCAATCTGCCGCGCTTCTCCAACGAGAAAAAACACTGGCTGCTCAATCAGCTGCATTATGCAACGCTCTTCGAGCGCTTCCTGCACAGTCGTTTCGTAGGACAAAAACGATTCTCGCTGGAAGGCGCCGAAGCCCTGATCCCGATCCTGGAAACCGTGGTGGAACGGGCCGCGAGCTCGGGCGCGAGAGAGATTATCCTGGGCATGGCGCATCGCGGCAGGCTAAATGTGCTCGCCAATATCTTGCGCAAGCCATACCAGGAACTCTTTGCCGAATTCGAGGAAAACTACTTGCCCCAGTCGCAAGACGGGGACGGCGATGTGAAATACCACCTGGGGTTTTCCAGTGATCGGACGACGGCCGGCGGCGCCCAGATTCACCTGTCGCTATCGCCCAACCCCAGCCATCTGGAAGCCGTTGACCCCGTGGTCGAGGGGCGCTGCCGGGCCAAGCAATGGCTCTTCCGGGATACTGAGCGCCGACTGGGAATTCCCCTGCTCATCCATGGCGACGCGGCCTTCGCCGGCCAGGGACTGGTTGCCGAAACCTTGAACCTCTCCAACCTGCAAGGCTATCGAACGGGCGGAACCATTCACGTCATCGTCAACAATCAGATTGGCTTCACGACCGCGCCGGCGGATGCGCGCTCGACGGCTTATTGCACCGACGTCGCCAAGATGATCCAGGTGCCGATTTTCCATGTAAACGGCGAAGATCCCGAAGCAGCTGTTTTTGTGACGGAGCTGGCAGTCGACTTCCGCCAAACCTTCAACCGCGACGTGGTCATCGACATGTATTGCTACCGGCGCCACGGCCACAACGAGGGCGATGAGCCGTCGTTTACTCAGCCCCTCATGTATCACAAGATCAAGGATCGGCCGCCGCTCACGGAAATCTATACCGAGAAGCTGATTCTTGAAGGCGCCATCACGGCCGAAGAGACCACGGCCATGACGGAAAAGTTCGAGGGCAAGCTGCAGGCGGCGCTGGAAGAGATCAAGACCCGCCCGCCGGAGCACATGGGAATGCGCGGGTTCAGCGGCCGTTGGCGCGGACTGAGTCCCCATGTCGCTCATGTTCCCATCAAGACCGGCGTTGCGCTCAGCGTTTTGCAAACAGTCAGCGACGCCCTGGCGCACAGGCCGGAATCGTTTGAGGTTCACCCCAAGATCGCCAAGTTAATCGAAACGCGCAAGCGGGATTTCGACGAGCGCAAACCCGTCGATTGGTCCTGCGCTGAGCTTTTGGCGTTCGGCTCGCTTGTGGTCGAAGGGGTTCCCGTTCGCTTGAGTGGCCAGGATGCGCGGCGCGGCACCTTCAGTCAGCGTCACGCCGTCCTCTACGATATGGATTCGGGCGAGTCCTATTATCCTTTGGCCTCCATCGCCCCAGACCAGGCGCCTTTCAGCATCTACGACAGTTTGCTTTCCGAGGCGGCGGTCCTGGGGTTCGAGTTCGGCTTTTCGCTCGACTCGCCAAATTCGCTCGTGCTCTGGGAAGCCCAGTTCGGCGATTTCGCCAATGGCGCGCAGGTCATCATCGACCAGTTTCTGGTCTGCTCCAGCTCCAAGTGGCAGCGCGACAGCGGCCTGGTGCTACTCCTGCCGCACGGCTATGAAGGGCAGGGACCCGAGCATTCCAGCGCGCGTATCGAGCGCTTTCTTCAACTCTGCGGCGAGGACAACATTCAGGTCTGCAATCCGACCAGCCCGTCCCAGTACTTCCACGTTCTCAGGCGGCAAATGAAACGGGGCTTCCGCAAGCCTCTCATTCTCATGACGCCCAAGAGTTTCTTGAGGCACAAGCTTGTCGTCTCCCCGATCGACGAGCTGACCGACGGTCATTTTCACGAAGTTATCGGCGACAGTGCCGTCGACCCCGATGCCGTGCGCCGCGTGTTGTTTTGCAGCGGCAAAGTGTACTACGACCTCTACGAGAAACGCGCGACCGAAGGCATACGGGACGTCGCCCTGGTGCGGATCGAGCAGCTCTATCCCTTCCCACTCGATCCGCTCCGCGAAGCATTCCAACGCTTCCGCAAGGCCAAGGAGTGGATCTGGGTGCAGGAAGAATCGCTGAATATGGGGGCATGGTCGTATATGGAGCCGAGGCTGCGAACGCTGATCAGCTCTATCAAGTACGTGTCCCGCGACACCAGTGCCAGCCCGGCGACCGGCTCGCGCACGATCCATGTCCGGGAACAACAGGAGCTGGTGGAGATTGCCCTCAGGGGCGCGGCGCCGCACCTGGTTCGGGCCTTTCCATTACAGAAGAGGCGGCCGGAGCCGGGCCCGAATGACGGGCGCCTGCAGGATCAGGAACAGGCAGTGGAAGTGAAGCCCGTCTGAGTTTTGAAGCAGTCCAAACGGCCGGGAGACGACATGGCCATCGAGATCAAGGTTCCCGCGGTTGGCGAATCGATAACCGAGGGCACCATCGCGCGCTGGTTCAAGAAGGACGGCGAAACGCTGCGCGCCAACGAGCCGGCCTTCGAGCTTGAAACGGACAAGGCGACCACGGAAGTGCCTACGCCAGGAGCGGGTATCCTGCGCATCCTCGTGCCTGAAGGGAGCGTCGTTGCCATCGGCGCCGTTGTCGGCAATCTGGAATCGGCATCAGCCAACTCCGCAGCCCCGGCTCCGGCCGCAAAGCCGATTGTGAGCGCGAAGCCAACTGCGGCGGCAAAGCTGCCGGCGGATGGGGCTGCGCCGACTGCAACCGTGGCGGCGCCCTTCTCTCCTGAAGCTCAGCCTTTAGCCCAGCAAACCGAGGCCGCACGGAGCCAGCATGCCGCGCCCGTCGAGGCTCCGGCTCCGGCGCGCGCGTCCACAGGCTCGGGCCGCGAAACTCGCCAGCGCATGACCAGCATTCGTCAGCGGATAGCAGAGCGCCTGGTGAAAGTCCAGCAGTCCGCCGCCATCCTGACCACATTCAACGAAGCCGACATGTCGTCGATCATGGACTTGCGCCAGCGCTGCCAGGAGTCTTTCCAGAAGAAGCACGGCGTACGCCTTGGCTTCATGTCGTTCTTTGTACGAGCCGTCGTTGAAGGGCTGCGAGCCTTTCCCATCGTCAACGCCTGGATCGAAGGAAGCGATATTGTCTTCCACGACGATTGCCACATCGGCGTGGCCGTCAACACAGATCGAGGTCTCATGGTGCCCGTTCTCCGCGCCGCCCAAACCATGAGTTTCTCGGAGATCGAGAAAAGGATCGCCGAATTGGCGACCAAGGCCCGCGACGGCAAAATCGAAGTTGACGACCTGCAGGGCGGAACCTTCACGATCACTAACGGCGGTGTTTTTGGTTCGCTCCTGTCGACCCCTATCCTGAATCCGCCGCAGAGCGCGATTCTGGGCATGCACACTATTCAAAAGAGGCCTGTTGCCGTCCACGATCAGGTCGTGGTGCGGCCGATGATGTACCTGGCCGTGTCGTACGACCATCGCTTGATCGACGGCCGCGATGCGGTGCAATTCCTGGTTCGGGTCAAAGAATACCTCGAAATGCCTGAACGTTTGCTGCTCGAGGCGTAACATTGCCCACTTGGGGCCTCAAGGTTTACCCCGCCCGCAGTCTTTCCCAACAAAAGTGCCCAGCCTGGCCAGATCGACTCAAGTTCCGTTTCTTTCCCGCCGCAATCGCTTCAGAATGAAAGTCGTCAAGGCCCCAGGGCCAACCCAACGCTTGGCACCAAAACCCGAAGGCGCGCGATGACCTTTTCATTTCAACGACTTATGGCGATACGCTCCAGGCCGCGCTGCTGGATGGACGCCTGTCTGCACGCGACCGTTTTGGTCGTGCCGCTCGGGCTCAGTTCCGGGCCGGCCGCCGCCAGCGATCTCATGGTTTTGTGGAGCCCGCACAATGCGACTGCCGCCGACCGAACCCGTTTCGATCTCGAGTTGACATTGCGAGCGCGCAACCTGCTCATTGAAGACGGCGAGTTGAGTCGGTTCGACATAAACGTTCATGTCGAGAACCGTTTCGCGGCAATAACCGGCACCGTCCCTTCCTCTGAAGTGGCCAAGCA
>Ga0206837_1049_pt1 | contig 18647 bp, 16 predicted proteins | sample Alteio_BWOrgCont_29_FD_152863 | JGI IMG/M metagenome (GOLD analysis project Ga0206837, IMG submission 152863) | Enriched cells from forest soil in Barre Woods Harvard Forest LTER site, Petersham, Massachusetts, United States -... | ecosystem: Environmental > Terrestrial > Soil > Temperate forest >...
CGGCCATGATTCTCTTCCCCGGATTTCCTACGCGTTCCCAGATCACCTTGAGCGCCTGGCGATGATTCTTGTAGATGTCCCGGCATAAACGCTCGATATCGGTATCATTCATGAATCGCGTTCCAAGGAGGTGGATATAGTGATCGAGAAAAACCAACACGTCAGTGCCAATGGTGTTGCGGTGGGCATCGCGAGTCTGTTTGAGCACGCCATAAACATTCTGGTAGCTATAGGGCTGCCACATCTCTATCGTCTTTTCAGAAGGATCACTGCCCTCCGGGGTGAGATAGACAAAGAGTCGCTGAAAATTCGGATTGTCCTTACGAATGCGCTCCGAATAGCGGTTTAGTTGGCCTGAATGATCCCGCGAATCGATTTTGTTCTCGATTGCTACGACGAGCGGAGGTGTCTTGCAGATAATCGTCAGGTCAATGCGATTATCCTCTCGTCTAACCTCGACATCTCGTAGATCATTGTTTTCAATATCGGGCGCTGAAACAGGAAATCCCTGCGCAGCATCCCTGAGCAGGTCCATCAGGATCGGCTTGAGGAAGAGTGCCCCGTGTTCGTGGGTTTCTGCGGGATCGAGAATGAAAGCCAGGAAATTGGAATGGCGGATCTCGGCCCGCGTGATGTCGAGCGCGTCGAAGATATTGAACTTATGAATAAGCAATTCTAGCGCACGCAAGTCGCCATTGTCGTGGGCAAAGCGCTCAAGCGTCCGGTGCTGCCCATTAAGTTCCTGCGGCCCCATTGTTGACGCATCCGAAGAATAGAAAACCCCGGTTGCAGGACAATTCTAGGCTGTCGTCGAGCATCCTGCAATCTTCAAGAGGGCTGGTAGCGTCATGATTTGGCTAGCGAATCTGTTTGCCGTGTTCATCAATGAGGCGGATCAAGTCCGCCACAGAGATTTTGTACTCTTTCTTCGTTCTGTCGCTGGACGCCTTGCTAGCAACCTTGTCCCAGGATTCCAGCACAAGTTTAACGCTATCGCCTTCGGCTGGCTGCAGAATCGCTTTTCGCCCCTGGTCTCTATGCGTGCTGGCGGATTCTTCATTTTCGTAATAGAGTCGTAGCTCTCCTTCTGGGCCTTGCCGGTCGTGATGGCTCATTGTTTTCCCCCCTTTTTTGTCGCAGCGAGGATAGCCGCCCGAACGGCCACTTGTGCCTGGTTAACATGCGGTAGTTTTAGAACGGCCACAGTCGGATGCTTGTCATCGTTTGTCAATAGCTCCAGGGAAAAACAGAGACATTCTACGTTCCTTGAAAAGTAGAATGTCCCTGTTTTTTCCCCCGTTTTGCCCGGCCCCGTTTTGCCCCTCGTTCCCATTTTGCCCGTCGTTTTCCTCGTTCCTGTCCCGTTTTCCCCGTTCCGATGTCGGAACCCCCCGTTTCTTCGACGGACTGTCGGCCGACGAGCGCGCGGACTTTGACTTTGAAGATCGCGTCCGCAGAGCAATCCGCGATGCCCTTCTCTATTACGCCGATGAAATAGACAAACGGCCGCTACGCATCTATCGCATGGATAGCACGCGCAGCAGAGCGTTAGCCACTCTTGAACCCGCAAGGGGAATTCTCTGGCGATATCGGCCAATCCTTCATCGTTACCGATTTGCTCAATTTGTCTTTCCGGCACGAGTTTCTCTCCCGAACCGTTTGGCCACTAATCGCGTCTCTTTCCTGTCCCTTTTCGATTTGCTTGCGGCCTGCCACAATGTAACTGGCCGCGCGGATTTCATAATCTGTCCCGCGTTGCACAAGGGAGAATTCGTTAGTGAAAGACGAAACTGATTTGCAGCTCGTAGAGGGGTCTATGAAACTAGGTAGCGTGAATCCGGAGCGTATTCCGACCGCTCAGCACGCTAGACGATGCGACTTTGTCGCCTGGGACCCCGGTGAAAAGTATCTCGTCGAGGTGAAGGGGATTCACGACGAGGAAGAGATTCAAGAAACCCTGCGTCGAGGGCAGGTATTCGAAACCGATCGTTCCGTGGAGTAACGTAAATCCGTGGCCAGTGCCATTCATGCTGCAAGCAAGCAGCTTGAGTCCACTGCTAAAGACTACACGGATCATCTGTGGCTCGTTGCACTTATCGCCAGAAGCCAATACGATCCCCGCTTCATGGTGGAGCAGATCGAGGGGACGCTTTATGGTGCTGCCACTATTAACGACCACGAGCCTGGCCACTGCCGACGCCGCCATTGTCTCTACTTTTCCGAGAGCGCCTTCTTTAAGTATCGGGACCTGGACGGAGCTATGCTCTTCGGTCCTGCCAGCGTCGCACTTTATGTCAACGATTATGGCCATCGCATCGACCGGCTTTCCCGAAGCGGACTCGGGCAGTTTTTCGCCCGGCATCAGGCTTTGCACAACAGATACTCGATGGAGAAAGACGGAGATTGTCTCGTTGCTGATTTCGACATGCCACGCTCCGATCCGGAGGTCGTGTTCGCCCGTGTCAAGGAGAAGTACGCCAGCAGACATCTGCAGCTCGGCAACTGGCACCATTACGAAGCCATCGCGTAAATGCCCATCACCCGGAATCCTTGAACAGGAAAAAACAGGAACATTCTACTTTCCTTTAAAAGTAGAATGTTCCTGTTTTTTCCCGTAATCCTTCCGCTTGTAGGCACGCCTAATTCGGTTCGCCCGGCTTGTGGCTTAGCCTGCGCGCGGATAGCCTGTAGTTGATCAATCCTCCCTCGCATCGAGCAGCCCACGCCACGGAGGCCGGTTCCGTACTACTTCCCCGGCATCGGGTCGTTTACATTGCAAGGGCACAACATGAAGGAATTGAGCGAAGCCGATGCAATGGCAGCGGCATCTGGTTACTGGCACTGGTACGGGGTGCCGACCTTTCTGCGCTGTCCTTTCCAGCCAGACTTCAAAGACACAGATATCGGGCTGGTCGGCGTCCCTTACAGCGGCGGGAACAGTATCGAGCGCATGCAGTATCTCGGTCCCCGTGCGGTTCGCAACCGTTCGACGGCCTATGGTCGCGCTCACCGCGAGTTCGGGATCAACCCCTTTGAACTGGTGCGCGTCCGCGATCTGGGTGATCCGCCGATGCCGCGCGTGCTGGTTCCGGACCTGGCAGCCGAGGACTTTCAGGCTTTTTTCCAAAAGGTCTTCGAGGCCGGCATCACGCCGGTCAGCATCGGGGGCGATCATTCCATTACCTGGCCCATCCTGCGCGCTGCCCGCAAGACGCGCTGCCCCGCCCCGCTGGGCATGATCCATTTCGACAGCCATACCGACGCCGCCCCGCCGATGGGTGGGACCCGGAACCATGCCGCTGGTTTTCTCATCGGGACGGAGGATGGCCTCCTCGATCCGCGCCGCACGGTGCAAATCGGTATTCGCGGTCACATGGCGAGTCTGACGATGGACGACTGGGCGAAGGCCAACTTCGCCCAGGTCATCACCACGCAGGACGTGGTGAAGCAGGGCGTGGAGTCCGTTCTGCGGGACATTCGCGGGATCATCGGCGATGGCCCGACTTACCTGAGCTTCGATCTGGACGCGATTGACCCGACTTATGCACCCGGCGTGGCTGACCCGGAGGTGAACGGCCTGACCGTGCGTGAGGTGGTCCAACTGCTGCAGGGATTCCGGGGGGTGAATTTGATGGGGGCCGACATCGTCTGTTACTGCCCACCGCTGGACAACGCCGCGCAGATCACTGCCTTGACGATCAGTTCGATGATGCTGGAGCTCGTGACTTTGATTGCGGATTTCAAGTCCCGGAAAGCATGACACAGCTACCTTTCCGCACCAGCCGGTTCAGCGCGGCGGGGACGACCGCCGCGCTTTCACTTGCCCCGCTCAACGGGGTCCGTTTCTAGGTCCGCACACCGTACAAGGCAGTTGGGATTCTTGGGCCGACTCGTTTTCGCGGCCTAAAGGCGCTGCCTCTGACTTTCTGAGCAATGCTCGCGAGATTATCGGTCAGCCCGTGTCCGCGACGACTCATTCGCTGGGCCCGTCTTGTAGTCCCACATGCGCGCGGATAGCGTGTAGGTGGACGAACCACCCTCCCATCGAGCAGCCCATGCCGGAGTTTGCGCATCCGTGGATCTTGGTGTTGACGCCTTTGCCTTTCGTCGCCGCCTGGATGTGGTCGCGGCGCCGGCACACCGGTATCCTTCACCCCTCGACCGACCGACTGATCTCTCTTCCCCCTGGAAAAACACGGATCGCCCGGGCTGTCGGCACGGCGCTTCGATGCCTCGGAATGTTGGCACTGATTTTTGCCCTGGCCGGCATTCGCTGGCCCGATCCGGGAAGCCGGTTCACGACGAGAGGCATTGCCATTTACGTTGTTCTGGACGTGAGCGGCAGCATGGCGGAGACCGACTATTCATGGGACGGAAAGGCGATCTCGCGCCTGGATGCCGCCAAAAAAGTGCTGGAACTTTTTGTGCAGGGAGGTGTCGGTCCCGCCGACAGTCACCTCTCGGGTCGGCCTCACGATCTGATCGGGCTGGCAACCTGTTCCCGGTATCCGGAAGTGCTCTGCCCCTTAACCCTGGACCACACCGCCCTCGTTCAGATGATTCGCCAGGAGCAACCCAGGCGCCTGCCGCAAGAATCGCAAACTAACCTGGGGGACGCCGTGGCGCTGGCCGTTCAGCACCTGGTAAAAGCCAGGCCAACCCGGAAAGTCCTGGTCCTCGTGACGGACGGAGAGCACAATGTGCCGGCGCCTGCCCTCACGCCCGCGGCAGCGACCAGCCTGGCGGCCGCGGTGGACATCCCTCTGTACACGATCGATATGGGCCCGGTCGACGAGAACGGCAACACGGTGACGCCCGCGGAGAAAAACTCCAACCACGGGCTAGCACGCACATCGTTGGCCGACATGGCAAAGTTCACGGGCGGCAAGTATTTCTTGGCACGGGACACCTCGGCTCTGGCGAGCGCTTGCCAAGGAATCGATGACCTGGAAAATGACTCGCTGGAATCTCCCCTGTTTCGCAAGTACTACGAAGGCGGGATTTGGCTCGGGATGGTCGCGTTGGCCGCACTGGGAAGCGTCTGGTTCTTGGAAACCCTTGTTTGGCCGTTCTACCCATGAAAGCGACTCCTCTCCTCTCTTTCTTCTCTTTTCTTGAGTGGGGCGCGCCCTGGGCGCTCACCGCTATTCCTTCGTTGACGCTCATTGCGCTGTTCGCGGCGGTTCTTTATTGCCTTCGTGCCCGCAGACTCGGCTCGCTTGAGGGCCTCTTACCTCCTTCAGTCGCGTCGCAGAGGCCCCTGCGCCGCTGGGCGAGCGGCCAAATCCGGCGCCTCCTCGCCCTTTCCCTGGTGATTGTCGGCATTGCCGGGCCCGCATGGGGCGCAAAAAAAGCCCCACAGGCCGCACCCCACCGCGATCTGATGCTAGTCGTCGATCTCAGTCGTAGTATGTTGGCCGCCGACGTTCTTCCGGATCGCTGTGGCCGAGCCAGCCAGGCCATCGTTCGTCTTTGCGATCATTTGGAAGAGCGCGGCGGGGTCCGGCTCGGCCTGGTCGCCTTTGCCGCACAGGCTCGCCTCCCTTGTCCTTTGACCTACGACTACCGTCATGTTCGCATGATTGCCGAAAAGCTCGATCCCGCCAGCCCGCCGACAGGCCTTCGCTCGCTAGAGCCCAACGGTCCATCGGGGACTCGGCTCGGCGCCGGGATTCAGACCGCGGTAAGCGCACTGGATGCAGCAACTCCCGGGTACGCCGACATTCTGCTCCTTTCGGACGGAGACGATCCTGCTGACGATCAAGAATGGCGACAGGGAGTTCGCCTGGCCCGCGAAGCGAACACTCCGGTTCACACGGTTGGAATCGGCGATCCCGAACATGGCTGGCAACTGGATCTGCCCATCAATCGCGGCGGTCAAATCACGGTGCAACGCATCACAACGACGTTACAAGAACCGGTGCTGCGCGAAATAGCTCATTCGACCGGCGGCATCTATGTCCCCGCACGCACGAGGCCTTTCAGTCTCGTCGATTTTTTCGAGAAGGTATTGGCAGCATTGCCGCGCCGGGACACGCAGGTAGAAGGCCCGCCGAAGGTCCCTTCCCGACATGTCTGGTTCTTCGCACTGGGACTGGCACTTTTTTCGTGGGAGGCATTCGCCAAGAGTCGACGCGAGTCCATCGCCAAGGCTCCTTCGCCCGAACCAGGTTCCCAACCGGGGACCACGCCAGTGCTGGCGCTGCTCTTAGTAGCCGGGGCAGCTCTCGCAGCCAGTCCCCACGAAACTGCATGGAAGCTGTTGCACGACGCCTATAGCGCTTTCGAGGCGAGTCGCTTTGCCGAGGCGCAAATGGACTTCCACGAAGCTAAATGCCAGGCGAACGATCCAGGACTCGCGGCCCTTGGCGAAGCGGTGGCACTCTATCGTCTTACGCGGTATGACGACGCGCTTCGCTGCGCGAAACAATGCCTGGAAGACGCCGTGGGCGAGCGCCGAGCCCGGGCGCTCTTGGTGCAAGGTCTCGGTCTGTCTCGACTAGCAAATGGCAGCGGGGCGACCCTGCGGAAAGCCGCCGCTTCTTTTCGCGAGGTTTTTCGCCTGAACGGAGTTTCGGAGGATCTGGTCGAGCAAGCGCGCCACAATCTCGAACTCGTACAAGTGGTCCTTGCCGAAATACCAGCCAACCATGACAAACCTTCCGGTTCCGGGCCTTCGGACGATCGCCCCGACCACAAGGGCCAACTCGACGGAGACCGAGACGGTGATTCAGGCCAAGGCGATCCCAGAGAACGCGCCGACAAACAGGCGCATGGCGCCGATCAAAGGGAAGGCGGGCCCGAATCTTTGACGGGACCCGGAGAAGGCAATCTTCCCCTTGTCCTTGGGTCTTCGGGCCAAACCCTGTCGCGCGCAATGGCCCTTCAGTTTCTCCAGAATGCCGAGGAGCGCATTCAAGACGATCTGCAAAAACATCGCCGACAGCGGATGGTGGATGGGACCGCTCCGAAAAAGGACTGGTGAATGGTTCGAGATCTCTTCCGGCGGGGGCTGAATGGGAGCGTCTGCGGAAATAACGAAGGCGAGCGGTTTATGAAGAGCCCGCCTAATATTTATGTTCTCGTTAGCTTGTTCCTTTGCGGAATCTGCTCGGTTCGAGCCGACGACTCCAGCCAGCCTCCCGTGGCCGGCAGGCCCGCCCTTTTCAGCGGAATCGTCGGCAATGTAACTGTTGAGGCGCGGGCCGTTCCCACCACACTCGTCGTGGAATCCCCGCTAACCTACACGGTGCGCCTTGCCGGGCCTCGCACCCTCGAAGACCTGGCGCCGCCTGTGCTGAGCAAAATCCCCGGTTTCGAGGCCAAATGGGCGAGCCGATTTCTAAGGGCCCGGTGGCTGCCGAAGGAGAGCGCCCGTGAATTCGATTACGAACTGCGGCCGCGCACTGCCGATGTGAAGGAGATCCCGCCCTTTCCGTTTGTGTTCTTTAAGCCTGGCGTGGCTCCTCCCGAACGGGGCTATCAAACACGCTTTGCTCGGGCCATTCCGATCCGGACGATGCCAGTAGCTCCCTTGGCAATTGAAGCCGTTGAGCCGCACCAAGAGCCCGGTACTCGTGCCGATCTGCATCTTCAGCTCGATCTTGATGCCAGCCTGCTAGAGCGTGTGCAGGCGCCTTGGACACCGCCTCTGTGGCTCTTGCTTTTTGCGCTCCTTTCTCCCCCCGCATTGTGCTGGTATCGTCTTCGCCGGCAAACGCCAGCCCGTGCCGGCCGTCCCCAGTACCACTTTTCGCGAATCGTCCAGCGTTTGAGCAAGAGGCTAGCCGGAATCTCCTCGGATTCGCCCCAGCTTAGCGATCGCCTCCGGTCCGCGATCGAGCCGTTTCGTGGCGACTTGATCGCCGGGCCGACAGAGATCCAGGAAGCCCCTTTGCCTCATGAAGAACTACGGCAAGCATGCCGAGCTTTTCTCTACAGCAAACCGGACGAGGAATTGATGCAGACGATTCTGGAGCGTGCCCGGAATTGCCGTAAAAGTGGAGCGGAGCAAAACTGATGTTGGCCGGTTGCCTGCTTCTGGGGTTCGCGCTGATCTTGGAGAAGCCGGCGGAATCGTCTCCGCTCTCTCTCCTGGAGCAGGCGCGCCTTCTCAAGGATCGTGCGGAGCGCGCGCGGTCGCAAGGCCACAGCACCGTCGCCGACTACCGCGCTTTGGCAGGCGTTCTCAGCGAGCTGCGCCACCGTGGCTTTGGAACGGCGGACCTGTGCTTGAACGAAGGGAACGCATCCTTCTTGGCTGGCGACTGGTCCCATGCACTTCTGGCATATTGCCTGGCTCAGCAAGCGGCGCCGGCGCGGAGCGATGTCCAACTCCGAATCGATGAGGCTCGTACTCGGCTAGGCATGGTAAGTGAGCCGGAGCCGGCGTTGGCAACGGCCCTTGGCCTGCTGGGGACAGAGAACCGTCTCCGGGCAGTCATGTGGACGATTACCTGGCTTCTCTACGCCGCCGGCTGCTGGCAAATTTCGCGAACTGGCAGTCGCTTCCAGGCGCCGGCTCTTCTTCTCGGGTTGGGCTTGTTCATGGGCGCCGGGGCTTGCGCCGCCGCACTGGTTGGGACCAGCATTCGCCAGGATCGTCTCAGCGAATTCCCCCTCGTTGTCGCCAAAGGCAAGCCCGTCTCGCTCCGCGAAGGAAACGGCTTGGCTTACGAGGCCGTGAACGCGGAGCCCTTGGAGGCAGGGCGGGAAGCCCGGCTGCTCAATCGGCGCGGCAACTGGCTGCAGGTGAAGCTGGCCGACGGCGCCGTAGGTTGGCTGAGCGCCGGCTCCGCCGAAGTCGAGTGAGCAGCCTGCCCACTGCCGGGCGACGCACGGTTCCCTTACAATGAGGATTCGTCGCGGAGAAGGGATGGTTTCCTTGTCGAGAGAAGGACTGCCGGTGTCCACGGACCGCATTAGCGAATACCTCGCCCAGTTCAGCCAGACGCGTGCCCTCCTGCTCGAGCAGATTCGCCGCATTATCGTCGGTCAGTCCGAGGTCATCGAACAAATCTTGGCCGCAATCTTTACGCGCGGCCACTGTCTTCTGGTCGGCGTGCCGGGCCTGGCCAAGACGCGCATGGTCGGGGCCATCAGCCAGATACTGGACGTCAGCTTCAAACGGATTCAATTCACGCCCGATCTCATGCCTTCGGACATCGTCGGCACCACGATCCTGGATGAAAAGGAATCGGGACGACGCGAGTTTCGTTTCGTCAAGGGTCCGATTTTTGCCAATATCATTTTGGCCGACGAGATCAATCGCACACCGCCCAAAACGCAGTCCGCCATGCTTCAGGCGATGCAGGAACGCCAGGTGACCGTGGGGCAGGAAACCTACAACCTTCCGGAACCTTTCTTTGTTATTGCAACCCAAAACCCCATCGAACAGGAAGGAACCTACCCGCTACCGGAAGCTCAGCTGGACCGGTTCATGTTCAATGTAAAGGTCGACTATCCTGCGCTGGACGACGAACGGCGTATTCTGACGGCCGTCGCCAAGGATGAGGTGATCGAACTGGTAAAGGTGCTTAGCGCCAAAGCGATCGTGAATATGCAAAAGCTGGTTCGCAGCGTGCCGGTGGGCGAGTACGTTCGGGAATACACGCTCCGGCTGGTGCGGGCCACCCGTCCCCAGGACGCCACGGCCCCCGATTTCGTCAAGAAAATGGTCGACTGGGGCGCCGGGGTGCGCGGCGGGGAGTACCTCATTCTGGCAGGACAGGCGTTCGCGGCCATGGACGGTCGGTTCAGCGTTGCCGTCAACGATATCAAGAAAGCTGCTATCCCCGTGTTGCGGCACCGCATCATCACCAATTTCCAGGCTCAAGCCGAGGGCAAAACCAGCGACGATCTCATTCGCCAGTTAATCGAAACCCTCGGCGAGGAAGAGCCGGCCAAGTATGAAAAGCGCAAACGAAGTTAGCCCAGTGACTTCCTGGCACCGCGTTTTTGGCAGTCTCGATCGCCAGCCCGATCCTGCCGCGCTTTGCCAGGAGTTGGAGCAGCGGGGGTTTTCGGTTCGTCCCGCGTTTCGCGGCGACGAAGCCGGCTGGTTCGCTGCACGCCTGGAGCTAGTACCATTTCCAGTTCGTGAGGTTCGCGCAGGGACAGCGCCTATTCCTCCCCTCGCCCCCGCTTCGGGGGAGAGGGGTGAGGGGGACAGCCACGATGTAGAACTGCAAGGTCTCGCCCGGCATGATGGCCTCCCTCACCCCAGCCCTCTCCCCCCGAGTACAGGGGGAGAGGGTGTAGAGCGCAAAGCTTGTGGTCTGGAAACGGCGCCGCTCGATAGTGGAAGCTATCTGGAAATCGAGCGTTACTTGGTACGTGAAGAGGGACTTCGAGGCGACTTGAACAGTTGGTCCGCTTGGGTTGAAGCGCAGCCGCCGAATCCGGCCCAGGATCTGATCCTGGATGCTCTCGTGAGCACAGTGCAGTTCTTCACTCTTCGGGAGGCTACCGCCGAGGAGCTCGACGACCCCTCCGGCGCCTGCCTGGCAGCGTGCAAATGGCTGGCCCGGGAGACGAACGGAATCTACCAGGTCGACGGCCAAGGTTTCTTTGATGTGAACGGGAACCTTTTGTTGGCCGAGTCCGCCGCAGGACTTCACGAATGAGTCATACGGAAAAATACTTGCGTCCCGAGGTCATCCGCCAAGTTGCCCGGCTCGATTTGCGCGCCAAATTCATCGTTGAAGGTTTTTTGGCCGGTCTGCACGCCAGTCCGTTTCAAGGCTTTTCCGTCGAGTTCAGCGAACACCGCAAGTACACGGCGGGCGACGACCTCAAAGACCTGGACTGGAACGTCTTTGCCAAGACGGATAAATACTATCTCAAGAAGTTCCAGGCGGAGACCAATCTGACCGGGTATCTGGTCATGGACCTGAGCGCTTCCATGGCTTACACCTATCGCCAGGAACTAACCAAGTTCGAGTACGCCATCTGCCTGGCCGCGGCCCTCGGCTACCTCATGATCCATCAGCAAGATCCGGTGGGCTTGATTGTCTTCGACACCAAAATCCGCACGAGCCTGCCGGCGCACAGCAAACGCGCTCAACTGGGTACCATCCTTGGCGTGCTGGCCAACTTGAAGCCTGCCGGCAAAACAGATGTGGCCGCCTGCTTGCACCAGCTCGCGGCGATGCTGCGAAACAAGAGCCTGGTGATCGTCTTTAGCGATCTCCTCACGGAACCGCGGCCGGTCCTTGCGGCCTTGCACCATTTGCGGCATCGAGGTAACGAGGTGATTCTCTTCCACATTCTCGACGAGGCGGAAGTGCATTTCCCGTTCGAGGGCATGGTAGAATTCCTCGATCCCGAGGAAGAAAAACGGCTCACCGTGGATGCCCGCGGCGTGCGCACCGACTACTTGAAGACGCTGGCGGATTTCCGCGATTTCTACCGCCACGAATGTGCCATCGCCAATATCGACTACGTCCCCATCGACACCAGCGTCAGCTTCGACAAGGCCCTGATGGAATACCTGCTGCAACGGCAGAGGCGCTTTTGAAGAAGGAACGCTCTGGCGCTCGCCACTCGGCGTTCCCACCCACCACGCCGCTGGCTGATCTCCGACTCCCGACCCCTTTCTTTCTCCGACCCCTTTCTTTCTCTCCCTTTCTTTCTCTTCGGTGCGGAATCGGCTCCGTTCCGCCCACGTGGGCCTACGTTGAGTTCAGGGCGGCGACCTCGGCATCGTTGCCCGACAACGAGAAAAGGCCGCCGCGTGGGGACCTCCCGGGCGATCATGGGAATGAGGCCAAGCTCTAAAGTGGTCTGGTAAAGCGTGGCAAGCTTGACGTATGGTTTCCCATCCGGCATCAGGAGGCGAAAGTCTCGTTTCACGAAATTGCTGCCGGCAACCAGAGCACCTAGGTGCAGGGGTACCGGCCATGTCTTCTAGAAGCACGCAGCGGATTCATCCAACGGCGATTATCTCCAAGGAGACGGAGATCGGCGCTGGGGTCATCATCGGACCTCACGTCGTCATCGAAGGCGCGGTGCGAATCGGGCCGGGCTGCATTCTGCGGCCGTTCGCGCACCTGCACGGCCCATTGAGCATGGGCAGCCATAACCAGATTTTCACCGGAGCGGTGCTGGGCGAGGATCCGCAACATTCTCGGTACAAGGGGGAACCGACTTCGCTGAAAATTGGCGACAACAATATCTTTCGCGAAATGGTCACTATTCACCGCGGCACGGTACACTCTCGGACAACCCGGATTGGCAGCGGCAATTTCTTCATGGCAAATAGTCATATCGCTCACGATTGTCAGATCGGCGACGATTGCGTACTGGCCAACAGCGCCCTGGTCGGTGGCCATTGCATCCTCGAAAACAACGCCTATCTGTCCGGTAATTCAGCGGTTCACCAGTTCCGGCGCATCGGCCGCCTGGCGCACTTGGACACCTGTTCGGTTATGACCATTGATCTCCCGCCGTTCGTGTTGGCCCAAGGCTTTAACACGTTCTGCGGCGTGAATATCCTCGGAATGAGGCGGGCGGGGCACACGCACTTTGAGATCGAAGCCACGCAGCGGGCGTTCCACATTCTCTACCGAGAGAACAATATTCTCAGTGTCGCCCTTGAGAAGATGGATCGCGAGCTTGTCGGCGTCGCTGCGGTGGAGGAATTGACCGAGTTCATTCGGTCCTCCGCCGATCGCTGCACAAAGAATACAAGCACCAGCCCTCGACTGAACAAGGAAAAGAGCCGCCAAATAGACGGGAGCGCCAATAAGAAAAGGCCCTACGTGGGGGCCTCCCGGGAGGTCGTGAGGTAGCTGCGCGAGTCACCGGGACCAAGAGGCTCGCACCTGGACTCGTAAATCGGTTTTCAATCCAAAATTGCCTGCGAACCTGCTTATCCCGCAGAAGGGTTTGGCGCCATGTCAGTCTCTCCGTCTATCGCCGACCGCAATCTCCTCTTCGGCATTCTGGCGCTGCAGATGGACTTCATTAGCCGCGATGAGCTGGTCGCGGCCATGAACGCCTGGGTATTGGACAAGGCCAAGCCGCTTGGCCAGGTTCTGCGCGAACGCGGCAGCCTGAAGCCGGAGGTGCACGATCTCCTCGAAGCCCTCGTGCTGAAACATCTGGAAAAGCACGACGGCAACATCGAGCGCAGCCTGGCTGCTATCTCGTCGGTCCCCTCGGTGCATGGCGACCTTGCCCGGGTCCCCGATAACGATCTGCAAGCCAGCCTGGTCCATTTGCCGAAAGGCCCGGGCGATCGTCGGGAGCACGCAGATACATTCGGCACCCTGGCCCAGGAAGCGCCGCCGATCGGCTCTCCGCTGCGCTTTCGTATCTTGCGGCCGCATGCCCGGGGCGGGCTGGGCGAAGTTTTTGTCGCTCACGACGGCGAACTGCACCGCGAGGTCGCGCTCAAGGAGATTCAAAATCGCCACGCCGACCATCCGGAAAGCCGCAGCCGATTCCTGCTGGAGGCGGAGATCACCGGCGGCCTGGAGCATCCTGGAATCGTGCCGGTCTACGGGTTAGGCCACTACGCCGACGGCCGGCCCTACTATGCCATGCGTTTCATCAAGGGCGACAGCCTGGCGGAGGCCATTGTTCGCTTTCACGCGACTGGCCAAGCCAAACGCGACCCTGGCCAGCAAATGCTCTCTCTTCGCGACCTGTTGCGCCGTTTCGTCGACGTGTGCAATGCCATCGCCTACGCCCATAGCCGGGGCGTACTGCACCGCGACCTCAAGCCAGGCAACATCATGCTGGGTGAATATGGCGAGACGCTGGTGGTCGATTGGGGACTCGCCAAGGCGGTGGGGCGAAATGATGAATGCAGAACGATGAATCATGAACTGAAAGAGAAAGGCGCCGGTTCTTTTGAGCCATCGTTACTTATTCCTCGCTCATCGTTTCCACAGACCGAGATGGGCCGCGCCGTCGGCACGCCTGCTTACATGAGTCCCGAGCAGGCGGCGGGACGGCTGGACGAGCTGGGCCCGGCCAGCGACGTCTATAGCCTGGGGGCGACGCTCTATCACGTACTTACCGGCCACGCGCCCTTCGAGGGGGCCAACCCCGGCGAGGTGCTCCGCAAAGTCGAACGCGGCGAATTCGCTTCGCCGCGCCGGGTTATGGCCCAGGTCCCCAAGGCGCTCGAGGCAATTTGCCTCAAAGCCATGGCGCTTCGGCTCACGGATCGTTACGCAACGCCCAAAGAACTCGCTGCCGACGTCGACCACTGGCTGGCCGATGAACCCGTCGCAGCTTACCCGGAGTCCGGGCTCGCCCGAGCCGCGCGATGGTTCCGCCGACACCGCACCGTGGCGGCCACGGCAGCAACGCTGCTCCTTGCCGCGGCGGTCGCCTCCACGGCGGGTGCGATCATGGTCGGCCGAAAGAACGTGGAGATCGAGGGCAAACGGCGTGAGGCGGTCGCGGCGCAAGAACAGGAAGCTGCGGAACGGACGCGGGCCGAAAAGGAGCGGGACCGGGCCGAGGGAATGCTCTATGCGAGCAATATCGATCGCGCTCAGCAGTTCTGGAACGAAGGCAATGCTGCCAGTGCCCGCGACTTTCTGGACGCCTGCCGTGAGGATTATCGCGGCTGGGAACACGATTATCTGTGGACGTTGTTTACTCAAAACCAGCGAACATTAAATCGCCGTTCCGCGCCGACGCTTTGTGTCAGCTGGAGCCCGGACGGCAAACGGCTTGCCAGCGGCAGTGAAGACAAGACGATCGAAATCTGGGATGCCAACCACCGGGACGCCCTCACCCTCAAGGGGCATGAAGGTTCGGTGAGGAGCGTGACCTGGAGCCCGGACGGCAAACGCCTGGCCAGCGGCGGTGAAGACATCACGATCAAGATCTGGGATACCACCAGTGGCCAGGAATCCCTCAGCCTCAAGGGGCACACGAACGAGGTCTATTGCGTGAGCTGGAGTCCGGACGGCAAACGCCTGGCCAGCGGCAGCGCCGACAACACAATCAAGGTTTGGGACGCGACCAGTGGCCGGGAGACGCTCACCCTCGGGGGGCACACGAGTAAGGTCCTGAGCGTGAGTTGGAGCCCGGACGGCAAATTCCTGGCCAGTGGATCCTGGGACGGGACGGCCAAGGTCTGGGACGCGACCAGCGGCCAGGAGACCTTGACCCTCAAGGGGCATACGAGTTCGGTCTGGAGCGTGAGTTGGAGCCCGGACGGCAAACGCCTGGCCAGCGGCAGTGCGGACCGTTCAGTCAAGATCTGGGACGCGATCAGCGGCAAGGAGGCGCTCACCCTCAAAGGACATAGCCGTTTTGTCCTGAGCGTGACTTGGAGCCCGGACGGTAAACGCCTGGCCAGCGGCAGTGGGGACAAGACGATCAAGATCTGGGACGCGACCAGTGCTACGGAGACGCTCGCCCTCAAGGGGCATTCGGATTCGGTCCTGAGCGTGAGCTGGAGCCCGGACGGCAAGCATCTGGCCAGTGGCAGTGAAGACACGACGACCAAGATCTGGGACGCGACCAGCGCTTCGGAGACGCTTACCCTCGGGCATACGGATTCGGTCTGGAGCGTGAGCTGGTGCCCGGACGGCAAGCATCTGGCCAGCGGCAGTAACGACCGGACGATCAAAGTCTGGGACGTGACCAGTGGCCGGGAGACCCTTACGCTCAAAGGGGTGAACAACCTCTCGGTCTGGAGCGTGAGCTGGAGCCCGGACGGTAGGCGGCTGGCCAGTGGCAGTATCGAAGGTAGGATCAAGATCTGGGACGCGATCAGCGGCCAGGAGACGCTCATCCTCACGGGGCATACCAATCCGGTCCTGAGCCTGAGCTGGAGCCCGGACGGCAAGTATCTGGCCAGCGGCAGTCAGGACAACACGATCAAGATCTGGGACACGACCAGTGGCCAGGAGACGCTCACCCACAAGGGGCATACGGATTGGGTCTGGAGCGTGAGCTGGAGCCCGGACGGCAAACGCCTGGCCAGCGGCAGTGCCGACAACACGATCAAGATCTGGGACGCGATCAGCGGCCAGGAGACGCTCATCCTCACGGGGCATTCAAAGCCGGTCTGGAGCGTGACCTGGAGCCCGGACGGCAAACGCCTGGCCAGCGGTAGTGCCGACAACACGATCAAGATCTGGAACGCGACCAACGGGCAGGAGACCCTCACTCTCAAAGGGCATACGGACGGCCTCAAGAGCGTGAGCTGGAGCCCGGACGGGAAGCGTCTGGCCAGCGGCAGTAGCGACAACACGATCAAGATCTGGAACACGACCAGCGGGCAGGAGACCATGACCCTCAAGGGGCATGCGCGCGATATCAAGAGCGTGAGCTGGAGTCCCGACGGCAAACGCCTGGCCAGCGGCAGTTGGGACAAGACGATCAAGATCTGGGACGGGTCGACGAGTCAATCCCGCGCCGCCACAGGCCAGGTAGGCGGTCGATGAGGTCAAAGCAACGTTAGGGCCATCGTCGGCTGCACGACCTCGCCGATGCCATCGAGACGCTGGCGGGCCGTGTAATGAGACTCAATCCTTGGAGCGTTTGGCCTCGAACTCACTCGAAGTGATCTGCCCGTCTCGATCGACTTCGCGTTTGCACTTCAAGATGTCGCCCTTCACCTTGCCTGAATACTTGATTGTGATCTTCTTGTTGCTGCCCATCATCATGCGGATCTCCTTGAAGGAGACGGCGCCATCCTTATATTTGCCGTCTTCGATCTCTTTTTCCATGCCGTTGATCACGACGGCGCCTGTCAGCTTGTCGCCATCGAGCTTCAACTTGATCGTCACGTCGACGGTTTGCCCACCAACCTCCACGGTGTAAATCCACGTCCCGGTCGGATTCGGTTTGTCATCGGCCTTGGCCAGGCCGGTTAAAGCCAGCACGCAAACGACTCCCGATAATCGCCTCATTGCAGCCCCTCACCCAGGTAGAGAGATTGGTCGGACCCGCTGACAGCTTTGAAAAACATGCATACAGCCGTCGCCGCCAAGAAAGAATTGGCGGCACGCCCGTTCTCCGGCGGCCGCTAATGGGGCCTTCGCAACCCCTTCCCTCTGTTGGACGAACGAAACCACCGAAGTGTTGGCGCAAACGGGAATGGATGGACAGACAAAGGCGGACAAAGGACAAACAAAAGGGGATCGGAAGTCGATTCGCGAAGCACGAATCGACTTCCGATCCCCTTTGTTCCTCCCGCTCACCTCTGCTTCGGCTTCGAGACAAAGGGATTGTCTTCCGCCTGGTCAGCCAGTTGACGAGCTATTCTCTGATCGGCCTCGCTCAATTTGTCGAGCGCGATTGTCACGGTTTCACCATCTTCCTTTTCGAGCTTTACCGATCCATTGGCAAGCTCGACGAATTTCGCATCGACCTTGAACTTGCTCCCCTTGTCAGTCCAGGTCCGCAGCGTCGCCCCGGCCAGCGCCTTTTTCTTCTCGGCATCGACCATCGGTTTAATCTGATCGGGAGGAAGCGTCGGCGTCAGCATGAAGCCCTCTCTGGCAAATTCTACTTTAATCCATCCAGTCGGGGCGAAACCAAGGACCTCGGCGGTGTAAGTCTTTCCGGCCCAATCCACCAGCACCTTGTCGCCCACTTTATAGGATTCCTTCTTTTTGCCCCCCGGCGTCGATGACCGATTGGTGGAGGAACCGCCGGGCGTGGTTGTCTTGTCAGGGCGTACTGCATAGTCGTCGCCACCCCATTCATTCTCCGCGTTCGTGCTTGAAGGCCCCCCTTTTTCGTTAGTCGTGGCGACCCGGATCGGCCTCGGTACGGCCACGACTTGCGGATCAAGGTAAACGGTCTTGCCTTCCTTGGTCACGAAGGACGCCTGCACGGTGACTTGCCTGGTCGGCAGCGAGGCCTTGGCATCGAGCGGCAGTTCCGCACGAGCGACTCCACTACGCAGCGAGAGGTCAAGCTTTCGGCTAGCGGCGTCGCCAGCGAGTTGTGCCTGGCCGGCTTTGGCAGGGTCCACTGGAATCGACTTCGGCACAAAATGCACCGACGCCGACTTGAGCTTCTTCAAAGGATCGATCAGCGGAACCACGATTTCGTATTTCGGTTCAGCGCCGTTTACGGCAGTGGTCACCGTAATCGTTGGCTTGCCCAGGCTGCCTTCCAACATTGTGGAAACCGCGCTGGCGGGAATCGATAAGCCGATGTTGCTTCCTTGAATCCTCTGCACCGCGATGCCGACGAGATTTCCATGGCCGTCAACCACTGGACCGCCGCTGTTGCCGGGGTTGACAGCACCGTCGATCTGAATCTTCACGACCTTGCCCGATTGGTCCTTTCGGATGCTGGAAACCGAGCCTTTGCCGATCGTGATGTTCGGGTTTGCCTTGTTGGCCGAAAGCGCGTCACCGAAGGGGAAGCCGAGAATAAAAACCGGCATCGTCTCCGCAAGTTGAATCGTCTGTCGGAATTCGATCGCCTTGGGCGCCGACCTTAGCGACGAAACCCTCAGGATGGCCAGGTCAGGGTCTTCCATCTGGCAAAGCACTTCGGGCTTGACGATTTGTTCGTTCGGTTCGCCGCTGTTCAAAACCACCGAGAGGACGGGGACACTTCTGTCCAACTCGCGCTGAATCCTCATCAAGGTGATGCGGTCGCGACCACATCAGGCCCGGGACAAAACCGAGGGGCGCCAGTGTTTTGGGTTTCGA
>Ga0206837_1050_pt1 | contig 18564 bp, 24 predicted proteins | sample Alteio_BWOrgCont_29_FD_152863 | JGI IMG/M metagenome (GOLD analysis project Ga0206837, IMG submission 152863) | Enriched cells from forest soil in Barre Woods Harvard Forest LTER site, Petersham, Massachusetts, United States -... | ecosystem: Environmental > Terrestrial > Soil > Temperate forest >...
ATGAAGCGGTGGATCGCTACATCAGCGAAGGACATGGGTGGTTCATCTCGAAGATGCGTGCTCAAACCATCGTAGCCAGCATCGCTTACCGTCCCGATAAATTCGACAAGGATGTTTTCATGGCCTACCGTGTCGACCACCAAGATCTGACTCGGGATCAGAAGCTGAGCATGATTCACCAAAGTCTCCGTAGACTTTGAGGCCACCAGACAAAGGTGGCCTTTCTTTTTTATTCCAACGTTCCGGTTCTAAAGTTCATCAGGGTTGCTGCAAAATCCCCTCAAAAAGTGGTTCAAAATCAACAACTTACAATTGGGGTGGTCGATGGGACTCGAACCCACAACAACTGGTACCACAAACCAGGGCTCTACCTATTGAGCTACGACCACCATTAAACGAACGCTGTTTTTATACCACACATTTAGCTAAACATGTATCTTTTTTCGCTCTGCGGGATGCCGATGGATAAGATGATGGCAGTTGTGACAAAGCCATGTGAGATTTTTAAGCTTATTATTCTTTCGATTTTGGTCTATATGATGGACCGCGAGCAAACGTTTATCGTCAATTTTGCATCGCTTGCATATTGCCGGAACACGGTGCCGTGTGAGAACGCTTCGATATGCATATAAACCTTCCTTACAATTTGCATGTTTTGCACCGACGAACTCAGTATTTCTCCATGTTGTCTGACACGACTTACTACAGAAAAACTTTTTGCTCTTCGAACTGCGCAACGCTTTGACGGTTTTGTACGTTTCTCTTCTACAAATAAAACATGGAATAAGTTTCCCTGTTTTCAACCCCTTATAGTGGCATGCAACGGAACAATATTTCCCCGCTCCATGTTTTATAAAATATGGCTTCGTGTTGAAATTTTTTTTACAAATTTTACATGTGCGCACCAACGGCATACACGTAAAGTATAGACTTCTTGCCACGTAAGTAAAGACAAAAGATTGTGGATAAAATCAGAAACCCATATGAAAACTTATGGGTGGAAGAAAAATGCGACCGCTACGATGAGGTACGCGACGACAAGTTGTGCGCCCTCGAGCCAGTTGCTTTCACCATCGGCAACCATGACGTTGACGATGAGCACGGCCAGCACAATTGAAACAAGTTCAAATATATTGAACACAAGGTTCATGGGCTTGTGTATCAGGATGCTCACAAGCACCAAAAACGGTGCAACAAGCATGGCGATTTGTGTGGCGGAGCCAATGGAAATTTGAAGCACGGTATCCATTCTATTTTTTACCGCGAGCATAACCGCCGAATAGTGTTCGGCAATATTACCTATGAGTGCAATGACTATAACGCCGATAAAAAGCTGGCTCCAATGCAGCTGTTGTGTCAGCGGCGTGATGGCACCCACCAATATATCGCTCATCACTGCGGTGGCGATTGTCGCAAAAAAGAGCACGAGGATGCTTTTTGTTTTGCTCCAGTGGGGTGTGAAGTCTCCCAAGTTTTCAGTAAACAAATGTTTGTGGGTCTTGAGTGAAAAGAAGAGGCCGGCCGCATACATAATGACAAGGCCAACCGACACAACAATACTTAAATTTTCAACAACTGAAGCGGAGACATTTGGTGCTGTTTGTAAAAATATCGCGGGCATCACGAGCGCGATGGTTGCAAGGAAAAGTGTCGAGGCTCCAGCCAAGGCTCCTGTTTTATTGAACACCTGTTTTTCGCGGCGCGCACCACCCAAAAGCATCGCCGTGCCAAGTACCAGTAAAATATTTCCAATGATAGAGCCGGTAATAGATGCTTTTACTACTTCAAACAATCCGGCATGCAGTGCGAAGATGCCGATAATAAGTTCGACGGCGTTGCCAAACGTCGCACCAAGCAAACCGCCGAGCACCGGCGAGGTACGCGCCGAAAGTTCTTCAGTCCCCTCCCCGATAAATTTTGCGAGCGGGATAATTGCCAGTGCCGCCAAAAAGAACACGAGCGTCGATGGGGACCCCAGCACATGCGCCCAAATCGCCAGCGGCACAAACGCGAGCAGGACTATAAAAAATGTTTCCATCAAGAAATTATACTTGATACTATCTGGTGCCCAGGAGAGGACTCGAACCTCCAACCCCTTGCGGGGGCTACCACCTCAAGGTAGTGCGTCTACCAATTTCGCCACCTGGGCATGTGGGAACAAGTGCAACTATATCAAATTTATTCTGCTGTTGTCTCTTCCACTGGGGTTTCCATTTCAGGCTCTTCCGCTGAGGCCTTAACGGGCGCATCAACGCGGATTGATTTGCGCATTGCACGCTTCACTTCCGAAGCTGCCTTGCGGCGGATGAAGTACAACTTTGCACGGCGGGTGCGTGCACGGCGGAGCACTTCGACTTCGTCGATCATCGGCGAGTAGAGCGGGAAGATTTTTTCAACACCAACGCCTGAAGAAACTTTGCGGACGGTAAACATAGCGCCGGCTTCCGTGCCGTGCTTGACTGCAAGTACCAATCCTTCAAATGCCTGGCGGCGGAGGTTCTTTGTGGTTACCTCTTTTTTGTTGGCAGCCTTGCCTTTTTTGAGTTCGACGATGTTCTGCCAGACACGCACGGTGTCGCCCGAGCGGATGCCCAGCGCTGCGCGCTCTGCCATATTTACCGTACTGACTTTAACTGCGGATTTCATGTGAAGAGACTGTAACACATTGTCCCTACCCGCGCAATTCTGCTTCTGCTGCAACGAATTCCGGCGGCAGCGGAGACGTAAATGTCATCTCTTTACCCGAGGGATGTTGGATAGTAAGCGAGAGGGCGTGGAGTGCCAAACGCTTAAAGCCAAGGATGTTGGGGCGGCTCGGGGCGTAGAGCTGGTCGGCAACGATAGGGTGCTGGATGGATGAAAAGTGCACGCGGATCTGGTGTGTGCGGCCGGTCTTCGGGAACACTTCAACATATGTCGCCCCCTGCCCACGGGAGACAACCCGATAGGCGGTTAATGCATCGCGCAAAATGCCGTGGGGTTTCTTTGTCGAACGCGGGCCCTTCCCGCCGCGCGAGTTCCCTATCGGTTTGTCTATAATGCCGCGCTCGTCTTGTATCACTCCGTGTACAAACGCGCGATAAATCTTTCGCACTTCGCGTTCTTGAAACTGCTCTTTCATAAACTCATACACCTTCTCGCTCCGCGCCAATAAGAGCAAGCCTGATGTTTCTCTATCGAGCCGGTGCACGAAATGAAACGCGCCTGCGCCATATTTTTCTCCCAGCCACGCGTCGAGCGCCGGATAGTCGTGCTTACCGTCAGGGTAGACAATCATCCCCGACGGTTTGTCGACGACAATTAGGCTCGCATCTTCAAAAATAATTTTTGGTTCGTTCATATTGTTCTATATATCTATCTTACCTGTAGTGAGTCATATCGAACTATGCGAAGACGCTCAACACAAGCCACACGTTAAGGCCAGTTATAACAACAGCGACAAATACTGCTAGTGTCTGGAGCCAGCGCGCGTTTACAAAATTCCCCATACGCTTTGCATTGCCGGTAAATAGTACGAGCGGAATCATCGCAAACGGCAGCTGTACTGAAAGTATTACCTGCGAAAACACGAGTAATTCGGTGACGTTGTTTGCACCGAAATACACAATAAACAAAATGGCGGGGATTATAGCGAGGCCACGAGTAATCACACGCCGGAGCCATGGGGTTATGCGGAGCTGCAAAAACCCTTCCATTATTATCTGGCCTGCCATGGTACCCGTCACCGTCGAGTTCTGCCCCGCGGCAAGCAACGCTATGGCAAATAAAATTGCGGCGCCTCCCGCCCCCAAGAGCGGCGCAAGTAACGTGTATGCATTTCTAATATCCGTCACTTCTGTCAGCCCGTGCGCATTAAATGCTGCTGCCGAGAGTATAAGAATGACTGCGTTGATAACGAATGCGAACGAGAGTGCTATTGCAGAATCCACCCCTGTGTAAAAAATTGCCTGCTTCTTCCCCTCCGGCGTTTCTTCATACGTGCGGGTCTGCGAAAGCGCCGAATGTAGATATAAATTGTGCGGCATCACCGTGGCGCCGATGATGCCAATGGCGACATACAACATGTCCTTGTTGGTAAATATCGCGCGCGCCGGAACAAACCCCGACAACACCCCGAGGAAATGCGGATGCGAAAGTACAACGTCGATGCCAAGCGACACGGCGATGATCGCAATAAGGCAGACAACCAGCGCTTCGAGCAACCGCAAACCTTTTTTCTGCAGGTATAAAAGGAGGAACACGTCGAGCGCGGTAATAATTACGCCCCACAAAATCGGAATACCGAACAACAGTTCAAGTGCCACCGCCGTACCGATAACTTCCGCCAAGTCACAGGCGATGATCATGATTTCAGCCATCAACCATAAAAATATGGCAATGGGTTTCGATACACTCTCGCGTGTGAGTTCTGCCAAGTCGCGCCCCGTGGCAATACCAAGTTTTGCTGAAAGATATTGAAGTAAAATCGCCGCAAGGCTCGAAAGTAAAATAACCGACAACAGTTTGTAGCCAAAGCTCGAGCCGCCAACGAGGTCTGTTGCCCAGTTCCCCGGGTCCATGTAGCCAACAGCGACCAAATACCCCGGCCCCGAAAACGCCAGCAACTTCCATAGCCATGATCCGCTTTTGGGAACAGGAATAGAACGATGGGATTCCTTCCCGTCGTCTTCCGGGGCTCCCCAGCCCTTGGCCTGCAACAAGTTGCGATGCGTCATTAGTGGGCGATACAGGACTCGAACCTGTGACCTTCTCAGTGTAAATGAGTTGCTCTACCAACTGAGCTAATCGCCCGCTCTTCACTTCTTTGAGCCTAACACCATCACGATACCTTATTTATTTAGGGATTACAAAAGGTCTTGCGTGTGCCCAATCGCCCGAAAACACACCGTCTAATTGTTCAATAATTGCGGGCGATGTAAGGACAATCCCCAGTTCCCTGTTTTTATTGAGGGACGAATCGGAGAAATTTTCAGAACCTATAAAAACCCTTGTGTCATCGGCCAAAATCATCTTTGCGTGGATGTAGATAATTTTCGATGAAGATGCAAATGTGCGTACGTCTACCCCTCCAGTTTCCAATTGTGTAAACGCGGGCTTCCAATCGGTCGCATAGGTCATATCAACTTGCACCTGTACTCCGCGCGCGGCCGCGGCAACGAGCGCGTTTGTAACGTCCGTGTCGTCCATCTCTTCGTTATAGATTTTGAGTGTCGATGTCGCAGAGTTTATCAGGTAGAGTGTTTCGTCTTCCGAACCCGGGCTCCATACCAAGTCATCACCCTGCCCCGCGATGTACTCATTTTGCGGGGCCGACCAATCGGCATCAAATGTTTTTTCAATCGCCGCAACATCATTCGGGTCGGTGTCGTCGACGGCAAAATCACGTCCTGTCGCATAATATTTTATCTGCAGGTTGAACGTCATGATGAGTGCATCATTACCATCAACCACTAAAGTTTTTTGATGAGTGAGTGCAAAGCTCGTTGGTGTCCACTCAACCGGCACATTCAATTTTTGTAATGCTACATACGACGCATCGTTCGCCGGCTCTTTCTGGTCGTAATATCCGCCGTTCAAAAGTACACGGACTTTTACGCCACGTGCCTCTGCTGCACCTAACGCTTGTTCTACTTGCGTATCGTCGAGCGCGTACATCACCAAGTCGATAGATGATTTTGCATTTTCAATTCGTGACAACACGGGTGTAATGCCATCAGTTGGCTCTGTAATAAGAGAAAAATACTCCGGAGAAACTGCTCCAATATCTAGAGGCGAAACTGAAAAACCAGAATCGCCTGCTGCTGTTTTCTTTACAACATAGCCGTAGTGCGAAATAAAATCACCGGAGTTCGCAATGCCAACTGCTATAAGCAGCAGCAATCCTCCCGCCCATATAAAATATTTTTTCACTCTCCTAACTATATAAGAAAGAAAAGGGCGCATGGTTTCCCATACGCCCTATGGGCCCCACTCAATAGGCATGTCATCAAGCTCCTGCGTTTTCGCAAAGAAAATCACGACGGGCAACTACCCTCCTTCACTTCACCGTTTGGCCTGTATCGTAACTCACGCATCGTTACATCCTTATCGTCAACAAACGGAACGACGCGCACCGTGCCATCTTTTTGTGTGTTACAGGTTTTGAGCGCTTTCCCGTCTTTGTAGAAAGGAACAGCATTACCTATAGTGACAATAAAAGGCGCTCGGACTTTACCCTGTTGGCCCACTCCATAATCCTTCGCATGTACGGCAGAAGGAATCAGGAAAGCGAGCAGTACTAGCGTACCGGCCCCCTTCATTTCATCCTCCTATATTGTTGGAACTCTTGATTACTTGTGTAGCGGAAGGAGGCGCGCGTCAAATTATTTAAGAACGAAATTTTTTGAAAGTAGTGTTCGGAGCTTCTTCGCTTTTGTTGCATTGTGCTCAAATGTCAGTCTGACGCGTGAATCTTTTTTATATGCGGTTAGGATGCTCGGCAAGATTGTTTCTATTAGTTCCCCTTGTTCGTATAACTCATCAAGCAGTTTTGCCAGCCCCGTCGATAACCGCGCCGTGATAATAAAATCGCCCAATACCGTTGTGTGATCGCGGCAGCCCAAACTTGGAACAGTGCGTGTGTCTATTTGCAAAAATTCATCCTGATATTTGCGCTTAAATTCTCTATCTGCATGTGTGGTGCCCCCAACTGTAAAGAACGCATGCTTTTTTGTTTTTGCAAAATGCACATAGTATTCGTCTTCGCTTTCTTGAAGTTCTGGAATGTATGCCCAGAAGTTGTGCGGGTTATAAAAAAATATCTGCCCATCCTTTTCATACTCTTCAAATTGGAATGCGATGGTCTTCCAAAAAATATCGAGATGCTCAACCGAGGTAAATGTGTAGGCAACCTGCTCGCCAAGCGCCAAAGGCGGCAGGCTGGGTGAGAGATGTTCACGAAGGGCGCGGACCCATTGCTGGTTAATCCATACCTGCTTCCCCACTTTAAAAATCACCCTCTCTTCAATAAGAGCATCTGTCGCTTTATATACGGCCCGGAGGCTAATTTTCTCTCCTGCCGCAATGTGCGAGTGTAACCCTTTAATAGTGGAAGGCCCGCTAAGAAGTATTTGCACTACTTTGTCTTCGAGGCTATTTCTGCCGCTATATAACATGTAGTGATTATATAGTTTTTGAACTAAAAGTGCAATATTTAGCAAAAATAGGCTTTATTTTTGAATTATATTGATAATTTACCTATTTTGATTTTGGATCAATCTGATCTTCTAAAATAAGGAGAGGTCTCATGCCTCCGAGTGGATACGACCGAGTAAGCCTAAACCATGTTCCGAAGTTTCTCACGGGAACCGCTGGACTCCTCGCACAAGAAGTTGCTGCGGGCAAATGGTCCTCTCTCCGAGAAGGAGTCGCCTTTGAAGCTCGACAGATTTCGGAGGTGCTGAATAACTCTGTGCTCACGGACAACATCCGTGGCATTCTGCTGATCACGCGTAATTTCTACGTAAGTGTTCTTAAGAAGCTCGATGAGGGCATACTGCAAGACGCCGCTGTGGAGCAAGTCTGCGACGACACCGTCAAAGAATTGATGGCCCTTCACATCGACGAAGATGGCAACTTGGTTGAACGCTCCGAGCCCGCTAGCTAGCGGGCTTTTTCTTTCGAGGAGGAAGACATGGAATTCGATCATTCTCTATGGGGACAAGTCGTTCCGGATGGTTCTCGTTTTTGTCATTGGGGAGGCAAGAGGCTCTCTAAGCGTGTGGCAAAACAATTGGGTACGTGCGAAAACGACTGTGTGCTGGATGTGTGTTGCGGAGAGGGCGGAACCATCGATTTTCTGCAACAGGCAAAAAACATTGTAGGAATTGATATCTCCGTGGAAGCAATTTTACGGGCCCAAACAAGTGGATCAAATGAAAATGCTGTTTTTGTCGTAGCAGATGCACAGCATCTCCCCTTTCCTTCTCATACATTCGATAAAGCCCTCGCCCAGGATGCTGACGCGTGGATGCATCCTGACAAAATAGGGCTTATGCGAGAGATTGCACGGGTTATAAAACCAGGAGGGAAGTTTGTCTGGCAAAGTTACACGACGAGAAAAAAACTTTGTCCTCAGATTACTGATTTGCTAGAGCAAGTTGGTTATTCTTGCTACGACATGCCGGAAGAATCAAAAATCCCGATAATGTTCAAGGAGGGTGGTTTCACAATAGAATCCATAAGATCCCTACATTCTGTATACACTGCCGACAATATGCGTATGCTGCGTCGTGCTCGTACTCTCTGCACAAAGTCAGCTGAAAATTTATTACAGCTTCTTGAATTGGAACAAGGATTGTTCAGGAAGAATCTATGGACTGGCACACTGATTACAGCCAGACGAGGCTCCGGTTAATACCGGAGTTTTTTCTTTTATCTGTGCCCCTGGTAAGAATCGAACTTACATAACCGGCTTAGAAGTCCGGTGTTCTATCCATTGAACTACAGGGGCTGTAGCCAATAGTCTATACTATATTGCACGGTAAACGTCTATGATATTCAAACGAAAATTCTGGCATGATTTGTTTGAGCTGAGTGTCGCGCTCAAGGGCCTTAATGCTGCATGGGAAACGGCGTCAGGGCTTTTTCTCTTGTTCACCGACCACTCAATATTCCACGTGCATATTTCGGCAAGCACCCGAAGTTTTGCCGGCATATACCTTTTATTGCACGGCATCTTGAATATATTTCTCGTCTACAATCTCTACAAAGAACGCCTGTGGGCATTCCCCCTTACTGTCTGGGTACTTTCACTTTTGCTTATCTACCAAGCCTACCGATATTCGCACACGCATTCAATTATTCTTTTGGGAACTATTATTTTCGATATCTGTTTCATCGGCCTGACGTGGCACGAGTGGGGCTATCAGAAAAAACTCCGCGCGAAATAATTACTTAACGAGTGAGCCCGGTGCTGCGTCTGTTTCAAACAACGAAAGAGGTTGTTCGCCGCCGCCGGTGGCGAGGATCATTCCTTGGCTTTCGAGGCCCATCATCATGCGGGGAGCAAGGTTGGTAACGAACGGAACTTTTTTACCTACCAACACCTGAATGTCAGTAAAGTAGGGGGCGATGCCCGAAAGCACCTGTCTCTCCCCCACTTCACCAAAATTTACCTTCAATTTGAGCAATTTTTCACTGCCCTCGATAGGATCAACGCTCATAATTTCGCCGACGCGGATTTCTACTTTCTTAAAATCATCTATTGATATTGGTTGGATTGGTTCAGACATATACGTTTACTTTTTATTACTTATTTTTAATGCGGTCTAAATAATTTTGCAAAATGAGTGCCGCCGCAGATGAATCTAAATTTTCCTGTGATGGATTTGCTTTGCGCGACCCGTCCGGGGCAAACTGCCGTGCTGCAGCCATGCTGCTCATAAACTCTGGCTCAAGTTCTACTTCTATTTCAGCCTCTTCAAGTTTTTGTTTAAAGACCGCAATATATTTCATCACTGGATTTTCAGCACCACTATAATCTTTTGATTCTCCTATGATTATTTTCCCCACGCCGTTTTCGTGCGCAATATCCAGCACTTCTTTCACCGCCGCTTCTCCCGATTTTATAGTACCCAAAGGGAACGCCAGAGTCGCCGTTTCGTCCGAAACCGCCACGCCAATGCGCTTGGTGCCGTAATCTATGCCCAGATACTTCATATATGGAGCATAGCCTAAAGGCTCAAAAAAGTGTATTGTCTCTCTTGATAGATACAGATTGGAGAGGTGGCAGAGTGGTCTATCGCACCTGTCTTGAAAACAGGAGTGTCGCAAGGCACCGTGGGTTCGAATCCCACCCTCTCCGCAGGTTTTTGACTGACTTTTAAACGGCGTTAGAATATCCCTATAGGTAGTCTATGGTGTATATGCGAAAAACAAAACGCTATGTATGGCTCTATGCGCTAATAACCGTGCTTGTCGTGGCAGGTGCGATAAAATTTTTCTCCGGCTCAGTGCTTATCTACAACGCCAATGCCGCACCGTTGCCAACAGGGGAGAATCCAAATTTTCTCCGGCAGGTGACCCAGTGTTTTCTTCCAGTGGCTACGATATATGGATATGACTTGCGCATCACCGCGGAGTTCCGCTCTATTGCCGAACAGGAACAAATATATGATTCGGGCCGCACCGAGGACGGACACATTGTCTCGGAAGCGCCGCCTGGGCACAGCCTCCACAATTATGGATATGCTGTTGATGTCGTCGATAGAGAAGCAGGCTACGACATCGACTGGGACAAACTTATAGCCATCGGCAACTACTGCAGCCTCGAGTCGGGCGGCGTCGGCGACTTGCCACATTTTGAATATCGCGGTGGCCTCACCACCGACCAGTTTGCAGCGGGTCTGCGCCCACCGCCTCTTACCCTTCCCTGCCCCGTTATGGCGGAGCGTTCTGCATCAACAACTCCATTGACGCTTGCAGACTTGAACGCGTGCGGCGCGCCTACATTTTAAATACTGGAGAACATATAGGGTTGTAATTAGGACGTATCAAAACCGTCATCATCTATGCTGCCTATACTGGCAGTTGGTTTACTGGTTTAAATAAAAACATCATGAAAAAATTAAACTATTATCTAGCCACAAGTACCGTTGCGTTTGCTCTTATGGCAGCAGCGCCGCTCATTGCAAGTGCACATAGCGGTATGCCGGATACCTCTGGCAAGGGCAACATAAACATCAAGGCTGATAGCGAAGCTCGTGTTGGTGTGGGCATTAACCTCGGTGCCAATATTCAGCATATTCTTTACGGAACTCCTGTTCCCCCTCATGCCACTTCAACCCCTGCAAACGGCTCGATTACAACTACTGCCGTAGTTACTGCAATAAATGGCTCGACACTTACTGTTAATGCAAAGGGCGGCACAACCTACACAGTTGATGCCTCAAATGCGAAACTCTCCCTTAACGATGACACTGCTCTCTCACTTAACCAAATAGAGGTTGGTGATACGGTACGTGTAAAAGGCACATTGAATGGTTCAACCATAACGGCAACTGCTGTTGCAGATGTAGCGGTAGAAGTACGCTCTGTACTTTCTGCCAATGGCGCTGCGGGTGCGGGAGTTGTGACCTCGATAAACGGTTCAACCTTCACCATCAAACCGTTCGGCACAAATGCAACAACAACCATTGAAACAAACGGCTCGACTGTATACCGCATTAACGGCGACCTAGCCTCATCATCCGCCCTTGTCGTCGGCTCCAAAGTCGTACTCGCAGGCACTACAAACAGCGACACGAGTATCGGCGCATCCATAGTTGGCATCTTCACCGCAGGTTTCGGGTTCTTCAAACACCTCCTGTTCCGTTAATCATTCGGTGAAGCAGGAAAATAAAAACTCCCGCGTCCATCCACGCGGGAATTTTTATTGAAGGAACTGACATCCAAGGAAGTTCATCAGGGATTTATCCGCTTCTTCTATAGTTATGTATATGAAAAAATATCTTAAACACGCAGTTGTACTGCTTGGGGTAAGTTTCCTCCTCCCGCTGGCAACGCTTGCCCAGAACGTAGCGCCTACAATCTCGGCGCTGTCGGTTACCCCTTCAAGTACAAGTACAACCGTTACGTGGATCACCAATGAACCAACAAATTCACAAGTTGCATACGGCATGAGCGCCGCGTATACAACGTACACGACACCCGACTCAACGGAAGAAACGCAACATTCGTTCACGATAGGCGGCCTTATGCCAAGCACCACGTATCACTTCGAGGCACTCTCAATTGATGCAGGTGGAAATTTGGCATCGTCGAGCGACATGATGTTTACAACCACGGCGGCTGTTGCGAGTACTCCAACTACACCAGTTAGTACTGCGACCATTCCGGTTTCGTATACCTACACGGGCACAAGCACAAAAAATAATGTGACGGGGGTCGTGACTCCGGTCTCTTCTGTGTTGCCCACAACTCTTCCTTCAACATCTCTCACAACTCCTGTCGCGGTAGCGCCGACCCCAGCAGTACTTGGCGCATCAATATCACTTCCACCGGAAGTCGTGCAGATAGATCAAAATGGTGATGCGCTTGTGCGCGGTACGGTTGTCTCTACCGGCGCACACACGATTACGATCAATAGTTGGGGTGGTACGTGGACAGTAACGCTTGGCAGCGGCGCAGAAATTATCCCCGCAGCAGCTGATATGTCAGGCATACAAACAGGAGATTTTGTTGGCGTGATGGGCAGCATGGGGAGCGCCTCAATGACAATTTCGAACGCATCAATAGTCCATGACTGGACTCAGGGCTAAAAGAAAGCAGTTGAGAATAAAATTATCCGAAGGTAAACGTGTACGCGTCGAGGCCTGCGCCTGAGACTTTTATTTCTATGGTGTGTTCTTCCTGATCGGAACCTTGTATGAGGGTGTAGAGGCGCGACTGCTGCACATGCACTTGACCGTTCGCGTCGACATCGGCTCCCTTGTTTGCAGAAATTGGCTTGCCGTCGACAAGTATCGTAAGGGTCACGCCTTTTGCAGAACTTGCGACAATATACACATCCTTTGCGCTGTAGTGGTACACAATGTCTGCATTCGCGCTCGTGTTCTCGGCATACTCGCTTTGGAAATTCCATGTGCCACCAAGATACAGCGTGTTAAGTGCTGCGGCTGAGTCAGCCGGTGCGGTGAGCGTCTGGCTCCCTGGGGTCTGTTGTTCGCCATTGCCTAAATATTCGTTGCGCGCATACCCAAAATAGGTTTCGGGGCTGCCCGCCTCTATCGTCTCGCTGATATTTACCAAACCTGTTGGGATGGGCGCGGTTAACCCAAGAGTTTTCGAGCGCTCCGCAAGGAGTTTTTGGATATTCTGCTCGGTCTCCGCATAATTTCCTTCGCCTATATTATTTTCGCGGACCAACCCGTCCTGATCTATCAGATATTCTTCCGGCCAGTACTCATTGTTGTATGCATCCCATGTGTATAAATTGCTATCCATAATAACCGGATACGTAATACCAAATTTCGTCACTGCCGCCTGCACGTTTGCGAGCACCTTTTCGAATTCAAACTCGGGCGAGTGAACACCGACAACGACAAGGCCGTAGTCTTTATATTTTTGATACCACGCTTCCAAATACGGAATGGTGCGCTGGCAGTTGATGCAGCTGTACGTCCAAAAATCGACGAGTACAACGTCGTGTTCGGTATTTATAAGATAGCTGAGCGTGGTCGTTGCAGGCGTGTTTATGTACCCGTCAGGCGAAACAAATTCTTTTGCCGCCGGATACAGCAAACTATTTGCCGCGTAGTTTGCCGAGTGGGTTCCAACCGCAACAGGGACTGCTGGCCCCCCGTTTCCATGCTGCGCCTTCATACTTTCCAAGAACCAGATTGCTCCGACAATGACGATAACCACCCCAACAAGTGCAACAATTCGTTTCATACTTAGTGTAGGAAGAAATTATTAATAACGCTGAAGTTACCAAGAAGAGTGAGGTCGTTTGTGAACACCAAGATGCCGAGCGCGATAAGAATGACGCCGAACGCACGGTTGACCCAGACAAAACTGTTTCCCATTTTTGCGATAAGTGCGGTGGCTTGTGCCGTGAAGGCACCAACAACAAGGAATGGGAACCCGAGGCCCAGTGCATATGAAAAAAGCAGGAAAAATGCCGAGACCGGCGCTGATGCAGCGAGCCCTAAAATACTCCCGAGCACCGCACCCGCGCACGGCGTCCATCCCACTGCAAATGCCATACCAAATACAAACGACGTTGCAAAGCGTGAATTAAATTTCTTTTTTACTGCAAACTTGTGGTCGCGTTCCAAAAATCCGATTTTAATAAGGCCAACGAGATAGAGGCCGAAGAAAATAATTACGAGGCCCCCGATGCGCGAGAGCCACACCTGCACGCTCTCCCCTACTTCTGCTAAAACCGTCTGAAGCAAAATTCCAAGCAGCGCAAAAATGGTTGAAAATCCGAGTACGAAAAAAACTGCGTTTATAAAAATATCGCGGCGCTTGGTTTGTGACGAAGCATCAGACGAACCGGCCAAGTACGCCAGAAATCCGGGGATTATTGGGAGTACGCACGGCGAAAGAAAGCTGACAATGCCGGCTATAAAGGCAGTACCGAGAAAGAGAATGTTCACCCACCTATTCTACCACTTCTAGCCCGTGACGAGCTTGTACCCCACCCCGCGGACGGTTTCAAAATAGGTGGTGGTGTCTTTGCTTGCAAGCTTTTTGCGGAGATTTTTCATATGCACATCAAGCACGTTGCTCCACGAAAGTAGGTTAAAGTCCCATACGTGGTCGAAGAGTTTTTCGCGCGTCAGCACAACATCCGGCTCGCGCATAAAACATTCCAGCAATGCGAATTCCTTCAATGTAAGTTTTACTTCCTTGCTGTCGACACGCACCACGCGCGTAGACGTGTCCATTTCAACAGAGCCTGCGGTCAGTACAACAGGCTGAGCCTCTTTTGGCCGGCGCATAACGGAATTAATACGCGCCACAAGTTCTTCAAACGAAAATGGTTTAACGATGTAATCGTCGGCGCCCTTGTTGAGCAGATTTACCTTGTGTTCGGTCTCGTCGCGCGCGGTCAAAATAATAATAGGAGTCGCAACACCCTCGGCACGCACCTGTTCGGTCACTGCAGCGCCGTCGAGCACAGGCATCATCAAGTCCATCAGGATAACATCGTATTCGCTGCGATAGAGGATGATACGTGAGCGTGCTTTTTCAGAGTCGGCCAGCCAGTCGACGGCGTAGCCGCGCATTTCGAGACCTTTTTTTAATGCCTTCGCCAACTTTTCTTCATCTTCGACGATTAGGAGGTGCATATGCATGAAGACGACACAAATGCCTCACCCTTACAAAAGTTTCGTTGCACGCCAAGCTCATCTGTAGTACAACTCGGGCAGTTAAGTTCACACACAGGAGCTGGAAATGGACGCTGTCTGGTCGGACGAGCAAATTAACGCGTGGCGGAAGCAGGTTGCTCCGTGGAACAAGAACTTCTTCCATACAATCGATGAGTTCCTGCACAGGAAGATTATTGCCCGAATTATTGTAGGGGTTATCGTGGCTTCCCTTGCAATATTTCTCGTGTGTCATTTTTCTAATATGGCACCGCTGGTGGCGGAAAACGTACCCTTCTATATCGGCCTTGGTACCTTGTTTTCCTATAGCCTTCTCGCAAAACTCGCCCGTAAGCATAAGAACGAACCGCCAAAGTGGTGCGAGGAAGCTCTTATCGATATCTTGGAGGAGAGCGGACTTGTGTTTGCGGAAGAACACCCACTTCGAGCATCGGTTAATCAGTGGCGAAACAAGAATTCCGAAGTCGAATTCGTGCTGGAGTGGCTCAAACGCTCCAGAGGTGGCAAAACGTTCCCCGAGCTTTGTATTGTTTGGATGTTACCCAATCCATTCAAGAGCAAGGAACGAAGTGCTGTGCTGGTCTTGTGGGGCCAAGTTCAGGTTCAAGTTGCCGTCCCTCCTGTGCTGTAAATCTAGGAGTCGTCCCTTGCGGGACGACTTTTCTTTTTAAAAAAATTACAGGTGTATACTTTATATATGCCGCAGGAGCAGGAAATAGTCTGGCACGTGCTGACGCACGAACATAAAGTGCACAGTGCCGACTGGTACTGGGCGCTTGGCTTGGCAACAGTTATTGGCGCAGCACTGTGTGTGTATTTTGGAAATATCTTGCTTGCGCTGATTTTAATACTCGGCGCGGGCTCCATCATAACGCTCAAACTCCGCGGCCCGCGCGAACATCAGGTCAAGGTTGATGCGCGTGGTGTCACGCTCGACGGCACGCTCTACCCGTGGAAGTCGGTGCATTCGTTTTGGGTCAACACCGACGAAACGCGCGGCGGCCCGTGCATGTATTTGACAACAAAATCCGTTCTGAACCCGCACATCACCATCCCGCTGGACGGCCAAGAGCATGCGGCGGCCGTCCAAGCATTTTGCAAACAACATACTGAAGAGGTGGAGCAGTGGCCGCATTTCGGCGAACACGTCGCGGAGCTGCTCGGTTTGTAGGTTCTAACTTTACTAAACAAGATATTTACCGTAGTGTGTCATAACGCTCCCGTCGTTCAATGGATAGGACGTATCCTTGCGGAGGATATGATGTAGGTTCGATTCCTACCGGGAGCACCCGCTAGAAAGGGCATTGAAAATCCCTTTCGTAACAACACAATTTTGTTCGAGGTTTTTATCACTCACACGAGTGCGTGTTTTTGCATTGAAAAATAAGGCCCGAAAGTTCGAGTGTTCTATCTACTTGCCGTGAACAACGTGTTGATATTGGGCGCTGCTCGTCGACATGTTTGACAGACTCGCCATCTATGATTCACTGACGCTAGTTGTCCTCTCCGTGCAGCTATAGCTCCGCCAAATCTGGTTGGGCTTAACTGCATGGAGGCAAATGGTCATGGTCGAAGCTCAGAAGATTGTCCGTCCGAATGACTTGAGGCGTCTTGCCACTCAGGAGGAGACGAAACTCTACAAGCGTTACTACGATCATATCGTTGAGGATGCCGGCAAGAACTTCATACGAAACATGTACGCACTCATCATGCGGGTGTACGAGAAAGCTCACGACGGCAAGTACATGACGCTCGACGAAGCGAAGGAGTTCATCCCGCTTCGTCCGCACGGCGCCGCTATGCGCCGGTATTTCGTGAAGGCCGATGCGCACGGCTTTCTGAAGCTGGTATCAGGCTTCCATACGTTCGAACAGACGGGCGAACTCGTGCTCATCATGCCGGGGCCGAAGATGGATGCCTTCATCCACGGCGACGTGGCGAAACTGCTCGAGAAGCCTCGGAAGAACGGCGTTCATACCTGCTTCTTCCATGAGAAGGGTAAGAAAAAAGAGGAAGGCTTCCGGTGGACCAACCCCGACGGCAGCATGGGCGGTTGGGTTGCTAAGACGGCGCGCGTTCACAAGACGGCAACCGTCGAATTCACGGCGGTCGTCACCCCAGGCCAGGTAGTAGGGCCTGGAAAGCTCATCAAAGGCGGAGAAGCGAAGCTAGTTCCTGCCGAGATTAAAGAACGCCGCCCTTCGAAGAAGAAGTAGCGGCTCCGACAAATCAAGCGCTGCAGCAATGCAGCGCTTTTCTTTTTCTAAATTACGCCGCTTCTTTGAAATCGTCGTCATTACGAGGACGGAATTGATGTTGCTGCTTCCTCTTCAGCAGTTCTGGTATCACGAGCTGCACCGGCGGCTCCCAATCCTTCAAATGTTTTTTGAAAAGTCGCAGCAGCTGTCGATAGTGATGCTTTGAATGTGGTGATGCACGCTGCGGCGGGGAAAAAGTTCGAGTAGTGCCACGAGCGGGTGCACCACAAAATCAAAAACTACTTAACCTCAACAGCGACTACAAACGAAAGTGCAAAAAGGTTGGGCCATGCGCGCAGGAGGAGTGGTGCAAATGCACGGAGTGGCCGCTGCACGTTCATGTGCCAATTTTTTGGATGTATAGAAACTCCAGACTTATTAGCCACCGACTCAAGTGCATTTTTATTAAACCAGTAAACATGGCCCTTCTGCGGGCGATTATTTTCCGGCACCTCCCCCATTAATACTTGCAGGCGCGCAGGCAGTGAGGAAAAGTTCGGCACACCAACAATTACTTGTATGCGGGCAACGCGCGCGGCCTCTTTTAGGATCCTCTCTGGCTGGTAGGTATGCTCAAGCACATCAAGTAGCACGACCGTATCAAAACTTTTGTCCGCATACGGAAGACGCTCGGCTGACTCTACCAGCGTGGCGTGTATCCCCCGCTCGGTGCATCGCTTTATTGCTTCCAATGAAATATCAGCGCCTTCGACATGCGCACCTGGGAATTTTTCTTGTACGAGTGAAAGTAATAATCCATCGCCGGAACCGATATCGAGGACGGTTTGCGGGGATGAAATAAGTTCGAGAGCTGTACGATGACGAAATTCTAAGGTTTGCTTGTAGGTTGGCCATCGCTCGTTTTCAAAAGAAGATGTTTCTCCGCTTTCCATCGTTTCCATATAGCACGATTATATTCTACTATTCACCCACCGCGGCCCGCCGCAAGGCCAAGGTCGCCAAGACCCTCTCAACGAAGTAAAAAAGAAAACCCCGGACATATGCTCCGGGGTTCTTTTATTTAAACCTCCCACGTTTTTCGCTGAAGGTCGCGAAACAGGTCCGAAGTCTCTATCGCAGAGACAGGAATGGAGATTTCCTTCTCGATAACCTCTTCCGGATAAAAACCCGTCGCGAGCTTGAATTTCTCCCGGAGATATTCGGGCAGGTGAGAGAAACATTCGATGTTCATCCCGACAACTTCGTCGTGGTTCTGACCATCAACCAGGATATCGATATATCTATCCCTTGAGAGGATTGTTGTCGTAGAGCAGTTGCGTGTCAGATACATGAAGTGGTCGCTCGCGCTCCAATACACGCAGCACGGCTGAAAAGGTCTGAGCTCGATATCCTCAGGCAATTTTCCTGGAGGAAGAAATTCTACAATAGAGATTTTGTCGCCCATCAGAGGCTCCTTTTGTGGGTAGGGT
>Ga0206837_1051_pt1 | contig 18306 bp, 20 predicted proteins | sample Alteio_BWOrgCont_29_FD_152863 | JGI IMG/M metagenome (GOLD analysis project Ga0206837, IMG submission 152863) | Enriched cells from forest soil in Barre Woods Harvard Forest LTER site, Petersham, Massachusetts, United States -... | ecosystem: Environmental > Terrestrial > Soil > Temperate forest >...
ACCTTAGGTAAATTGGGCGGAACAATAGCCCATGAATTAAGAAATCCTTTGGGAGCGATCAGGAATTCAGTATATTTTTTGAGAATGAAAATACCTCATGTGTTGAATGATGAGAAGGTCAAGCAACACTTTGACATATTGGATGAAGAGGTCAGTACCTCAGACAGGATCATTACTGATATCCTGACTTTTGGCCGGGTCAAGGAGCCCCAGTTAGCCGGGGTTGATATTAACAATGTCATAGAATGGGTATTGGCAAGGGTCAAAACACCGGAAAATATAAAAGTATTCATTGAATTAAATAAAGATTTACCTCATCTTCTTGCTGACGGAGACCAGCTAAAGCAGGTCTTTTCTAATCTTATTTTGAACGCAATTCAATCAATGCCGGGCGCAGGGACCCTTACAATCACAGGAACGCCTAAGGACAATTTATTAGAGATAGGTATTTCTGATACTGGAGAAGGGATCCTGAAAGATAACTTGTCTAAAATATTCGAACCTTTATTTTCCACCAAGATCCGCGGGACCGGATTGGGCCTATCAGTTTGTCAGAGTATTATTGCGATGCATAAGGGGAATATTGAGGTAAAAAGTGAACCAGGTAAAGGGACAAGATTTATAGTGAAATTACCACTTTTGGGAAAGGGGATATAAAGATGCAAGATAAAACCCGCGTGTTAATCGTCGATGACGATGTATCATTTGCTAAAGGACTAACGGATATTCTCAATGAAAAAGGCTATGAAGTCAGTGTGGTGCATAATGGAGAGGATGCATTTAGGAAGGCCAAGGAAATTATTTTTGATGTCGCGCTTTTGGACATAAAGCTTCCGGTGATGAATGGTGTTGAGGTGTTTAAAAGACTTAAAACAATCAGCCCTAAAACGGTGATGATGATGATGACCGCTTACACGGAGGATGACCTGATTAAAAGTGCCTTAAAAGAAGGCACCTATGGGGTAATGTATAAGCCGCTGAATATAGACAAAACTTTAAGTATGATTGAGCGAGCTAAAGGTCATGGGGCCTTGATTATGGTTGTTGATGATGACCCTAACATACGCATTACCTTAAAAGATCTCTTAGAAAACAAAGGATATATGGTGACTTTAGCCAGTAATGGCGAAGAGGCCATCCGTATGGTCCAGGAAAGACCCATAGATATAATATTTATAGATTTGAAGCTGCCTGTATTAAATGGGCTGGATACCTACCTGGCTATTAAAAAAGTCAAACCTGATATCATTGCAGTGATGATAACCGCCTATCAGAAGGAGAAGCAAGATACGATTGAGGCGGCATTAAAGCAGGGTGTCTTTACGTGTCTTTATAAGCCGTTTGAACCAAATGAATTTTTGGGTATTTTTGACAACATAAATAAAAGGAAACATAATTCGGTTAAGACGCTTTTAATTGTGGATGATGAGGCCAATATCCGAAAAGGCCTAAATGATATATTTTCATTATTCGGACATAAAATCATGGAAGCCGCCAGTGGTGAGGAGGCCTTGGAAAAAATACGGGGTAATATACCGGATCTGGTCCTTTTGGATACCAGTATGTCCGGAATCGACGGTATTGAAACCTGCCGACAGATAAAACATGTAGAAAGGTTTGATACCAAGGTGCTTATCTACACCGGAAAAATTGATGCTATTGACGCAGTCAGGGCCAGAGAAGCAGGCGCAGATGAATATTGTATTAAGGGCTCTGACCCGGCGTTTTTGATTGAGACAGCAAACAAGATTATTTAACGGGATACCTAAAAATGAATACTGAATACATCCAATTTAAAGCTGTGCTGGAATGGCTGGGTGAAGGCGTAACTCTTAGTGACATTGAAGGTAAATTTATATTTTATAATTTAAGAATGCAGGAGATCACCGGATTCACCATGGAAGAAGCAAATAATAGCGGGGACTTTTCCAAGCTTATTTATCCAGACTTGTTAGAGCGCCAAAAGGCGCTTCATAGATCAAGGGAAATTGAAGAAAACAAACCAACTTTGCCTTTAGAAGTTGAGACCGTTATCCAAGCCAAGGATGGCGCAAAAAAATTGCTTTGGATTTCCAGCAGGGTCATAAAGCTTGAGGACGGGGAGATGTTTTTGAGTATTTATCGCGATATTTCTCTGCGAAAATTCCAAGAAGAGGAGTTTAAAAAAAAGGAAGAAAAATTAGAAATCCAGGCTTGGGGATTGAAAAGGACCAATGATGGGATAAAACTCCTATATAAAGAACTTGAGAAGACAGAAGACATGCGTTTCGCAAAACTGGCCGCTGAAAATGCGAATTATGCCAAAAGTGAATTTTTGTCTACCATGTCCCACGAATTAAGAACGCCTCTTAATGCGATCATAGGTTTTTCAGAAGTTTTGAAAGCCGAAAGTTATGGCCCGTTAAATGATAAACAAAAGGATTACATGAATGACGTTTGGGAAAGTGGAAAGTATCTTCTTTCCTTAATTAACGACATATTGGATCTTTCTAAAGTGGAAGCCGGCAAAATGGTCCTTGAGTTGGGTGAATTAAACCTTCGAACCGTCATCCCAAATTGTTTGGTGATGGTCCAGGAAAGATCGCTCAACCGTGGCGTAGTTGTTTCAATGGATATTGATGATAGTATTACTTCTATAGTTGCCGATGAGCGCAAAATTAAACAGATTATTTACAACCTGCTGTCCAATGCTATTAAATTTACCCCGGAAAATGGCCGCATCGGCCTTGAGGTCAAACCCAAAAGTGACAAGGAGATATTATTTTCTGTCTGGGACAATGGGATCGGAATTGAGGAAAAAGACAAAGGAAAGATTTTTCAGGGATTTACCAGGATCGATAGCGCCTATTCCCGTAAAAGCCAGGGAACAGGGTTAGGATTGACGCTTACGAAAAAACTTGTTGAATTACATGGAGGGAAGATATGGTTCGAAAGCCAGGGGAAGGACAAGGGAACACAGTTTAGTTTTACATTACCAAATAAAACTCTAAAGGCGGATCAGGATAAGCCTTGCGTGCTTCTGATTGAAGACGATCCTAAATCAGCGAAACTCATTTCTGAATATCTTCATGATTTTGGGTGTGTCCTGGAGGTGGTTTCAAGCGGTGAAGAGGGCCTGGAAAAAGCCAAATTACTGAAACCGTCCTTTATTATTCTTGATATCATCCTTCCTCATAAAGATGGGTGGGATGTGCTTATTGAACTTAAAATGAACCCTCTGACTAAGGATATCCCGGTTATGGTAACGACGGTACTTCGGTCCCAGGAAGGTAAAGGGTTGACTTTAGGAGCGGTAGATTATTTGATAAAACCGATTTCTAAGATTGACCTTGAAAAAGCATTGGCAAAGATATCGTTCCCTGAAAAGGATCGGTCGAAACCAATTAAAATTTTAGTCATAGATGATGATGAAACGATCCTTAAAATTATGGAGGCTATTTTAATTACCAAAGGATTTCAAGTTTTAATGGCACAAGACAGCCATAGCGGTCTTGAGCTTTGTTTCAAAGAAAAACCTGATCTCATACTCCTTGATCTTGTTATGCCTGTGATGACAGGGTTTGATGTTTTAGTCCAATTACGGGGAAATCCTTTAACGAAAGATGTACCGGTCATTGTGATGACGGCCAAATTGCTGACCGCAGAAGAAAAGAAAATCCTCAAAAGTCAAGCCCAAACCATTATTGAGAAATCAAAATTTAATAAAGACTCTTTTTTAAGAGAAATAGGTTTGATCATGGGACGAAGAAAACAGGGGTAGCATATGATTGATCAAGTAAAAATATTGATCGTTGACGATAATGAGAAGGACGTAAAATTATTAAATGATTATCTTGTGATCCATAAGTTTTTTGTATTTACAGCTAAAAATGGGGAAGATGCTTTTAATCAAATACAGGCCCAACTGCCTGATTTAATTATTATGGATATTATGATGCCTGATATGAGTTGTTGGAGCACCTGTAATAAAATCAAAAAAGACCCTCTCTACCGGCATATTCCGATTTTAATGTGCAGTGCTTACATTGAAGATGACGGCGAATTTAGTAAGCACCATACAGCGGACGGTTATATTCAGAAACCAATCATTTTGGGAAGTCTATTAAGTACGATTCAAAAACTTTTAGAAAAGAAATATGTATAAGATTCTTATTGTTGAAGATAATAAGATGGACAGGAATCTTCTAAGAAGTATTTTAATGAAGATGGATGAGCAGTTTGATATCAGGGATGTTTCTTCAGTCAGGGCTGCGATGGATGAAATGAAGAATCAAACACCCGATCTTATTTTGCTGGATATTTATATGCCTGACAAAGACGGCTTTAGTTTTTTACAAGAGTTAAGTAAAAATGGGCATGAAGATATTCCGGTATTTCTTGTTTCTGTTTTTACTGAAAAGGAAGATAAATTAAAGGGTTTTCAGCTCGGGGCGACAGATTTCATCAATAAACCGATTGTGGCAGAAGAGCTGAAAGCCAGGGTCGCTGTCCAATACAGATTAAAAAAAATCCAGGAAGATCGAAAATGGGAGGCCAAAAAGACCAATGATGGCATCAAACTTCTTTACAAAGAACTTGAAATTAAAAATAAGAAATTAGAACAGCTTGACCTGCTTAAAGATGAATTTGTCAGTAATGTGTCTCATGAATTGCGCACACCCCTGACTATTATCCGTGAAAGTATCAGTCAAATGGGGGATGGCCTGTTTGGGATTGTTAATGAACGCCAGAATAAGTATTTAAATAAATCCCTAACCAACATTGACCGGCTTAGAAAGATCATTGATGATTTATTAGATATTTCTAAAATTGAAAATGGAAAATTAGAGATATATAGGGTCAATGTGAACATGGTTGAGCTCACACATGAGTTGGCTGCTAATTTTAGCATTAAAGCAGAAAATAAAGGGATTAAGATCAATGTCAAAAATGATAAAGAAAGAATTGAGATCTTTGCTGATAAAGAAAAAATAATCCAGGTCTTAACGAATTTGGTGGGGAATGCCTGTAAATTTACAGATAAAGGATGTATTGAGATTTCTGTTGTTGAAAATGCGACACATGTACAATGCAGCGTTCAAGATACGGGAATAGGCATAGCATCAGAAGACTTGCCTCAATTATTTACAAAATTTTACCAAATAGGAAGAATAGCAGGCCCGGGAGAGAAGGGCACTGGATTAGGGCTTGCCATTACCAAGGGAATTATCGAATTGCATGATGGGCTGATTAACATGGAAAGTATCCAGGGAAAAGGTACAAAAATCACTTTCGTATTGCCTAAATATTCTTCTATTGATGAGAGACGCATAAGCTTATCAAGATGGTTTAAATCACACATGCGACAATACGACTGTTTTTCTGTGCTGTATTTTGGATTTAAAAGTTTTGATGGAAAAACGGATGAAATTCTAAGGCCCCTGGAAACGTTTATTAAGAACAATCTTTATCGGCAATCAGACATCACGATGATGGGCATAGATGCCGTTTATGTTATCCTTCCGGACACAGTGAATGAAGATGGAAGGGCTGTGTTAAACAGGATCAGCAAGATTATTATGGAAAAAGCATTGCCGGACTTTAAAAATGACCCACAAAATTTTCACTTTAATGTAGTCACATATCCCAAGGATGGCCTCATTGAAGAAGAGCTGATGGCCAAATTAAGCGATAAAACAGAAGATTAATTTAATCCCAGAGAGGTGTAAAATGAAAAAAATATTAGTGGTGGATGATGAACAAGATATCGTCGATTTAGTCAAGAACCGCCTGGAAGCAAATAATTATGACGTTATTTTCGCCTCTGACGGATCCGAGGGAATAAAAAAAGCACAACAGCATAAACCTGATTTAATCGTTATGGATATTATGATGCCTAATATGCCGGGAGGTGATGCTGTCAGGATCCTCAGGACAGATGAGAAAACAAAACATATTCCCATCCTTTTTCTAACGGGGATTGTTGCCGATATGCATAAAGGGTCAGAAACACAAGGGGTGAATGTCGACGGGCAATTTTATGCTGCTTTGGCAAAGCCGTTTAAGGCCGAAAAACTATTATTGGAAATCAGGAAACTTATCGGGAATGAATAATAAGAAAAGTATTTTAATCATAGAAGACGAAAAGGATGTGGCTGAATTGGTGGCCAATCGCCTGAACGCAAATGGCTATGACAGCATTTGCGCATATAATGGGTTAGAGGGGCTTGAAAAATTAAAAAAATTAAATCCCAATTTAATTATCCTTGATTTGAATATGCCTAAAATGGGGGGGATTGAATTTTATCAACATATTTGTGATTCAAAGGCCATTTTAAAATACCCGGTCCTGGTCCTTACGGCAAGAGGGAATATGGAGCAATTGTTCAGGGGGTTTAACGTCAACGGGTTCCTTTCGAAACCTTTTAAAGGTGAACAGCTTTTAGATGAAGTGCGGGCTATCCTTAGCGAAGAAGACAGGAAACGGATTCTAAAGTCACCGCGCGAGATTGCTATCGTAGAAAATAATGTTGTTGAATTATTCAAAGTATCTTCATTATTTACGGCCCATCATTATAAAGTCATAGCTTTGGGGGATGGGACATCAGCTATTGAGATGATTTCAAATGATTTACCGGATTTAGCCTTAATTCAACTTGGGTTAGGTGATATCTCAGGGGATTTGGTCATTTTACGGCTTCAGCAGATAGCTAAGACGAAACATATCCCTTGTATTTTATATCTCCATAAAAATGATGAGCATGCCAAGGTGGTAATTGATAAATTTGGTGATAAATCAGGCGTGCGGGTCATCAAAGAATATGAAAATCCCCAAGATTTATTGATGGCTGTAAATAAGGTTTTCCAGGAAATTGAGCTGAAAGAATTGGAGCACAGCAGGCTTGCATGAAAAATGGCCCGCCTTGTTTAGCGGCATTACATAGTATATACTTGACGTAGAAGTTTGAACGACAAAGGCAAAATCGGGGTAACCCGGTGACGCAAAACTAGAGGGTCCTATGCAAAGGATAGCCAGCTGCCGGATCAAAGAGATAAGTTTAAGGCCTGTTCCTAAATTTTGGGGACGGGTTTTTTATTTTATGGACAGGGGGTACAAATGAAAAAAATACTTGTTGTTGATGATGACCCGAATATTTGTGAATTATTGGAATTACGGTTAAAATCCAGCGGTTATGAAGTATCAACAGCTTGTAACGGGGTGGCGGCCTTTGTTAAAGCCAGTGATGAGAAGCCGGATTTAATTATATTAGATGTGGCCATGCCTACCATGGACGGCCTGAAATTTGTCCAAGCGACCCGATGGCTTGAAATGAAAAATATTCCCATTATTATTTTGTCAGGCCGAAGGAATACCAAAGAGATATTTGATGCTCTGGGAGTAGTGCATTTTTTGACCAAGCCATTTGAATCAAAAGAATTACTTGAAACAGTGGCTGGGTGCATTAATAATTAGATAGAGCAATATCAATTTTACTTTGGTAGAATAAATTTATGTTTCGTTTATTTGCCATTCTTATCTTTGTTTTATCTTTAAATGTTCACGCGGATGAGAGCGATATCATCAAGGCAGACCGTCAGGCATTAGAGGAAGCGAATGCTGAGGGCATCTCTTCAAAGATCCTTGCTGCCAAGGAGCAGCTGAGTGATGATCTTGGCATGGTGGCAGAGCAAAGGCGCAAGGACGCAGATGGGATAATTATACCGTTGGCCCCTGATGGCCAAGGGCATCTTCTGGCAGATGTGCTTATCAATAACAGAATTCACGCATCCCTGGTCGTGGACACAGGTTCTCCGGTTGTTATGTTGACTTCCTCGTTTATCCAGAAATTAGGCCTGGATCTCAGCCATTCTAATGAGGGGTATGTAGAAATTCTAAATGGCAAGTACAAAGCAGCCGCGGTTTCATTAGATAGTGTAAAGCTTGGAGGAGCTCAAGCCCAGGATACCAGTGCCGTTGTTTTGCTTGAAGACAATAAGGGAATCAAGGATGGCTTGTTAGGCTTGTCATTTTTGAGTAAGTTCCATTTTACCCTGGACCAAACAGGCCAAAAGCTGGTTTTAAAGAAGTTGGAATAAGAGGGAACTTTTAGTGATTATTGTTGTCTAATAAGCAGAGGTAAATAAAGCATATATTCCCTGATTCTTGGTAATCATAAGGGGGTAGGTAAATCGATTGCTTGAGAAAATTTTTCTTTGTGATAAAATAAACACAGGTAAGGGATGGTGAAAAATATGAAAAGTACAATAAAAATAGCTTTTATCTTCTTGTTTTTAAGTATATTAATAATCCGGCCGACTTCTTCCTATGCATGTGAGCATGATGGTTGGCATAGGCACAGCTATGTTAGTTTGAATTTTGGTGTATGGCCGGAACCCTATTATTATGGTTATCCTTATTATGATCCTTATTACAATCCTTATTACGCTTCACCTTATTATCCTAGCTATGCGGTTGTTTCTTCTTCAAGCTATCAACCGGTTGTTGTTAATGGAGCCACATATTATGTCAATAACGGGGTGTACTATATTTACACCCAGTATGGTTATCAAGCGGTGGCAACACCTGTGGGGGCATCAGTACCGGCAGTACAGGCTGCTACGGTAACTGCCGCTCCCTCAATAAGTACTGACACTAATGATACAATTACCATTAATATCCCGAATAATAAGGGTGGGTATACGGCTGTTGTTATTAAAAAATCAGGGAATGGGTTTATTGGGCCTCAGGGTGAATTTTATTCTGAGTTCCCGAAAGTGTCTCAACTTCAGACAATGTATGCAAAATAATCTTCCCCTCTTTTTTATAAAGAGGGGTTAGGGGAGTTCGTATGCAAAAGCCAATATGGGTGTTAGGTTTATTTATTTTGGTTTTGGCTGGGTGTGCGACCAGCAGCAGGTATGACAGTTATACCTATCAGCGGTTTGCCCCCAAAGATGAATTTTATGCTGTTAATGTTTATCCCGAGTCGCAAGCGCTTGGCGCCGCCAATTCTTATTATGTAATCGGGAAGGTTTCCATTGAGGGGTTTGCCAGCAATGGGGTAACTCCCGGGAGTTTAACCAATCAAGCCAAAACTATTGCCAGAAAAAGAGGGGCCGATGCCATCATCAACGCTAAAACACAAGAGGTCCGTTATTACGGCGGCGATGCCTTATTAAGATTTAAAGGAGAATTGATTGTGTACGCTTCGGCGTTACCAAAGCAATAAATATCTTCTAAGAATCCTTGTAAGTAAAACTATCGTGTTTTATAATTGACATGAGGACATGAGTTATGGAGCGTAGCGACATAACTCATCTGTCCGAATGTCACCCCCGAATGTTTTTGTCGGGGGTCCAGTCATGCATGGCTGGATTCCCGACAGAAGCTTTCGGGAATGACAATTTAGAAATAGATTCCCGCTTTCGCGGGAATGACGAATAAATAAAAGGAGGAGAAGCGTGGAAAAAAAGAAGATTGATGTGTTATTTTGCGTATTAGTGGTTGCCTTTATTGTGATATTTATCGTTTTGATCAAAGATTTAAATGCCAAACGGGCCCATGATTATAAAGTATATTCAAACTCCGTTGCTAATATAGTAAGGATGAAGAATGTCCAAATAAGGGTCCTTTCCAATATATTGGCAGCCAAAGAAAAAGAAAATATGGATTTGAAAAATACTTTAGCAGATACCAGGAATGATCTGGTTGCTTTAAGTAAAAAATTGGGCCAGCCTATCCCGGCTTCTGCGGCAAAATAGCAGGCATCTTTAAGGATGATTTCTAGCTTTTTTCCAATAATATTGGATAAATATCATCAAAATGGACAGTTCCGTCTATGGCTTTTTGGATGGCGTCTGAAGCCAGCGATTGAAAGCCTTTTTTCACGGCGATATTTTCCATTTCCGATATGGAAACGTTATTTACGATAGCTTCACGCAGATCTTCAGTAAATTGGATGACTTCAAAAATACCTATACGCCCGCTATAACCTGTGCCCAAGCACTTGGGACAACCGGTACCTTTATAAAAAATCAGTTCTACGGGTACTTTTTCATTTTCAGATAAATATTGGACGGTCCCTTGTTGTGTTTTATTGATGTTATAAATCAGAAAATCGGGGTCAATGCCGCATTGGATGCATATTTTATTGAATAAGGGCATATCGATTTTGTAGGGTGTCCGGCATGCTTCACAAATCCTTGGGATTAAATGCTGGGACACGGCACCGGTCAGGGCATAGGACACCATGTGGCGTTCCAGCCCCATGTTGATAAGCCGGGCCACTGACCCTAAAGCGCTGTTTGCGTGCAGGCTTGTCATCACCAAATGGCCGGTAATTGAGGCGCGGATGGCAATTTCCGCGCTTTCAAGATCACGGATTTCGCCGATGAGGATAATGTCGGGGTCCTGGCGTAAGGCCACCCGTAAGCCCGAAGAAAAGGTTTCACTGTTCTTTTTATTGACATCGCACTGGTTAATGCCGTCGATCTGGTATTCCACGGGATTTTCCAGGGTGATGATATTGACATCAGGGGTATGCAAGCGGTGCAGGATGGAATAAAGTGTCGTGGTTTTACCGGCACCTGTCGGCCCGCTGACGATGATCAGGCCCCTTTTGCGCAGAAAAATGGTCTCAAGGGTCGCGTAAGATTTTGGGTTTAATCCAATCCGTTTTAAGTTGATTATTTCAGAATCTTTATTCAGGATACGGATGGCTATTTTATCGCCCAGCACGGTGGGCAATGTGGAAACACGGAAATCAAATTTTTGCTTGAGGACTTCCATCGTAAACCGGCCGTCCCATGCTTTTTTGCTGCTGCCTGGATCAGTGGGCAATTCTGCCAGGATTTTCAAGCGGGGAATGATGTGGATATTGGTATCTTCCGCAACTTCCAGTATATCGTGCAATTTGCCGTCAATACGATAGCGGATATGAGTGTTTTTTATCCTGGGTTCAATGTGGATGTCGCTGGCACGGACAGATATGGCTTCCGTTAAAATTAAATTAACAATATCGCTGGTAAGATTGGCGGCTTCGGTATTCTGGGCTTTTCCCCATAAAGAATTCGATTTTTTAGCATCGGCCAACATCTGGTTATAGCGGGCTTGTACGGCGTTCACTTGCGCGGCATTCATAGATAAAGGTCCCTTTGAATGAAAGAAAGAATAATATAAAAAATTATAATGAATGGATCCATCAATTACAAGGTATTATGTATATTTATGTGCCCCAAATAGTCTTGACATCAGGTGCCAAAGGAGTATGATAAACAGAAATTTATTCTATTTACGTTATGAACGAAAACCATCTTAAAAAGTTAAAGCGGGATCATTTTAAAATAACCCCCAAGCGCCGGGCGATATTGGACCTTTTTGACAGAGAGGACAAATGCCTGACGCCGGAGATCATTTGGGAACACTTAAAAAGGACTTTTAAGCAGTCAGGACTGCCTGGTATTTATCGCAATCTGGATCTTTTTGTAAAACAAGGAATACTGATTCGGATTGACCGCGATGAGCGTAAGCGTTATTATGCCTTGTGCCATGATCACAGCGGTCATCATCACCACCACATTGTTTGTGTTGAATGCGGCAAGGTGGATGATTTTCCTGTTTGTCATTTCCCGGATATTAAAAATGCCAAGGGCTATAAAGTTTTAAGCCACTCGATGCAAATAAACGGCATTTGTAAAGCTTGTCAATAAAGTATGGTTAATTATATTCAAAATATTCTTTTAAGAGGACCATTAGTGGAAGTGTTGATAGCCGTGGCTTTTGCCGGAGCAGTGGCTTCCTTGAGTTCCTGCACCATTGCCCGTTTGCCGGTATTATTGGGTTTGGTTTCCTCAACTTCCGGATCCAGGCATAGAGGTTTTTTTCTTTCGATAGCATTTTCCTTTGGCCTTATTATTTCGTACACCGCCATTGGTATCCTTTTTGGGGCGATTGCAGGGATAGCTTCCAAACTGATAGCCATCAGCCACTATCTTTATCTTGTTTTGGGTTTTTTGATGATTTTAGGCGGCCTGTTTTTTGCCGGATTGATATCTTTTGGGACCGGAGGGATCAGGGCGCATTGCGAAAATGCAGTCAAAAGCGTTAAAACCATGCCTTCGGCATTTATATTTGGTATGCTTTTTGCTTTTTTGGAGATGCCGGCCTGCCCTTGCTGTGGGGCTGTTTTGCTGCTTATTGCCAGTTTGATCGCGATTAAAGGCTCGTTGGCGTATTCAGCGGTCGTATTTTTTAGTTTTGCCCTTGGTCAAAGCCTTCCTATTTTGATGATAGGTTTTTCATCAAGCCTATTGAAGGATCTTTTGCCTAAGACACAACATTTGGAAGGGCTGATTAGTTTTGGTGTAGGCAATATTTTAATCGTTTCAGGAATTTTTTTAGTAACGCTTGCTTAGGGCCTAATGAAGCACTCAAAACATACACACGCTCATTCTCATACGCAGACACAAGACGGCTGTTGTGACCATGACCACGAACAAGATTCCCTGTCTCTTTCTGGCCGATGGGTGTATTCAATTTTGATCGTAGGGGTTTTGTTAATACTTTTACGGTCATTTATCGTGGGACAGATGCTTGTCCGCGTAACTTCCTATTCTGCAAACTCTTCTTATATTGACGCGGCCCGTATATGCAAGAAAATCATTGCAATTGATAAGGATAATATACGGGCATGGACGTCCTTGGGGTATGCTTACATGGATTTGTCCCAAGTGGATAGGGCCATGCCGGTATTTAAGAAAGTCCTTTTGCTAAATCCCGATGATAAGGGAGCAGCTTCTTTTGAACTGGGCCAGGCTTATTATAGGAAAGGTGATTTTGCCAAAGCTATTGAATATTTTGAACGTGTCAGGAGCGCAGGGCCAAGGGCGGCAGCTTTATTGGATGCGGATATTTTAAAATACCGTCATGGCACACAGGGATTTCGCAGTGTAAACAGTATGCAAACCTTGCTTGGGCTCTTGCTTGATAGCTATAAGAAAACAGGGAACAGCCCCCAAGCCGCAGTGATTCAAAAGGAATACGAATATTATAAAAATAAACACAGTAAGATATTGTTTTAAAGGGGGTAAATTTTTTTAAACTATAAATAGAAATTATTTCTATTAAACAAGGAGGGGTTCAATGGGTAGATCATCAAAGGCATTATTGGCATTTTTTATTATTGGTTTTGGTTTGACCCCGGCCTACGCGGATAAGGTCAATGTAATAGCGACCATCAGTATTATTGGCGATGTGGTCAAAAATGTGGCAGGCAACGAAGTGAATCTGGTTGTTTTAGTCGGGCCTAACGGAGATGCTCACGAATATGAGCCAATTCCTGCAGACTCCATGAATATTGCCCATGCTGATATTATTTTTGAAAATGGATTATACCTGGAACATTGGCTGGATAAATTGTATGCCGCCAGCGGCTCAAAAGCCAAACGCATCATCGTGTCTCAAGGCGTCTCCCCAAGGATTTTCGAAGACAATCCTTCAGAAACAGATCCTCACGCATGGCAGGATGTCACCAATGTTATCCTTTATACTCAGAATGTCCGTGACGCGCTTGTTGCTATTGACCCTACCAATAAAGATAAGTACACCGTAAATGCCAATGATTATATCCAGAAACTTCAAGCGTTGGATGCTTGGGTCAAGGAACAAATTGCTACTATTCCCGTTGAAAAGCGTAAATTAGTCACCAATCACGATGCTTTAGGGTATTTTGCCAAACGTTATGGCTTTAAAGTTATCGGGGCCGTGATTCCTTCAGCTACAACAGAAGCGGCAGACCCATCGGCCAAGGAAACGGCAGATTTGTTAAATATAATCAAATCAAATGGCGTTCACGCCATCTTTTCAGAGAACATGGCCAATCCTAAATTAGCCCAGACGCTATCTAAAGAAGCTGGTGTCCAGGTAGGCCCTGAATTATATACCGATGCCCTGGGGCCGGTTGGCAGTGAAGGGGAGACCTATTTAAAAATGATCAAGTACAATGTGGGGGTATTTCAAAAATATTTAAAATGAGCATGAATATGGTTAACCGGTATTGCTTCAGAAACGGGATATTTTGGCCGTCTGCTTCGGTTTACAATAATTTTTTTCTAAAGATTCTCTTCATTTGGAAAAAAATTATTGTAAAGCCTCGCAGACATTTGGCCAAAAATCCCTGATTGTTTCTTTCGCAATACCGGCTTAACCATATTTTTTTAAACAATAAATAGAAATAATTTCTATTTACAATCAAGGAGGCAGTTATGTGGCTATGGTTTTTGACTGGGTTTTTATGTTTCTTCTCTATGAGCAGTTATGCGGATAACACGCTATCGACTCAACTTAATGAAGTGGACGTGATCGGGAAATTGGACCAGGCCCGTAACAGCATTCAGCCCAGCCTTGGAGCAACGGATTATTACATCACCAGTGATCAAATCGATGGCCAGAGCGAAGGAAACAATGCTTCCTTTAATCAGGTTCTCTTAAGGGCCCCTGGGGTTGCCCAAGATAATGACGGGCAATTGCACGTCCGTGGAGAACATGCCAATTTGCAATACAGGATTAATGATGTTTTGCTGCCGGAGGGGCTCACTGGTTTTGGAGAAGAACTTGATACGCGTTTTGTAGACAATGTTTCCTTGATTGACGGCTCTTTGCCGGCGCAATATGGTTTCCATACGGCGGGTATTGTGGACATTCACACTAAAAGCGGGGTATTTACCAATGGTGGGGACATCTCCATGTACGGGGGAAGCCATAGTGAGGTCAACCCCAGCTTTACTTACGGAGGCTCTGCGCCGGGCGGGGTCAATTATTTTACCACCGGCAGTTATTTGGAAGACAATCTTGGCATTGAAAATACCACCAATGCCCCGTCAGCCATCCATGACCAGACCCAACAGGGCAAAATGTTCGCTTATGTTTCCAAGATCATTGATGATACCAGCCGCATCAACATTATGCTCAGCGCCTCGCATAGCGATTTTCAGATCCCCAACAGTCCCAACGGTTCTCCATTTCTCGACAGTGCCGGTAATCCGCTACCTTTACCGTTTGAAGCTTCAAGCGATGTGAATGACCGCCAGATAGAGCAAAATTTTTATGGCGTTGTGGCTTATCAAAAATCCTTGGGACCGTTGAATTATCAGCTTTCTGCTTTTACCCGTTTTAGCGAAGTCAATTACCTGCCGGACAATATCGGCGACCTCGAATATAACGGGGTGGCTTCCACTATTAACGACAGTATTCTTACCAACGGCCTTGAGCTCGACAGCAGTTATGAGCTCAATGAGCACCATACCCTGCGCGCCGGGGCGATCTTTACGATCAGTGATGCCATTAACGAGAGCAACTCCCTGGTTTTTTCCGACAGCGGCAGCGGTGTCAACGGTGCCGAAGAATCGATTAAGGTGAATAACCAAAAGCAGGGTGAGCAATATGGCCTTTATTTGCAGGATGAATGGAAGGTCTTTGATCCATTGACCATTAATTTCGGCGGCCGTTTTGACCAATCCTACGGATACCTAAATGAATATCAATTCAGTCCGCGCGTTAATGCCGTCTATGAAGTCAATAAAGATACCAAAATACACGCGGGATATGCGCGGTATTTTACCCCGCCGCCGCTGGAGTTGGAGCAAAACGCTAACCCAGCTATATTTGACAATACGACCAATGCCGCACAGATTGACAAAAATTCACCCACCAAGGCGGAACGCGCGCATTATTTTGATGCGGGCGTGACCCATAATTTTTTGCCCGAATTGCAGGCAGGGTTGGACAGTTATTACAAAATAGCCAGCAGCCAGCTGGATGACGGCCAGTTTGGGGCGGCACCCATTGTCACGCCTTTTAATTATTCCAAAGGCAGGGTGTATGGGACTGAGCTGACGATCAATTATAAAAAAGGCGGGTTTTCCAGTTACGCAAATGCTGCCTACAGCCGGGCTTTGGGGAGAATGTGGAGTTCCGAAGAATTCCATTTTACACAGGCTGATTTTAATTATGTCAGTGATCACTGGATACACCTGGACCATGACCAGAGCCTCACGGCTTCCGCCGGAGTGGCATATGAATTCAGCGGTCTGCGTTGCCCAGCATTGAATAATACCAAGGTTTATGCGGATTTACTGTTTGGCAGCGGTTTGCGTGAAAGTGTTGATTTCCCCAATAATAAACGCGTGGGTTCTTATAATCCCATTAATATGGGTATTGAACACACCATTAAGCTCAACGATAAAAATGACATAAAGCTCCGTTTTGATGTGGTCAACGTGTTTGATGAGGTCTATGAGTTAAGGAATGGCACAGGGGTCGGTGTTGCGGCCCCTTCGTTTGGTCCGCGCCGGGGGTATTATGGCGGGATGACTTGGGATTTTTGACGATGTTTTCGTTAAGGATAAATGAAAATCAAATAATTTGGTTAGCCTTAATAGTGTCTTTAATGATCCATGGTCTTTTACTTGTTTTTTCCCGAACGACTTTTATCCCACATGCTCAATTTAGCGTACAACCGTCTGCTCAAGCGGTGGAAATAAGTATTGAAGAGATAAAGAATTCCAATGCAGTGTCTCCAAAAGCTTTTTACATTAGTCACCCCCGAATGCTTCTGTCGGGGGTCCAGTCACGCATGTCTGGATTCCCGACAAAAACATTCGGGAATGACACAAGGTTAAAAAAAGCAGATCGATCTATATCAGGCGTAAAGGTCAGGGCAAATTCCGATTATTTTCAAAATCCGCCTCCTGAATATCCTGAGTTAGCCAAGCAAATGCGGCAAGAGGGCCTGGTCATGCTGTCTGTTGATGTGGATAGAACAGGAGAGCCGCTCAAGGTTGAAATTATTCAAAGTTCAGGATATCGCCTCCTTGATCAAGCGGCTTTAAAAGCAGTCAGTCACTGGAAATTCCAGCCGGGGAGTATAGCCAATATCACTGTCGAATCTACGGTCACAGTTCCGATCAGGTTTCGATTAGAAAAATAATTATAGAAGAGGCATGGTAAGCAATGTTATGATATATATTTATTGCGGCGGGTGGCGAGGGATTGATGTTTCGGAGCGCACGGTACCTGCTCACTTGGGCGAATCAGGGAAACCCATTTCTATACAGCTATTGGCACCGGATTCTTCTAAGGAGCACCGAAACATCAAGACCGAGACAGGACCCGCTGAATTTAGAGTATGAAATTTCCTTATTGTCATCACCATCATAGCGCTCCAGATCCCAAAGCCCCGGCCCTGGAAATCCAGGGATTAGGGGTTTCTTATTCTTCAGAGGGTAAATTTGCTCTTAGAGATTTTGATCTCAACGTTGCGGCAGGCTCGGCCTTGGCCTTAGTAGGGCCAAATGGTGCCGGCAAGTCGACGTTGTTTAAAGCCATTTGCGGTCTTTTACCTGTCCGTGCAGGGAGTATCCGTGTTTTTGGACATCCTTTGGCTGCCTGCCATCATAGGGTGGTTTATCTGCCCCAACGCAGTGAAATTGATTGGTATTTTCCCATCAGCGTTCTGGATTTGGTGGTGATGGGGCGGTATGTTTATTTAGGTTGGTTCAAAAGCCCACAGAAGAGAGACATTGAAATCGCCCGTCAGTCCCTAAAAGAAATGAATGTCCTGGATTTGGCCCACCGTCAGATCAGTAAACTCTCCGGCGGCCAGCAGCAAAGGGTTTTGATCGCACGCGCCTTGGCTCAAAACGCGGATTTGCTCTTGCTGGATGAACCGCTTAACGCGGTTGACGTAAGTACCCGCCAGACAGTCGCGGAGGTTTTGCATAAAATTAAAGCCCAGGGTAAAACAGTCATTGTAGCGACGCATTATTACGACCAGGAAGAAGGGCGTTACGATATAGCTATTTATTTAAATGACGGCCAAAAGACCAGCGGTACGGATATGAAAACAGGTCCAACTCACGAAGGGTGCGATTGTACTTAAAATGATGCATTATTTAACTGACCCATTTCAATATCAGTTTATCCAGCGTGCGGTTGTCGCGGCGGTGATTATCGGTGTGGTATGCGCGGCCTTGGGAACCTTTGTCGTCTTAAGACGCATGGCTGTTGTTGGCCACGCCTTAACGCATAGCGCTTTACCGGGGCTGGTGATCGCGTATTTGTTGGGGGGAAGCCTTTTTGCCGGAGCGTTAATCGCAACTGTATTAACGGCTTTAGGCATAGGATTTTTGGCCCGCAATGAAAATGTTTATGAAGACACCCTGGTGGGCATGGTCCCTAATATCATGTTTGCATTCGGTATTTTGCTTATCAGCACGACTAAATCATTCAGGGATTTATTTTCCATGCTTTTTGGTAATATTTTGGGAATT